>Ga0209172_10000196_pt1 | contig 182562 bp, 141 predicted proteins | sample LarsenN4metaG_FD_184113 | JGI IMG/M metagenome (GOLD analysis project Ga0209172, IMG submission 184113) | Hot spring sediment bacterial and archeal communities from British Columbia, Canada, to study Microbial Dark Matter (Phase II) - Larsen... ... | reverse complement strand
AAAAAAATTGTATTCGGGTAAAGCCGGAGGAATCCCGGGCAAAAACCTGAAATCTATCTTTTTCGTACGTTTTGGCCTGATCTTGTTAAAAAAACTGCGTTTTGAATTGTTACCTCGATAATCTGTTCGTGTCTTATGCCTTGTTTGCTGGCACAGGTTTGAATTAGTTATTTTCCGGTGAATCTTTTTTGCCGAAAAAGATGTTTCGACATCTAATTTTTAAAAACTAAAACTCAAATCAACCAATATGAAAATCCTCATGCTTAGTAATCTTTTTGGCGAAACTCACTCAATGAACACAATATACGGCCTGCGTTTTTGGCTGCTCGGCCTTATCGCTGCAATACATTTTAATGCTTTCGGGCAATCCATCACAGAAGTGCGGGGCCGCGTCGTAGATGCCAATACTGACGAAGCCATGCCCTATGCCACCATTAAATTTGACGGCACCAACCTCGGCACCATCTCCGACATCAACGGGAACTTTCGCGTACAGACGCAGGAGCAAGTAAGCAGTATAACTGTGACGCTTGTAGGCTACAAACCGGTGACCGTCAAGGTAAATACAGGCCGCTTTGCCGAACTTACTATTCGGATGGAAGAGGCAGGAAGCGATCTGAAAGAAGTGGTGGTGAAATCAGGAAAATACCGAAACAAGGGAAATCCAGCGGTCGAACTGATTCAAAAAGTCATTGACAACAAGGATAAAAACCGGAAGGAATCGCTTGATTTTTACAATTTTGAAAAATATGAGAAGGTCCAGTTCGCGCTAAACAACGTGACGGACAAAATGAAAAACAACTTCCTCTTCCGAAAAATCAATTTCATCTTTGAAAACGCTGACACCAACAAGGTAACAGGAGATGTGAGTCTGCCATTTTTTCTGCGCGAAACGGTTTCCGATGTGTATTATCGAAAATCGCCGCAGTCGGAAAAGGAATATATTCGAGGCGAACGCAACTCGACCCTGCCCGGCTACCTCGACAACCAGGGGCTTTCCAACTCGATCGAGAATATTTACCAGGATGTGGATTTTTACAAAAATGCCATCAACCTGGTGACGATGGATTTTATGAGCCCTATCGCTTCCTCTTCTCCGTTATTTTATCGTTTTTATATCCTCGACACGGTCAAAATTGGCGGTACGCCTTGCGTACACATGTATTTCGCGCCGCGCCAAAAAAGCGATTTGGGTTTCATGGGCTACATGTGGATTGCGTTGGATTCCACTTACGCGCTCAGAAAAATCGAAGTCGGCATTCCGAAAGACGCCAACCTGAACTGGGTAAATGAGATGCAAATCAACCAGGAATTCGACTGGGTGGAAAACCCCGGAGCAGGCCGTGCGCTTATGTTGGTGAAGGATGAAATTTTCATGGACTTCGGTGTCACCAAAAACAGTGACGCCCGCTCTTTGCTGGGTCGAAAAATCACTTCCTACCAAAAATATCACGTCAATGAATTCCTCTCCGACACGCTCTTTCGCACGAAAGTAAATCAGTTTCGAGATTTAGGAGCCGATATGCGCAATGAGGCGTTTTGGGCCGACAGACGACATGATACCCTGAGCGTACGCGAGCAGGGGATTTATAAAATGGTGGATAGTCTCAACAATTTCAAGCCTTTTCGTCGCTTCATGACGGGGGTAAAGTTCTTGTTTGAAGGCTACACTCCCATTGGCGGCTTCGACTTGGGCCCGGCCAATACTTTTTACAGCTTCAACCCGGTGGAGGGTTTTCGGGCGCGCCTGGGAGGCCGAACCAATCCCAAATTTCACAAGCGAATTATGCTTGAAACATACGCGGCCTACGGTTTTAAGGATAAAAAACTGAAAGGTTATGCGGCGGCCTATTACAATTTCAGCAGTGCCCAAATGTTGCGTTTTCCGCTCAGCCAGTTCAAAGTCTGGTATCAATACGATGTGCGGATTCCGGGACAAAATCTCCAGTTCGTGCAGGAAGACAATTTTCTTTTGTCGTTCAAACGCGGTGTCAACGACAAGATGTACTACATCAAAACAATGGGCTCGGAGTATGTGAAGGAGAATCAAAATGGCATTTCGTACACTTTTTCTGCCAGAAACATTCGATATGCGCCGGGCGGGATTTTGAAATTCGACTACGAACTCCAGGACGGTATCTTTTTCAAAGATCAGGTGAATACGACCGAATTCAGCGTCGGTCTGCGATACGCTCCCAATGAGCGATTTTACCAGGGAGCGACTTACCGCACTCCATTTTTGACCAAGTATCCGATTTTCAACCTCGATTATACTGCCGGTGTGAAAAATTTTCTTGGAAGCGAATACAACTATCACCGGTTGACGGCCAGAATTTACAAAGGCTTTTTCGTGTCGCCGTTAGGTTGGTCCATCGTGGTGGTGGAGGGTGGTCGCGTATTCGGGCAAGTGCCTTACCCGCTGCTCGTCGCCCATCGTGCCAACCAGACTTTCGCGTACCAACTGGAATCGTACAACCTCATGAATTTCCTCGAATTTGTGAGCGACAAGTACGCGTCTATCAACGCGAGCCACAATTTCGGCGGCTTCTTTTTCAACCGCATTCCTTTGTTGAAAAAACTGAAATGGCGCGAAATAGTAACAGCAAAAGTGCTTTGGGGTGGCCTGGATGACAAAAACCGGCCAAGCAGCGAAAACGGCTTGCTGTCGCTGCCAGTAGATGGCAGTGGTAAGCCTATCACCTACACACTGGAAAAAAGGCCTTATGTGGAAGCAAGTGTCGGTATTGCCAACATTTTTAAAGTCGTGCGCATTGACCTGGTTCGGCGTCTGACTTATGTCAATAATCCCAATGTGTCGAAAATGGGCATCCGAATGAGATTCAAACTCGAGTTTTAAATCTCGTTGCAACCTCGCGAAAAGCCTGCAAAAACACACGCGTGATGCATCGTTTTGTTACTTTTGACATGCCATGTTTACTTAACCATTCAACTTTTACGCCATGTCGAATTTTCTGAAAGAAGTAGGTCAGCCCATTGTTTACAAGGCTATTAATCCTTTTATCAATTTGCTTTTGAAAGCTGGAGTAACGCCTAATGCGATCACAACTATCGGCTTTTTGATCAATGTGGTAGCGACGATCGTTTTCATCACTGGCGGATTCGAACCCCGCACCGACCTTCGCTATGTGGGTTGGGGCGGCGCAATTATTCTCTTTGGCGGTTTGTTTGATATGATTGACGGGCGGCTGGCGCGGGTAGGAAAAATGGAAAGTAAATTCGGAGCGCTTTATGACTCGGTACTCGACCGTTATAGCGAACTGGCGATGTTTCTCGGGATTTGTTACTACCTCGTGGCCCAGAATTATTTTTTGAGTTCACTCTTCGCTTTTATCGCGATGATAGGTTCCATCATGGTCAGCTATGTACGCGCGCGCGCCGAAGGGTTGGGCATTGAGTGTAAAGGCGGCCTGATGCAGCGCCCCGAACGTATCTTGCTCATCGGTATTTCGGCGGTTTTATGCGGATTGCTGGCTGACTACACTGGTCAGTTCAAGTACACTATACCTGGCACGGGTTTCCCGATTTTTGAAAATATCACCCTGTTCACCTTTCCCATTTTTGTGCTGGCGATTTTGACCAACTGGACGGCGATTCAGCGGCTTCAGGAATCGAAAACGGCTCTGGACAAATTGGAAAAATGACCCGAAACACTCCTGAACTCCTGTTGTAAAACATTCATTTTCAAAAACTAATTCGATTTAAGCGAAATGAAAATTCTTTTGCCGCTTTTCGTTTTTCTGAATGTTGTCGTATTCAATCTCCCGGCTCAAGACACTTACCCGACCCCTCCGGATGGCCTGAACCGCCTGTTTTATATCCAGCGAACCGGCAACACGAACACCATCATTTACGACGCCAACGTGTCCGGTACCAAGGCTTTTAAAGATAAAGAGCCCGTGAATATTTACTGGATTCGCTATGCTGACGGTGGTGGCACACAGGGCTTGAACTACATGCAACGCACTTTCGCCTACGGTGTGAAAACTCAAAAAGTGACCGGAACGAATGAGTACGATTTTCACCTCGTCTGCTATTCGAAGAAAAAATTGCGCCTGGCTTTCGACGCGCAAGGTAAACCTTATGCCACTATCGAAATCAACGGGCGCAGGATGAAACTCGAGCGCATCTTCGTAAAAATTGACAAAAGCACCACCTTCACGCTCGCGCCGAAAGTGGAGTATGTGGAACTTTGGGGCAAGGATTCCAACACCGGCGCAGCTGTTTATGAGAAATTTATCCCCTGATTCGAAGCATTATCTAACACTTTTTGCCGGTTCGGCAGCCTATTTTGCGTGGTTTGGAGGTTTGGTTGGATTGCGGACGGAGCATGTTTTTCTTTACTTTTTGCTGGTAGGCGCCTACTACGTCCACCCGTCTGCGCGGCGGGTTGTTGTGGCGTTCGCTCCGTTTGTTGTTTACTGGATCATGTACGACTCCATGCGGATTTTTCCAAATTACGAGATCAATCCAGTGCATGTGGCGGAGCCGTATTATATTGAAAAACAATGGTTTGGAGTAAATACTCCTGAAGGCCGGCTCACCTGGAACGAATTTTTTAAAGAGCGACACATTCCCGCGCTGGACATTGTCACCGGTTTTTTTTACCTGAGTTGGGTACCCATTCCTCTTATATTTGCCCTGTGGCTTCTGTACAACAACAAGCCGTTGTTTCTCAAATTTTCATACTGTTTTCTCTACGTCAATATCATCGGCATCATCATTTACTACCTCTACCCGGCAGCCCCGCCCTGGTACGTGGAGCAATATGGTTTCGACTTGATTTATGACACCCCGGGCAATTCCGCCGGTCTCAGCGAATTCGACCGACTCCTCGACGTGAAAATTTTTGCCGGGATGTATTCTAAAAATGCGAGCGTTTTTGCGGCCATCCCTTCTTTACACGCAGCGTTTCCGGTGATGTGCCTGCTCTACGGCTGGCGGCTTCGCAAAAAATGGCTCAATCTCTTTTTTGCTATTTTGGTCGCAGGCATCTGGTTTTCAGCTGTTTATTCGAGGCATCACTATATTATTGATGTGCTGTTGGGCGGCGCGGTCGCCGTTTTTTCCTATTTCACTTTCGAATATTTGTCCGAAAAAACATTTTTGAAACAGCGTTTGGAGGAATTGGAACGCCAGATTTAAGCCTGTTCTCCAAAATGAGCGAGCCGTCCCGAAAGATTCGGAACGGCTCGCTTCGTTTTTAGTAGTGGGCCCGGCAGGAATTGAACCCGCGACCATCTGATTATGAGTCAGCCGCTCTAACCACCTGAGCTACGGGCCCTTTCTAATCATTTCGCTCGACACAGAAAATAAACGGCACAAAGGTAAATTTAATTCCAAAACAAAAAACCGTCCGTCGCTACTCCTGCCAATAAACCCGTTTTACCCGTTCCGAAATATTCGTAAATACCTCGTAAGGAATGGTTTGCAGACACGCGGCCAGTTCTTCTACGCGCGGGCTCGCCCCGAAAACGATGACTTCATCACCCTCCGTCACGGCGGGAATATCCGTCACGTCCACCATCGTCATGTCCATACAAACATTGCCAATCGTGGGCGCTTTTTGCCCGCGAATCAGTACCGAAAAATGCCCGCCGCCAGCCAGGCGCAACAATCCGTCGGCATACCCGACACTGATGGTGGCAATGCGGCGGGGTGTGTCGAGCACGCCGCTATTCCGATTGTAACCTACCGTTTCGCCCGGTGCGATATTTTTTACCTGGCTGACGGTTGCTTTCAGTGTATTGACCACGCGAAGTTGCTCCTGAAGTCCGCTCGAATCAATCCCGTACAACCCGATACCCAGCCGCACCATGTCGAAATGATATTCCGGAAAACGCGCGATACCGCCGGTGTTGACGATGTGGCGCAACGGCGCATAGCCCAATGCCGCTTTCATTTTTGAAAACATATCGGTAAAAATGGCTGCTTGCCGATGCGTGAAATCATCGTGATGCGCTGCGTCGCTGGCAGCAAGGTGAGAAAAAACCGACTTGACTTCGAGGTTGGGAAACTGTTTTAGTTTTTCGATAAGCACCTGAATATCAGCAGATTCAAAGCCGAGTCGGTGCATGCCCGTATCCAATTTCAGATGAATGGCGAGTCTTTTTTCTTTTCCGGAAAAGGCAATAAGCTCGTCCAGCAGCGGCAGGCTATACACTTCAGGCTCCAGTCCGTAACGATGCAAGGCGTCGAAACTGGCAGGCTCGGGATTGAGTACCAAAATCGGCAATTTTACACCCGCGAGTCGGAGTTCGATGCCTTCGTCGGCATAAGCGACACCCAAATAATCCACTTTGTGGAATTCCAACAATTTGGCTACCTCCGCCGAACCACTTCCGTAGCCAGAGGCCTTCACCATTGCCAGCATTTTTGTACCCGGCTTCAATAATTTGTTGTAAACGTTCAAATTGTGAATCATGGCTGTAAGATTTACTTCCAGCATCGTCTTATGGGCTTTTTGTTCCAAACGGCGGGCGATGCGCTCAAATTCAAAAGTACGCGCGCCTTTTATGAGGATTATCTCATTTGAAAAATCCACTTTTTGGAGATTCTGTAAAAAAGCTTCCGTATCGGGGAAAAAAGTTGTCGGAAAATGAGGCGGTAAGCTCTCCCGAATGACCGGGATTTCAGCCCCGATACCGATAAGCCTTGTCACTTTTTGTTCCAGGATGGCTGCCGCCACCTTTCCGTACAATTGCTTTTTGTCCTGGCCGCTTTGCAAAATATCGGACAGAATCAAAGTAAATTTTTCTGCTTGCGCGCGTTGAGCGGCAAACTGAAGCGCGATGCGCAGCGACGCTAAATCATTGTTGTAGAAGTCATTAACCAGCGTGCAGCGATTGATACCGGCCTTGAGTTCGAGTCGCATTTCCACGGGTTCGAGCCGCCGCATCCGGGTCTCAATTTGTTCCTGAGAGGTGCCGAGCAAATGCATCACGACCCAGCAATGAATGGCATTTTCAACAGAAGCGGCATCGGAAAAAGGGATTTCGATTTGGTTTTCAAAGCTTACCCCATTGCCGCCGGGCTGTCGGAAAATGCCTGAAATACGCGTCAGCCCGGTTGTTTCTTGCTGAATATCTGTGATTTGCAAGTTTGCATCCTTGCCTTCTTTCGACCATGCGAAAGCGTGATTTGCCAACCGGGAGTTTTGAACAGCCTCGTCTATTTTCTCATAATCCCGACAGTAAATCAATATCTCTACCTGCTCAAAAAGGCGCATTTTTTCTTCTACTTTTTGCACTTTTGAAGAGAATCCTTCCCGGTGTGCCGGGCCTATATTGGTAAAAATTCCGATAGTCGGGCGGATAATGGAAGCCAGCCGCTCCATTTCGCCGGGTTGTGAGATGCCTGCTTCAAATAACGCCAGCGTGTGTTCCGGTTGCATTTGCCACACGGAAAGCGGGACACCGATTTGCGAGTTGTAACTTTTCGGACTCCTGACGATGTTGAAATCTGCTGCAAGCAGTTGGTAAAGCCATTCTTTCACTACCGTTTTTCCGTTGCTGCCGGTAATCCCAACGACGGGAATATGGAAGCGCGAACGATGAAAAGCGGCCAGTTTTTGCAAAGCATCCAGTGTATTTTTGACCAAAAGAATGTTTGCTTTGGGGAGTTTTTCAAGCTCAACTTGTTGGCTTACAACAAATTGACGGACACCAGCCTGGTATAAATCATCCAGGTAAAGATGCCCGTCGTGGCGCGCTCCTTTCAAAGCGAAAAACAGGGATACGACCGGCATTGTAATTTGCCGGCTGTCGAGTAGGAGTTGTTCGACCGGAGCGGCAGGGTCCGTTTGTTGAAGCCAAACCGCGCCGAGTATTTTCTGAATGTCGGAAATGGAATATTTCATGTGGGCGAAATTTCGGCTTTTCGAGGGAAAACAAGACGGCAATTCTATTTTTGCACCCCGTTTATGGAAATACTCGTCAACTCTCTTTCTGAACTTGAATCTTGCATTCCCCGCGTGCTGGAAGCTCTTGCCGGGCGCCGAAAAATCGCACTCTATGGCGACATGGGCGCAGGGAAAACGACTTTCGTAAAGGCTTTTTGCAAGTACCTGGGAGTGAAAGGAACGACCGCCAGCCCGACTTTTTCACTTGTAAATCAGTACAATTATGGTGAAAAAAATGGCAATACGGCGCTGTTTTATCACCTGGATTTGTACCGGCTGAAAAATTTGCAAGAGGCGCTCGACATCGGCATCGAGGATCTGTTGTACGACCAGTGGTACTGCGTCATCGAGTGGCCGCAAGTTGTAGAAGTCCTTTTGCCACAAGACGCTGCAAAAATTCAAATTGAAATAACAGGAGAAACTTCCCGGCATATTCTAATTTTGTAGGCTGTCCGATGACCGATGGCTACATAATCAACTTGAAATGGAGACATTCGCTGTACCTCGCACCCAAACCGAAATGCTGGAAGTGCACCCGAAGCACCAACGCCTTTTTATTGGTATCCCGAGAGAAACAACTTTACAGGAAAACCGGGTAGCACTCGTGCCGCACTCCGTCGCTACACTCACTGCGCATGGACACAAAGTAGTCGTGGAAGCAGGCGCGGGAGAGAAGGCAAGATTCAGCGACCACGACTATTCGGAGGCCGGCGCCGAAATTGCGCATACGCGCGAAGCCGTTTTTCAGGCAGAAGTTTTACTGAAAGTGGCGCCGCCGACGCTGGAAGAAATGGACCTGATGCGACCGAACCAGGTGGTTGTCTCGCCGATTCATCTTCCCTTGCTCAACCAGGAATACATCACCAAACTGCAAAAAAAACGAGTCATCGCGCTGGCGATGGAATACATCCGCGACGACCAAACCCGCATGTATCCCATCGTGCATGTGATGAGTGAAATTGCCGGTATCAGCGCCATCCTCATCGCAGCCGATTTACTGGCAACAGCGCGAGGAGGCAAAGGTGTGTTGTTGGGCGGAATCGCCGGGGTACCGCCCGCCAAAGTGGTGATTTTGGGAGCAGGCGTAGTAGCAGAATTTGCCACCAGAACAGCGCTGGGGCTCGGTGCGGAAGTACGCATTTTCGACAACAACGTGTACAAGTTAATGCGACTGCAAAACCAGGTCGGGCGTCAGTTGCATACTTCGGTCGTGAACCCCGTCCACCTGAAAGAGCAGCTGCTAAACGCCGACGTAGCCATTGGAGCCATCCATTCGCCGCAGGGACGCTCGCCTATTTTGGTCTCTGGAGATATCGTACAGCGCATGAAGCCCGGTTCGGTCATCGTGGATGTGAGCATTGATCAGGGAGGATGTTTCGAAACTTCGGAGGCCACCACACATGATAAACCGACTTTTTTGAAACACGGCGTCATTCATTATTGTGTACCCAATATTCCTTCGCGTGTCGCAGGTACGGCATCTGACGCTATCAGCAACATTCTTACTTCGTTGCTTTTAAAAGCGGAATCAGGCGGTATTTTACCCTTAATCACCAGTCTCGAAGGATTGCGCAATGGCGTTTACACCTATAAAGGTTGTTTGACAAACACCTACCTCGGAGAGCGTTTTCAGTTAAAAAGTACAAGTCTGGATTTGCTGATAACCTCGGATTATTAAATCATTCGCCGACCTGGATTTTTTCCATTACGGTTTGGTCGCCTACCTGAAATCGAATGAAATAAACCCCCGCCGGCCAATCGTTAACAGAGGTCGTCCAGCGATGCTCGCCGAATGGAAGTTGTTGGGGAGCAGTATGATACACTGTTTGACCGAGCGCATTGAAACAGGTAAGCGCGACAAAAGAAGGTTGCACAAGGTCAAATTCGATATTAAGTTGGTCAACAGCAGGATTGGGAAAAAGACGCAAATTGGCAACCGCATGGTCAGGGGAAAAAACGGCTGTTGTGCTTTTTATTTCAAATCCCCGATGTTCCGTGGCTTCAAATTCGCCTCCTGTAAGAATGGGCACTGCCGGGTTATTGCCGTTGTAGAGTTTGTAGTACCCGTTGCCGTATTCGCAACACATTCCGTCGCCATAAGCATCCACGAAAAAAATGGAATAACAACCGTCGCCGGGAAGGTTCAGCGACTTGTTTATCACAACATTGTTGGCATAAGCGCCCGGTCCGGGGAGCGTATTTCCAAAACTTCCTCCTCCATCGGGCCCCACGTTAAGATTGCCGCCTTTGTACAATACATTGCCGAGGTCGTCGCGGATTTCCCAGTAAGTTTCGGCGCCGTAGTTGTCCGTTCTGATTTTCAGGATAATCTGTGGAACGTCGAATTCTGAAGCAATGGAAAATTCGTCGTTGCGCACGTTGTTTGAAAAATCGTCGTCGCCCGAAAGATTGTTGACGGATGTAAGTGTCGTTTTTAAATTACCTGAACCATTCAGCGACAGCGAATCGAACGAAATAATGGCCTCTCCATACGTCGGCAGATAGCCTGTCCATTGCTTCGTTTGCTCTATATTATTGTTCCACTGCAAATTGAAAGATGCGGAAGTGAGCGGCTCGGAGCCAAGATTAATCAGTGAAAATGAGGGCATTATCTTCAGTCCTTCGCATATTTCCCGCAACTCCGTACCTGCATCGTAATCGAAAATGCCGGCATTGTTCGTACCGGAAGCGACAGGGCAACCCAGCGCTTTTAGCCACAAATCTTCGGCGTTCAACTGCCCCAACTGGTAGGCCTTTTTGTTGGGGCAAATCAGATAAATAGTTGGAAAATACGCCACCTGAAAGCTATCGGCAATCGCCGGGTTATCGAGGTAAGGATAGGTAGTTCCATTGATCCAGTTCCCCGGAGAAAAACTGTTACAGCCTGGCTGACCATACAAGCAGTCAAGGTTGGTAGCGGGGTCGCCTTCCACAAATAACACCTGAAGTTTGTCGTCGCCTGCCGGCCCATGCGCTTCGTAGAGCTGCTGCATAGCATGGCCGTTGTGATAAGCCCAGCAAGGCTGGCACCAGGTAGCGCTGACTTCCAGCACGACGATTTTGCCTTGATCGAGCAGTTCGTATAAATGCCAATTTTGACCGTTTATGTCCTGAACGGAGAAGTCTGGCGCGAGTGTTCCTTGAGGCAATTGTGCCGTAAGTAACAACGCAAAGGAGAGGAAAAGAGCCAACGCCAGATGTTTTTTCATGGTTATTTTGCTAAAATTATCCAGATTTTGAGAAAATCCGGGCTTAGCAGAACAAAAATAGGCAATGGATTGGCGCTTCGGTGTACCTTTGAAAAATTTTTGTGAAACCTGCCAACCAGCGACATTTTGCTTATGAAAAACTTGCTTTTACTCGCTCTCTCCTTTTTCGCCACCACAGCCTTCGCCCAGGCTACCTTCGAGATGAACCCCGACACCGCCTCTGTTTACGTTGATCTTGATTTGTTCGATGTGGAAGTCCACAACGATATGACCAACCTGACAAGCACCAACCGTTTTATAAAATGGGAAAGAACAGTCATCAGTATCGAACCTGATACGCTCTACACCCGCATTTGCGACCCCGACGCCTGCTTCGCAGAATGGATTGATACGCACACTTTTATCCTGACTCCCGACACGACAATCCCCATGATTGTTCACCTCTACAAAAAAATCGGTCAGGACGCCAGCGCTATTGTCCAACTCAAGTTTACGGACCAGGCCGACCCTGCCAATCCGCAGTTTTCCTACTATATTTTCAATTCGGCGGCTTCGCTTAGCACAGACGACAAACTTCCTGCGGCCAACGTGAAACTCTACCCGAATCCGGTGGTGGAATCTTTCTCGCTCGACAACGCCGAGGAAGTAGCCCGCATCCGCGTGTTCTCTACCGACGGTCGCCAGGTAGCAGATTTTGAGCCTTCATCGGGCCAAACCTATTCGCTTGCCACACAACCAACAGGCGCTTATGTGGTAGCTTTGGAAAGCAAATCGGGCAAAATATTCCAGGCGATTGCCATCAGAAAAGACTGATTTTCTGTAATTTTAAAACAAAACGAGCCTCCCCGTGACGATGCAGGAGGCTCGTTTTGTTTTAACCGTCATTTCGTAAAAGCCGTATCCCCACACCCTTTGCTTTCGATGAGTTGTTTTTCCATTGAAATCGAAAGCGAATGCCATATCCACGCGTGTCAAAATAATTTTGGAAGTTTGAGTCTGAAAACTAAAGGCCAATGACATTTCTGACCTGGATATTTCCTTTCCGACAACAAAAAACGGATGATGGCAAGTTTACCCAACTCAATGCAACATTGATCCTGAAAACCATCGAGCGACTCGAACTTCGCATCAGCGAGCGATTTCCCGAATCTGGTCTGTCGCGCGTCTGTACTGAATTTCGCGTATTGGCCCACGAATCCGAAGCGCTGGCCCACCGTCTCGAGCCTCCCATTTGGTCGGTCAGGATAGTAGCAATTGTGTCGGGAGTCATGCTCGTAGGCTTGGCAGGATGGGCGCTCGCACAAATTGTCCGGCACTTTTCGCTCAATGCCGAGGGCGTACATGATGTGCTTCAGTCCACTGAATCGGCTATCAACGAATTGATTTTTCTTGGCCTTGCCCTTTTTTTTCTGCTTGGTTTGGAAACCCGCATCAAACGCCAGGCAGCGTTGGCAGCACTGCACCGGCTGCGCAGCATCGCGCACGTGGTGGATATGCATCAACTGACCAAAGACCCGGCGTATTTACTTGGAAAATATAAGGAAACAAGTGCGTCACCCGAACGCACCCTCACACGCCAGCAATTGACCCGTTATTTGGATTACTGCTCCGAACTGCTGGCGCTCAACAGCAAAGTAGCAGCCCTGTTCGCCCAGACGATGGACGACCCGGTCGTGCTGGAAAGCGTGAATGACCTCGAATCCCTCACGCAGGGCATGGCCGCCAAGATTTGGCAAAAGATTATGATCCTGGATTTGTCAGATGATTGATTACCGTTAAATGTTAAATCCTGCCGCAGGCTCAATAATTACGGACAAATTCTCTTTTTTTGCCTTTCCATTTTTTGTGTGCGCCTTTTTCGGGAAACATTTGAAACCCGGTTTTAATACGGCTTTTGCCGGGCATCAGACAGAAAAATTTGTATCAAATGGCTTGTAATTTGCCCTATTAACCGCAGAAAGTTGATTTTCTGGGAAAAAAACTTGACAGATATCGACTCTTTGCTACTTTTGTGCGCCTCTCTCAAAATTCTAAGAGCCGAGTTACCCGACTCTAACAACCAGGAGCATCACCGGCGCATGACGTGTTTTTCCCATAAAACCACATTTTTTAATCTCATCCCCTGGACGTCCGCCGAACTGATTTGCAAAAACACCTGAGGCACAGCAATCGCTTGATTCGCCTGGTAAACTCTAACTGTATGGGCAGGAAAGAAAAATTTGTTTACAACATCCACACATTAACCTACGAGAAAGTTGTAATCCCGATTAAAACCCGCATCTGGCAAGCCTTCGGATTCTTTTCCGTCGTACTCGTTACCTCCCTTGCGCTGCTCGCTGTTTTTTATAGTCTTTTCCCTTCTCCCCGCGAAAAAGAACTCTTGCGGGAAATCGAGCAAATGGAATACAAGTATGGTCAGTTGGAAGGCCAACTTGATATCATGTCCAAAGTGCTTGCAAACATTCAGCAACGCGACGCCAATGTCCACCGTGCCGTCTTCGGCATGGACCCTATAGATCAGGGTGTATGGGAAGCAGGCGTGGGTGGTCATGAAGCGCACCCGGAACTCTCCGCTTTTAAATATTCCGGCAAAACTTTGTCACAAACACTTGAAAAAGTGGACATGCTCAGCCGTCAACTGGCACTCCAAAGCAAATCGCTCGATACGCTTCAGGACTTGGCGAACAACCAGCAACAAATGCTCGCCTCGCTCCCCAGCGTGAAACCTGTGCGCGAAGACAAATTGCAGAAAAGCATCGGTACACTCTCCGGCTTCGGCTACCGCGTCCACCCGGTGTATAAAATCAGGAAATTCCACGCAGGGCTTGACTTTCCCGCTCGCGTCGGCACAGCCATCCAGGCTTCCGGCGACGGCACAGTAGTGGAGGCTGGCTGGCATTCCGGCTACGGCAACTGCGTGAAAATCCGGCACGGCTACGGCTACGAAACCCTTTATGGGCACATGAACAAGATCGTTGTCCGCCCTGGCGAGCATGTGAAAAAAGGTCAGAAAATAGGCGAAGTAGGTGATACGGGCCTTTCTACGGCTCCGCACTTGCATTACGAAGTGCATTACAAAGGAAATCCCATCAATCCCATCAACTTTTGCATGGACAACCTGACACCGAAAGAATACCAGCAAATGGTGAATCAGGCCAACAGTGCGAACCAGTCGCTGGACTAATTTTGGAAAACACTATGAACGATAGCTGCTGTCGCTTTTGACAGGAGCAATAAACAGCAGGAAGGGGAGTGCCGAAAGGTGTTCCCTTTTCTTTTTACAAAAAACCCGTCCTGCAATCTTGTGCAGGACGGGTTCATTTTTATTAGAGGTTTAGCGAAAAACTTTTTAATCATTCAACTTCAACACCTTCAAAAACGCCTCCTGCGGCACTTCCACGTTGCCGAATTGTTTCATCCGCTTTTTGCCTTCTTTTTGTTTTTCCAACAGTTTCCGCTTGCGGCTGATGTCGCCGCCGTAACACTTGGCCGTCACGTCTTTGCGAAGGGCCGAAATCGTCTCGCGGGCGATCACCTTCTGACCGATGGCCGCCTGAATGGCGATTTGGAACTGCTGGCGTGGCAGGAGTTCTTTTAACTTTTCGCACATCCGGCGCCCCATGTATTCTGCTTTGGAGCGGTGGACGAGGGCCGAGAGGGCGTCCACTTGTTCGCCGTTGAGTTTGATGTCGAGTTTCACCAAATCCGTTTCGCGGTAGTCGAGCAGGTGGTAGTCGAACGAAGCATAGCCCCGCGTCATGGATTTTAGTTTGTCATAAAAATCGAACACGATTTCGGCCAGCGGCAGGTGGAAAATCATCTCCAGGCGCGTCGGCGTGAGGTAATGTTGCTTGATCAGAATACCTCGTTTTTCAAGGCACAAAGTCATGATATTGCCGATATACTCGGGTTTGGTGATGACTTGTGCGTAGATATACGGCTCTTCCACCGAGGAAAGGTGGTTGGGGTCGGGCAGTTCGGTCGGCTGGTGAACGCGGAACCTTTTGCCTTTCATGTCGGTGGCGAAGTAGGGCACGTTCGGCACCGTCGTGATGATTTCCTGGTCAAACTCGCGGTAGAGGCGTTCCTGCACTATTTCCAGGTGCAACATTCCCAAAAAACCACAGCGAAAACCGAAGCCGAGCGCGGCTGAAGTTTCCGGCTCATATACCAGCGATGCGTCGTTCAGTTGGAGTTTTTCCAGCGAGTCGCGCAAATCCTCAAAGTCATCATTATCAAGGGGATAGAGCCCCGCGAACACCATCGGCTTCACATCTTCAAAACCTTTCACCGGCTCCAGACAAGGATTGGCTACGTGCGTAATAGTGTCACCCACTTTGATTTCCCGGCTGACTTTGATGCCGGTGATGACGTAACCCACGTTGCCCGCGCTGATTTCAGGTGTTTCAAATTGTCCAAGTTTCAACACGCCGACCTCTTCCGCCGCGACTTCTTTTCCCGTGTTGTAAAATTTGATTCTGTCTCCTTTTTTCAAAGTTCCGTTCATCACACGGATGTAGGCCACCACACCGCGGTAGGAATTGAACATGGAATCGAAAATCATCGTCTGCAAGGGCGCGGAGGGGTCACCTTTAGGCGGCGGGATACGCCCTACGACAGCGGCCAGAATCTCCGGCACACCGATGCCGGTGCGTCCGGAAGCTGAAATAATATCTTCACGATCACAGCCTATGAGGTCAATGATTTGGTCTTGAACCTCTTCCACCATCGCGCTCTCCATGTCCACTTTGTTTACGATAGGAATAATCTCGAGGTTGTGCTCGACAGCGAGATAGAGGTTGCTAATCGTCTGAGCCTGAATGCCCTGCGTCGCGTCCACGAGCAAAAGTGCCCCTTCGCAAGCGGCAATGGAACGACTCACTTCGTATGAAAAGTCAACGTGGCCTGGCGTATCAATCAGGTTAAAAATATACTCTTCGCCATTCGCAGGATGCACGTAACGCATCTGGATAGCGTGACTTTTGATAGTGATGCCACGCTCGCGTTCGAGGTCCATATTGTCGAGCGCCTGGTCTTGCATATCCCGTGCGCTGATGGTTTTGGTAAACTCCAGCAGGCGGTCAGCGAGCGTGCTTTTCCCGTGGTCAATGTGCGCGATGATGCAGAAATTGCGAATATTTTTCATAAAATGGGCAAGCTTGCAGGGAATTATCAGGGCGTTTAAACAGAGCCTTGAAGCAGAAGTTTTTGTAAAAAACGCTCCATGAATTTTTCGGCGCGCAAAGGTAGGCGAATTTGAGTGCTTTGAAGGCAAAGTACCGATTATTGAGAGTGTTTTTAAAAAACAAAAAAGCCCGACCGCTACCGGCCGGGCCAAATGGAAAGCCTCGAAAGATTGTTTTCATGTCGTTTTTCCCGATGGCCGGAAAATCAATATAACTGCGCGGGTTCTTCAACTTCGGCCTGAATCGTCGCTTTTTCCGACGGCATTTTTCCTTTGGTGAAAGGAATCAGCATCGGTGCCCACTTTTTGTACTTGCGGTAGTTGTCGCCGTAAAGCGAGATGAGGTCGCGCTCTTCCAACTGAATAGCCGTGAGAATGTAACCCGTCGTCATCACTGCGAAAAAGAAATGCGTGACCGTCATCACCGGAGCCGCCCAGAAAGCAATGAGGAAACCGAGATAGAGCGGGTGGCGCACAAATTTGTAGAAAAACGGCAGGCGGAATTTGACGTTCGTGTAGGGTTTGCCCTGAAAATAGAGCCATACCTGGCGCAGGCCGAACAGGTCGAAGTGATTAATCATAAAAGTGGCGAGCAGCACTATCAGCCAGCCGACCATGCTGACACCTGTGATGACATTTGCCAACAAATCATTTTCCACCGCCCAAATGACACCGCCGAGTGGCTGCCAGAAATACACCATCGCAATCAGGCAAATGCAGGTGAACAGCACAAAAGTGCTGCGCTCGATGGATTCAGGGACGAATTGGGTCCACCAACGCTTAAAGGCGGGGCGAGCCATCACGCTGTGCTGAAGCGCAAAAAGCGAGAGCAATGCGGCATTAGTGAGCAGGGCTGTGGCAAGGGGCACTTGCGGCTCGCCGTCAATGCCTTTGGGGACAAAGAGATTTTCGACAAAGCCAATCAGATAGAGAAAGGTGCCGAAAAACAGGCAGTAAACAATTACGCCGTAAAGCAAGACAAGAAGACGTTTCATAAAGAAAGTTAGATTGTGAACAAATGATGTGATTGGTTCAATTGTGCCGCAAGGTTTGCCCCGGCAATAGATTTACCCACACGCATTTGAGCCAAGCGGCGGGTTCGCCGCTCAGAATCGTACCTTTTTTGAGGGAAGGATATTTTTTGGGAAAACAGAGGATTGGCAATCGGTATTTATTCGCCCACTCAACAAAACCACCAAATGACTCAACCGTAAGGGGAATTCAATCAATACACTTTTGATAAAAGCAACGAGGGGAAGTCCTTTGTGTCCAATTCTAACCGATTTTTTTCTCAAACAATTTACACAAGTCACTATGAAAACAATTGTCTCGCTGGCAATCGCCAGCCTGTGCGTGTGGGCTGTCGCCAACGCCCAAATTTTGCCCTATTTCTCCCAAATTGAAAACGGCGCCCTGACCTCCGAAGAAGTCCCGGCACTTGAATTTGTTGATGAACTCTCGGCCAGTGGCGAGCGCAACAATGCCTGGTTTCCCGGCCTCAAAAATTATGTGCGCACCAATCTTCGCTACCCCAGCGCCGCACGCGAAAGCGGCACCGAGGGGGTCGTCCGTGTAGAAGCGACGGTCAAAGCAGATGGGAAACTCACGGACATCCAGATTACTGAGGGGCTGAGTTATAGTTGCGACAAAGAAGTAACTCGTTTGCTGGCAGGAATGCCCGCTTGGAATCCTGCTCACCGCGACGGAAAGCCGATTGACCAAAAAGTCTATCTGCGAGTGCGCTTCAAGTTGAAGCCGTTTTAATCTGATTTGGTTTGTTTCATGCCCCTCCCGTGCAAGCCGGGAGGGGATTTGCGTTGGAACTTTTTACTTTTGTCTGATGCCTGCCGTGTTGTCATATCGCTGCTATCTTATGCTGCTCCTCGTGGTGTGGCTTGGCATCTGCAACATCACGGAAGCACAGTACAAATTCGGCCAGCCCACGCAGTTTAAGCGGGAAAACGGCTTGCCCATCAACGGGGCGCGATTGGTGGTGGCAGGCGAAGACGGATTCGTGTGGATGGGCGCCGACGATGGGCTTTGCCGCTTCGACGGGCATCAGTTCAAGGTTTGGCGGCGCGACCCGGCCAATCCCCGTTCTCTGTTCGACAACACCATATTCGCTATTTTGCCGGAAAAAGACAGGGTGTGGGTGGCGACTGGGCAGGGCATTTCGGTGCTCGCTATCCGCGCTGACACGTTCAGACATTATCAAATCACCGCAACGGGCAAAGCCGCGAAACTGACCCGTGATTTTGGTCTCGGCGTGTCGGTGTTTTTCAAAGACCCGGCGGGCGAAATCTGGGTCGGTACCCGTGCGCACGGCCTTTGGAAATATCGCCCCGAAAGCGACGATTTTTACCAATATCCCTACCCGCCAGAGGCTTACCCGGCCATTGCGCCGATGCTGGATTCGCCGCAGGCGGTTTTGAGTATCGAGTCGGACGGTGACTCGCTGATTTGGGCTGGCACGCCCGCCGGTTTGCAGCAGGTGAACAAGCGAACTGGCAGGGTACGGTGGTTCACATTTCCGCAGCAAGACAAAGAGTATCAGGTAGATGTGAACGCTTTCCGGCGCCTGTGCTACCACACCGACGGAAAATTGTATGTAGGCAGTTGGGGCGCGGGGGTTTCGGTTTTTGACCCCAAAAATCAAACGCTCAAGCCGCTTTTTTTGAAAAACAAATACGGCAGCGACATCCTGCAAACGCCAGTTGCCAGAATTTTGAGCCGCAACGACGACGAACTTTGGATAACCACTTTGAATGGATTTGCGATTTATCACACCCGCTGGCAGGAAGTCGTTTTTGCAAAATATAACAAGCATATCAAGCAGGAAATGTACGGCGCGGAAAGCATTGATAAGGACGGGCGGGCATGGCAGCGCATCCTGCAAGGCATCCAATGTTTCGACCCGCTGATGCAGCAATTCGCCCAGTATTCTTATGGCGATATGCACGCCGAATGGGGTTTTACTTTTTACGTCTTGCCCGAAAAGGCTACTGACGGCCTCATCGTGTGTCCCCGCTACACCGACGGCATTTACAGGTTCGACAAATTGAGCCACACCTGGACGAAGTTCCCCTTTAAAAGGCATATCGCTGTGCGCGGGTTTACACGGCGACACGACGGGGTTTACCTCATTGCTGCGGAAGAAGGTTTGTTCACCTGGTCGCCCGCGAAAGGCGGACAATTCAGGCCTGAAAAACCGCCGCAAGGTATTCAGTTCAAACGCTGGGGCGACGCGCTGACTGCTCGCGACGGAAAAATCTGGCTCTGTGCGGGCGCTGAAGGGCTTGTTTGTCTCGACCCTGCCCAATCGCAACCGCGCATTTTTGGCCCTGCATTGCTGGGCGGCTCCGGGCCGGAAGGGCTGATAAGCCTGACTACCTTATTCGAAGATAGCCGGGGAAATATTTGGTTTGCGCGAAATGGCGGTTTCGGGGTGCACACGGCCGCGAATGATACCGTTTTTAACTTCATTTACAAAGAGTTAGAAAAAAACAGTTTCCCGCACGTCAACGATTTTGCCGAAGACAAAAAGGGGCGGGTATGGCTCAACAGCAACGACGGATGGGTAGGTTGGCTCGACCCGAATCAGCCCGAATTGGGCGTAACAGCAAAAATGCACTTGGCCAACAAGGGCATTTTGGAAAACGTGCTGGCAATCGCTGCCGACCCTAACGGCGACATCTGGTGCCACACGCAAAGGGAATTGATAAAAATCAACGCTGAAAATCTGGAACTGACGACTTTCAATTTTCAGTACGGCGTGAAAGACCCGGATTTTTTCCATTTTTCCATTTTGCCTTCAGGCGAATTACTTTTCGGCGGTCGCAACGACATCGTGCTGGCAAACCCGGCGGAACTCCAACGCAACCGCGAATTGCCCGTGCCTTATATCACGGATATTCAGGTGCAAAACAAAACCCGGCACTACCCTTCGCTTTATGGGGGCGAGCCGGTTTGGCTGAAACATTGGGAAAATTATTTCTCCATCGGTTTTTCAGCAAGAGCCTTTACGCTCGGCAACGAAACACGTTTCCGCTACCGGCTCAAAGGCTTCGACGACTGGACGGAAGCGAGCAACCGCCGCTTCGCCAACTACACGAACGTGCCGGGCGGCGACTATGTGTTTCAGTTGCAAGCCGCTAACAATGAAGGCATTTGGAATAAAACAATCCTCGAAATACCGGTTTTCGTGGAGACTGCCTGGTGGGCGACATGGTGGTTTCGTAGCACAACTTTGCTCGCTATCGGCGGCATCGTATTTGGCGCATACCAGTATCGCGTGGACCAAATCCGCCGCAAAGCGCGGCTCAAAACCGATTACGAGAAAAAACTGGCGCAGGTAGAAATGAGCGCCTTGCTGGCGCAAATGAACCCGCATTTCCTTTTCAATACCCTCAACTCGATTGACAGCTACATCGTCAAAAACGAGTCGAAAAAAGCCTCCGAGTACCTCAATAATTTCGCCCGGCTCGTGCGGCTCATTCTCCAGCACTCACGCTCCGACTATATCAGTCTGGCCGACGAACTGGAGGCGCTCGACCTGTATTTGCAAATGGAAAGTCTGCGTTTCGATAACTGTTTCGACTACAAAATCGAAGTGGATGAATCGCTGCGCACGTCGAGCATCGTGATTCCGCCCATGCTGATTCAACCATTTTTAGAAAACGCGATTTGGCACGGGCTTCGGCATCTTTCAAAAGACCCCTGCGAAGGAAAAATCCTCCTGAAAATTGACCGCGACGGCGATTACCTCCGTTGCATCATCGAAGACAACGGCATTGGACGGGAAAAATCAATGGAACTCAAGGCCGGCAAAAGCGGCAACAACCACAAAAAATCAATGGGTATGCGCATCACCCGCGACCGCATTGACCTCATCAACAAACTCCGCAACGTGGACGCCCGCGTCGAAATCATTGATTTAAAAGATGATAAAGGCGAAGCAGCAGGCACGCGGGTGGAATTGACAATTCCCGTATAATCCTCTCCAAGAATATTTTGATTTTAGATTGCAGATTACATGATTTCAGATTTTAGAAGTTGCCGAGCGCGACATCGAAAATTCAACTTCAAACATCCAAATTAAAATCAACAATCATAGCCTGTCCCGACCCTTCGGGATAATCTGCAACCTAAAATCAATCAAAATCGAAAATACACCTGCCATGATAAAAGCAGTCATCATAGACGACGAGCGCCCCAGCATCGAAACGCTGAAATGGAAGCTCGAAAACTACTGCCCCGAAGTGGCGGTGGAAGCCGCCTTCGACAACCCGGCGGAAGGTGTCGCTTACTTGAAAAGCAACGCGCCCGACCTGCTTTTCCTCGACATCGAAATGCCGATGCTCAACGGCTTCGACGTGCTCGAAGAACTGGGACGCGACCTGCCCTTCGACATTATTTTCACGACTGCTTACGATAACTTCGGCATTCAGGCCGTCAAGTTCAGCGCGCTGGATTATTTGCTCAAACCTGTGCAAAACAAGGAGTTGAAAGAGGCCGTCGAAAAACACCTGCACAAAACCCACCGCCGCATTCCGTCGGAACAAATTGACGCGCTTTTCAACAACGTGCAAGCCGAGCGAAAAGGCAAACGCGCCCGCGTCGCCCTCGCCTCCAAAGAGAGCATCGAGTTCGTTGACCCGAACGACATCGTCGTGTGCGTCGCGAGCAGCAATTACACAGAAGTTTACCTGAACAGCGGCGCGAAACGCCTGATTTCCAAAACCTTGAAGGATTTTGAAGACTTGCTCGCGCCCTACGATTTTTTCCGCCCGCACCATTCGCATTTGGTCAATCTCAACCGCGTGCGCGAGTTTGTGCGCGGCGATGGCGGCTATTTGATTTTGGAAAATAAAATGCAAGTCGCCGTCTCGAAAAGCAAACGCGAGGAGTTGCTGACGTTGCTTTCTTAATGTCACGCAAAGGCACAAAGACCGCAAAGAATAATTACGCTTAGCGTTCTTTGCGTCTTCGCGCGACATAACTTTTCAGGCTATGAAAAACAAAACAACACCCACCACCGAAACCCTCGATCCCGCCAACTGGGAAGCCGTGCGCCAACTCGGTCACCAAATGGTGGACGACATGGTGCAGTTCCTGCAAACCATTGGCGAACAGCCTGTTTGGCGCGAACCTTCCGGCGAAGCCAAAGAGCATTTGCAGGCCGACTTGCCCCAATCGCCGCAGGACTTGGAAAGTGTTTACACGGATTTCAAAAAACACGTTTTGCCTTTTTACAACGGCAACATCCATCCGCGATTTTGGGGCTGGGTGAAGGGAACCGGCTCCATGCAATCCGCGCTCGCCGAAATGCTCGCCGCCGCCATGAATCCCAATGTTTCGCTCGCCAATCAAGGAGCCGTGTATGTTGAAAAACAAGTCATCGAGTGGTGCAAACAAATGATGCGCTACCCGCCTGGAGCCAGCGGCCAGCTCGTCAGCGGCGCGTCTATGGCGAACGCGACGGCGCTGCTCGTCGCCCGCAACGCCTTCGATAGAAACATCCGGCGGGAAGGGCTGCAAGGCCGCTCAGCGAAGTTGGTCACCTACGCTTCCACCGAGACGCACAGTTGTATTCCCCGCGCCATCGAAATGCTCGGTTTGGGTACGGATGCCTTGCGAAATATTCGCGTGAACGAAGATTACACTTTGGATATGAACGATTTGCGCGAAAAAATCGCAGCAGACAAAGCCGCCGGATTTCAACCGTTTTGCATCGTCGCCAACGCCGGAACGGTGAACACCGGAGCCACCGACCCGCTCGAAGATTTGGTCAATCTTTGCCGCAAAAAAGGAATTTGGCTGCACGTGGACGGCGCGTTCGGCGCACTGGCAGGTATGTTACCCGAATTTGAGCCGCTCTTGAAATGGATTAGTGAAGCCGACAGCGTCGCTTTCGATTTGCACAAATGGCTCTACTTGCCCTACGGCGTGGGTTGCGTGCTTGTGCGCGACGGCGAAAAACACCGGCAGGCATTCGCGTACAGTGCCAGTTATTTGATGCAACACGAGCGTGGCATCTCCGCCGGGGAAGGCCTGTCGAACTATGGCCTCGAACTCTCCCGCGACTTCAAAGCCTTGAAGGTTTGGATGAGTTTGAAAGAGCACGGCATCGAAAAATTCCGCCGCCTCATCCGGCAAAACATTCAGCAAGCCAGTTACTTAGCCGAACGAATTGCCGAAACGCCAACCCTCGAATTGATGGCGCCTGCGCCTTTGAACATCGTCTGCTTTCGCTACAACCCCGGCAATTTGAGCGCCGATGAATTGAATTTTTTGAACAAAGAAATCCTGATGCAACTCCACGAAAGCGGCATTGCCGCGCCGTCGTACACCGTTTTGCAGGGGGCTTACTGCCTGCGCGTCGCCATCACGAACCATCGCACGACGACGGCAGATTTGGAGATTTTAGTGGAGGCAGTTTTGAAAATCGGGGAAAAGGCGAGGCGATTGGAAATGGCGTAGCGAGACAAGTATTTTTGCAAAAAAATATTTGACAGGATTTACATGATTAACAAGTTTTAGATTGTTGATTTTCAATAAAAAAACCTGTTAATCATGTAAATCCTGTCCAAAAAATTGCCGCCATGCAAATCATATTCACCCGACAAAACAAAACCTTCCGCGCCGACCTCTCGCAGCCGCTCGACCTGTCCATTCTGTTGAAAGAAGGTTTGGAAAACGTCAACTGCTTCTATGCGCCGCCGGTGGAGTATTGGCCGGTCGTGGCGGGCGATTTCGTCGGCAGCACGGCGCAAGGCGGGCCTGTCAATTTTTTCAACGTTCGTTTCAACCCGCACGGCAACGGCACCCACACCGAGTGCGTCGGCCACATCGCCAAAGAGCGATATGTGCTGCGCGACTGTCTCGTGGAGTCGCATTTTTGGGCAAAACTCGTGAGCATTTTTCCGCAAAAAACCGACGACGGCGACCGCGTGATTTTTCGAGAACAGTTGGAAGAAGTTGTTGAAAAAAACGAAGCCGAAGCCCTCCTAATCAGGACTTTGCCCAACGACGATTTGAAAAAACGAACGAATTACTCCGGCGCGAACCCGCCTTATTTGCACCATGAGGCAGCCAGGTATTTGGTGGAATGTGGCGTACGACACTTGCTCCTCGATTTGCCTTCCGTTGACCGCGAAGAAGACGGCGGCCAACTGCTCACGCACCGGGCATTTTGGCAGTACCCGGAGGCGGTGCGGAAGCATTGCACCATCACGGAGTTGATTTATGTGCCGAACGAAATCAGGGACGGTTTTTACCTGCTGAACCTGCAAACCGCATCGTTCGATTTGGATGCGAGCCCGTCGAGGCCGGTTCTTTTTAGGGTTGATTGAACGGGCACACTCACGCTGTGCCGCCCTGCGTTGGGCGTTCGAGCCGTCAAAATCGAACACAAAACCCAAAACGTCGTAGGTCAGGCCGCTTTTGATGCTGAAAAGCACAAAAAACGGCAACTCTTCGTAAGTCTTGAAAACTGATTCCTGACTTGAATTGCCTTTGCGCTCCGACAGCGATTCCCCATGAATCTGCTCGTATGCCTCAGCAAAATGACCGACCAAAATCCTGAACTGAGATTCTTTCAGCCCAGTGCTCGACCACTATTGACGCTCGCTTTTCAACTCTTTGTAATTGACTGACATGATTTTCTACTCCAAAAATAATCACATTGATAACCATTTAGTTAATGCGCAACATGTATAATGTACCGGGAATTCGCATCCCGGTACATTTTATGAGTTGCCGCTGCAAGTCCTGCGCGGTAGCGTTGTCTTTTGGGTCGAACGAAAGAAAAATATGAAGCGATTGCGGGTCGGACATGGTGCGGGTTTAAAGGGCAAAAATCGGCATTTTGCGCTCCCGGTTGTCAAATTCGCCCAGAATTTTCCATAACTGACCCTCTCGGAGCCATCACCTTGAATTGTTATGTTTATTTTACAACAAAACAAAAAGCCCCCTGCCCGAAACGCTCCAATGTCATGTCCCGATAAACAGGTACAGGGCTGGATTGGAGCAAGTGGTAGTTGTTTTCTGTAGGGTTGCCATTGTTGACTTTGCTGTTGATGCCAACGGACAGGTGGTCGCAGTTGCCGGTGATTTCAAAAGGCTCTATGCCGTCGTCGGTATTCGGTATGACGGTGCAGAAAAAAGTGCCTTGTTGCTTCAGCACGAATGCGCTTTTGAAACGGTACACCCGGTCTTCGTACACTGGCAGCACCTCATAATAGGAGATGCCTGATGTGGGAAGCGACCGGGCTACCACTTCCCCTTCGGAAGGGAAGGCATCCATAAAACTTACCGCTTTCCCTTGCGGAGGGTCTATGTCAAATCTATCACATTGCAGTTCCAATTTAAAATTGTAATTACTGAAGGTGTTGGATACATTACCATTCAGGTCAGTCAGCGTGTCGGCGAAATTCATTTCTATCCAGATGGTGTCCCCTATTTGAAAAGTGTCCTGTATAGGAGCTGTTGTGTATGGAATTTGGTATTGAAGAAAATCCGGGCAGTTTTTATCCTTGCAGGAGGTGCAAGAGAGGCAAAGCATAATGAGGCCAGCAGCCAAGAGCGTGAGATAACGTAACATTTTTTAAGAAATGTAAGGGTGAAACAGGAAAGCGCCGGGCGGGGTATAAAGCCGCCCGGCGCTACGTTGAATTGCCATTACAAGCCGTATGCGGTAGCCAAAGCTATGTAGGCTGCTAAGGTGGTTCCCGGAGGCAAGGTTGGTTGCAAAACCAGTCGTTGCTGGTTTGCTGACAACATGCTGGGTGTCATGGTGGCAAATATCTGTGCTTGTGTGTAGCCTGATACGGCATCGGGTACAGTTACACCTGATATTTCTCCTTCGTCCAGATTTGGTGTCAAGGCGTTGTTGTCCTGAATATCGTACTGCCAGCCAAAGGCGATATAACTGGAAGCGAATGTCCCTCGTTCTAATCGCCCTTGCCAAGTATTAGTTGCAGGAGCTCCCGGATTGCTATGACTTAGCCCATATCTCAAATGGGCAGCCCATCGCCCATTCTGCCATCCCCACATTTCCACTACTTCGGCTCGCCCTGAGCCGGGTGCGCTTCCATCGCCGTAGCCCAAATTGGCAACAGTGAACAAGATCTCATCGAGCCAGTAGCCTTGGCCAACCTGTCCAAAATGTTGGGCATGTGCCAATTCATGGTACATAGTTTCCCTAATGTCGTCCGAGTTGGCATTGCCTCCATCGTTCCAGTTGAGTACAATATCCGGCGCGGCAGCAACCAGCCATGTACTAAGCGACAGGCTCAAAACGGTACCAACTGGAGCCGCCACCATAAATACACCTTTTAATATTTGGTTAGCGGAGAGTACGAAAAGTGCTTGCGACCAAATGGAGAATTTGTCCAACATGGGAGCCGCACCTGTGTTTCCCGAACCCCATGGAGTAATCAACACTTTCAAATCTCCGGGAGGATGCGGCAGGCTATTGTTTATAGCGTAGTTCTGGAACTCGTAAATAGCATTGTTGGCAGTAGAGGCCACCCAGTTGCGGAAAGTTTTGGAATTAATCGAACTCGTCCAATTGAATTGGATGGCGATGTTGTTGAAATTCGGGCCGTTGTATTTTCCAATGTAGGCGCGGCGGGGAAAGGTGTAATTCCACAAATCAACATTGCTTTTCATCGTCTTGATGTTGCAAGTGGCGCTCTCCCATTTTACCCAAACGTGGATTTTCCCTTTATACTTGTGGTTGATGTACCAACAACCTGCTTCGTCAGTGTAATCTGAGCGATGAAAAATAATCCCAAACAAGCGGCTTTTCGACACAATAACCTTGACCTCTCGCACACCATCCCATTGGTTGAGCATATTGTCGAATACCTGAACACAACCTGAGGGTTTTCGCATATTGTCGGGTGTCAAGCACCAACACGGACCTCCACGCTCACCTGATTCGCCTCCCGGAGGCGAACTGTGATCGAGAGTGAATTGGAACTTGCCATTCACCATCTGTGGATCCGGCTCGTATTCGTCGGGCGTTTCATACTCGTTACCTGTAATCCTGAACGCTTCTTCGGCAATGCGCGAGTCCTCCGGCACTAAAGCAAGACGCTCAATTATCTCGTACTGAATGCTTGGAAAAATGAAATCGGCAGGTACTACTGCGTATTGCCAAGTATAGTTTGAGTCTGACACCGTAGGGTCATGGTAGGTTTCTCCTATCGAGAAAATATCGTAGTGAAGTGGAAAATCCCACAGTTCTAAATCGCTCTCCAAGAGCGTTTTGACATCTGTGGGGCTTTGCGGCAGGAAGCGAACGTACAGGTAGTTAGGCTGGATGGCAGCGATACTCGTGCTGTAAAGGTTGTTGTAGGCTTGGCGGATGTTATCAACTGAATAGGGTATGGTTCGCGCTTGTCCTAAAACAGTGCCTCCTTCGCCGTCCCGGTCAGAGCTGGCCCAACTGCCCCCCCCCCAATTCATTTTCAGACAGGTTATTGGTTGCATTGTCGGATAGAAAATCTTTTTTACAAGCGGCTACGGTAGTCAATATTGCGACAACCGTCAAGAGGAAGATTTTGGAAATCGGTTTCATTGCGAAAGCGTTTTTAAAATGAGTGGATGAAGTGAACGTCAATCACCGGCGATGCCGCAAAGAACATGGGATGCTTTCCACAGATTTTACTTGATTCCAAATTTTAACATTTGCAAAGATTATAGCAATGCAAATACGAAGCATATAATAATTGGAGAGATTGTCGTCTTGCGAAATGCGCACTTGCGAAAAAGATAATTTGCCAACCTGTTTTTAAAGGCTTCCGCAGGTTTTAAGATGAACATTACTCTTCCAAAACTTTGAAGAAAATTATTCATCTGCCAATTATGGCAAAAGATAAAGGCTACCTATCGTCATCCTCCAATCTCTCAAAATGATACCCCTTCTCCGCAAAATGCTCCAACGCCGCCGGGAGTATGAAACGCAAATTCCGTTCGGCTTTCAGGCTGTCGTGCATCAGCACGATGGAGCCTGGCTGGGCATTTCCCACCACATTTTGGAGGCATTGTTCGGGTGGGATATCCGCGTCGTAGTCGCCACTCAAAACGTCCCACATGACGATTTGAAAATGCCGTTCGAGGAAGGCGCGTTGCTTCGGAAGCAGCCGTCCGTAAGGCGGGCGAAAGAGCCGGCTTTTGACGACGCGGGCACAGCGGCGCACATTGTGGAGGTAAACGACGGGGTCGGTTTGCCAGCCGTTCAGGTGGTTAAAAGTATGATTGCCAACGGAATGGCCTTCGTCGAGGATTTGGCGATAAATCGCCGGATGTTTTGCCACGTTGTCGCCCACACAGAAAAAAGTCGCTTTCGCGCCGTAGCCTCTCAGCGTGTCGAGCACCCAGGGGGTCACGCCTGGAATCGGCCCGTCGTCGAAAGTCAGGTACAACACCTGCTCGTCAGTCGGGACGCTCCAGGTGTATTCGGGCATGAAGGCCCGCAGCAGTCTGGGTGTTTTGGCGATGAACATGATTGCGGAGGTTGACGGGTTTCGGGTTAGCGGGAGGCAAAATTGAGAGATTTTTTACTTCGCGCATTCACTCAATCACGCATTCACTCATTTGAAATTTGGCAAGTTTTTACTCTTAACGGTCAAAAGGCTAAAGGGGACGGTTTGTTATGAAAGAAAACTGCTACTTTTGCTACGAATTTTGAAAGGGTCATTAAGGTCATTCTAAAAAGTCATTGCAGTCATTCTTTTGCGCGGACAATGACTTTTAGTGACCTTAATGACCCTCTAATTACGCTCAATGCTCAAACCTCGCGTTCGATTTGCTCCCTCTCCCACCGGCGCGCTCCACATCGGCGGCGTTCGCACGGCATTGTATAACTACCTGTTTGCCAAACAACAAGGCGGCACGTTCATCCTCCGCATCGAGGATACCGACCAGAATCGCTACGTGCCCGGCGCTGAAAACTATATCATCGAGACCCTGCGTTGGGTAAATCTTTTGCCTGACGAAGGCGTGGGCTTTGGTGGCAACTACGGCCCTTATCGCCAAAGTGATCGCAAGGAAATTTACAAAAAATACGCGCTTGAACTCGTCGAGCGTGGCCACGCTTACTACGCGTTCGACACGCCCGAAGCGCTGGATGCACGACGTGCAGCAGAGGAAAATTTCACTTACAACCATCTTACGCGCAATAGTTTGACGAATAGCCTGACGCTTTCGGCAGACGAGGTGCAGCGTCGCATTTCGGCAGGCGAGCCTCATGTCATCCGCCTTTTGGTGGAACCGGGGCAGGCGATTCACATCCGCGACCTTATTCGCGGCGACGTGGTTTTTCAGAGCGGCGAACTCGACGACAAGGTGCTGTTGAAAGCCGACGGGATGCCGACTTATCACCTCGCCAACATCGTGGACGACCACCTGATGGAAATCACCCACGTCATTCGGGGCGAGGAATGGCTGCCGAGCACAGCGCACCACGTTTTGCTCTATCGGGGTTTCGGTTGGGAAGACACGATGCCGCAATTTGCGCATTTGCCCCTGATTTTGAAACCTGTCGGCAACGGGAAATTGAGCAAACGCGACGGCGCGAAATTCGGTATTCCGGTGTTTCCCCTCGAATGGGAAGGCGCCACGCCGGAGGAAAGTTTTTCGGGTTTCCGCAACACGGGTTTTTTGCCGGAGGCGGTTATCAATTTTCTGGCTTTGCTCGGCTGGCACCCCGGCGGCGAGCAGGAAATTTTTTCCATCAATGATTTAATCGCCTCATTTTCAATAGAACATATCAGTAAAGGCGGCGCGCGGTTTGATTATGACAAAGCCAAGTGGTTCAATCAGCAATACATCCACGCGGCAAGCAATGAGGTGTTGGCGACACACATTCGACCGCTTGCGGAGGCCAAAGGCTACCATGCGAGCGACGCTTTTTTGGCACAAGTAGCCGGGCTGATGAAAGAGCGCGTGACATTCCTGCCTGACTTCGTCGAATCGGGGTATTACCTGTTCGAGCCGGTGCGCGAGTACGATGCGGAGACTTTGGCAAAAAAATGGAACCCCGCATTAACATCTGTTTTTGAAGAATTAACGGCGATGGTGGCTACTTTTGAGCCTTTTAACAGCGCGGCAGTGGAAGAAGCGGTCAAGAATTTTATTTCAGAAAAGGCTTTAAAACCCGGCGATGTGCTGCCGTTATTGCGTATTGCGCTGGCAGGCACGATGAAAGGCCCGGCAGTGTTCGACATGGCGGCGGCTCTTGGAAAAATGGAGACGAAGGAACGATTGACGCGATTTTTGGCGCACACTGGTTCGCTTGCAGAAAATTTGTTAGCCAAATAATTTTCTCCCCTCAACCTTCTCAACCCTTCTGAACCATCTCAACTTTTTTTATCAACCTTACTCATAATCATGGCCAAACGAAACAAACCTAAACCACCGCCCAAACCTGAAAAGAAACCCGGCAAACTGAACGAAATTGACATTCAGGTGAACGAACTGGGTCAGATCGAACGCAATTTCGACATTGACAAAATCAACCAGTTTCTCAACGAAAATGTACCGGACAAGAAATTTGAAGACACCTGAATTGAAGTGACGACCTCCCTCCTTTCGGCTCAAGGCTGATGTAATCTTCCTAATCCGTTTAATCCGCGAGCAACTGAACATATTCTCTTGACACCCCCGGCGGCCCCCTTCGGTCGTCCGAGATGAAATACGTCCGTATGACAAACCGTTTACACAAACAACCTACGGCAAGTCCAGTTTTACTGGCATTGTGTCTGTTCATACTCCCCATTACCGGCCTTCAGGCGCAATCAAGTTTTTTTAATTTTACACCTCCCGCCAATACAACTTATCCGGTGGGCCCCACCTGCTCCCAGTCTGTGGCTGGCGCCAATCCCGTTCCAACGGTTACGTCCACCATTGGCGCTAACATCATTACTTCGCAGTTTGACCCTGTTATGTCAGGGTATCTGGCCGGTGATTTTTGGCCTGCACCGACTTTGAATCTCCAGGTTTACTGGTTTGTAGAAGACGATCAGGGGCATTCTTACACTTTCTTGTTTACAGTCAGTTTTGTAGATCAAACGCCACCGGCACTCCAAAACCTTCCGCCCGCGTCGGCTTCTTACAGTTCGATCGTACAAGTGCCAGCCCCGCCAACCGTGACAGCCCTGGATAATTGCCTTCCCAACAATCCATCTGTGAATTATGTCCAAAGCAACCCTCCCGACACTTGCGCGACGGGGGTATTCACCCGCACCTGGACTGCAACCGACGCTTCCAACAATACCGCCGTTTTTACCCAAACCATCACTATCACGGGCGACAACAATCCCCCGGCGATTTCGATTTTTCCGCAAAATGGCTCTGCGCCCTGCGAGCAATTGGCGACGGCTTACCCTGCGTGGCTGGCGCAACAGATGTCGGTTTTCGCGGCAGTGGACGCTTCGGGCATAAAATCCTACACGAACAACGCGCCGCCAGCCTATCCTCCGGGCTGTAAAGTACCCATCACGGTTACGTTTCGCGCAACGGATAATTGCAATTTCAACGCGACGACCACCGCCGTTTTCACCACTTCGGACAATAAAGTGCCGGTGGTGCTGAGTCTGGCTAAAGACACGGTCGCTTATTGCTCGCCGTCCAACAATCACCTGACCCAACTCGGCGCCTGGATAAAAAACCACGGATACGCTTCGGTCATTGATTCGTGTAGCGGCCCGCTGACGTTTTCGATGAAAATTGGGGGCGTAAGCAGGGATTCTGCCCAGGTAGTGGCGGCTTTTCTGGCTTCTTATGCCAATGGCTGCGCCTCTCAAATGATTGGTAATCAAACTTATGGCAAAGTGCGCGGTAAGGTGACGGTAGAATTTTCTGCGGCAGATGCTTGCGGCAACTCGACGGTTGTAGATCAGGCAACTTTCGGTGCGATTGACACTTTGCCACCCGTTATAAGCGGCGTGGGTACGATCGAACAATGCGGCGGCGGTGATGACAACGCCAAATTACAGGCCTGGATAAATGCGCACGGAAATGCCTCTGTGACCGACGATTGTTCGGGTACGATTTGGACAAATTTCTCTTTTTTGACCTCTACCGGACAAAGCGGAACCGGTGTTTTCAACGGAGGGCCTTACCCACAGGTTCAGGTGCACAATTGTACCTGGTACGTGGATGTCACATTCCGGGCGACGGACGATTGTGGGAATATCAGCTCTAAAGTGCTGCGTTTTCAAATTCAGGACACGCAAAAACCCGTTATCGCGGGCTTTCCCGACACGGTCACACTTTCCTGTCCCAATCCCATGCCCACGCTGTCGCCGACTTTTGTAACGGATAATTGCGACACAAGCACGGTAATCACGCATACCTTTTTGACATCTGACACCCTCTGTCCCGGCAGTTACACGATGACCGTCACCTGGTCGGCCACAGACGACTGCGGCAATACCGGCACCGCCGTCCAGACAATCCTCGTGCGCGATACGGAAGGGCCGATTTTCACGCTCGTGCCGCCTGCCGATACTTTTCGCTGCGATACGTTCGTGTTGCCGCCCTTCCCGGTCATGGGCATTGACATCACGGCGACCGATAATTGCAGTCAGGCAGTGAGTATCACGTCGCAGGATGTCTCGCAACAAAACCCCGACCCGATGACCTGCGGTCATTACACGTACGACATTATCAGAACTTTCACGGCAACCGACGCTTGCGGCAACACCCGCACAGCCACACAGGTAATTGCCGTAATTGATAATTTAGGCCCTGTGCCGGGCGGTTTGCTCGACACCACGATAACCTGCGAAGCCATCCCCGTCGTCACGCCGCCGCCTTCGCCTTTAGACGCCTGTTCCGGCCCGACTGCGATACCTGTTTTCGTCAACGACGTGATTTCCACCGGCCCTTGCGACGATACCTACACCCTCACCCGGAACTGGCAGGCTCAGGATGTCTGTGGTAACACGAGTATTATTCCCCAAATTATTCATGTGGTGGACACCGTGCAACCGGTTTTGGCAAATATCCCGGCCGATGTGACGGTCGAGTGCGATTCGATTCCTGCGCCACCTGATGTGAGCATTTTTAATGCTACCGACAACTGTGACGAGACCGTGACCGTGACCCTGAATGAAAGCGAAATTCGCAATCCCGATCTGAATTCCTGCGACCACTGGACTAACTACCTCATCCGCCGCGAATGGACGGCTACTGACAACTGCGGAAACTCCCGCACTTACACCCAAAATATCAGCGTACAGGACAATACAGGGCCGGTTATTACAACTATCCCATTGGTGATGTTGCCTGCCGAACCCGGCCTCTGCAACGCCGCAGTGGGAATTCCGGCGCCCGTTTCCCTTTTTGATAAATGCACCTCGGTAGGCAGTACGATTGTTTTGCAGGATACTGCCGCATTGGTCAACACTTCCGGCGGGCCAAACAACAGCACGCCAGTGGACACGATTGTTTATCAATGGCCTGCGCCAAATATCCCGCCCGGCATACCTGTCGCCGGGACAGCGACCTTGAAAATTGATTTGAAAAGTGCCGATGCCGAAGGCATGCAGGAATATTTCAGGGTTTACGGAGAAAACGGCTATTTGATAGGCCAAACGAATCCTAACAGCCCGCCTGTGCAATGCGGCAACAGTACAACTACGCTCAATATTCCGGCCTCCGAACTGAACAACTGGCTCGCTGACGGCCAACTGACGCTGACACTCGCTCCGAATGGCACGGGTAGCAGTGCGATAAATGCGCTCGCCACGTGCGGCATGGGCACAGCCATCGCAGAGTTAAGTTACCCGATTGCGACACCCCAGATACCGATTACACTGCTTTACAGCCTCGACGGCGACACAGCGGAAACCTACCCTCCGGCGAATAATTTTACGCTCGAAGTAGGGTTGCACACGGTAGTTTACACGGCTATTGACTGCGCTGGCAACAGCACGACCGCTACGACAAATATCGAAGTGCAGGATTTGCAGCCGCCAACTATCACGCCTCCGCCGGCTGATACTTTCTACGTGAGCCAGGGAAATTGTCAGGCCGTCGTGACCTTGCCTTTCCCCGCTATCACAGACAATTGCGACGTGTCGGGGCATCTCGTCCAGGCTTCTGCTAACCTTCCCATTATTTTTGAAAATGACCCGAATGCGGGGCTGATTCCAAAAGACATTACCCTCACTATTTCAGGTCTTATTCCGAATGCTGTTTCGGGGGGCATGCTGGGCATCCGGCACAGAGGCGACAACGACAACTCCGTAGCAGGCGAGTTTTTTGAAATTTTTGATGAAAATAACGTTCCACTGCCCGGCGCGACGACTTCCGGCCCGACTGCCGACCAATGTTCTCTTTTTCACGAATCCGTTTTTAACGTCACTGCCAACCAGATTAACGCCTGGGCAGCCAATGGCGGCATCGCCACTTTCAAAGCTGTAGCCAATGACGATGCGGGCAATTTCGCCGATTTCATTGACCCTTGCGCGCCACTTTTGCCGGATATGACCGACGGCGTCAGTCGAATACAAGCGGTATTGGAATATAGTTTTGCAGGTGTTACCTACGAAATTCGGAACAGCAGCAACCAAATTGTAGGGCTGGGTTCGCTTATCGGGAATCAAACAACCGATACTTTGCCACCCGGCGTTTACACGGTGAAATACAGCACGACCGATATCAACGGTCTGGAAGGAATGGCTTCTTTCCAAATCACGGTGTTGGACACGGTGAAGCCGGTTGCAATTTGCGAGTCCATCACGATTCAGGTAAATCCTTCCGGTTTGCCGGGCGACACCTATGTTTTGCAACCTTCTGAAGTGGACAATGGCAGTTTCGACAATTGCGGAAACCTGAATTATCAACTTTCGCAAACGAATTTCACCTGTGGCCAGGCAGGCAGTAATTTTAACATAACACTCACCGTCACCGACGCTTCGGGGAATACAGCCTCCTGTTCGGCCATCGTGAGCGTAATCACGACTATCCTGCAGCCTACTTATAATCCGGTTTGTGAAGGCGGCACTTTGCAACTTTACTCCAATCCGCCGGGCAGTGCTTCGAGTTACAACTGGAGTGGGCCAAACAATTTTTCATCGCCGTTACCAAACCCGACCCGGCCTGCTTTGCTTGTCAATCAAGGCACTTATTGTGTCACTGTCACCGGACTAACAGGCTGCACGGCAACAGGATGTGTTTCCGTCGTATTTGTCACGTTGCCCAACCAACCGGTCATCGCAGCGACCAAACCCTCTTATTGCGCCGGAGAAAATATCGTTTTAGAAACCCCGACCTATGCCGGCCAGAACGTAACCTACCAGTGGTTTTTGGATACAATGCCCGGCGGGCCTGTTTTGCTTGGCACCACTTCCCAACCCATTTTTACCATCAATCAGCCGCAGGTTGGCACGTATCGCTATTTTGTAAAAGTCCTGGCCGACGGCTGCACTTCTGTCAACTCCAATTTGCTGACAGTGAGCGTTTTCCCGATTCCGCCTGCGAGTGTTGACCCGAATTATCTCGGCGTTTGCGAGTGCGAGGTGATCGCGCTCAACTCGACGACACCCCCGCTCGTCGGCCTGACTTATAACTGGAGCGGACCGGGAAGTTTTGGCAGTACCCAGCCCGATCCTTTGGTGACTTCTTGCGCGGCACAAGTAAATGAAGGGATTTATACCCTGATAACACAGCGAAACGGCTGTTTTTCCACGCCTGTGACGGTCACGGTCGAAGTGGGTACCAAGCCGGCGGCTCCGGAGATTACAGGCGAGACCAACGTTTGCGAGGGTGCGAACGTGACTTTGTTGTGCACGCAGATTCAAAACGTTGAATACTACGAGTGGCAGTCGCCGCAATTCACTTACGACACCACCAATATTAACTCACTGGTTTTAAACAATGTAATGGTGTCGGATTCAGGTTCGTGGCGGGTGCGCGCACGCATCGGTGGTTGTTTTTCCGAATGGTCGGCACCGATATTGGTTCAGGTGCAAAAATACCCCGACGTGACAGCCAGTTCCAATTCGCCGGTTTGTCAGGGCAATACTTTGCAACTGTCGGCAACTTCCGATTTGCCCATCGCTACCTGGAGGTGGACAGGCCCGCCGGCAGACAGCTGGGTAGTGAATAACGACCCGAATCCGCCGCGCAATCCTGCTGTTGGCGGCGTTTACAAAGTTGTGGGAAAAACGAGTTTCGGCTGCGCCGATTCTGCGTTTGTAACGGTCGTCGTCGTGGATCCACCCGTGATTACTTCGGTGACGCACACGGCTCCTCCTTGTGCCGACGGTTCCAGCATAACGCTGCAGTGCGTGGTCGTTTCTCCAAACGAGCCTTTTAACTATGCCTGGACGGGGCCCAATCTCTTTGTGAGCAATGATCCGATGCCCGTCATTCCAAATGCTACAGCAGCGAACAGCGGTACTTACATGGTGAAGGTGTTTGACAAATTCGGCTGCATGTCGGCGCCGCAGTCCACTGTTGTCAGCATTCAAAACCCGCCGGTCACTCCTACGCTCACGTCCATTCCTGACCCGCCAACGGTCTGTGCAGGTGCTGATGTCACTATTTCTATCTCTGCTCCCGGTCAGTACACCAACCCGATTTATACCTGGTACACCCCGACAGGCGACACGGTAACGACGCAGCCGTTTATCGTAATCAATGATGCGACGGGATTGGATGACGGCGATTACCTCGCTATTGTGGCTGTAAATGGTTGTATTTCTGACACTTCTCCGCCGATAGATGTCAAAATCAAACCTATTCCGCCTGTGCCGACTGCTACGGCCAATGCGCCGCTTTGCACGGGCGACACGCTGAAACTGAACACACAATTAATATTTGGCGCTACGTATCAATGGTCAGGTCCGGCGGGAACAGTCTTTGTCCCCAATGCAAACGTCCGCAACCCGATTGTCACAAATGTCACGACCAATAACAGCGGCAACTACTCCGTCACGGTCACGCTCAACGGATGCTCCTCGACGGGTGAAGGTGTAAATGTGTTGGTAAAACCCCGACCGACGACGCCGGGACTTGTTTCAAACACACCGCTTTGCCTCGACCAACCGGGCACACCGTTGAATTTGCAAGTCACCCAACAAACGCAGGTATCGGGAGCGCAATACAGCTGGTACCTCGCACCCGACCAACTGCTTTCCGGGCCGGGATTCCCGGTCTCTTACCAAACCAACGATTTTACCCCGTTTAACCCCGGAATGAACAATTTTTACGCAGTCGCGAATTTGAACGGCTGTAGCTCATTTCCGGGCAGTATTCAGGTCAAATTCGACACCATCCCGAACGCGATTCCATTTGCAGGGATGGACGATGAAGCTTGCTACACTTCGCCCATCCAGTTGGCCGCCGCCAATCCTGTCCCTGCTACCGGCCATTGGACGCAGGTAACGAACTTCCCCGGTACGATTTCCAGCGCCAGCAATCCTTCGGCGACCGTATCGGGCATCGTACCCGGCGAAATTTACCAGTTCAAATGGACGCTTTCCAATGGCGGCTGCGTCAACTACGCCAGCGACACCGTGAGCATCGAGACCTTCGCGCCGGAACAATCGCTCGTAGAAGATGAAACGATTGATACTTGCTACGCAACCTCGGTTCAATTGAACGCCATCCAGGGCACGACGGTAAATGGATACTGGACGCAGAGTTTCGGCCAGCAAATTCTGAACATTACCATTGCAGACACGACTGATCCACACACTTTTGTAGACAGTCTTGTGCCTGGCAACATTTATTATTTTTACTGGAACCTCGACAACGGCGCCTGCGGCATCTCCCGAACGGAGGTGAAAGTCATTAATTTTGGAGCCCGGCCACAAGGGACCATCCCCGACCAGGTGCTGTGCAGCAATGATCCATGTGCTACGGTTACGGCCCCCAATCTGGCCAATTTTGAAACCGGCCTGTGGTACAGCGACGACTCTGCCCTCAACTTTTCTACTCCTTCCAACCCCTCTACCTCCGTCTGCAACCTCAAACGCGGTGTCAACAAAGTCATCTGGATGACCAATAACGGTGCTTGCGGCCAGCCTTCCTACGATACAGTCAACATTGTTTACGACCTGTATCCCACGGCTGTGCCCGATGCTTATGATGTAGATTTCGGCACAACGCTGAACTTCGACGTCCTGTTGAATGACATTTTGCCGCAACAGTACAGCGTCACGATTGATACGGGGGGCGCTCCGATGCACGGAACACTTACCAACCCAAGTCTCGGCCAATACACCTACCGTCCCGACGTAACTTTTTCAGGTGAAGACCAGATGGTGTATAAAGTTTGCAACCTCGTATGCCCGGTCACCTCTTGCAGCACGGCAACGGTCATTTTTAAAGTAGGCTCGGTGGACGACTGTGAAATTTTCAATGTAATTACTCCAAACGACGACAGCGTCAATGATTTCTTCTTTGTGCCTTGCCTCGGGTCGGGCGAAATTGCCGACAGCGAAGTCACCATTTTCAACCAATGGGGCGATGTGGTCTACCACGCTCAACCCTATGACAACAACAATCCCTGGCGCGGCGACTACAAGGGCCAGGAACTGCCCGTCGGTACTTATTTTTATGTTGTCAAATTGAACGGGCAAAGCCAGCCGAAAACCGGCTTTTTGCAGTTACAACGATAAAACCCTGTCCGAGGCGTCAGTTATCGAGCCAATAGCAAACGTGACCCGATAACTGACGCCTCGTAACAACTATGAACAACCATGAAAAAAATATACCCGCTCCTCTTTTTTTTCACTGCCTGGCAAACGGCCTTTGCCCAACAAGACCTGCAATACACGCAGTTCATGTTCAACAAAATGGCCTATAATCCCGCCTATGCCGGTACTTTTGAGTCGCCGACATTGACGGCTATTTACCGCAAACAGTGGATTGGCCTGGAAGGCTCGCCCGAGACGCAGGTCATTTCTTACAACCAGCGGGCGCTCAACAACCGCGTCGGAATGGGCGGCACCCTCTCCCGCAGCGTCGTCGGTATCACCCGCAATATCACCCTCGATGTCCCCTATTCGTACCGCATTCCGGTGAAACGCGGCACGTTGGGTATGGCGATTCAATTCAATGTGCGGCATCTTTACCAGAATTGGGCTGACACGCGTCTCAATCCAGCCTTACCGATTGACAACGCCATCCCTGACGACGCTCAAAGCAAGTATTTGGTCAATTTCGGCTGCGGCATTTTTTACGCTGGTAACAAGTGGTTCGCCGGCCTCGGTGTGCCACGCCTGCTGGACAACAACATTGATTTTCTGGACCTCGACGACAAACTGAGTCGCGAAGTACAGCATTTTTATGGCCTCGCCGGAACGGAGTTTGTTATTGACAAGGATTTCAAAATCACGCCCGAAGTGTTGCTGAAATACGCGCCCGGCGCACCCTTCGATGCCGACCTGAACGTAAGTTTTCTTTTGAAACATAAATTTTACGGCGCTTTGGGTTATCGCCTCGGTACCGATACCAACAGCGTTGGAGAAAGCGTTCATATACTGGGCGGCATTCAGGCAACCGAAAATCTGTTTTTATGTCTCTCGTATGACTTCGGCTTGAGCCAACTTTACAAATACAACAGCGGCTCGATGGAAGCGACTGTGCGCTGGTGGTTCAATCCGCCGGCGCCGGAGGGAGCCCAGCCACCTGTGCTCGATTAAAATGAAACAACAGTTTACCTGCTGTTACTAATCCAGTCCCCATCGCAACAACGATTGTTCGGTGGGGACTGGGTCATTAACCAAACCATTATTTTTCAATCACTTAACTACGCAAATTGAATATGTCTCGCAAATTAATCCTCCTTTTCCCCCTTCTCTTGCTCCTGTCAGCCGCGACGCTGTCGGCGCAACAATCCTCGAAAAGCAAGTCGAAAGACCGTTTTCGGGAAAAAGACATCCGTTTCCCTGTGGATGTGCGGAACTCCAACGAAATCAACGATGAAGGCGCTGACTATGCCCCGGCTTTTTTCAAACAAGGCATCGTCTTCGTCTCCAGCCGGGCTAAAACGGGGCCTCGCGACCAGCGTGGCGATGCGTTCGCCGAATTGTTTTATGCTTTTTTCAATTACAACGGCGAGCCGTCTTTCCCGCAAAAAGTAACTTTCACAACCGAAAAACGCTCCAATTTCCACGACGGCCCGGTATGTTTTACCCGCGACAATAAAACGGCTTACCTCACCATGCCTAACAACAAAGATGGCGTGCTGAAAGCCGGCAAAAACGGGAAAATCACCTCTAAAATTTATGAAACGCGTTACGGCCGGCCCGATTGGAGCAAAGCCGTCGAACTGCCTTTCAACAGCGAAGACTACAACTGCAAACATCCCAGCCTGAGTCCTGATGGCACGAAGTTGTTCTTCGCCTCCGACATGCCGGGCGGTTTCGGCGATTTCGACCTTTACGTGGTGGAACGCACACCCAATGGCTGGGGTATGCCGGTCAATCTGGGACCAGTCATCAATTCTGAAAAACAGGAATCTTACCCTTTTATCAGTCAGTCTGGCGTTTTGTTTTTCAGTTCCAACGGTCGCGCCAATTCGCTCGGCGGTTTTGATAATTATTACGTCAACAATCCTCTGAACAATCCCGAAGAAGTCGTGAACCTGGGTGAAGAATTCAACACCAGCGCCGATGAAAAGTCATTTATCATTGACGATGAAGGCAAAACAGGCTTTTTCACCAGCGACAGGGCACGCGGAATGGGGAAAGACGATATCTACCGCTTCGAATCGCGAAAAAGTCTCGAGGGCACAGGCAAGCCGGAAGTCAACCCGGCAAGAATTGTTGTGACAGATGCCAAAACCGGCAAGCCGCTGCAAAAGGCCGAAATCCGCATTCTTCAGCCTTCCGAAGACGGTTTTGTGAGCGGAAACAAGGATTTTTACACCATTGACTTTACGCCGGTACAGGACAAACCCAATGCCCTGAGCCTTCAATTGGTGAGAAAAGACGCCGAAGACCTCGGTACTGCTGACCTCTACAGCAATGCGGAGGGGAAAGCGCAGACAGAATTTACACGCTACCACAACTACCTTGTCGTCGTCAGTCTGCCTGGTTATAGCCCCAAAGAGCGGCTCGTACTCGTGGATACGGAACAAGACATGACCCTCAACTTTGCTTTGAATGAAGCGCCTCGATGCATAAAAGCCGCCGGCATGGTAGCGACGACGACCTTCGGCACCCGCATCATCAACGCGACCGTCAAGTTCGTTCATCGCGAGACCGGCGAAGAGGAAACCACCGTCCGCACCAATGCCAACGGCGAATATGCCGCCTGCCTCACCCGCGAAGGCGACTACATCGTGTATGTGGAACGCACGGGTTTTAAAAAGGAAAATTATCGGATCAACGGCTTGAAAATAGGCGACACTCCCTACCAGGAAACCCGCCTCGAAGGCCTCACCCCCGATGTAGCCGCAAGCCTCGAAGCCTCTATGCCGCTGGCAACCGGTATCCAGGACGGCTCGGTCATCGTGCTGGACAAAATTTTCTACGAATACAACAAAGCTACGCTCAACCAAAGCGCTGTGCGCTACTTGGATGCCTTGATCGAACTGCTCAAACGTTACCCGGAAATGGAAATTGACCTCGTCTCGCACACCGACACACGCGGAGAGGCCCGATTGAACCAGGAACTCACGGACGCCCGCGCCGAAAATGCCAAGACCTATCTGCTGTACAAACTCGGCGATAAGGAGGACAAACGCATCAATGCCTATGGCAGGGGCGAAAGCGAACCGCGCAACCGCTGCATCGAAGGCACAGAGTGTTCCGACGATGAGCACCAGCAAAACAACCGCCTCGAGGTGAGAATCCGGAAAGTCGGTCGGTTGCCGAGGCCGTAAAATCTTCAGAGAAAAAGGAAAAGCCCCTTGAACAAGCGTTGTTCAAGGGGCTTTTTTTATGCGGTAAAGGTTTGAGGATCAATTCACACTCACCTCAATCCCCACTGTCACGTCGTCTTCCAATTCCACTTTTTCCCCGTCAACTTTGTCGGCCAACACCAAATCCGTCGCCAGCACTTCGGCTTTGATGTAGTCACGGAATTTTTCCACTGCATCGAGGATGGCGGCGTGTTTTTCCAGCGTCACCGTCACGCGGTCGGTCACGTTGAAGTCCTTGTCCTTGCGGATGTTCTGGATGCGATTCACGAGGTCGCGGGCGGTGCCTTCGGCCAGGAGTTCGGGTGTAAGGTTGACATCCAGGGCAACTGTGATTGCTCCGTCGGAAGCAGACTTCCAACCCGGCACATCTTCCGTTTTGAGAATCACATCTTCTAAGAGAATATCATAAGGTCTGCCGTTCAATGTGATAGGATAGTGCCCGTTGCGTTCCAGTTTTGTCAGGTGCGCATCATCCCAATATTCAATGATGATAGCAACATGTTTCATATCCTTGCCACATTTGGCTCCCAAAGTTTTGTAATTAGGTTTGGCGGATTTTTTCAACAAACCCGACGCATCGGTGACGTACTCCAATTGCTTCACGTTGATTTCCGATAAAATCAAATCTTTCACGCCGTCCACTTCAGCGATAAAGGCTTCGTCGAGCACGGGCAAGAGGATTTTTTGCAAGGGCAAGCGCACCCGCAGCTTTTCTTTTTTCCTGATACTCAGTGCCAACGAGCAAATGCGCTGCGCGTAGTCCATGCGTTTTTCCAAATCCTTGTCCACCTTCGAGGGGTCAGGCTGGGTCAAATCCGTCAGGTGAACCGAGTCGTGGCGAAGCGGCGTGTTTTTGGCTTTTGCTACATCCTTGATAGGCGCGGTCAAATTCCGGTAGAGCCAGTCGGAAAAATACGGCGCGACGGAAGCCATCAATTGGCTCGTGACCAGGAGGCACTCGAAAAGGGTTTGGTAAGCGGCCAATTTGTCCTCACCCATTTCGCCTTTCCAGAAACGGCGGCGAGAGAGCCGCACATACCAGTTCGACAAGTGTTCGTCCACAAAATCCTCGATGGCGCGGCAGGCGCGGGTCACGTCATAGTCGTCCATTGCGGCGCGGTAATCGGCCACGAGCGAGTAGAGTTTCGAGATGACCCAGCGGTCGAGTTCCGTGCGTTTGTCATAAGGCAACACGTTCTGCTCGTCCATCTTGAAGCCGTCGAGATTGGCATAGAGTGCGAAGAAGTTGTAGGTGTTGTACATCGTCCCGAACAACTTGTTGCGCACCTCGATGATACCCGCCGTGTCGAATTTCAGGTTGTCCCAGGGATTGGCGTTGGCCATCATGTACCAGCGCGTCGCGTCGGCGCCGTACTCCTCGATGGTCTCGAAGGGGTCAACGACGTTGCCTTTCGACTTCGACATTTTGTTGCCTTCTTTGTCCAACACAAGGCCGTTGGAAACAACGGTTTTGAACGCTACCGAATCGAACACCATCGCGGCAATGGCATGGAGCGTGTAGAACCAGCCGCGTGTCTGGTCCACCCCTTCCGCGATGAAGTCGGCAGGGAAATTATTTTTGAAAACTTCCTGATTTTCAAACGGATAGTGCCATTGGGCGTAGGGCATGGAGCCGCTGTCGAACCAAACGTCTATGAGGTCGAGTTCGCGAAACATCTTTTTCCCGGAGGGCGAAACGAGCACAACTTCGTCCATGTAGGGCCTGTGCAAATCCGTCGGAACCGACTGCGAAAGACCGAGCGCAGCGTTAGCTTTTTCAATCTCCGATTTCAACTGCGCGACCGACTCGATGCAAAGTTCCTCCTCCGCATCTTCCGTCCGCCAAATCGGCAGCGGCACGCCCCAGTAGCGCGAGCGCGAGAGGTTCCAGTCCTGCAAATTTTCGAGCCACTGACCGAAACGCCCGGTGCCGGTGCTGGCGGGTTTCCAGTTGATGGTGCGGTTCAGTTCGGTCATGCGCTCTTTGGCCGCCGAAGCCCGCACGAACCACGAGTCGAGCGGGTAGTACAAAACGGGTTTGTCCGTCCGCCAGCAGTGCGGGTAGGGGTGTTTGTATTTTTCGATTTTGAACGCCTTGTTGTCCTCCTTGAGGCGCAAAGCGATGAGCAAATCCGTCGGTTTGAATGCTGCATCTTTTTGAATTTCAGCGGAATAATACTCGACCTTGACAAAACGTCCGCCGAACTCCGGCACTTCGTCCACGAATTTTCCCTGCTTGTCCACGAGCGGGAAAGGCAAATCTGGCGCTTTCGGATTGGGCAGGCCGATGAAGGGTACGCCCGCCGCTTTGCAGGCGCGGAAGTCGTCGGCGCCGAAGTAGGGGGCGGTGTGTACCACGCCTGTGCCATCTTCGGTCGTCACCCAGTCGCCGGGGATGACGCGGAAGGCTTTTTCTTCGAGTTCGGGCGTGGCGGCGGCGGGGGTACGGAGAAGTTGTTCAAAACGAACACCGACCAATTGCGAACCTTTGATGTTGTTTTTCAGGATATTGTAAGGCAGGGATTTGTCCCCGACTTTGAAATTCTCGATCCGCCAGCTGGCGGATTCATCTTCCGGTTTGAAATAAGCGGCCAAACGGTCCTTCGCCAACACGACGCTGACAGGCTCGCCGGTGTACGGATTGAGGGTTTTCACCTTCGCGTACTCGATGTTTGGGCCGACGGTGAGGGCGACGTTAGAAGGCAAAGTCCAGGGGGTCGTCGTCCACGCGAGGATGCGGACATCTTCTTTGTCATCCTCGAAGAGCCACGCGAAACTGGAGTTTCGCTGTACTTTGAACATCGCCACAACCGAGATATCCGTCACCTCTTTGTAGGTGCCGGGCATGTTCAGTTCATGGGTCGAAAGGCCGGTTCCGGCGGCGGGGCTGTAAGGCTGGATGGTAAAACCTTTGTAGAGAAAACGCTCGCCCGAAGCCGTTTTTTTCTCATACAGTTGTTTCAACAGCCACCACACCGACTCGATGTAGTCGTTCTCGAAGGTGATGTAAGGGTTGTCCAAATCCACCCAGTAGCCCATGCGCCGGGTCACGTCGTCCCAGAGGTCTTTGTAGCGCATCACCGTGCTGCGGCAGGCCTGGTTGTATTCTTCCACCGTCACTTTTTTGCCGATGTCCTCTTTGGTGATGCCGAGTTCTTTTTCCACTTGCAACTCGATAGGCAGGCCGTGCGTGTCCCAGCCGCCTTTGCGCTCTACGCGGTGACCTTTCAAGGTGTTGTAGCGGCAAAAAAGGTCTTTCACCGTGCGCGCCATCACGTGGTGGATGCCGGGTTTGCCGTTGGCCGAGGGCGGACCTTCGTAAAACACGAACGACTTGTCGGTCGGGCGCTGGCTGACGGATTTTTCAAAAATTTGTTCGTCTTCCCAAAACTGCCGGATTTCGGCGTCTATGGAGGGCAAGTGGAGGTGTTTGAATTCGCGGTACATACCAAGTGTGTTGATTCGTAAGTGGGAGATTCAAGGTTTCAAAAATCGTTCAGAAAGTTCTGTTTCTAACTGCTCGGTCGTTGGGAAGGATGATTGAATATGCTCTGGCAGTGATTGAGTCAGCATCCACTGACTTACTCCGATGGGTTTGTTCAGGTCGCGGAGTGCGTATTCAACTTCGATACGGTCTTTCGATTTGCAAAGAATTACCCCTATGCTGGGGTTGTCGGTTTCGTTGCGGAGCAAGTCATCTACTGCGGAAAGATAAAAATTCATTTTACCCGCGTGTTCTGGTGCAAATGCCTCCATTTTCAAATCAACAGCCACAAAACAACGCAGGCGGATGTGGTAAAAAAGCAGGTCGAGGGCATATATTTTTTCGCCTACTGCAAGGGGGTACTGCCGACCGACAAAGGCAAAGCCGGCTCCGAGTTCTAACAAAAACCTGACGATGTGGTCGGTTAGTTGCTTTTCCAAATCCAACTCGTGTATCGCCGGGGTTAGCGCCAAAAAGTCGAAGAGGTAAGGATCTTTAAGGGTCTGTTGGGCCAGTTCTGCTTGAGGGCTGGGCAAGGTTTGGGCAAAATTGGTAATGGCCTGCCCTTGCCGCTCATGCAGACGGGATTCAATCTGAACGGCGAGAACACTCCGCGACCAGTTGTTTTGGAGCGTGGCTTGGAGGTAAAATTTTGCAATCTCCGTTGAATCAGATTTTGTGAAAATCAAGATGTTGTGCCCCCAAGGAACTTGTCCAACAAGTCGTTGGACAAATTCAGCAGCATCTCGGTAAAAACGATAAAACTGTGCCATATAGGCAAGATTGGTCCTCGAAAACCCCGTCATTAGAGGGAATTCGTCTTTCAAATCAGAAGACAATATTGTCAAAACATCTGATCCCCACTGCGCATTTTCCTGACGCTCGGCAATCATTTGTCCCAACTCCCAATACAGCCCGATAAGCTGCACGTTGACGGACAATGCAGCTTTGATTTGTGCCGACTGAATCCTGGACTTGACGTGTTCAAGCCAAAAGCGATGTTCGGATGTCAGGGTGACGGATGCGCTCATTTTGAATTTGGGTGGAGGTGTTTGAATTCGCTGTACATTATTGTTATAGAGATGTTGAGTCGGTGATTTGGAGGCCGCAAAAGTAAAAAACCCCGCTCGGCGCACACCGGGCGGGGTCTTGTGTTTTTTCCAAACAGCTTTACCGCGTCAGGTGCATTCACCGCGACGAATAATAATGCTGTCGGAAATTATCTGTTGAAACATGGTGCAAAGGTAGCAACAGTTTTGAATTGTCAATAGGTTCGGGTGCCGCAAACATTTTTAACACAGAGAAAAAGAGGAAAACACGGAGTGCCACAGAGGTCGCATTTTGAACATCATCTCCGTGAATCTCTGTGCCGCACTCTGCGGACTCTGTGTTAAAAATCCGGAGCGGGAGCATTTTCAAAATCAAAACGTACCCAGTCCAGCGCCACCACGCCGCGCCCCTGATTTTCTTCATTTTTGAAAACGAAATAAAGGTCGTGGTAAGGGTTGGAACCGCCTTCGCCAAGGCTATGGCGGTTAAAAGAGTTGATATGCAGGTCAATTTTTCGTTCCTCAAAAACCATCCGCTCGCCGTTGTTCACTTCAAATTTTACTTCACCAAGCAAATTCCCGTTCGGGCCGTCCGTGCGAATTTCCATTCGTCCGCCGGCATAAGGATAACGTTTGTCGCCGTAGCCGACACGCAACGTGAGCGAGCCGACATTTGTCAAATCCACCTGCCGAAATACGAAATACGCATTGTGTTTCAACTCGTTGAGTGTCGTCGTGTCGTTGTCGAAAGGCCGGTAATTGCCCACGCCCTCGCTGCGGTGGTCGCATTTTTCGGCCTGCATCATGGCCGGCCGCAACACCAAAGTCTCCCCATTTTCGAGCGGCGGAAGGCCTTGTGCGCCCCGGTCGCGATAATTTGCCTTAAAAACGTAAGCCCCGGGCGATGCCGGATTAGGCGGCGCAAGTGCGAACGTTCCTTCCAGCGGCAGCGACTGCACGGCTTTTGGCGGGGCGCCGAGCGAAAGAATCCACAACGACATCTGAATCGCCTCTTCTTCACGGATTTGCGGGTGCGGCGTCATGTAGGATTGCCCCCAGTTGCCCGACCCGCCGTAGATGATTTTCCGGTAAATGCTCGGTACGGCGAACGCGACATTGCTGCGGTAACGCTCGGCGATAGCCTGAAATGCCGGGCCATTTATCTGCCTGTCAACGGCATGGCAACTTTTGCAGTCCGACTGTTCCACGAGGCGTTTGCCTTCGGCAAATTTTTCCGGCGGGGCATTTGCGGCGGCTTGTTTGTTCAATTTCGACGGGTCAACTCCTTTTTCCAAATACTCGAACGAAGTGGCGATAGCGTCAGGCGAAATACCGCCATTTTCCCAACTTCCATCTTCCAAATCATTGATAACCAAACGATAGCGCAATGTGTCGCCGGGCTGGTAAAAACTCTTGTTGCGACCGCCCAAGTCCCAGCGCACGAGCGGCGGCTCGTTGCCGACATGGATTTTTATTTTTGAAACAGCCGACGCGCCTGCTTCGTCTGTGACTTTTAAAGTGGCTTCGTAAATGCCATTTTTTTGAAAAATATGGGTCACGGTTAACGGCTGACGGTTGACGGTGGACGGTGGACTTGCCGTGAACCGTCCACCGTGTACCGTCAGCCGTTTTGAACCGTCGCCAAAATCAAGCTCATACATCAACCTCCCGCCGTCGTAATCTTTTGATTCTGACAAGGAAAAAACGATTTCACAGGGCGCAGCCCCGGCAATTTTGTTCGCTTCCAAAACAGGAATCGGCGGGCGGTTTCCTCTGACGAAATCAATCCGGCTGAGGCGGGCATCTTCGTTGGAAGAATACCAGCGTGTGCCGTATTCGAGTACCCACAGCGAGCCGGTTTTTCGGTCAATGAGCATGTCCATCGGACGGCTGAGTTTCACGGAATCGGCCATGGGCTCAAGCCGGTGAAAATTGCCTAAACTGTCGAGCGCGACGGCCATGAGCCAATTCCGCATCCAATCGTAAATGATGAGTTTGCCATCGTAATAATCGGGGAAGCGGGTAGCGGCGGGGTATTTGTCGCAGTAATAAACCGGCCCGGCCATCGCATTGCGACCACCCGAGCCGAGAATGGGAAAGTCGCGGTTTTTGCCGTACGGATACCAGATAAAAGCAGGTTGTGCGGGCGGCAATTCGCGTGCGCCGGTGTTGTTAGGCGATTCATTTACAGGGTTTTGTGGGGCGAAGTAGGGGCCGGATTTTTTCGTGGCAAAATCATAGTCGCGGTAGGCCTGGTTGTCGCCGGTGAAGTAGGGCCAGCCGTAATTGCCGGCTTCGCTGGCGCGGTTGATTTCGTCGTGACCGAGCGGGCCACGCGCGGTGTCGGCTTTGCCGGCGTCGGAACCGATGTCGCCCCAGAAAAGGAATTTGCGGCGCTCGTCCCAGGAGATGCGGAAAGGGTTGCGGCAGCCCATGATGTAAATTTCCGCTCTACCTTTGAGTTGTGGGTTGTGGATTGTGGGTTGTTGGTTCGCAGGGTGTTCCGCGACAAGGATTTCGTTTTGAGTGAATAAATTTCCAGCCGGACAGACATACCCACCTTCCTCCAACGGCTTAATTCTCAAAATTTTACCTCTCAAATCATTTGTATTTGCCGAACTTCTTTGAGCGTCAAACGCCTGTCGCCCCGGTCGCTCATCTATCGGCGCGAAGCCGTCGGAAGCGAAGGGGCTGGTGTTGTCGCCAGTCGCCAGAAAGAGGTTTCCCTGCTCGTCGAAGGCCATACTTCCGGCAGCGTGGAAACAGTTGGTGCGGCCTACGGGAATGGTGAGCAAGACTTTTTCGGAGGCGCGGTCGAGGGTATCGCCTTGAAAAACAAAGCGTGACAACTGGTTCACCGAGTCTTTCAGGGACGAATAATACAGGTAAATCCAGCGGTTTTTTCCCCAGTTTGGGTCAATCGCCAGGCCGATGAGTCCGTCGCCCATTTCCGAGTAAACTGGAAGTTTTGTCACCGTGTTCAGCAAGCCGGTTTCGGGATTAAAAAGTTTGATGTGGCCGTGCCGTTCGATGAGCATGATTTTGCCGTCGGGGAATTGAGCGATTTCCATCGGTTCGTCCAAGTCGCTGGCTATCACGGTTTTGACAAAGCGCGTCGGGTCGGGACCGCGTCGAGTGCGGCAGCGCGAATAATCAAGCGGTCGGTTTTTCCCAATCGCGAAGAGTAGGCCGCCGAGCAGGTGTTTTTGAAAAGCCGGGTCGCTGTAAGCCTCCGGGATGTGCCCCAATGCCGTGTAAAAAGCGCGGCCCCCGTCGTATTCGTGGCGCCAGGCTAAGGGGTGACTGTTTACGACCGACGATGTACGACTTCCGATTTTCGACTGCGAACTGCGACTGCCAACTGCCACTGGCGAAGAGCCGCCTCGATAGGACGTTTCGTCAACAGTCAAGAGAATTTCCAAATCAGGTTCGTAATTCCGAAAATTGTAAAGTTCCTCTTTCCAGCGCCAGGGTTGGCAATCGAGGTGGGCGGTGGAGGGGTCGGAACAATTTTCAACCTTTAAATCCACTTCCTGAATGTGCGGGTGATCTTTAAAATAGCCTCCCAACAGCCCGCCGTACCAGTGCCAGGTATATTCCGTCGCGGAAGCCGAATGAACCCCCATAAACCCTCCTCCTGCCTGAATATATCTTTCAAAATCAGCCTCTTGTCGCGGGTCGAGCACTTCGCCGTTGGTGTTGAGAAACACGACAGCGGCGTATTTTTTCAAATTTTCTTCCGTAAAAAACGCCGAATTTTCAGTTGTGTCCGCCAACACACCATTTTCGTAGCAAAGTTTCGTTAATGCATCTTTGCCCGCCTCGATGCTTTGGTGCCGGTAGCCGGTTGTTTTGGAAAAAATAAGTACACGCGGCGGAGTATCCCAGCGATTGCAAGAGGCAAAAAGCAAGAGGCAAATTGAGCAAAGCGAAATCCCGATGACGTAAGGAATCGGGAAAGCAAAAAACAGGGAACGACTCATGTTCGGGCGGCATTCAAAATTCCTGCGAAAAGTAGAAGAAGTTTGGACAATGCCGGGCATTGCTACTTTTGTTGAAATTTAAACATGAATCTTCGGCACGCGATATTTTTTATTTGTCTGCACTGTGCGAATAGCGGCGTTTCCCAAAGCAGCGCTAACGCCGTTTTTGACCGCAATACGGTAGAAGCGGGCGACACGTTCGTGCTGCGGGTGATGGTGGCTGGCGTGAGCGCCAAACCCGGCAAAGTGGATTTTTCGCCCTGGCGCGACCTGCTCCCTGCCGACAACATCCTGTCCAAATCCGACTGGACGCGCACGGGCGGACGCTGGGTGAGTCAGTTCACGTGGATTGCGTTCGACAGTGCCGGACTGGAATTGCCGCCGCTCAACATTGTGCTGAAAGCAGGCGACACTCTGCGATCGAACCCCCTCGCGCTCACGGTGAAGCCCACTTACGCCACCGCCAATTTGGAGGAGGCGGAAGACATCCGGGATATTCAACGCGAACCGGGTTCGTGGATGGATTATTGGCCCTGGGCCGCAGGTGCGATTTTGTTTTTTATCCTGATAATGTGGCTGTTGCGAAGAAAAAAACCGAAGCCCATCGCTGTCGTTCAGGTGCCGTCGCCGCCGCCGCCAGTCATTCCGCCGCAACAGTTGGCTTTGCAAAAACTGGCTGTTTTAGAGCAAAAACAACTTTGGAAACAAGGCAATCTCGAGCCGTTTTATGCCGAATTGAGCCTCATCGTGCGGGAATATCTGGAGGGAAAATTCCAGATTCCGGCGCTGGAATCCACTACGCGGGAGATATTGCCGTTGTTGAAAAATGCGGGATTTCCCGAAAACCTGCACAGCGTGTTGCGCGATGTTTTGCACCAATCTGACATGACGAAATTTGCCAAAAACCCGCCGCCCGAACATTTTCATGAAAAAGCCCTGAATATGGCGCGGCAATTAATTCTCGCAACTTCCCCGTCCCCCAATCGCTAATCCCCAACCACTTTTTCACCATGACCTTCGCCCAACCCTACTGGCTTCTGCTGCTCCTCTTGCTTCCCGTGCTGATGTACGGCTACCGGCGCACAGCCAACAAACGCCACGTAGCTCTGCAAGTATCGCGGCAGTCGGCCATGCGCGGAGTGAAGACCTGGGTCGTGTATGCCCGCAAGTGGATTCAGGCGCTGCGATGGCTCGTGCTGGCCTTGCTCATCGTGGCGATGGCCCGCCCGCAGAAAAAATGGTACGAAGAAAAAATAGAAGCCGAAGCGCTGGATATTTTGCTGGTCATGGACGTGTCGCCCAGCATGCTGACGCGCGATTTTCTCCCCGACCGGCTCACAGTGGCGAAGCAAATTGCGAACGATTTTGTGAGCCGGCGCCAGTACGACCGGCTGGGTTTGGTGGTGTTTTCGGGAGGGGCATTCACCCAGTGCCCGCTCACCAACGACCGCCGCATTTTGCAGGCTTTTATCAATAATTTGCAAGTGGGACGCCTGAAAGACGGCACCGCCATCGGTATGGGCATCGCTACGGCAGTCAATCACCTGAAAGGCAGCGAGGCGAAAAGCAAGGTCGCCATCGTGCTGACCGACAGCGAGCAAAACGCCGGAGCAGTCGGCCCGATAAAAGCGGCAGAAATCGCTAAAGCGTTGGGCGTCAGGGTTTACACCATTGGCCTCGGCACAGAAGGCACCGTGATGTCGCCGACTTACCAGAATTTTGACGGCTCCTTTTCTTTCGCCGCGCGTACCATGACTTTCGACACGAAATTATTGGAAGATGTGGCGCGACTGACCGGAGGCCAGTTTTACCGCGCCCGTTCGTCGGAGGATTTGAAAGGAATTTACACGGAAATTGACCGTTTGGAAAAAACAAAAATCACGACGACGAATGTGCGCCGCACCCTCGATTTTTATTTCTGGTTGCTCGACGCGGCTTTTTGCCTGCTCGTGTTGGAAATGCTGCTCCGATGGGGGCCGTTGCGTGTGATTACTTCATAGGGTTTGTAAAAGTTGATGAAGGTTTATCAGGTTGATAACCAGCCGTCTTCATCAATTTTTATCAGCCCGTATCAACCTTTATCAATCATGTTCAGGTTTGAAAATCCGGTTTTGCTGAATCTGCTTTGGGCGCTCGCGCTACAAGGTTTGTTGCTGTGGTTTTACTGGAACTGGCGAAAAAGGACGCTGCGGCAGTTGGGTTCGCCAGCGCTGGCGCAACGGCTCATGGTAGGTTTTTCCCAAAAAAGATTTTGGCTGAAAAATGCTCTTTTCGCTGCTGCAATAGCGCTTGTCGCCATCGCTATCGCCAATCCGCAACAATCTGTGCGCCGCACCCCCGAAGCCCAAAGCAGCGCCGACGTGCTCATTGCGCTCGATATTTCGCAGAGCATGGTGGCGCAGGATGCCAAGCCGAGTCGCCTCGAATCGGCCAAAAGATTTATCCAGCAATTGGCCGAATTGCTCGAAGGCGAGCGTGTCGGGTTGATTTTTTTCGCCGGGGAGGCTTACGCTCAAATGCCGCTTTCGACCGACATAGGGTCGCTGATGATGTTCGTCCGCAACGCGAACACCGATTTTATCACCGACCAGGGGACGGATATTGTATCGGCTATCGAACTGGCGACCCGCTTGTTCGATTCGGGTTCGGAGGCTGGCAAGGCTTTGATTATCGTGTCCGATGGCGAGCACCACGAAGCCGACGTGCAAATCCAGGCAAGAAAGGCTCGCGCGGAAGGCATTGTGATTCACACTGTTAGCGTGGGCGCGTCGTCCAATGCGACACTTCCGTTGGCAGGTGGCGGACTCAAACGCGACTTCAACGGGCAGGTGGTTCGCAGCAGCGCAAACCCGATTTTGCTGCGCGATTTGGCGAAAGCAGGCGGCGGTATCACGCTTAATACCGACGATGGCGGAGCGGTAAAAACGCTTGCACGTGAAGTTGGAAATTTGCAAAAAAGCGCTGTGGAAGCGCGGGCTTACACCGAATACGTTTCCTATTTTCACTGGCTGGCTTTGATAGCATTGCTGCTGCTGTCGCTCGAACAAATGCTTCGTTGGCAGAAAAACAAGTGACCTCAAAAACCGAGTTGGACATCAAGACATTCCATGTTTTTGAAACATGGAATGTCTGATACGCGAGAAAAGATTATTCGGCAACATGAAAAACACTCTACAAATGCCTCATTTTCTGAAAAATAGATTGCTCTTGCTCGTGTTTTTGCCACTGCAACTCGCCGCCCAAAACACGCATTGGCAGATGAAACAGGGCGACCGGCTGTACGACGAAAAATCGTGGAGCGCCGCCGAAGAGGCTTACCGAAAAGCCGGAACTGGCGCTGCCGCCTGGTACAACGCAGGCAACGCCGCTTACCAGCAAGGTAAATACGAAGCCGCTGCCGAATCTTTCAAAAAAGCGGCAGCAGCAGCCACCACACCAGAGGCGCGCTCGGCAGCATTTTTCAATTTGGGAAACGCATATTTGCAACAAGGAAAATACAAAGAAGCCATCGCAGCGTATGAAAACAGCCTTCGCCAGCAACCCAACCGCTTTGATGCCAAGAAAAACCTCCAAATCGCCAGGAAAAAACTGAAGGAACAGCAACAACCGCCACCACCTCCACCGCCCCAAAAACAACCGCCACCACCTCCACCGCCAAAACCCCAACGCAATTATCTCGACCGGGCGCAACAGCCGCAGAAAAAAGAAATTCCTTCCGGCGGTATTAGTCCCGAAGCGGCACGAAATATCCTGTCAACGACCGTCGCACCCGACGAAGTAAAAAGCGCCCGCGAGTATCGTCAGCTCGCACCCGCGACCAAACCTTCACGGGTGAAAAAGGACTGGTAAAGTCAGTTTTACACCTTTCTGGCGCCAATCGAGTACACCATAGGGATAATGCCTTCCAGACCTTCGATGCGATAATTGCCGTCTTCGCCTCGCACCGTTTTGTCAAAACAATCGAACGGTGAGTAGGGGTACTCGTTTAAAAATTCGATGCGAAGTCCCTGCCCCGTCAGGCTGTTGATGATTTCCGACAAGCTGTGATTCCAGCCAAATTCCTTGTATTCGATGTTCGCATAACGATCGGCATAGGTGCCGACTTGTTCCGATTCGATTACGCCCGCGTTGTGGTAAGGGTATTTCAAAAACTCCATCCGATCGTCGAACATCCATACAACCGGATGAAAATCAGCGATGTAAAAAAATCCGCCAGGTTTCAGAAAGTGATTGATCACCTGCGCCCAACGTGTCAAATCGGGGAGCCACCCAATCGTTCCGTAAGAAGTGAACACGATGTCGAACGCAGCTTCCAGATGTCCGGGCAGGTCGTACAGGTTGCAACAAACGAATGTTGCGGGCAGGTTCAGTTCGGCGGCAAGTTCGCGGGCGTATTCGATAGCTTTGTCCGAGAGGTCGCAGCCGGTCACTTGCGCGCCGAGCCGTGCCCACGAAAGTGTATCCTGCCCGAAATGGCATTGGAGGTGAAGCAAAGATTTTCCCGCGACAACGCCGACTTCGCGGAGTTCGATGGGTGTGAGACTGGTTTTGCCTCCTTTCCAACCTTCCACGTCATAAAATGCAGATTTTTTGTGGACTTCGGTGCGGAGATTCCAACCGACACGGTTGGCGGAAAAAAGTTCGTCGTAGTTGTGTTCCATGTTTTTTTGTCAGGAAGTACAGCGGATTTGCAAATCCGTCATACCATGTTAGAATTGTTTGCGCGTATTTTTCAGCCAAAATTGAGCAATCATGGAGCCTTTAAAAATTGAATTTACGCTCGACGGAAATGCTTACACCCGTTTGATGCAACGCATTTTTACGAAAAAAGCCCTCATTTGGGGCGCCATCGGTCTGGTGTTTGTGGCAATCAACGCAGCCATAAATCCCTCGAACGGTCTGGTATGGCTTTTTTCTTACCTGTTGTTTGCAGTGGTTTGGTACTTCATTTTTCGATTGATTCTGCAACGGACTTACAAGGCTGCCACCAATTTGCACGATTCGGTTCAATACGTTTTTGGGGAAACAGAAATTCATGTGAGCAACGCCAATTCGGAAACGACCCACCAGTGGAGTGCGTTCCAAAAAGCGGTTGAGATGCCCGAATGGTTCCTGCTGTATCAAAACAAAACTGTTTTTAATCCTTTGCCCAAGTCGGCTTTCGGTTCAGAGACTGCGTTGCAACAGTTTCGCAATTTATTAAAAATGAAGGGATTGCTGGCTCCGTAGCAGATTTGAACAGTCCGTTTCTACTTTTGCCGCCTAAAATATTTCTCATGTCGCTCTACGAACAAATTCAGGAAGCCGTCGCCTTCATCCGCACGCGGACGGATTTTCGCCCCCGTACTGGCATTATTCTCGGCACAGGTTTGGGCAATCTGACGGACGACGTGGAGGTCGTGACCGAAATCGCTTACCGCGACATCCCGCATTTTGCCCGCAGCACGGTAGAAAGCCACAAGGGGAAATTGATATTCGGGCGACTCGATGGCCACCCCGTTGTCGTCATGGCCGGGCGTTTTCATTACTACGAAGGCTGGACGATGCAGCAGGTGACGTTCCCGGTGCGTGTGTTAAAATTCCTTGAAATAGAACGACTTATCATCACCAACGTCTCCGGTGGCGTCAATCCCCATTTGAAAATGGGCGACCTCGTCGCCGTACGCGACCACATCAATTTACTCCCCGAACATCCGCTGCGTGGCGAAAACGACGAACGCCTCGGCCCGCGTTTCCCGGACATGCTGAACACGTACGATGCCGACTTGCGCCGCCGTGTGTTGGAAATCGCCAAGGCAAATAAAATCCGTGTGATGGAAGGCGTTTACTCTGCTATGCAGGGCCCAAACCTCGAGACTCCTGCGGAGTATGAAATGCTTCGCCGACTCGGCAGCGATTGCACGGGCATGTCATCCATTCCCGAAGTTCTGGTAGCCCGGCACAGCAATTTACCCGTGCTGATGCTTTCGATGGTGAGCAATGTCGCCTATCCGCCGTCGGTTATCAAAGTAACGACCGTCGAGGATGTCATTGCTGCCGGCAAAGCCGCCGAGCCAAACATGACGCTGGTTATCAGAGCGTTATTGAAAAATATTTGACTCCAAACTGCCCCGCTACTGCTACTGCCATTGCAAACATTAGTCACCCATGCTTATATCCGCCATTGTCGCTGCCGCTAAAAATAATGTCATCGGAAAAGACAACCAGATTCCCTGGTACTTGCCCGCCGACCTCGCCTATTTCAAACGCACCACTCTCGATCATCACGTTATTATGGGGCGCAACTGTTTTCGCAGTATCGGTCGGCCTTTGCCAAAAAGAACCAACATCGTCATTACCCGCGACCCGTTTTTTCAGGCCGACGGCGTGCTGGTGGCGCATTCGGTCGAGGAGGCGCTGGGGATGGCTTATGATAATGGCGAAACAGAGGCTTTTATCATCGGCGGCGGCGCGATTTACCGCGAGACGGAGGATTTGTGGGACAAAATTTACCTGACCGACGTGGATTTGGAAGTGGAAGGCGATGTTTTTTTTCCTGAAATAAACCTCGCAGAATGGCGCGAAACCTGGCGTGAACACCATGAACCGGATGCCAAAAACGAATGGGCTTACATGTTCAGGATTTTGGAGAGAATTGCCGGTGAAGACTAATTTTCTATCGAAATATCGCCGTGCCCGCGCAACATGCAACCTTGTTTCTCAATCTGTTCATACAGTCAAAACTTTACTGCAACACCTCGGACGGCATTGCCGCTTTTTCCATCATAATGCGAGTGTTTGGCGGCTGGAGGCGCTGAATTGACTACAATTTCTCGATAAATTCTATCATCTTCTTCCGCCCGGCCTCGTCGGGCAATTTTCCGTAGCCCGCGCCCATGTTGTCGGCCAAATGTTCGGGATTGGACGTGCCGGGAATAACGCAGGTGACGGCGGCGTTGGAGAGGATAAATTTCAGGAAAAACTGCGCCCAACTTTTGATGTCGTAATCGGCAGCCCAGGCGGGCAAATCCTTGCCTTTCACCGTGCCGAACAACGAGCCTTTTTCAAACGGCTCGTTGATAATGACCGAGACGTCGTTGTCGTGTGCGGCTTTCAGGAGGCTATTTTCGGCATTGCGGACACGGATGGAGTAGTTGCACTGAACGAAGTCAGGTTTCTCCGTTTTCACGATTTTTTCCAACTGCTCGTGCGACGCGACGGTGTAGTGCGTGATACCGATGTAGCGAATTTTGCCTTCTTCTTTCCACTTTTTGAGCGTTTTCAGGTGGGTTTGCCAGTCCATCAGGTTGTGGATTTGCATCAGGTCCATCGTTGTGCGGCGCATTTTGCGGAGCGAGGCCTGCATTTGTTTGATGCCTTCCTGCTCGCCGTTGGTCCAGACTTTTGTGGCGTAAAAAAACTTGTCGGCCAAACCCGTAGCCGTCGTCAAATCGCCCACAACTTCTTCCGCGTTGCCGTACATCGGCGAGGAATCAATGACTTTGCCGCCGAATTCGGTCATTTTTTTCAACACTTCGCGGAGCGGCTGGCGCTCTTCTTCGGATTTGCCCACGTCGAATTGAATCCAGGTACCCAGCCCGACGACCGGGAGCATTTCGGCAGCAGAAGAGAGGATGCGGCGTTGGAGCATGGTTTTGTTTTGTTGCAGAAAATCGGGAAACGGCAGTGCGGCGGCGAGGCCAGAGTACCCGGCCAGTTTGATCAGTTTGCGTCGGGAAAAGGTGTTTTTCATGGCTTGCGATTTTTATGCAAATCTAACGAAAAAAATCGTGAAAGCCGTGTCGCCTTAACCTCTCAGGAAGTCGGCAACTCTACCACAAACCTGCTCCCTTCTCCTTCGACACTTTCTACACGAATATTTCCGCCGTGCTGCCGCACTACATCGGCGACATAACTCAGGCCGAGGCCGTGTCCTTTCACGTTGTGAATGTTGCCCGCCGGCACGCGGAAGAATTTTTCAAAAACCTTCGACTGATATTCCGGCGCAATGCCGATGCCGTTGTCCTGGACGGTCAAACAAATTTTATCATTCTGTAAGGATCTGAGCGAAACGCGAATCTCCGGCGCATCTTTTCTCCTGTATTTCAGAGCATTATCTACCAAATTGAAGACCACGCTCGTCAGATGCAAACGGTCGCCACTCACGAGCGGCAGGTTTTCTTCCGCTTCAAAATGAATTGTAGCGCCCGCACTTTCAGCCTGCAAACGCATCGCGTTCAGCACCTGGCGGACGAGCGCAGCGAGGTCGAGCGGCTCTATTTTCAGTTGCGGCTGTTTTTCCTCGAACATCGAAAGGCGCAGCACTTTGTCCACCAAAAGCGTGAGGCGTTCGAGTTCGAGTTTCGAGATGTCGAGGTACTCGCGGGCTTGTTCGGGTTTTTTCAACACGTCGAAATCGCTCAGGGCTTCGAGCGCCACGCCGACCGTCGTGATGGGCGTTTTCAGCTCGTGGGTGATGTTGCCGATGAAGTCGTTTTTGAGCGCCGTGAGCCGCTGTTGCTGTCGCAAACTTTTGTAAATCAAGCCAAAAGCCGCCGCCGTGATGCCAAACAACAACAGCGAAAACAAAATGTGCGGCAACATTTTTTGGAACAAATAACCCTGATACGCGGGAAATTCCGCCGTGTAAAAACGCTGTGTAAGAATGCCGGAAAACGCCGGTTCGGTGCGAATGCAAGCGTCGGAAGGCAAGGCGGGTTCCGGCACGGCGAGAAGTTGAAAATCGAGCGAAATGCCCGCTTTCTCCAGCGCCGTTCGGTAAGCCAGCCGGAGCGAATCGGTCGAAATTGTGTCTCTGGCGACGGTGAAAGTGAACCTGTGCGACCCGCCCACAGTCGGGTTAGGGATTTTGGTAATTAGTTTGTCGAAGCGCGGTTCGCCGCTGGAAATGCTGTCATCCGTCATCACCAAAATTTGCACTTGCTCCACTTTGAACGAGTCGTTCTTGATTTCTTCTGACTTGGTTTTCAAGGAGATAACCGTCTCCGCATCCTGCCGGAACTGCCATTGTTTGAATCGCGGCGGGCCGGGAAACGGCGGCTTTGGAAGGTTGTCAGGATTGATGCCGTCTCTTATCATGTTGCGCCGCACGAGCGAATCTTGCAGCGTCATCACCGTTTTTTGGAAAATATAGTCTGCCTCCTGCCGCAGCGCGTCGCGTTGTTCGCTCCACACTTTTTGCAGCCACAAACCCTGAAACACCGCCAGCAGCGCCAAACTGCTGAAAATGAGCCACAGGAATCGGTGATGTTTTTGGAAAAAAGGCATCGAAACGATGAAAGATGAGTTATGAGCGATGAGTGACAAACGGACTTTGTTGCAAAAGTAACTGCTTTTGTCCCCCAGCCACACGGCGATTAACCTTAATTAACTTTATATCAAGGTCGCTTAACCTGCGGGTGTTGGGAGGCGAAATACTTTTGCCTCATCAAAAGTCCAACGTCCACTGTCAAAAAGTCCAACGTCAATAATTTCGCTATGAAAATCAACATCTTATTTCTCTTTGCTACGCTCTTTTTGCCTCTCGCCGTCTTCTCGCAGAACAACGAAGGCGTTATTCTTTTTGAAGAAAAAGTCAACGTCCATCGCGGCTTGCCGCCCGATGCGGAGGACATGAAAGCGATGATTCCTGAATTCAGAATCCACCAAAGCGAACTGCTTTTCAACGCGACCGAAAGCCTTTATCGCAACGTGGAAGAGGAGGAAGAGGACGAACCTGCTGAGGGTGGCGGCGTGACAATGCGCATTCGGCGCCCGGAAGTAATTTTTTACCGGAATTTCACGGCCAAACGCAAGACCGATTTCCGCGAGTTCATGGGCAAATATTACCTTATCGAAGATACGCTCGCAGGCGGCAACTGGAAACTCACCGGCCAGTCGAAACAAGTGCTCGGCTACAATTGCATGAGCGCCACCACGACCGATACCGTGCGCAAACGCGAGATAACGGCCTGGTTTACAGATGCTTTGAGTCTTTCTGCCGGACCGCAAAATTTCGGACAGTTGCCCGGCATGATTCTCGAAATAGACATCAACAACGGCGAAGTGTTGATTTCCGCTAAAAAAGTGGAGTTCAAAAAACTCAAAAAAGGCGAACTCGAAGCGCCCAAAAAAGGCGAAAAAATCACCGATGCCGAATTCCAGAAAAAACTGGCCGATATGCTCCGCGAAAACGGCGGCAGGTCCATGCGGATTATCCGGAATTGACGAGTTTGGCTCGCTTTCTTTTTGTCATTCTGTTCGGAATTCGTCCGCTCTACGAGAACACGTTACGAGTAGACGGATTCCGAACAGAATGACAAAAAAGGCTTACCGCCATTGCTGGAACACTTTTTCCACCCTTTCCCCGTCCCACTCGTTTTCCACGTTTTCCAAATTCAGGATTTGTTGGAACAGGCGATTTTGCGCGTCGTCTTCGCGCAGCGCGACGTGGTAGGGCGTGTTGCTGAACGTTACCATTGAATATACCGGCAAAAAATCCGGGTGCCGCTCGTGCAAACGGGCGGCAATTTTTTTGCGCAGCAAAAACTTCGGGTCGGCCACTAAATCTCTCATTTCGATGAAGTTGCGCTGGGCGAGTTCGGCAATCGCGTCGCCGTCGGCCTTGCGGGTCCGGGCGAATTGCGGGATGATTTTTGACCAGTCACCCCCCAGTTCATCGTGCATGGCGGCGAGGATAGTGCAGTCCTCAAAACCCGCGTTCATGCCCTGCCCATAGAACGGCACGATGGCGTGCGCCGCGTCGCCGATGAGCAGGATGCGGTTTTGCCACTGCCAGGGGGCGCATTTCACCGTCACGAGCGAAGAGGTCGGATTTTGCCAAAAATCATTGACCAAAGTCGGCATGAGCGGCACCCCGTCAGGAAAGTATTTTTGGAAAAAAGCCAACACGTCCGCGTCGGTTTTGATTTTCTCAAACGACACTTCGCCCTCGAAGGGCAGGAACAAGGTGCAGGTGAAACTGCCGTCGGCATTGGGCAACGCGATGAGCATAAAATTGCCGCGCGGCCAAATGTGAAGGGCGTTTTTCTCCAACCTGTGGCTGCCGTCGGGCAGAGGCGGAATCGTGAGTTCTTTGTAGCCGTGTTCGAGGTAGAACTGCGTGTAATTGAAGCGGTCGGTGCGTTGCAAGGCATAGCGCACGGCGCTGAACGCGCCATCGGTAGCGAAGACGAGCGGCGCTTCCACCGTTTTTAACTCGTTGGTTTTCAAATCTTCAAAAGTCAAAAACGGCCTTTCCAAATCCACGTCGGCGCAGCGGTGGTCGAAGAAAAACCGGACGTTCGGGAAAGACGCGGCGATGTTCAGGAGTTCCAGATTCAGCCCGCCGCGCGAGACGGAATAAATCGCCTGACCTTCTTTGCCATAAGGTTGAAAAGTCAAATCGCCTGTCACCGCGTGCATCATCCGACCCGGCATCGGGATGGCGACTTTTTCGATTTTTTCCCGGATGCCCGCTTGCTCGACGGCTTTCCAGCCGCGCTCGCTCATAGCGAGATTGATGGAGCGCCCGCCCTGATAACCGGCGGCGCGCATGTCGGGGCGACGTTCATAGACTTCGACCTGATAGCCGCGCCGGGCGAGAAACACGGCCCACAGCGAGCCGACCAACCCGGCTCCGACGACGATGACTTTTTGCTGAGATGTGGTGGAATGGTTCATTGCTATTTGATTTGCGGCAGCAAAAGAAAAAAAACTTCCCGACTGACCTGCAATCTTTTCCTAATCTTGCCTCTCGAATGCAATCACCTATCTCCCTTCCATGAATTCGACTTCAACGCGCAACTCTTACCTCGTCCCTTTCGCGCTCGTTTGCAGCCTCTTTTTTCTGTGGGGTATTGCCAACAGCCTCAATGGCTCGCTGATTCGCCATTTCCAGTTTGCTCTCGATTTAAAGCGTTGGCAAGCGGGGATTGTGGATTTTGCTTTTTATCTCGGCTATTTCATTTTCGCTATCCCGGCGGGTGTTTTTATGCGAAAATGGGGTTACAAACGCGGCATTCTGGCCGGTTTGGTACTCTATGCGCTCGGCGCCTTGCTTTTTTACCCGGCGGCTGACATCCGGGTGTACGCTTTTTTCCTCTTTGCTTTGTTCACCATCGCGAGCGGTTTGGCTTTCTTGGAAACGGCTGCCAATCTTTACGTGACGGTTTTGGGTGATAAAAAAGACGCCGAGTGGCGCATCAATTTTGCCCAATCGTTCAACGGCATCAGTATCATTCTGGGGCCCATCATTGGCAGTCTTTTTATTTTTTCCAAAAAAGAATACACACCGGAAGTGCTCGCGACAATGACGGCGGAGCAAATTCAGGCGGCGCGGGTGGAAGAAGCGCTGTCGGTGCAAGGGCCTTACCTGGCGGTGGCAGTTATCGTGGCAGCAGTAGCAGTTTTGTTTGCTTTCACCAAAATGCCCGAAGTAGGCCGCGAGGAGGAAATGGCAGAAGGAAAAGTGGGCATTTTCGATTTGTTGAGAAAATACCGCCACCTGACGCTGGGTGTACTGGCTCAATTTGCCAACGTGGGCGCTCAGGCAACTTTGTGGGGGTATTTCGTGGATTTCAAAATTGACTTTGCAAAAGACGAGCATCTTGGCATCGTGAACAGCCTCTACCGCGTGGCAGCCGATATGACGCCGGAACAAATTGCCGGTTTTCACGCCTCTTTTGCCCTGGTTCTCTTCATGTTAGGTCGTTTTCTCGGTACCTGGCTGATGAGTAAAACGGAGCCGCGCAAGGTCTTGCTTTGGTACTGTATTGCCGCTGTCGGCCTCGTCGCGCTGGCTTTCGTCACCGGCGGCCTCACGGCCATCGTATGCCTGATGCTGACATATTTTTGCCAGAGTATCATGTTCCCGACGATTTTTGCGCTCGCCACAAAAGGGCTTCCATCGGCGGAAAGCAAGATGGGTTCTTCGCTGGTCATCATGGCTATCATAGGCGGTGGATTGATGCCGCCGATTGCGGGTTTGTTGTCTGGCGCCGGTGGTATGAAAATGGCTTTGCTCGTGCCATTCGCCTGCTTCGCTTATGTGGTTTGGTACGTGATCAAAGGCTATCGCGTGCAGACTCAAAATTGATTTTTGAAATTTCGTTTATGAAAAAAATACCCTTTTTCGTCCTCTTAATCAGTCTTTTACCTGAAACTTCATTTTGCCAAAAAACATCCGACAAAGACGCCTGGATGTTTCAATCCGTCACTAAACTCGACGATTACAACCCGATTTTGGAGCCGGATGCTTCGGCGCAGTTCGTTTGTCCCGTCCGCAGGCAAAAACTTCGTTGGGAAGAAAAAGACGTGTTCAATCCTGCTGCTCTTGTCAAGGACGGCTGGGTATGGATGCTTTATCGCGCGGAGGATACTATCGGGAAACACGCCGGCACTTCGCGTATCGGGCTGGCAAAAAGCCGCGACGGGATTCAGTTTCGTAAAAACCCGATTCCGGTTTTGTTCCCCGACAACGATGCGATGAAGGTTTTTGAATGGGAGGGTGGCTGCGAAGACCCCCGCGTAGTGAAACGCGACGACAGCACCTACGTGATGACTTACACGGCTTATGACGGCAAAACGGCCCGGCTTTGCGTGGCTACGTCGCGCGATTTGGTCGTTTGGCAAAAATACGGCCTCGCTTTTGGCGACGGTAAATACCGCGACACTTGGTCGAAATCGGGCGCGATTGTGTGCGAACAGGTTGGAAATGAAATCGTTGCGAAAAAATTGAAGGGCCAATATTACATGTACTGGGGCGATACCGACATCTTCCTGGCTACCTCGGAAGATCTAATTTCGTGGAAACCTGTAGAGGATAAAAAAGGGAAATTAGTGTCGGCGCTAAAGCCGCGCGCGGGTTTTTTTGACAGCAAGTTGGTCGAACCGGGGCCTTTCGCGCTCCTGAAACCGGAAGGTATTTTTCTTCTTTACAACAGCGCCAACGACGCTCCGACCGGCGACAAATCTCTGCCCAACATGACTTACGCTGTGGGGCAGGCGCTTTTTTCAGCCGCGAAACCTGAAAAACTGACTGCCCGCGCCGACCGCTACCTGCTCGCGCCCGATCGTGAATATGAAAAAACCGGCCAAGTCAACAATGTTTGTTTTCTGGAAGGCATGGTGTGGCACAAAGACCGCTGGCTGCTTTACTACGGCACGGCTGACTCGAAGATTGCAGTGGCTGAAGCGAAATGATTTTTGTCTGAGACCCATGCTCAGGTCGTCGCTTCATCCTGCTCGGGGGCATTTTTTTCTGCTTGCCTACTTCGAGCGTGCCAGTCCTCTGGCCAATGAGGTTGTGTTGTTCAGCCTGCCCCGTCGGCAAGTCCGTATATTTCCCGTTGCACCCACCTGTTCGTGTCACCGTCTTTGCAAGCCCACAGTGACACAATTGTCAGCGGGGCAAAGCAATTTCGGATCATAAGATTTGTTTTTGTGCCTGTTAATCTGGCTCGAAGCCCAACACGATATTGAAGCGGGCGAAGTTGGAAAGTTTCTTTGTGCCGTAAAATTCGGGTTTGTCGAAACCAATACCCCAGTCGAAACCGAGTGTACCGAACATCGGCAGGAAGACACGCAGACCCAAACCGACCGACCGCCGCACATCGAAGGGGTTGAAATCTTGCGCACGCGCCCACGCATTGCCGCCCTGCGCGAAAGTGGTGACAAAAATCGTACTGGACGGATTGAGCGAAATCGGGTAGCGAAGTTCCACCGTGTATTTGCTGAACACACCCGCGCCGCCGGGGAACGGCTGCATAATGTCGCCCGTATCGTAGCCGCGCAAACTGATGATGTCGCGGCCATTGAGGCCAAAGTTTTGGTTGCTCAAACCATCGCCGCCCAACTCGAAACGCTCGAACGGACTGAGCAGGGTTTTGTCCGACCAGCGGCTCAGAATACCGATTTTAGCCGAAGTTTTCAAGACTAATTTGCCCACGAGCGAAGTGTACCACTCGGCATCTACCCGCCATTTCAGGTATTCGATGTAGCGATAGAGGTCTTGCAGATTAGCCGTTTGATAAAAATTGTCGTCTTTGAACCACGAATACGGCGGCGTCATTTGCATTTTCAATGACACCAAAGAGCCATTGCGCGGGAAAATCGGGTCGTTCACACTGTTCCGCGCCAGTGTGAGTCCGAGATTCAGGTTGTTGTAAATGCCAAACGTGATGGAACGGCCCAATTCGTCCACAAAGCCGCCATAATTATTGATGTTCAGTCGCTGAATATCGAGGTCGGCGCGGAACACGAAGTTGTCGTCCGGCCATTTGAGGCGGGTACCGAAACCAACCGTCAATTGCGCGATGCCAAGTCGCTGGAAGTTGTCGGCGCCTTCGAAGCCGTTGGAAAAACGGTTGTAAAAACCTGCCACTGTGAGCGAATTCGGCTTTTTACCGCCGAGCCAGGGCTCCGTGAAAGAAGCATTGTAGGACTGGAAACGGTCGCCCGAAGTCTGCGCCCGGACGCTGAGTCGCTGGCCATCGCCTTGTGGCAGAGGGTTCCAGGCTTCCTTGTTGCTGATGTTGCGCAGCGAAAAGTTGTTGAACGTAACACCGAGCGTCCCGATGACGCCGCCCCGGCTGAATTGCGTGGCGGGCTGGTAACCGGCTGAAAGTTCGAGCTGGTCGGAAGGCCTTTCCTCGACGGTGTATTCGATATCCACCGTGCCGCGTTCGGGATTCACGGGCGTATTGATGCCCAGCGATTCGGGGTTAAAATAACCGAGGTTGACAATCTGGCGCTGCGAACGAATGATGTCGGCGCGGCTGAATTTGTCGCCCGGACGGGTGAACAACTCGCGACGAATGACGTGTTCATGGGTGCGGTCGTTGCCTTTGATGACCACGCGGTCAATCGTCGCCTGCGGGCCTTCGTAGATGCGGAGTTCGAGGTCAATCGAGTCGTTGTCAATGGCCGTTTCTACCGGGTCTACACGGAAAAACAGGTAGCCGTTATCGAGGTAAAGCGAGGAGATGTCACGTCCGTCCTGGCTGAACGACAAGCGGGTTTCGAGCAATTCCTGGTTGTAAACGTCGCCTTTTTTGATGCCGAGCACCTGCGAGAGGTAGTTCGTCTCGTAAATCGTGTTGCCTTTCCAGATGATGTTTCGGAAATAATATCGCTTGCCTTCCTCGATGTTAATTTGGAGCATCAGTTCGCCTTTTCTGTTGCGCCAGATACTGTCCTTGACGATGCGCGCGTCGCGGAAACCGATGGTGTTGTAGTATTTTTCGATGTTGTCCTTGTCCTCTTCATACTGCGCCCGCACTAATTTGGATTTTTTGAAAAGCCGGCGTTTGGGCACGGTCTCTTTCATTTTTTTGCGCAGCGTTTTGGACTTGACGTTCTCGTTTCCGACAAACTGAATGTCTTTGATTTTTACTTTTTTACCTTTAGCCACGACAAATTCCAATCGCGACGCATTGACTGATTTCTCGTCGGGATACTGGTTGATCTTTACTTTGGCATCCAAAAAACCCTTTTCGAGGTAGTGCGCTTTAAGGGCATTTATCAGGGCCGCTTTCACGTTGTCGGTGAGGATAGCGCCTTTCTGCAAATATTTATTGATGATACCGTTCAGGTCGTCGTGTTGTCCTTTTTTCACGCCGACGAATGAGTGCCGGGTGTAGCGCGGCAGTTCTTTGACGGCGATTTCCAGAAAAATCTTGTCGCCGACGGTGCGCTCCTGAAGGATTTGTACGTCGGTAAACAATTTCAAATTCCACAGTGACTGCACGGCTTTGGGGAAAGACGCGCCCGGTACGCGAACTTTTTCGCCAACCCGAAAACCTGCTATCGCGATGATAGCGCCTGCGTCGGCATATTGTGCGCCGGTGACACGGATGCCACCGATTTCAAATTCCTGGGGTTTTTCGTACGAAACGACGGGGGGAAGGGTATCGGTCGTCTGGGCAAAAGCGGTAAAAGAACCAAGCAAGAGCAAGAGGCCGAGGGTATATGGTCGCATTTTTTGAATTTTAATTAAAGAGCTAAAGGGTTAGAGCGGTTTGAGTTGAATTTCTCTTCCATTAGGGCTTTTGTTCTGCCAGCATTTCCTGGAGATTCGGGCAGGGCATGAAAAGCGGCCCAATCCATAGATAGGTATTTTGCAGTTGCTCGACGACCCATTTTTCCGTGTACTGGGCCTTTTTTTGTTCCAAAGCCGCCTGTTGGATTTTGCCGTAATCAAGTTTCAAATCAGCCTTGTGCGGTTTGGAGCGACTTTGGAGCAACACCAGGCGGTAGAGTGTGCTGCCGTCTTGAGCGCGGAAAGGGAAAGGCTCGGTCACATCGCCGATGGAGAGGCCGTCTATGGCGAAAAAAACGTCCGTTTCGAGATCGGCTACTTCAAAAAAAGTATTGCCCGAACGGGGGTTGGCGACGCGGCCGTCGTTGTTGTAACTCGCCTGATTTTTATCACCAAAGCGCCGCACCGCTTCGCTAAAGGTCATTTCACCATTTTTAATCGAAAGGCGCACAGAGTCAAGTTTGGCTCTTGCAGCATCGAGGTCGGTATCGGTGATTTCGGGTTTTATCAAAATGTGGCGACAGTGGATGAGGTTGCCGCGCCGCTCCAACGACTGGATGATGTGAAAACCAAATTCGGTTTCGACGACCGGGCTGACCTGGCCGATTTCAAGTTTGTAAGCTGCCGCTTCAAATTCGGGCACGAAAGTGCCGCGTTTTTGGAAACCCAAATCGCCGCCGTTGGAGCCGCTGCCGGGGTCGGCACTGTATTTTTTGGCGAGTTCGGGGAATGGCTCGCCGCCTTCCACGATACGTTTGCGGAGGTCTTCGATGAGCGCGCGCGCTTTGTCGCGTTCTTCAGCGTTGACTTTGGGCTTGTACACCAGTTCGCGGATTTCCACTTCGGCATTAAAATAAGGCAGCGAATCTTTGGGAATATTGTTGAAAAATCGCTGCACTTCGGAGGGCGTGATGGTGGCTTTGCTGGTGATTTCGCCTTGCATCCGCTCGGCAAGCAGTTGGCTGCGCATGTCGTTGCGCATTTGCTCTTTGATTTGCAGGACGCTTTGGCCGTAGTATTCTTCGATGGCTTTTTCGTCCTGGTTGAAGTAGAGCAGCAGGCGGTCAATACGGGCATTGAGCTGGTTTTCCACCTCTTCATCTTTCACCTCGATGGAGTCAATTTTAGCCTGATTGACCAATAATTTTTGAATGATAATTTGCTGCAATGCCGAGCATTTGAAGTCGTCGGGCAAGTTGCGCTGCTGCTGTTTGGCATAAGCAACTTGTTCCTGCACCTCGCTCAGGAGGATGATTTCGCCGCCCACAGTAGCCACTACCTGGTCAATGACGGCTCTGTCATTTTGAGAAAAAAGAAGAAAAGAGGGAAGGAAAAAAATGACAATGGACGTCAGGCGCCGGACACCGGACAGGCATACGGGCGTTGTCAGAGCCGGATTTTTTTTATTCAAATTTTGGCGTTTGAAAATTTGCCAAATATTCATAGTCAAGTATTTATGAGTTTGTGGAATCAATTTTTGGTGTAGAAACCCAAAGACTAAAGCGCAATATCCGAAGTCTCAACGAACGATTTTCACATTTTCCCGGCGCAGCTCTTTCTGATACAATTCTTCTTTCCATTTTTCGAGCAACTCCTGTTTTCGTTTGTGCAAAATCACTTTCGAGGCTTGTTCTTTCACGTAATCGAAAGGCGCGGTGGTTTTGCCCTGTACGACGTCGAGCACGCGATAATAGTAGCGAAAATCGCCGTCGCTGAGCGTGCCTTCGCGGCGCGAACTGACGTTATCGGTGGTTAACGTTCCTTTGGGCAAAAGCGCGGCTACCTCTTCGAGTTTATACCATTTTTCGCGATCGAGCATGGCGAAAGCAGCCCACTGTTTGGCATAAGCATTGAGCCGGTTTTCGTCGGCGGGGTTGCGGCTATACCAAAGTTTGTTGATTTCAGATTGCGGCGCCTGCGAGGGAAGTTTGAGCAAAAGACATTTTAAAATGGTACTTTCGAGTTGAAACTGGTCTTTGTTGTTTTCGTAAAACGTCTTCAACTCTGGCTCGGAAATCGTGCTGTCGAGTTTTTCGGCAATGATTTTTTCTTCAAAATTGAAACGAACGAGGCTTGCCCGGTAATTGCGCACCAACTCGTCTATGTCCAAATCCTTGGGAATATTGCGCTCAGCTTCGTACATCAGGAGCTGTTCGCGCACCCAACGTTGCACATAAGCGCTCACCATCAGCACGCTGTCTTCTTTCGTGACGCCTTCCGGCACGATGCCTTCGAGTTCGGACAGATAAAGGTTTTTGTTGTACACCTGCGCCAGCAAGATGTCGTTCTGAGACGCTGTTTCGCTGCTGCCGCATTGCCATAACAATGCACAAACGGAAAGAAGAAGGGAAAATAAAATGCCTTTCATGGTCAATGTTCTGCCAAAACCGCGCAAAGGTAGTCGAATCAGTCAGAAATGACAGCCTAAGACGCAAAGTTGGGAAGATAGGTTGGCCGGAGGAAAGGCGAAGGCATCTGTTTTGGCGGTTTTTAGCGGAAATAAGACCAGAAAAACAAGGTTTTAAATTTTCCTGCCCGACAGGGTGCAAAAGAAACGCCGCCTTTTTTATACTTTTGCACCGACATTTTGCTGCTGCGATGGCAACGGCGAATCATTAATCGGGATTACACACACAAAAGTTTGGTTCAAAAATACACATGGAAAAGAAGCGTTTGCTCCTCATCACCCAGGAAATGGAGCCTTACACAGAAGGCTCGGAAGTTTCAAAAGTAGTAGCCAAATTACCAAAATTTTTGCAAGACAACGGGTATGAACTGCGGATTTTAATGCCACGCTATGGCGTAGTCAATGAGCGCCGTCACCGCCTTCACGAAGTTGTCCGCCTTTCCGGCATGAATATTATTGTTGACGACGACGATTACCCGCTGATTATCAAAGTCGCTTCGCTTCCCAACTCCCGTCTCCAGGTTTATTTCCTCGATAACGAAGATTTTTTCAAACGCAAAATGGTGTTTGAAGACGAAAACGGTAAGTCCTTCGAAGATAATCCTGATCGCGCCGCGTTCTTCTGCAAAGGCGCCATCGAGACGGTAAAAAAATTCGGCTGGGCGCCCGACATCGTTTTGTGCGAAGGCTGGATGACGAGCCTGATTCCGCTTTACCTGCGCACAGCATATAAGACGGAGCCGATTTTTGCCAATTCGCACATTGTATATGGCGCTTTCGACACACGCCACGAACGCGAAGGCGGCGAACGTTTTTTCCAAAAAGCAGCTATCAACAATCTCTCGAAAAAAGATCTGGCAGCCTATCAGGACGGCGACGGCGTTTCGATGCACAAAGGCGCTGCGGCTTTCTCCGATGCCATCATCATTGGCAGCGAAACCCTCGACACAAGCGTTGATTACCTGTCGGTCGCTCAGGACAAGCCCGTGTTGAGCTGGAAAAACGAAGAAGAAATCCTGCAGGCACATCTCGAGTTTTTTCGCAGCCTGATGGAAGCCGAAGTCGCCCAATAACGCGTGTCAAAAGCGCGACGGAATCACCTCATTTGTAGCGGGCAGCTAAAGCGGCTGCCCGCTATAATTTTGATTTGACCAATCTGTTTTTTCAAAAGTCAACCCAACCTCAGGTCGTTTTTTTGCGTCAAGTGACGCATTCGCACGACAATCGCACACACACGACATAACTCGTATGAAACAAAGACTGCTGGTTTTTGCCGCCATTCTGACACTGGTCGCGGCACTGTGGACAGCCTGTACAAAACCGTCCGCTTTCGGCTCCGAACTCCTTGAAGACGAGCAAGCCGATTACGAATTCACCGATACTATCGCTGTGGAATTCACCGTCCTGCGGGAAGACAGCCTCCTGACATCCGACCCCGGCTCCACTTCGAGCGCTTTTTTGTGCGGCGAACTGGATGACCCCATTTTCGGCAAATCGAAAGCCGAAATTTATTCTCTGCTCCAACTGGCATTTCTCGACCCGGGCTTCGACACTACCAAGCATGCAGTGGACTCGATGGTGATGTACATCCGCTATGCCCCCGGCAACGTGTACGGCGATACCCTGCAGCCACAAACGCTGCGTGTTTTGCGCCTCGACGAACCCCTCGAAGATGAGCAGGATTATTACGCGAGCAGCGTTATTCCGTCCTCCACTGAAATCGGACGTTTGGAAAACTTTTTCCCACGCCCCAACAAGGCGGACAGCCTCTTCGACACCGAGACCAAAGCCCCCTTCATTCGGGTACCGCTCAGTCTTGATTTTGCCAATGAACTCTTTCGCCTGGATACCAACACTTTGCAAAATGACAGCGCTTTCTACAAAGCATTGCGCGGCATCAAGATCGTAGCCACTTCCAACGCTACGCCCGGCGCAGTGTTGGCTTTCAACCTGAACAGTTCGACTTATAGCCGGGTGCGCCTTTACTACCACGAAAACAGAGATACAGGGGTCGCCAAACGCACTTTTGATTTTTATTTTTCAGGAGCAAACAAATTCACCCACTTCGAACACGAATACGGCAACTCGCTTGCTGGCCAACAAATTGACAAAAAAGCCGACGACTATCTTTTCATGCAAGCCATGCAAGGGCTGCGCCTGAAAGTAGAATTTCCAACCATCGACAAATTGGAAAAAATTGCCGTCAACAAAGCGCAACTGGTACTGACGACGGCCTCATTGCCCGGCGATCTGGCAGTGTTCACACCTGCGCAGCAGCTAATTTTTACAGAACTTGTAGGCGATACAGCTGTTGATTTTACCACCGATGTGAAATACTCGCTCGGCTCGGCGCTCAATCTGGGTTTCGCCCGATTTGGCGGTTTCCCCGAAGACGAACTCATAAACGGCACGTTAGTTGAGCGTTATCGTCTGACCCTTTCTGACCGCCTGCAGATTATGGTGGATGATGTTTCAGGGAATATTAAAAACAGAACGCTCTACATCAACATCACTCCGCAAAGTCGTCTGGCGCAACGTTTGATCCTGTACGGCCCGAAAAATGCCACTTATCCGGCCAAACTGGAGGTCAAATACACACGGGTGGAGTAAAACGGCATTTTTAAATTTACATTAGAAATTCAACTCTTTGCCGACGTGTGACGCATGTTGCGTATTTTTGAGGCTCTCAATTTTATTGTTTCACCTGAACCACTTGAATTTTATGTGTGGAATAGTCGCCTACATCGGGACTCAAAAAGCCTACCCCATCGTTATCAAAGGTCTGCAACGCCTCGAATACCGGGGCTATGACAGCGCAGGTATTGCTTTGCAAAACGGCACACTGAACGTTTACAAGAAAAAAGGTAAGGTTGCCGATCTTGTTGCCTACACCGAAGGTAAAAATACCAGCGGCAACATCGGCATGGGCCACACCCGTTGGGCTACGCACGGCAAACCCGACGACACCAATGCCCACCCGCATGTGAGTGGCAATGGTCGGCTCGTGCTTATCCACAACGGCATTATTGAAAATTACGCGTTGCTCAAAAGTTCCCTGCTCAATCTCGGCCACACTTTCAAAAGCGAAACCGACACCGAAGTGCTCGTTCATCTGATTGAGGAAGTGCAGCAAGCAGAAAATCTTCCGCTCGAAGAAGCCGTCCGGCAGGCACTGACCCAGGTGCATGGCGCCTATGCCATCGTTGTGATGGATCGCGAAGACCCGAACAAACTCGTCGCCGCCCGCAAATCCAGCCCCCTCGTCCTTGGCATCGGGGAAAATGAATTTTTGATTGCATCCGACGCGACGCCCATCGTAGAGCACACAAAAAATGTCGTTTACCTCAATGATGAAGAAGTTGCCACCGTCACACTTGACGGCGATATGGTGATAAAAACGCTGAAAAACGAGGTCACGAACCCGGCCATTCAGGAAATCGAATTGCAAATAGAGCAGTTGGAAAAAGGCGGTTACGACTATTTCATGCTTAAGGAAATATTCGAACAGCCCACCACGATCGCCGAATGTATGCGTGGCCGTATGAATGCCGAAGAAGGTTGGGTACGCCTCGGCGGTATGGCCGAACACCTCAAACGCATGGTGAACGCCCAGCGTATGATCATCCTCGGCTGCGGCACCTCCTGGCATGCAGGCATGATTGCCGAATATCTGTTTGAAGACCTCGCACGGCTCCCGGTCGAGGTTGAGTATGCATCCGAATTCCGCTATCGCAACCCAGTCGTGCGCGACCAGGATGTCGTGCTCGCCATTTCGCAATCAGGCGAAACCGCCGACACGTTCGCAGCCCTCGAACTTGCCAAAAAAGAAGGGGCACTGACCTATGGCATCGTCAACGTCGTCGGTTCGTCCATTGCCCGGCTCACTGATTGCGGTTCCTACATCCACGTGGGCCCCGAAATCGGCGTGGCATCCACCAAAGCCTTCACCGGCCAGGTGACCATGCTCACCATGATGGCGCTCATTCTCGGTTACGAACGCGGATTTTTGCCCAAGTCAGAATACCAGTTACTGGTGCAGGAGTTGGCACTCATCCCTGAAAAAGTGGATGAATTGTTGAAAAACTGCCACAAGCAGGTGAAATACATCGCCGGCGAATTCAAAGACGCTACCAATGCATTGTATCTGGGTCGGGGTTATAATTTCCCCGTAGCGCTTGAAGGCGCACTGAAATTGAAGGAAATCAGTTATATCCATGCTGAAGGTTACCCGGCAGCGGAAATGAAACACGGCCCTATCGCCCTCATTGATGAGAATATGCCCGTGTTCGTCATTGCCACCAATAAAAGCGCCTACGAAAAAATCGTTTCCAATATCCAGGAAGTGAAAGCGCGCAAAGGCGTCGTGATAGCGGTCGTAACCGAGGGAGACGAAACCATCAAAACCCTCGCAGACTACACGATTGAAATTCCCGAAACGGCAGAACCATTTACACCCCTCCTGTCCGTTATTCCACTCCAGTTACTGGCCTACCACATCGCCGTTATGCGTGGCTGCAACGTAGATCAGCCGAGAAATCTGGCAAAATCTGTCACGGTGGAATAAAGATTTTGAGGGTCGGATTAAATTTTTCCCGACCCTCAAAAAATCAAACTTTACAAAACATGAACAAAGTAGATATCGAGTACAACACAGAGCGCCCCCTCATCGAATACCCCGAGTACGGTCGCTCCATTCAGGAAATGTTGCAATATGCGAGAACCATCGAATCACGCCCGCAACGGCAAAAAACGGTGGAAGCCATCATCGGCCTGATGATGCAACTCGTGCCGCCCGGCGGCAACCGCAACATGGACGATTACCGCGAAAAACTCTGGAACCACGCGTTCGCCATCGCCAATTACGAACTGGATGTGACGCCGCCAGCCAATATTATCATCCGCCGCGAGGAAGAACGCCCCAAACCTGACCCGGTCGGTTACCCCGCTTCCGCTACGCGCTTCCGGCATTATGGCAACAGCATTCAGGCGCTGATTAAAAAAGCGATTGAAATGCCCGACGGCCCGAAAAAAGAAGGTTTCGTAGAGGTGATTGCTTCCTATATGAAACTGGCCTATAAAACCTGGAACAAAGAGCACTACGTCAGCGACGATATCGTGAAAGACGACCTCGAAATGCTCTCCGACGGCCAACTCGAACTCCACGAAGGCTACGAATCGCTCGATCGCCTCGCTGCCGGCGCTGGCCGCCACGACAAAGACCGTTTCCGCCAAAACCAACGCAACCGCAACAAACAAGGAAACAATGGCGGTGGCGGCGGTCGAAAACGCAACCGGGGCGGCGGCGGCAACTTCAGAAAGCGAAAAAAATAACAGCGCCGCTTCACTCTTTTTATGAGAACAATCCTTTCCTCTTCCTTGCGACGCGCATTTCGCCTCGCGCAAATTGCTAATTTTCAAAAAGATAAAACTTTCGACGACCTTCTGGCTGAACAAGAACGTTTCGCCGCGAGTCGTCGCCAATTTTTAAAAACTACCGTGCAGGCAGGGGCGGTGCTGGGTTTGGGGGGGACTTCATTGGCCGGCTATTTTCTCGAAAATTTTGACAAGCCAAAATACAAAATCGCCATCGTCGGCGCCGGAATGGCAGGATTGAGCGCAGGCTATTTTCTCCGGCGCAAAGGTGTGCAGGCCACCATTTTTGAAGGCGACAAACGAGCGGGCGGGCGCATCAAAAGCGCGCATATTTTTGACAATGGCAAACTGACGACCGAAATCGGCGCGGAATTCATTGACACCAGCCACTCCGAAATGCTCTTTTTCGCCCGGATGTTAGGCCTGGAGCCCAAACTCATGGATGTAGAAACGGACAAATTTGGCGAACGCGACGCTTTTTTCTTTGAAAACCGACACCGGAACTTGCGCGAGGTTTTGGCCGAATTTAAAGATGTTTACCCGCGCATCATGGCCGACCAAAAGAAACTCGAAGGGCGCTATGCTGCCGAACTCGACAAAATTTCGATGGCCGATTACATCGAAAAATTGCCGGTGAGCGACTGGATCAAAAAAATGCTCCATGCGGCCTACCTCGGCGAAAACGGCATGGAACCTGCCCGGCAAAGCGCCGCCAACCTGCTCAGTATTTTTGAAATCCGCGACGATAAATTTTTCCCTTTCGGCGCCAGCGACGAACGTTTCAAAGTCATCGGCGGCAACGAACAAATCCCGCAGGGACTGGCCAAGATCCTGGAACCCCAAATCCGCTACGAACATAAATTGCTCTCTCTCAGGGAAAACGGGAATAAAAGTCTGACACTCACTTTTTCTCAAAACGGCTCCACAAAGGAAGAAACCTTCGACCTTGTCATCATGACCCTGCCGTTTACCATCCTGCGCGACCTGGATGTCAAAATGGATTTGCCGCCACTGAAACGCCGCGTTATCGCAGAACTCGGCTACGGCGCGAACACGAAATTCGTCGTGGAAACAAAGGAACGTACCTGGCGAAAAGCCGGCTACCGGGGCTACCTTTTCAACGAGCAAATTCCCAATGGCTGGGACAGCACCCAACTGCAACAGGGCAACGAAGGCGTCGGAACTTTTACTTGTTTTTTCGGTGGCGACCGGGCCAGGGCCGCTGCACGCGGTACTGAAAAAGAGCAACTTGCATACGTTTTACCCGCTTTGGATGGAGCATTCCCCGGTACCGGCGCAAGCCTGACCGGCAATATGGAACTCGCCCACTGGCCTGCCAACCCCTTCGTGAAAGCCAGTTATTCCTGTTTTAGCGTTGGGCAAATTACGGATTTTGAAGGCGCGGCTTTCGAGCCGGTGCGGCGGCTTTATTTCGCTGGCGAACATTGCAGCGCCGATTTTTGGGGATTTATGAATGGCGCCGCCGAAACCGGGCGCCGGGCAGCGGAAAAGGTTTTGAAAAAAATGCGGGTACGGTGAGTATTTTTGGCCGAAAACAAAATTGAAATTCCTGCCATGTCCCTGCGTGCGCTTCTTTTTGCCAGTTGTTCGCTGTTCGTTTTTTCAAAAATTATTGCCCAACCCCAACAGGCGCGCGTTGGTGTGTACCTGATGAACTTGTACGATCTGAACATGGACGAACACTCGTTCTACGCGGATTTTTACATCTGGTTCAAGTGGAAAGGCGACATAGACCCGACCGAAATCGAGTTTGTCAATTCGATTGAAAAATGGAGCATGGCGAATACGCAGTCGGGCGACAGCAGCAATATGACGTTGAAAGATGGCACCAATTACCGTATTTTCCGGGTGGAGGGTCGTTTTTTTCACTCGTTTTCGCTGAACCGCTTCCCGCTCGACAAGCATGTACTCGACATCCAAATCGAAAGCCCGGAACATCCTGCCGATTCGCTCGTGTATCTTCCCGACGATAATGCCGCCGAAATCCGCAACACGCTGAAACTCGTCGGTTGGGAAACGAAAGGTTGCCAACTCGAGTCGAAAATACACGACTACGGCACGGATTTCGGCAACCCGGAGGAAAATGCCCAACGATACAGCAACCTCACCTACGCCATCACGCTGGCGCGCCCGGTCAGTTATTTTTTGCTCAAAATGTTGCTGCCCATCATTATCGTCATGCTTGTCAGCATCGGTGCGCTCATTTTACATCCTTCGCACATTGATACACGTTCGTCGCTGCCGATTGGCGGATTGCTCACCGCGGTTTTTCTTCAGCAGTCGTACAGCGACGCGTTGCCTGACACCGGCTATATGGTATTGATGGACAAAATTTACCTGTTGTGTTACCTGCTCATTTCGCTGGTGCTGCTGCAAGTTATCCGGGCTGGCAATGACCTGACGCGCTCGAAACCGGAACATCTGATTATCCGCCGGGAGCGGCGCCTGGCGCGGCTTTACCTGACGATTTTTGCGGCGGGTATTTTGGTCTTATGTATTTTGTAAAGGATAGTTTTTTTGCTCAAGTAGCGCGAGGTGGATACTTTTGAGCCGGCGTTTCAAGAAAAAAACCACGCTCCAAATACACGCGTAGATGTCCTATTTTCAATTTTACCAGCCCTTCTCCGGCGTCGTCCGGCATCTGATTATTATCAACGTTTTGATGTTTATTGGCACTTATGTCATTCTGGGTCAGGAACATTATGACCGCATGATTGGCGAGTATGACGTGTTGGGGCGTTTGCAATTGGCGGCATTCATGCCGGGCTCCGAGCATTTTCAGCCTTTTCAAATAGCGACGCACATGTTCATGCACGGCGATTTGATGCACCTGGCGTTCAATATGTTGTCGCTTTACATTTTCGGGCCGATGACGGAAGCCGTGTGGGGGCACAAGCGTTTTTTGTTTTACTACTTGTTCTGCGGCGTTGGCGCTTATGCTTTGCACATCGGTGTGCAATGGTGGGAACTCGAACAATCGGGCATTGACCCGACTACCTGGAACGGGCCGATGTTGGGCGCGTCGGGCGCTATTTTTGGAATTTATGTAGCTTTCGCCTATCTTTTTCCAAACCAGATTATCAGCCTGCTGTTTCCTCCCGTATCTTTGAAAGCGAAATATTTCGTGCCGATTATGGCAGGTTTGGAACTGTTTTACGGGGTGCGTGGATACTCTACGGGGATTGCGCATTTTGCCCACTTAGGCGGCGCGATTTTTGGTTTTATTTTGATAATGATTTGGTACAAAGGGCGTTTTCGGTAACAAAACTGAACGCCCCTCTTCAACCCTGAACCGATTCAACGACAAAAAATGGCTGTTTTCAGATCCATCTGGGAGGACATCAAACATTCGTTTCGCGTGGGAAACATGGTGACCAGGCTGGTCATCCTGAATTTTGCTGTCTTTGTATTGGTCAAAATTGCTTTCGTATTGCTGTGGCTGGCGATGCAGGGCGACCGCGACAAAGCGGGCGAACTCTTCGACCAGGGGCTTCTGTTTTTTTGCATGCCGGGCGACTGGCGTTCGTTGTGGCACTTGTGGGCTCCGTTCACCAGCATTTTTCTCCATGAAGGTTTCTGGCATTTTCTCGGCAACGTCATCACACTTTTCCTCTTTGGCGTCATTGTCGGCGACCTCATCGGCGACCGCCGCATCCTGCCGATTTACCTGTTGGGCGGTTTGGTCGGCAATATCCTGTATTTTATTTCCGCCCAGTTCATGCCCTACGTCGGCTCTTACGCGCTGGGCGCGTCGGGTGCAATCATGGCGTTGGCCGGGGCTGCGCTCATTCTTGCGCCTGATTACCGCGTGATGCTTTTTTTGCTTGGCGAGGTAAAAGTGAAATACATTGTGCTGGTGATGGTATTGCTCGACCTCGTCGGCATTGCCAACCAGGTGAATACCGGCGGCCATGCAGCGCACCTCGGCGGCTTCGCGGCGGGGTGTTGGTTTGTGTACCAACTGCGCGACGGGAAAGATTTGTCGGAGCCGATTAATCGGTTGTTGGACAGGATTTTGAGACTTTTCTCGCCCGGTCGTCCGCAGCCGAAAAAAGTGAAACGCAAAACGCAACCCGCTTTTCGCGCGACTTTCGGCGGAGCCAAAGGCAGCAGCGCCAGCGATACCAACGACCTTTCATTCCAGGAGCGTCTCGACGCTATTCTGGACAAAATCAAGGAAAAAGGTTACGAAAATCTCAATCAGGAGGAGAAAGATTTCCTGTACGAAGCGAGTAAAAAATAAAGGGCTCGGAGCACCGGCAACGTACCTCGTTTTTGCCTTTTGCCTTTCACATTTCGCTTGTTGATTTTTCGTCCCTTGCCTTTTACAAATGCGGTATCTCTTAAAGAACTTGGTCAAAATACTCAGCGCAGCAGTCATTTTTCTGACGCTTTTGGCCTATGTATGCCCGCATATCAATCCTTCCCAATTTCGCTGGTTCACGTTTTTCGGCACTGCATTTCCCTGGTTTTTGCTGGCCAATGTGGCCCTTATCGGTGTATGGGCCTGGCGGGTTAATCGCTTCGCGTTGTATCATTTGGGCATTCTGGCTTTCGGCTGGCAATACATCGCGGGGTTCGTCGGACTTGATTTTGGGAAAGATACCGTGCCCGAAAATGCCATTAGTATCGCGACCCACAACATCGGCGGTATTTGGCGCGGCCAGCATTTTATTTCTGATTCTTTGAGAGAAAAGACGGCGTCGAATTATTTTTCCTTTTGGCAAAAAAACGGCTTGCCCGACATTCTTTGTTTGCAGGAAATCAGCGTCAAATTCTATCACGCACTGGCGCAAAAAATGGGTTATGAGCACACGTTCAACCTGAAAAAAGGCACCGTGATTTTTAGCCGCTACCCGATAGAAGCGGGCGGGGAAGTACCATTTTCAAAAACGTCTAACTCGTCTTTATGGGCGGACGTACGCATCGGCAAGAAACTCGTGCGCGTCTATAACGTTCATTTACAATCGAATAAGGTTTCCGTCACGACCGAAAAAGTCATCGAAGACCCCGACCTGAATGAAGGCGAGACCTGGCGGCAAATCGGTGGCGTACTCAAACGCGTGGGCGGCGCTACGAGCATCCGCGCCGACCAGGCGCAGCGCGTCCGCGAGCATTTGGCCACTTCGCCCCATCCGGTCATCGTCTGCGGCGATTTCAACGACACGCCCAATTCCTACGTGTACGCCCGCGTCGCGGAAGGGCTGAACGATACATTCCGGGAAAAAGGGTTGGGGCTCGGCACTACCTTCGCCGGGGCGTTGCCGCTGCTTCGTATTGATTACATTTTGACTGAAAAAACGATGAAAACTTTTTCCTGTCGGATTCCGCGTAGCGGCGGCTCCGACCACTACCCGGTCGTCACTTCAGTTGGATTTTGATGTTTTCAATTTCCATTTTTAAAAAACCGCTTGCCATCCGTCATCTACCGTCCAACGTCTTTTTACCTTTGCGTCCATGACTCAAATGCGTTCCCTGAAGCTCTACAATTCCCTGAGCGGTAAGAAAGAAGAATTCAAACCTGTCGTTCCCGGCCACGTTGGCATGTACGTCTGCGGCCCTACCGTTTACAACGACCCTCATATTGGCAACTGCCGTACTTTCATCAGTTTCGATGTGATTTATCGCTACCTGACGCACATTGGCTACAAGGTTCGCTATGTGCGCAATATCACTGACGTGGGCCACCTGACCGACGACGGTGAAGACCGCATGGCTAAAGGCGCCAAAATCGCTCAACTCGAACCGATGGAAGTCGCCCAGAAATACACGGTGAGTTTCCACGAGATGATGAGGATTTTCAACACCTTGCCGCCGAGCATCGAGCCACGTGCCACCGGCCACATTCCTGAACAAATTGAACTGGTGCAAGCCATTCTCGAGCGAGGCTACGCTTACGAGCGCAACGGCTCGGTTTATTTCAACGTGTCCAAATTCGCTGCCGAAAATCCGGGCGTGTACGGCTCGGTGAGCGGGCGCGTTTTGGACGATCTTTATGCCGAAACCCGCGAACTGAAAAATCAGGGGGAAAAAGATCATCCAGCTGATTTTGCCATTTGGATGAAAGCGCGTCCGCAGGATATTATGGTCTGGAAAAGTCCCTGGTCGGTCGGCTTCCCTGGCTGGCATTTGGAGTGCAGCGCCATGAGTACCAAGTATTTAGGAAAAACTTTCGACATACACGGCGGTGGCAATGACCTGAAATTTCCCCACCACGAAAATGAAGTGGCGCAAAACCACGGCGCATGCGGATGCCAGCCCGCCAACTACTGGCTGCACGCCAACATGCTGCTGCTCAACGGCAAAAAAATGAGCAAATCCGACGGCAACTTTATCACACCTGCCGAGATGTTCAGCGGCGATAGCGACCTTGTGTCGAAAGGTTATTCGCCGATGGCCGTGAAGTTTTTTATGCTCATGGCGCATTACCGCAGCACACTCGACATCACGGATGAAGGCTTGCTGGCAGCCGAAAAAGGTTTTCGCAAATTGATGGAAACCAATCGTTTGCTGCAAAATATGCCGATTGATTCCCGTGACTTCGACGGCTCCGAGAGCGACACTGACCGTGCCATTCTCGCGCTTATCGAGGACGCTTACCAGGGAATGGACGATGATTTCAATACGGCTATTGCCATCGCGGCCCTGAACGAATTGGGGAGTTACGTGCACAAATTGGCCAACCAACAACTGGCCCACAACGAAGTATCACCGTGGGTACTCGACCGCCTGAAAGTAGTTTTCAGTGTTTTCATCTTCGATATTTTCGGCTTGCAGGATGAAATGGCGGCGGGCGACAACGGCACGGTGGAAGGACTCATGGAACTCATCCTCGACATCAGAGGACAGGCGCGCAGCCAGAAGGATTGGGCCACCAGCGATAAAATCCGCGACGCACTCGCGGCAGCAGGTATCGCCGTCAAGGACGGAAAAGAAGGCGTAAGCTGGAGTAAAAATTAAGAAACACTTTTGTTAAAATACTGAAGCGGAGGCGCGACTTACGCGCCTCCGCTTATTTTTTACTTGTAAATCGCTACGACGCTGCCTTGCGACATCAGTTGCAATTTATCGTCCACAATATTCCAGGCATCAATTTTTGTCAGAATCGGGAGGTATTTGTTTTCCCAGGTCATGTCAGGGCACATTTTTTTGGTAGAAACAGGTGCAGCAAGCCGGAGCGAGCCGCCGTCGAGTTTGAAAAGGCCGTTGTAAGTGTTGCAGGAAGCCGTGCCGCTGTAACGGGTATTTGCTTCATCGAACACGATCATGATACGTGTCCCGGCGGGAATTTGCTCGGTGTTGAGTTGTACAAGTTCCCATTCTTTGCCATAGCTGAATTGGGTTTTGCAGCCTTGAAGACCGGCAAATGCGAAGAGGGCGCACAGGAAGAAGACTTTTTTCATCTTGTTTTAAATTGTAAAAAGTGAACGTTGGAAATGCAGGGCGAATTAAGAAAAAAGCCGGGAACGCAGGTGTAAAGTTTTTTAATACGCCCCGATGGAAAGCATGACCAACGTGCAACCTTCTACCGTTTCGATGCCGCGTTCGTTTGCCAGTTTCACCAATTCGGGATTTTCAGCGCCGGGATTAAAGATGATACGGCGGGGTTTTAGGGAAAAAATGTAATCGTAATAATCGTGCTGGCGTTGGGCATTGAGGTAGAGCGTCACGGTGTCCACACCTTCGACGACAGGCATACCTTGTTGAATTTCAATACCTTCAATCCGGCCCTCCCTGATGCCGACGGGCACGACTTCGTGGCCGTGAAGTTTCAAACGTATGACTGCGAGATAGGCGTAGCGAGCGGGATTCGGCGTGGCGCCGAGGACGAGAGTCTTTTTCATGTGCGAGCGATTCGACCTGCCAAAACAAGGTTTTCGGTGAAAAGTTAGTCCGACGGTATTTTTTCGAGGTATTGGGGTATTTTTGCCCGCTTTTTAAGAACTATGATTTTATCGGACAAAAAAATCCTGGAAGCCATCGGTCGTGGCGAGATTGTCATCGAACCTTTCAGGCCGGAATGCTTAGGCACCAACTCCTACGACGTTCATCTTGGAAAATACCTGGCAATTTATCGCGACCGGGTGTTGGACGCCAAAAAACATAATCAAGTGGACATGTTCGAAATTCCGGAAGAAGGTTTCGTACTGCAACCCGGCACACTCTATCTCGGCGTTACAGAAGAATACACGGAGACGCACAATTCGGTCCCGTTTCTCGAGGGGAAAAGCAGCATCGGCAGGCTCGGCATAGATATTCACGCCACTGCCGGCAAAGGCGATGTGGGTTTTTCAAATACCTGGACGTTGGAAATTTCCTGTGTGCAGCCAGTGCGTGTGTACGCCGGCATGCCCATCGGCCAACTGATTTACTTCACGGTGGAAGGCGGCATCGAAAATTATTATAACAAAAAACGAAACGCCAAGTACAATCAGCGCACCGACAAGCCTGTGGAAAGCATGATGTGGCGGAATTTTGAATGATACGCTGTCGGGCGCAAGACATTGCCATTTTAAGGACTTTCTAAGGTCTGACGCCGGCACAAAACTGTTATTTTAGGCCAGTTTCTCATTTTCAAGAAAATAAAAATGACGCATAAGTTTTTCAAAATCAAGATTTTAATCCTGCTGTTAGTCGTTTTTGCAGGCAGTTGCAAACAATACAACCCAAACTACCAGCAGGAAGCCAACAACCCCGAATTTGTCCATGCCGGCGTTCGCCGCATCACCGACATTATCCGGCACGACATTTTTGCGCCGCCTATTTCAGCGCGGATTTATGCCTACTCCGCCATTGCTGGCTATGAAGCGATGGCGCCGGGGTTTCCCGAATACCGAAGCCTGGCGGGGCAGGTCAACGGTCTCAAACCCGGCCCGCAGCCTGAAGCCGGCAAAGAATATTGTTTTCCGTTGGCGGGTGTCAATGCCATGTTGACGGTGGGCAAACAACTCGTTTTTTCGGAAGGCGAAATCCAGGATTTGAAGGAAAAAATCTTCGATGATTTTACCAAAATGAACATGCCGCCCGATGTGTACAAACGCTCGATGGAATACGGCGAAGCAGTAGCCAAACACATCCTGGCCTGGTCGAAAACGGACAATTATGCCCAAACGCGCAGCGCGCCTAAATTCACGATTGACACGAAAGAACCTTCGCGCTGGAGACCCACTCCCCCGATGTATGCCGACGCATTGGAGCCACACTGGCCTGAAATCCGTCCCTGGGTCATTGATTCTGCTACACAGTTCAAATCCGACCCGCCTGTACCGTTCAGCACTGCGAAAGGGAGCGAATTTTACAAACAAGCCTACGAAGTGTATGAAATCGTGAAGGCGCAGGATACCACCCAGATTGCTACAGCCTGGTACTGGGACGACAATCCTTTCGCGATGGAAGTGAGTGGACACCTTATGTTTGGCAAGAAAAAAATCAGCCCCGGAGGCCACTGGATGAACATTGCGGCACATGCCTGCCGGAAAGCGGATGCCGACATAATGCGTTCGGCAGAAACCTACGTCAAGGTTGCCTGCGCTTTGGCCGATGGCTTTATTGTTTGCTGGGCTGAGAAATATCGCAGCAACCTGATTCGCCCGGAATCATACATCAATCAGTACATTGACCCGGAATGGGCGCCGCTCATCCAGACGCCGCCATTCCCGGAACACACGAGCGGACACAGCACAATTTCTTCTGCGGCGGCGGCGGTGCTGACCAATCTGTACGGCGACAACTTCGCTTTTACTGACAGCACCGAAGTAGAATTCGGCATCCCGCCTCGCTCTTTCAAATCCTTTTACGAAGCATCCGCAGAAGTCGGTATGAGTCGTTTGTACGGCGGCATCCACTACCGTCGGGGAAATGAGGCTGGCTTGAAATGTGGCCGCGAAGTGGGGCAATACGTGTTTGATAAGGTAAAAACTAAAAAGTAACGGGAAACCGGAGGCGTTTGCAAGGTTGTGGATTGCGGAAACGATGCTCTAACCCACAACCTTGCAAACTTTCTAACCCCGGAAAGGTAATTTCTCCGACACTTCTGCATTTTGCTGTTAAAGTTCGCGTCAGATGTGAGCTGTTGCGAAAAAGAAAGTTTATTTTTGTCACGCATAAGCATTTTTACTTCTCGCCAATTTTTCAATCCTTTCCTCCCGCCATAGTTTGAAATTCGGTTGCCGCGTTGCGAGCGATATGATTTTTCATGCTATTTTTTAATCCCACATTCAACGTTCCGGTTACTAAACAACACTATTCCCATGTTAAGAACATTTACCGATTATCCACTTCAAGTCAACAATATATTTTCCTCTTTTGGCGGATTTTTGACGTTGCTTCTCTTCTTGCCTGCATTTTCCAGCGCACAAGTCTCTGTAACTGTTACCGGCACAAATGTCACCTGCGCCGGCGCCAACAATGGCACAGCAACAGCCGTGGCATCTGGCGGATGGGCGCCTTACACGTATCAGTGGAGCAATGGCGCTACCACTGCTACCATTACCGGCCTCGCACCCGGCACTTATTCTGTAACTGCGACAGACATTGACCTTGGCTTTGCGGTCGGTACAATCACCATTACTCAACCTAATCCACTCAGTATCGTAGTGTCGTGCGAAAGCCAAATCTGTGATTTAGCACCTGACGGTACGGCACAGGTGGTTCCGGCCAACGGAACACCGCCTTACACTTACTTGTGGAATACGGGGGCTACCACCGCAAAAATTACGGGTCTCGCGGCCGGATTTTATTCAGCAACAGTCACCGACGCCAATGGCTGTACCAAAACCGATACCTGTGAGGTCGTTTTTTGGAACGAAGGTATCTGGCTGATGGACAGCACGGTAGATGTCACTTGTTTTGGCCTTGAAAACGGTTTTTCACACATTGGGCCAATGTCGGGTACGCCTCCCTACACCTATCTATGGAGCACAGGCGCTACCACACAGGATGTGTTCAACCTTGCGCCGGGAAATTATACCGTGACCGTGACCGACGCCAACGGCTGCACCAATTTTCAAAATATTACGGTAGAGGAACCCTCTCAATTAACTTGCAACGCAGTCCCGACTCCGGGAGCGTGCGGATTGCCGGGTTCGGCGAGCGTCAATCCGACCGGTGGCACAGCGCCGTACACTGTTTTATGGAGCAATGGCTCGACAAACTTTACCATCTCGGTGATGCCCGGCACTTACAGCGTGACCGTGACGGATGCCAACGATTGCATTTGTTCGGACACAGTCGTCATTACAAGTAACTCGCCCATACTAAATGTGACCACTACCGTCGTCAGCAATGCCGGATGTACAGTGGGCGGTAGCGCAACAGCCTCGGCATCAGGTGGCACCGGCAATTATTCTTACTCCTGGGACAATGGCCAAATGACCGCTACGGCTACCAACCTGACCGCCGGAAATCACACAGTAACAGTCGTGGACATCACCACAGGTTGCACGGGTACAGGCACGGTTAACATTCCTTCGGCGCCGCCTTTGACGGCTTCAGCCACCTTAGTGGCTAATGCAAGTTGCCTCACAGGCGGCAGCGCCACTGCATCGGGTAGCGGCGGCACTCCTCCCTACACCTTCTTGTGGGATAACAACCAAACCACCGCCACCGCCACTAATCTCGGCGCCGGTCCGCACTCTGTAACCGTCACAGACTCAAAAGGATGTATCGCTACCGCGACTATCAACATAGGCCAAAATCAGGGGCCGACCGCATCTGCAACAGTCAACTCAAACGCTACCTGCACCGCCGGTGGCAGCGCAACCGCAACCGCAACCGGCGGCACTGCACCCTACGTTTATCTCTGGGATAATGGCCAAACGACCGCCACTGCAACGAATCTCTCCGTCGGCCCGCATATGGTCACTGTGACAGATGCGGGTGGATGTTCCGCTTCCGCTTCAGTCACAATTACCCAGCCCAATGCGCCGAATTTGGCCGTAACAAACACGACGAACGCAAGTTGCACTGGCGGCGGCTCCGCCACAGTGGCCGCTTCGGGAGGAACATCGCCTTATTCTTACGCGTGGAGTAATGGTGCGACAGGCGCGACAGCAAGCAATCTCGCCGCAGGTTCCTACACGGTTACGGCTACCGACGCAGCCAGTTGTACCGCCACCGTCACGGTAAATATCGCTGGTGCGATTCCGCCCAACGTGGTTATTTCGGCTTCTTCCAATGCCAAATGCGACCAGCCAGGAAGCGCAACTGCAAGTGTGACCGGCGGCACGGGGCCTTACACCTATAAGTGGGATAATAACGAAACGACGGCTACCGCCTCCAATCTTTCCGCCGGGCCGCACAGTGTGACCGTTACGGATGCGGCAGGTTGCACGGCTACCGCCAGTGTCAATATTGGTTTTACCAACAACGGCATCAAAATCGGAGACTACGTCTGGTACGACGACGACCAGGACGGCTTCCAAAATCCGCTCGAAACGAACGGCGTTCCGAACGTAACAGTAGTGCTCGTGAAATCCGGGCCTGACGGCAATTTTAATACGCCAGACGACCAGACTGTTCAGACCACGACAACCAACGCCGCAGGCAAATACGAGTTCCTCTGCGTCACGCCGGGTGTTTACATTATCAAATTCAGCGGAATACCTGCCGGCTACGAGTTTACCAAAAAAGATTACGTAGCCAACGACTGCAAAGACAGCGACGCCAATTCGCTGGGCAGAACCGAGGCTTTCACCATCGTCGCTGGCCAAACGGACAATCTTTGTTTCGACGCGGGTATTCACATTTTCTGCGATAATGTGTTGAATGCGGGCGCGATTTGTTGCAATCAAACCATTTGCGAAGGCCAGACACCTGCATTGATTTCCAACTCCCTGTCTCCCTGGGGCGGCTCGGGCGCCATCCAGTATCAGTGGCTGCAACTCATTCAGGTCGGCCAGTCGCCGCCCAACTGGGTCGCCATTCCCGGCGCGACGAGCATCACTTACCAGCCGGGACCGCTCTTTGAAACGGCTTATTTTATGCGTTGCGCCCGCCGTGCAGGTTGCGTTTCTTTCCTCGAATCGAACATCGTCACCATCACGGTGGAACCCGCCGGCTCGACGAATTGCCCCGATTTCATTAGCGATTTGAGCGTCGGCATGAAAGGCCAGAACGCTGTCCAGGTGGACTGGACGACCGCTTTGCCTGAAGCAGACCAGTATCTTTACACGGTGCAACACTCGACCGACATGACCGACTGGACGCTCGTGACGACTGTGATGGGACAAAAAGACGCGACAAAACCTAACCATTACAGCGTCGTGCACCAAACGCCGGTCGTAGGCAAAAACTACTACCGCGTGAAACGCACCAACGCCGCAGGGCTTGAAAGCACTTCGCCCATGCGCTCCATTGACCTCGATATGTCGCTTCCGGCAGCCATTTCCATCAATCCCAACCCCGTGGCGGATGTCCTGATAATCAAGAGTGTAGCCGAATTCGACGGCGACGTCACGGTGGAATTGCTCACTACCGGCGGCGATATTTTACACTCGCTGACTATTCCGGCAGGCAAACTCTACTACGAAGAATTGCCCGTCCGCGATTTGCCTTCCGGCATTTACATGGCGCGCATTCGTTTTGCCGACGGGTCGCAGCGCACTTTGAAAATCACCAAGTTCTAAAACAATTTTAGCACATAACAACAGCCCCCGCCCGGCGTACCGGAGCGGGGGCTGTGTTTTTTCAGGTATGGGGTTTTTCAAATCGGATTTTTCTCAAAAAACTGATTTTCAACCCTTTGAAAACTCCATTTTTTTCTAAAAAAAGCCCGAAAACCTTTGGAAATTTCTTCTTTTAGCGGGGCTAAAACCGTATCTTTGCACACTTTTTTGAAGCATGAAAAATGCGGCGCAAAACCACGACGCCGAACAAGGAGTTTACCAGGATGAAAGAAGAAGAAAAAGACGACAAAAACCTCGAACCCCGCGAAAATCAAACAGAAAACCGGCCCGATGCCGGCGATTATGGCGCCGATAGTATCACCGCCCTCGAAGGCCTCGAAGCCGTGCGCAAACGCCCTGGCATGTACATCGGCAGCACCGACACCAAAGGTCTGCATCACCTGGTGTGGGAGGTCGTGGACAACTCGATTGACGAACACCTCGCCGGTTTTTGCACCCACATCGAGGTGACTATCCACGCCAACAACAGCATCACCGTCAAGGACAACGGGCGCGGTATTCCGACCGGCATGCACCCGAAATTGAAAGTGAGTGCCTTGCAGGTAGTCATGACCGTGCTGCACGCGGGTGGTAAATTCGACAAAGACTCTTACAAGGTTTCCGGCGGTTTGCACGGCGTGGGCGTGTCCTGCGTGAACGCGCTCTCTATCCACTTGCGCGCCGAAGTGCACCGCGAAGGCAAAAAATTCGAGCAGGAATACAAACAGGGCAAGCCTCTCTACGACGTTCGGGAAATCGGCACGACCGATTATCGCGGCACTATCGTGACGTTTCAGCCTGATATGGAGATTTTTGAAACCGACGAATACAAATTCGACGTGCTGGCGCACCGCCTGCGCGAGTTGTCTTTTTTGAATAAAGGCCTGCATCTCAAACTCACCGACGAACGCGAGAAAGAAAACGGCGGCTTCAAACACGAGGATTTTTACTCCGAAGGCGGCTTGCAGGAATTCGTACTCTGGATTGACGAAGCGAAGCAAAAACTCATTGACAAGCCCATTTACATCACTGCCAAAGAAGAAGGTGTGGAAGTAGAAGTGGCGATGAACTACAATACGTCCTACTCGGAAAACGTGATTTCGTTCGTCAACAATATCAGTACGCGCGACGGCGGCACACATGTGAGCGGTTTTCGCCGCGCGTTGACGCGTGAATTCAAAAAATACGGCGAAGACGGCGGTTTTTTCAAAAAACTCAACTTCGCCATTTCAGGCGAGGACTTCATGGAAGGCCTCACGGCCATCGTTTCAGTGAAAGTGCCGGAGCCGCAATTTAAAGGTCAGACGAAAGGCGAACTCGGCAACTCGGAAGTGCTTGGTATTGTGAGTCGTTGCGTCGGCGACGCATTGAAGGTATTTTTAGAAGAAAATCCCAACCAGTCGAAACGCATCATAGAAAAAGTCGTGCTCGCTGCTACAGCTCGCAATGCCGCCCGCAAAGCCCGCGAAATGGTGCAGCGCAAAGGCGCGTTCACTGGCGGCGGTCTGCCCGGCAAACTCGCCGACTGCGCCAGCCGAAACCCCGAAGACAGCGAGATTTTCCTCGTCGAGGGTGACTCCGCAGGCGGTACAGCCAAACAAGGGCGCGACCGCAACACGCAGGCCATCTTGCCGTTGCGCGGTAAAATCCTCAACGTGGAGAAGGCTTTGGAGCATAAAATCTACGAAAACGAGGAAATCAAAAACATCTTCACCGCGCTCGGCGTCTCGGTTGGTGAAAATGAGGAAGGCCACCGCGTGCTCGTGACCGACAAACTTCGTTACCACAAAATCGTCATCATGTGCGACGCCGACGTGGACGGCTCCCACATCACGACATTGATTCTGACCTTTTTCTTCCGTTACATGCGCGAACTGATTGATAAAGGCCACATCTACATCGCCCAGCCGCCGCTGTATTTGGTCAAAAAAGGCAAAAACCAGCGTTACGCCTGGAACGATAAACAGCGCAAGGAGGCTCAACTGGAATTCTCCGGAGGCCGCGAAGACGACGATTCTGTGAAAGTCCAGCGCTACAAGGGTCTCGGTGAAATGAACGCCGAACAACTCTGGGAAACGACGATGGACCCCAACAATCGCATTCTCAAACAGGCGACGATTGACGACGCCGCCGAAGCCGATCGCATGTTTTCCATGCTCATGGGCGACGAGGTGCCACCCCGCCGCGCCTTCATCGAAGCAAATGCGAAGTATGCGAGGATTGATGCTTAGTCGTTGATTTTTAGATAAAAAAGTAAGCGGGCTGCACGACAAAGAGTCGTGCAACCCGCTTTTTATTTCAGGTAAAATGAATTTAAGGAACGATGTCGTGGTCTTCCTTGAGCCGGATGCCTGTGCGGAAAATTTCGCCCGGCTCACCTTAGCTTCCCCTCTAAAAACCGTCCCGTATAACTCTCCTTCACCTTCGCCAAACCCTCCGGCGTACCTTCAAAAACGAGATTTCCGCCGTCCTTTCCACCCTCCGGGCCGAGGTCTATGACCCAATCCGCCGACTTGATGACTTCCATGTTGTGCTCTACCACGAGCACCGAGTGGCCTTTTTCCACGAGCGCGTTGATGGCTTTGAGCAGTTTTTGGATGTCGTGAAAATGCAGTCCCGTCGTCGGTTCGTCGAAGATGAAAAAGATGTGGCCGCCCGAATTTTCCCGAATCAGGAAGGAGGCGAGTTTCACGCGCTGCGCCTCGCCACCCGACAGCGTAGACGACGACTGGCCGAGATGCACATAGCCCAAACCCACGTCGTAGAGCGGCTGGATGCGCTCTGTGATGTCTTTGTTGCCTTTGAAAAATTCCAGCGCCTCCTCGATGCTCATGTTCAGCACCTCGAAAATGTTTTTGCCTTTGTACTGCACGTCGAGCACTTCCTGCTTGAAGCGGCGGCCTTTACATTCCTCGCATTCGAGGTGGACGTCGGCCAAAAACTGCATTTCCACCACCTGTTCGCCTTCGCCTTTGCAAGTCTCGCAGCGACCGCCTTCCACGTTGAAACTGAAATGTTTAGGCTGAAAACCGCGAATTTTTGACAACTGTTGACTTGCAAAAAGGTCGCGGATGTAGTCGTAGGCTTTGACGTAAGTAATCGGGTTGGAGCGGCTGCTTTTGCCAATCGGGCTTTGGTTAATGAACTCCACGCGGCTCACTTTTTTGAAATTTCCCTCCAGGCCGTCGAACGAGCCGGGCTGTTTGCCGGGGTTGTCGGGCAAGTGTTGCATCAGCGCGGGGTAAAAAATGTCGCGCACCAAAGTCGTTTTGCCGGAGCCGGAAACGCCGCTCACGACGGTAAGGCAATGCAGCGGAATCTGGACATTTATATTTTTCAAATTGTGTTGCCGCGCGCCTTTTATTGTCAAAAACTCTTTGGCCGGGCGGCGAACTTTCGGCGTTTCAATCGCCATTTTGCCGCTCATGTATTTTGCCGTCAGACTTTCCGGCGCGGCGGTGTTGATGGTTGAAAAATCGCCCGCGAACACGACGTTGCCGCCGTGAACGCCCGCCTCTGGCCCCATATCTACCAGAAAATCAGCGTTTTTAATGACTTCTTCTTCGTGTTCGACGACGACGACTGTGTTGCCCAAATCGCGGAGTTCTTTCAACACTTTGACCAAACGCCCCGTGTCGCGCGGGTGCAGACCGACGGAAGGCTCGTCGAGGATGTACATGGAAGCGGTCAAATTGCTGCCCAAAGTTCGGGTGAGGTGAATGCGTTGCGTTTCACCGCCGGAAAGCGTGTTCGAGATTCGGTCGAGCGTGAGGTAGCCGAGGCCGAGTTCGACCATGAACTTGAGGCGGTTGTTGATTTCGAGCAGGAGGCGTTTGGCGACCTGGCGGTCGTGTTCGCTCAATTCAAGATTCTGAAAGAATGACAACACCTCGTCGAGCGGCACGCCGGTAAGTTCGGAAATGTTTTTGCCGCCGATTTTCACGCACAAAGCCTCCTGTCTCAGCCGTCCGCCGTCGCAAGTGGTACAGGTCGTTTTTCCGCGATACCGTGCGAGCGTGACGCGGTTTTGGATTTTGTAGGTTTGACTTTCAAGTTGTTTGAAAAAAGCATCTATGCCTTCAAAGTATTGATTGCCAGTCCATAGCAACTTCACTTCTTCCTTTGTCAGTTGCTCGAAAGGTTTGTGAACCGGAAAATCGAAGCGGTGCGCCGATTGCAAAAGCGCGTTGAGCCACTCGCCGTATTTCTCGCCTTTCCAGGGGGCAATGGCGCCATCATAAACCGAACGGGTTTTGTCGGGCACAACTTTGTCCGGGTCAATGCCGAGGATGCGGCCGTAGCCTTCGCAGGTCGGGCAAGCGCCGTAGGGGTTGTTGTAGTTGAACAGTTGCGGCGTGGGTTCGGGGAATTCGATGCCGTCCAACTCAAAGCGGTTATTAAAAACGGTCAACGGTGCACGGTTCACAGTTGACGGCGTATCAGAATCGTGAACCGAATGCCGTGCATCGTCAACCGTTTGAATGATACATTCCCCTTCGCTTTCGTAAAAAGCCGTGTTCACCGAATCGGCGAGGCGCATCCAGTCGCTGTCGCCCATGCCGGAGGTAGAGAAGCGGTCAATCAGGATGTGCAAGCCTTTTTCATTGAAAGTGTAGGCTGGCTGTTTGCCGTCGAAGCGTTTTTCCGTGCCTTCGAGGATGTCTTCGATGCGCAAGGTTTCATTTTCAATCTGTACTCGCGTGAAGCCTTTTTGCAACAAAAGGTTTAATTCTTGCTCCAGCGTGCGCTCTTTGTATTTTTTCGGAAAAGGAATCAGGACGAGGCCGCGCGTGCCGTCGGGGAGTTTTTTGATAAAATCTATGACATCGGCGACTTCGTGTTTTTGAACGATTTGGCCGGAAACGGGCGAGTAGAATTTGCCGATACGGGCGTAGAGCAAACGCAGAAAATCATACACTTCGGTCATGCTGCCGACGGTGGAGCGGGCGTTGCCGGTCGTCACTCTTTGCTCGATGGCGATGGCCGGGCAAATGCCCCGGATGTAGTCCACGTCGGGTTTTTTCATGCGTCCGAGGAACTGACGCGCATAACTGGAGAGGCTTTCCACATATCGGCGCTGACCTTCGGCGTAGAGCGTGTCCATCGTGATGGAGGATTTGCCGGAGCCGGAAACGCCCGTGACGACGATGAGTTTGTTTTTCGGCAGGCGCAAATCCACGTTGCGCAGGTTGTTGGTGCGCGCGCCTTTTATGACGATGTGTTCGGGGTCAACGAGGTCGGTTTCGTTGTTCGTTGACAGTTGTCCGTTGTTTGTTTTTTTCAAAATCGTGTCTGTCATTGCGCAAGGGTGTAAGGGCGCAAAATTGCGAAAAAACTTTTTGTTTTGGAAAGGATGTTCAAACTTTCCGAAAGTTGGAAACTTTCGGAAAGTTGCGAGGGCTACGCGCAGGTTTTAAACAACCCGAAAAAGATGGCGAGCCAGACGAGGCCTTTGATGAAGAAGAATAAAAAACCGGCGACTCCGAGCCGCTGGAACCATGCCTTCCAGTCCTTTTTTTCCATGTTCAGTAAGCGATTTTACGGGTTCGGTGAGGTATAGAGCGAGCGGATGCAAGTCGCCGAGTAGTTTTGCGTTACTAATTTTGATTTTCAGGTTTCACTTTTGGTCTTCCCTTAAACCCCTCTTCGGTACTAAAAACGATGCAACACTACGCTCTTTTCACATTTTTTCTCGTCGTTCTCCTGTCATTGTCGGCCCCTGCATGCAAACACGATCCGGCTTTTCCCGGCGGAGGCGACCCGATTGACACGACCGACAATCCTATCGATACGACCGGAAACCCTGGTGGTGGTGGCAACAATTCCGGCGTTCCCTGCAACCCTGATTCTGTTTATTTTCAAAATCAAATCCTGCCGATTCTTATTTCAAACTGCACAGAATCAGGCTGTCACAACAACGTTGACAAAGAAGACGGAGTGATTTTGACATCTTATCAAAGTCTCGTGTCCACCGTTGAAAATGCCACGCTTAACAATTGGGATGAAAACAAGTTGATGAAAGCGTTGCTCGAAGATGACCCCGACGACCGGATGCCGTACGGCAAACCGCCGCTTCCGCAAGCCCAGATCAACCTCATCGCAACCTGGATACAACAAGGCGCAAAGAACAATGGTTGCAACGAAAACTATGGCGCTTGCGACACCGTAAATGTCAAATACAGCGCCTTCGTGCAGCCGCTCATTCAGGCCAAATGTCAAGGCTGCCACAGCGGTGCTGCCCCGCAAGGCGGCGTTAATCTTTCGACATACACAAATGTCAAAACGTTTGCAACCAACGGAAAACTATACGCTGCGGTTATCCGCACAACGAACTGGATGCCCAAGGGCGGAGCAAAACTCGACGACTGCACGTTGGACAAACTGAAATCCTGGATTGACGCCGGTGCGCCTGAAAATTGAATGAAATTAACTTTCAGGAAATTTGAAACCTTCCAAAAGTGATCCCCCTGCTACCTTTGACAATCAAATGTTCAATCTCTTGCAAAACATGAAAAAAACACTTTTTGCCTGCGGCGCGATTGCCGCCTTCTTATTCTCACTGGCTGCGCCTGCCGGTTGCTACTACGACAATGAAGAAGAACGATTCCCTGATTCGAGCTGCGATACCGTTGGTATCCGGTACAGTGTCGAAATCAAACAAATTCTGGAAGACAACTGCTACCGATGTCACCTTCCCAGTTCGCCCTCGTACTCGGGCATTCCTTTCGAGACCTACAATCAACTAAAAACTTTAGCTGACAACGGCAAACTCGTAAACCGCACCAACGACACCAATGCGCCCATGCCTCAGGAAGGTCTCATGTCCGTCTGCAACCGCGATAAAATCCGCGCCTGGGTCAATGCCGGTGCACCAAATAATTAATCAGGAACCAAGAACCATCAACTTTTTCAAAATGAAACGCATCCTCTATCTCGTGTTGGCGCTGATTTGCATCGGCGCTGCCGTCGGCTACTACCTGTGGAACAAACCCCACGAAAACATGCAAGCCGCCAAAACGGATTTGGCAATTGATGCAACGGCTCTGTTCAATGAATTCAACACCGACGAAGCCGCCGCCAATGCCAAATATTTGGACAAAACCATCGCCGTCTCGGGCAAAGTGAAAGAAGCGGGTAAAACCGACGATGGTACCGTGAAAGTCAGCCTCGACACGGGCAGCGATTTTGGCGTGCTTTGCGAACTCGATCCGCTCAGCCAACATCCGCGCACCGACTTCTCGCCCGGCGAAACCGTGACCTTCAAAGGCAACTGTACCGGCCTCAATTTCGACGTGCAACTCACACGCTGCGTGGAAGTGAAATAGAAGGTTTGAGGAGTTTGATATTGTTTGAGTTGCGTTTCAAACCTTTCAAACAACTCAAACTCCTCAAACCATTCGAACAACTCAAACTATTTTTAACAACTCAAAACTCGACAATTCATGCAAAAACGCTTGTTCGTCCTCGCTGCCCTGGTACTGTTGGCAGCCCCGACATTTGCTCAAAAATATTTCACCCGCGACGGCAAGGTGAAATTCTTCTCCGACGCTTCGGTGGAAAAAATCGAAGCCGTCAACAAAAGTGCCACCGCTGTGCTCGACGCCGCTACCGGCAAGATGGAATGGAAAGTCCTGATTAAAGGTTTCCTCTTTGAAAAAGCCCTCATGCAGGAACACTTCAACGAAAACTACCTCGAGTCGTCGAAGTATCCGAGCGCCACGTTCAAAGGCGAAATCACGAATTTGAGCGAAATCAATTTTGCCAAAGACGGCACTTACACGGCCAAAGTGAAAGGCAAAATGAACATTCACGGCGTGGAAAAAGACGTGGAAACGACCGGTACCGTCAAAGTTGGCGGCGGCACCGTCACCATTCACTCGGAATTCACGGTAAAATGCTCTGACTACAACATCAAAATCGAAGCCGGTAAAGTCGCCAACATCTCTAACGACATCAAAGTCACGGTGGACGCGACCCTCAATCCGATGAAGTAATGTTCGGGTTGAGAGAGTTGAGAAGGGTTAAGATGGTTGAGAAAATTTGCCCTCAACTATCTTAACGCCTCTCAACCTTCCTAAACTATTTACAATGAAAATCAATCTTTTATGAAAAAAACATACTACCTCCTTCCCCTCATTTTACTGCTGAACGCCGCCCTGCTGAATGCTCAGGACGGCGATTTGCTTTCGCTGCTCGGCGACGACCAAACGACCGACTACACGACGGCGACCTTCAAAACCACCCGCGTCGTCAACGGCCATTCCATCGAAAATGTCGGCGAAGGCGTGCTCGATTTCAAAATTTCCCACCGCTTCGGCGCCTTCGTCAACGACAGCGACGCCAATTTCTTCGGCGACCTCGTGGATGACTTTTTCGGTCTCGACGGCGCCACTATCCGCATTGGGCTCGACTACGGCATCACCGACCGCCTCATGGTCGGCATTGGCCGCAGCAGTCTTGAAAAAGTCGTGGACGGCTTCGTCAAATACAAAATCCTGCGGCAAAGCACCGGCAAGCGGAACATGCCGATTACGCTTTCTTTCATGACGGACATGGAAATCCGAACGGCTAAATTTTCGGACGAAACGCGCGATAACAAATTCTCCGACCGCTTGCTTTTTGCCAACCAACTGCTCATCGGGCGGAAATTCAGCGAGCGGCTGTCGCTCCAAATCATGCCGACGCATATTCACCGCAACCTGACCACGACGACAGAAGATAAAAACGATGTTTTTGCCATCGGCGCCGCAGGCCGCGTCAAACTTTCCCGCCGCGTCACTTTCAATGCCGAGTATTACTATGTGCCTGATAACCAGATTGCGACCCAGTATGCCAACTGTCTTTCAGTCGGTTTTGAAATCGAGACAGGCGGCCACGTGTTCCAGTTGCACTTTTCCAACTCGCCGTTCATGAACTACGCCGGTTTCATCACCCAGACCGCTGAAAACTGGTTTTACAAAACCCCCGACGGCAACTCCATGAGCAGCCTTCGTTTCGGGTTCAATATTTCGAGGGTGTTTACCTTGAAAAAACCGAAGGGGTTTGAATAAAAAACAGAAAAGCAGGCAGTTGTTTCCAAAAACAACTGCCTGCTTTAATTTTTCAGTACCAATTCCGCGCCTTCCTGACCCACCAAAGTCCCAATCGCAACCCCCATGCCGCTGAGCCGGACGGCGACGGTCACGTTTGGTGAAAACCGTTCGATAATCGGTTTTTTTACCGGGCCGAGGCCAAGAATACCCGTCCACCACGCGTCAATTTCGACTTTCTGGCCGGGACAAATGACCGTTTCCAGCAACTCGTACAAAGCCTTCCGAATCAAATCGTTACTGCCAAATTCATCCGTTTTTTCTTTTTCCAAATCGAGGTTTCGTCCGCCGCCAAGCAGGATGCGCCCGTCCAGATTTCGGAAATAAAAATAGCCCCGGTCGTAGTGAAAGCAACCTTCCACCGCGAGGCCGGGAATCGGCTGCGTGATTAAAACCTGGTTGCGCGCCGGATACACGTCAGCGTGTGGGAACAGCCGTTTGGCAAAACCATTCACCGCGACCAAAACTTTAGGCACACGAATCGTCCAACCCGACTCCGTTTCTATCTCGACGCCCTGCGACGAATCTTTCAAGTCTTTGATAGAGAAGCCATTAAAAACCTGGACACCCCTTTCAATCGCCGTTTTCAGCAGCGCCGACATCATTTTCCCTGTGTGCACCTGGCCTTCCGCCTGGTTCAAAATCAGGTGCCGCACCCCCTGAAAACCGAATCGCGGAAGTCGTTCGTCCACGATTTTATAGACCTCGGAATGCCCGGTGATTTTCCCGATTTTGTGGTTGAAATCAGGAATTTGCGCGCGGCATTTTTCAAAAATATCCGCCTCTTCGCTCGTGAACATTTCGTAGCCGCCCAACATTTGAAAGTCAAGATTGGCGTCGCCGACGAGTGCGCGCAGCCGTTGCAAGCCGCGCCAGCGTTTTTCCACGACGGCCAGCACGTCGTCTTCGCTCATGTGCGTGAGGTCGTCGAGCAACTCGGTCATGGAACCGAAACAGGCAAAACCTGCATTGCGCGTGCTGGCGCCGATGGGCAATGGGCCGCGTTCGAGCACGGCGACCCGGAGTTTTGGGTCGAGGGTTTTCAGGTGAATGGCCGCCGCGAGGCCGACGATACCGCTGCCGACGACCGCCACGTCGAGGTTTTTGAAAAAAGTTTCGCGTTCCCAATAACTGAGTTCGTACTGTATCATGGCTGGTTTGTTGAATTTTGCACCGAAAAATGACTTCAACAACACTCACGGCTCCCCGTTCTCGTTCGCCCTTGCGCCGTCGCTTGGGGCGCTGGTTTTATATTCAAAAACGGCGTTGCGAGTGGTTTTTCGGAAATAAAAAATGGGCAAAACAAAAAGGAGAACTACTCGAAGTGCTTGTTTTTCAACATGAAACGCCTCTTTTGCGGCAGTTGAAAAACGTGGACATGTACCTCCAGCACAACAAGGCGACCAACCTCCGTTTAGCCGCAGCGAAGATAGACGGAGTCACGATTTGGCCGGGCGAGACTTTTTCATTTTGGAAAATGGTGGGCAGTCCGACGGCGCGCCGCGGCTTTCTCGAAGGCCTGGTTTTGGAAAACGGGAAAGTCGGCAAAGGCATCGGCGGCGGCTTGTGCCAAATGGGAAATTTGCTTTACTGGATGGCGCTGCACAGCCCGCTCACCGTGACCGAACGCTGGCGGCACAGTTACGATGTGTTCCCCGACGAGGGTCGGACACTGCCTTTTGGCTCTGGCGCGACGCTGGCTTTCAACTACATTGATTTGCAACTTCGCAACGACACACAGGAGCCTCTCCAACTGCGTGTTTGGCTTTCAGAAACGCATTTGCACGGCGAAATTCGCAGCACAAATCCACTTGCCGAACGCTACGAAGTTTTTGAAAAAGAACACTTTATCCGCCACGAGCACTGGGGTGGTTACTCGCGGCACAATCGCATCGCCCGGCGGGTTTTTGCTGTTGCGACCGGCGAATTGTTGCGCGAAGAGCCCGTGACCGAAAACCACGCCCTGATGATGTACCAACCTTTTTTAGACGGTGTACGATAGACGGTTGACGGCGGACGGCTACTTTTGCCGCTACAAACTAACAAGTCCTCGCATCAACAATACCATGATTCAACGCATACAAACCATTTTTCTCCTGCTCGCCGCCGCTGCCGGATTCGGCCAATTCGCCGCTCCTTACCTGAGTACAGAACCGGGCAATCCTGCTGCGACGGTACCCGCTCTGGCTGACAATGTTGTCAACCCCATGGACAATCCCGGCCTTTTAGGGCTGTGCATTTTGGGCGGGACCGTTTCGCTCGCGGCAATTTTTCTGTTCAAAAACCGGCTGTTACAGGCACGTTTAGCCAATGGCGCAGCTGTTGCCTCGATTTTGCTGGCAGCACTGGCGGGTTTTGTCGTTTTCCAGACGACGCAACAATTGCCCTCTGGCGGGACGATTGCCTACGGCGCAGGGTTGGCGCTTCCGGTGATAGCGTTGGTTTTCAACTGGTTGGCCGCACGATACATTCGGAAGGATGAAAATCTGGTGCGCTCGGCAGACAGGTTGCGATAGTTTCAAACTGCTTCCGCCATTGCTTTTCCGGCCAGCCAGCCGCCCGTCCAGGCTGCCTGAAAATTGAAGCCGCCCGTGATGGCGTCTATGTCGAGCACTTCGCCCGCGAGGAAAAGGTTGGGGCAAATTTTGCTCTCGAAAGTTTTGAAATTCAACTCTTTGAGCAAAACGCCTCCCGCCGTCACGAACTCTTCCTTGAAGGTACTTTTTCCCGAAATTTGAAAACCGGCAGCGGTTAATTGAGCAGCCAAATCGGACAAACTCTTTTTATCCAGGTCGGCCCAACGGCGTTCGGCAGGGATTTTTGCGGCGGCTACAAGGCTTTGCCAAAGACGGAGCGGCAGGCCAAACTGGGGATTCGCAGCCACCTGTTTTTTCCCGATTTCATTTTTAAAACGCTGCAGATTTTCGGCAGTTGTCGCAGTATTTGTTTTTCCTAAAAAATTGATTTCCAGCAAAAAACGATAGTCGAGCGTGTGCAACTCGCGCGCGCCCCAAGCCGAAATCCGCAACACTGCCGGGCCGCTCAAACCCCAATGCGTGACCAGCAAAGGCCCTTCGGCAGAAAGTTTCGTGTCCGGAATCCGGAGCGAGGCGTCGGTCACTGACACGCCCGACAAATCGCGCAGGCGGGTGTCTTTCGTGTTAAAAGTGAAGAGCGACGGCACGGGCTCGACGATGCTATGGCCGAGTGTACGCAGCATTTCCCAGACAGCGGGATTGCTGCCGGTAGCGACCAAAATTTTGGAAAAAACGGGCGACTCGCGCTCACCGGTGAGCCGGATTTGCCAGTCGCCGGAAGGCAAAAGTTCGAGTTTTTCTACCCTGGCGCCGAGCCGGATGTGTACACCGGCTTGTTGTGCGGCGCGTTGCAGGCAGGATGTAATCGTCTGAGAATCATCACTTACGGGAAACATGCGGCCGTCGGATTCGGTCTTGAGCGTGACGCCGCGCCGGGCAAACCACTCCACCGTTTGTTCCGGGCCGAATTGCATGAAAGGGCTCAAGAGTTCGCGGCTACCGCGCGGGTAAAATTTCACCAGTTCGCGGGCGTCGAAGCAGGCGTGGGTCACATTGCAACGGCCTCCGCCAGAGATGCGCACTTTTTCCAACACGGCTTTGCCGCGCTCAAAAATGGTGACGCGACAAGCCGGGTTGGCCTCCGCACAAGTGATGGCTGCAAAAAATCCGGCTGCGCCGCCGCCGATAATGGCAATGTTCACGATGAAACAAAATGACGGGCGAAGATAACCGGAAAAGAAAAACCGGCTGAATGCCTGGCATCCGGCCGGTTCATTGTCAGTGGTTTTTACAAAGTTGACGGCTGCGCGCTGCGTTTTTGACTTGGCGGTTGTTTTCTTGTGGCGACCGATTCTGTCTCAAACTGTGTGGCTGCCGATGGGTCACTTTTTATAAAACGGCAGACAGTTGTGACGGTAAACTGGTACGCTGTGTTGGGTGCGAGGCCGGAAAGGTTCAGGCGGGTTTCACCGGTCGTTTCGATGAATTTGGAATTGAAAGGCCCGTTTTCTGCATTTTCATCACTGATTTCAAGCACTTCTACCTGGTAGCCGGTCGCCTCCGGCATCGCATTCCAGAAGATTTCAGCCGAAACATCGGTGATATTTTGCACTTCAAATGTGACCGGGGGGAGGCAGCCGCAGCGTTCGCTGACAGGGGTGGATTCAGAGATTTTGGGTGTTAACAGAGGTTCTTGCTGGCAGGCGAAAAGGAGCATCAGGGCGCCGAAAAACGGCAGCAAAAGATTTGTTTTCATGCTTATCGTTTGTGTTTGTTGAATGAATGCGGCAAAGTTGCAGGCCAAAACAGAGAAACTTCGAGTTGTCTTGAGCGAAAGCGCTTTCTGTTTGAGCGGACGCCGGTTTTGCTTGAGTAAGATGCCAAAACTCTCCAGCGGTTATGCTGTTAATTGCCTTATTCAAATTTTTTCAACTGCCTGTTTTTCAATAAAATGATTTTAGAAAATAAAGTGGCCGTCGTAGCGGGTGGCGCCGGCGGAGTAGGCGAGGGCATCGTACGCGCTTTACTGAAAAATGGCGCTACGGTCGTAGTGCCTTCCCGCACGCCTTACAAACTCGAACGACTGAAAGAATACGTGGCCGACATCCCGACAGGGCAATTGGCAACGGTGGATGGCAGCGTCAATACCGAAGAAAATGCCCGGCGACTGTCGGAATCGCTTTTTCAAGAGTTCAAGCAAATTGACCTCGCCGTCGCTTCGCTGGGTGGCTGGCATCAGGGATACCCGCTTTACAGTTATCCCATGCACGAGTGGAATCGCATCCTGGCAGACAACCTGACGAGTCATTTGCTCGCTATCAAAACTTTTGTGCCGCTGCTCGACCCTCGCAAGGGTTCTTATTTTCACATCAACGGCTTCAGTGCCGACGAGGCTTACCCGATGGCCGGGCCGCTGGCGATGGCTGCCGCCGCTCAGAAATCCATGATTCAAACGCTCGCTAAGGAGGTGGACAAAACGGGCATTAACGTTTTTGAACTTATCCTCGGCCCGATGAAAACCCGCGACCGGCTTAAACACGGACATGGCCAGGACGACTGGTATTTTCCGGAAGAAATCGGCGACTACATTGTGCATCTCGTGGAATCGCATATTCAGGAAAAAGTGGTGCATTATCTTTTAAAAAAAGAAGCAAGTGCTTGAAAAAGAAAAGTTAAGCCCCGCCGCGAACGAATCGCGGCGGGGCTTTTTTTCTAAAAAAACGCTAAATACTTAGGAGTTACAAGGTCATCGGTACTTCCATCAGCAGCAATTTTGCGTCCGAATCGGCGCTGATGTCCAGTTTGTCCACGCTCCAGATGCCGAGGCCGTCGCGGCGGTTGAGCGCCTGCCCGTTGATGGTCACGTCGCCCTCGAGCACGAAAGCGTACACGCCGTTTTTCTCCTTGTTTTTCAACGTGTATTCCGTTTTTACGTCTTTGTCGAAATGGCCGAGATGGAACCAGGCGTCCTGGTGAATCCACACGCCGTCGTCGTCGGCATTGGGTGAAAGCACTTGCAACAGGTTGTTTTTCAACTTGGTCGTGTCGAGCGAAATCTGGTCGTAGCGCGGCGTGACGCTGCGTTTGTTCGGGAACAACCAGATTTGCAGGAAACGTACATCCTTGTCTTTGTTCTTGTTGAACTCCGAGTGCTGGATGCCTGTGCCGGCACTCATCACCTGGATGTCGCCCTCTTTGATGACCGTCGTGTTGCCCATCGAATCTTTGTGTTCGAGGTCGCCGGAAAGCGGGATGGAGATGATTTCCATGTTGTCGTGGGGGTGTGTGCCGAAGCCGCGACCGGAGGCGACGATGTCGTCGTTGAGGACGCGCAGCACGCCAAAGTGCATACGTTCAGGGTTGTAGTAATTGGCGAAAGAAAAGGTGTGGTGACTGTCGAGCCAGCCGTGATTAGCATGGCCGCGAGAGTCGGCTTTGTGCAAAACAGTGTTTGCCATGATGTTTGACTCCGTATTTGGAAGGTGATTGAAACCGAGAATATCGAGTGGCTTGAGTTCGTCAATGCCGTTTTGGGCGAGGTTGCCCACCGTCTTGGAAGCGGCAAAAATGCCGACACCAAGAAGGCCTGTTTTGAGAAAATCTTTGCGTTGCATATTCGAGGAAGGAATGAGCGATTGGGTGAATGAGTGATTTTCTTTTGCAGTACAAAATTACCGGAGCGCGCTATACTTTTGCAAGTAGTTTCAAGTTTGTATATCAGTTTCAGGTTTGTAACTTTTATTGAAAATCAAATGCTTGCGACGAAAAAAAGTTTGAAAAAAAATGTTTTCACACCGGTCGAGTGTCCTTTCCGGGCTACGCTCGACCTGCTGGAAGGCAAGTGGAAATTTTCCATCATTTACAGCCTGCTGAAAAAAGGGACGCTGCGTTTTAAAGAACTCGAACGCGAAGTAGGCGGCATTTCTCCTCGCATGCTCATCGCGGCACTCAAGGAGTTGGAAGCCAACGATATTATCCGGCGAAAGGCTTACGCGACCGTGCCGCCGACGGTGGAATACAGCCTGACTGAATGCGGGCGCACACTCGAACCTGTCATCAGTGCTATCCGCGAGTGGGGCGAGCAACATATCGAAAAACAAACGGGAAAAGTTTACTGAATGAGACATATGATTTGTGCCTTCCTGTTCGCGGCACTGCTAACGACGCTCACCTCTTGCAGCCGCTCCGAACGACCGCTCGACGCTGACACCCGGCAAGCCATTGACTCGATTTCGTCGGTACAGATTTCCCTCGCCCGCAAGGAAATGGACTCGCTTTGTCAGCAGCGCCGCCTTACGGAACTGCCTCGCATCGTTGATTCCATCAAGCAGAAGCGCCTCCAGGAAATCGAACGGCAGTTAAAGACAATTCCAAAATAAGCCCTCTTGTTTGCTACTTTTGCCCCGTTCCAAACCCGAATTTTTCCGACCATGCGCCTTTTTCCCCTGTTGCTGTTCGTCTTTTTTTTGTGCCAATGCACCCCGCCGCCACCGCCCGGCCCTTCCAAAGCGGGTCAGGTCAATCTCGATTTGCGCAACCCTTTGGTGCAAAAACTTTACATCTTTCGCGACGAGCGAAAAGTGGACAGCCTGAAGCGTTATCTGGAGGATAAAGAAGCCACACTGCGTTACCTGGCCACCCTGTCGTTCGCTTCTTTCCGTGACTCGAATGCGATTCAATCGCTCGTGCCGCGCCTGCGCGACACCGTAGAAGACGTACGTATAGCAGCCGCTTATTCGTTGGGACAAATCGGCTCGCGCAAATGCGAAAAGCCTCTTATCGAAGCATTCATCTCCGACGACCCGGACTCGAAGCACCATCGCCTGAACGCCGTCATCCTCGAAGCCATTGGCAAATGCGGCTCCCGGGCGAGTCTGAAAAACATCGCTGCGGTCACCACGTACGCTCCCACCGACACACTCCTGCTCGAAGGCCAATGCCGCGCCATTTTCCAGTTCGGCCTGCGCGACACGGTGGAAGCGGCGGCTACGGTACGCATGATCGGTTATGTGCAAAACGACAAGATTCCCGAACCTGCCCGCCTGATGGCCGCTCACTATTTGGCGCGCACCAAAAATATTTCGTTCGATACGGCGCAAGCGAAACTCATCTCCGTCGCCTTCGTACGCGCGGAAAAAAACGCTGATATCCGCATGGCCATCGCTACGGCTTTGGGCAAATCGCCGACGCCGCAGGCTTTCAACCGCCTTTCCAGCGCCCTCGAAATCGAACAGGACTGGCGTGTGAAATGCAACATTATCAACGCTTTGGCAAAATTTGACTACGATACGGTGCGTTCGCTGGTCGTACCATTTCTCGCCGACCCAAATCTGCATATCAGCCAAACGGCAGCGGAATTTTTCGTCAAAAACGGTCAGGTCAAAGACGGCGACTACTACTGGCGCATCACGCAGGACAACCCGAATTTGCCTGTTCTTGTCCAAATTTTGTTGCACCAGGCTTCCGTCAAATTTCTCTCCGGCAAACCTCAAACGAAAGATTTCGTGAACGGTCGCTTGCAGGGATTTTTTTCGCAGGCAAAAACGCCCTACGAGCGCGCGACCTGCCTGCGCGCATTGGCTGAATACGGCTGGAACTATCGTTTTATCCACGACCGGGGCTTCAACGACGCGCATCCGGCGGTGAAAACCGCCGCTGCTGAAGCCCTCGTGACCATCATGCGGAAGCCGAATCTGTACACCTTGTTTGGGGAGGAATACAAGAATATTCGCTACGCTTTTCACCGGTACCTGAAGGAAATTGTCGCTTCCGGCGACCCCGGCATGATTGCCGAAGGCGCTGATGGGTTCCGCGTGAATAACATGAGTTTCAGGACATTGCGCGATTCGTCCCGCATCGGAGTTTTAAAATCAGGCCTCGAACAACTCAAGCTCCCCCGCGACTACGAAGCCTACGTCGAACTCGATTCGGCCATCGCATTTTTGGAAGAACGGCCCTATTCGTCCTTGCCAAAAATTGCTTTCAACCACCCGATTGACTGGGATATTTTGAAAACCGTGTCGCAAAAAACGGAAGTGAGCATCGAGACTGCCAAAGGCAAAATTGTGCTGGAAATGTACCCGCACATCGCGCCGGGGTCGGTCGCCAATTTCCTGAAACTCGCCGCAGACGGCTTTTTCAACGGAAAAAATTTCCACCGCGTCGTGCCCAATCACGTCATCCAGGACGGCTGCCCGCGCGGCGACGGCTACGGGGGGCTCGATTTTTCCATCCGCACCGAAATCGGCCTCATGTGGTACGACCGCGAAGGTTATCTCGGCATGGCGTCGGCTGGCACGGACACGGAAGGGACGCAGTTTTTCATCACCCACTCGCCGCGCCCGCATTTGGACGGACGCTACACCATTTTTGGAAAAGTCAAATCGGGCATGGACGTGGTGCATCAAATTCGTCCGGGCGATTTAATCAACGGGGTGACAGTCCAGCAAAATGGCGGGAGTTGAACGCTCAAAGTACAATTTTTAAAGCCTTTTCCAGCAACACAAACTCTACCGGCGTCTCTCCTAAAAACTCGCCGTCGGCTTCGAGCAGCGTGGGCGCGTCGCCGATTTGTTCCACTCGAATTGACCTGGCTTGCCAACCTTCGATTTTTGGATGTTTCAACAAAGTGCCGTTGTAAAAACGCGGCGTTTGCAACAGCACTTCCCATTTTGAATGTCGGCGGGCGAAAGTGAGGGCAAACAAGCCATCATCCGGCACGGCCTGCGGCACGAACTGCATCCCACCGCCGGAATAACGGCACAGGCCGACGTTGATGGTGTAGAAAAAATCTTCAACTGCCTGATTGTCAAAAAGGATACGAGCCTGGCGGAGGCGGTAGTCGAACAAATATTTACCGACAAGGAGGAGGTATTGCAGGCGATTCGTGACATGATTTTCCGCTAATTTTTTTCCGATAAAACCGTCGTAGGCCATGCCCGCCACGTTGATGAAAAAACGCGATTCAGGTTTTCCGTCGCGGAAATATTTGACCTGACCGGCATCTTGAAAAACGGTTTTCATTTCCAATAACCTCTCCAAACGGCGGCGCAGGTCGGTCGGAATTTGATATTGCCGCGCCCAGTCGTTGCCCGTCCCTGAAGGCAAAAGCGCGTAGAAAATTTCCGTCGGCGCGACAAAATGTTGACTCAAAATCCCGTTGGCGATTTCGTGATTCGTGCCGTCGCCGCCGATGCCGAGGATGTGTCGGCGGCCTTTCAAGACGGCCTCTTCGACGAGTTGCACCGCGTGGCCGCGCCGTTCGGTGAAATGGACGGAGTAGGAAAAACCGAGTTCCTGCAAGAGGCGTTCTATCTCCGGCCAGCGTTTTTCGACCTTGCCGTTGCCGGAAGTCGGGTTGGCGATGATGTGCCAAAAAGGTTGGGATTCAGGCGTTTGCATAGCGCGACAAAAGTGACAATTTTTCTTTGACACGATTCACAGGATTTACAAGAAAAATGTTGGGAGATAAGCTCATTTAATCCTGCCAATCTTGTAAGTCCTGTCGAAAAACTACCTTCGCCCCGATGCTGCTCCAACTTGACTTCTTACAATTCCAACCCAAACTCCGCCTGTCAAAGTCGGGAGAAAAAACCTTTGTATTCGACCCGATTCGGCGCAAAGATGTAGCGCTCATCCCGGAAGAATTGTTGCGCCAACTCGTGTTGCTGTATTTGCTGGAGGTGAAAAATTACCCGGCCAGCCGAGTCCGTGTTGAGGCGGGTTTTACCCTCAATGGCTTGCAAAAACGCTCGGACATCATTGTGTTCGATACCGACGTAAAGCCTTGGCTCTTAGTGGAGTGCAAGTCGCCGAAAGTACCGCTGACTCAGGCGACCTTCGAGCAGGCGGCGCGCTACAACCTGCAATGGCGAGCGCCGTTTTTGGCTGTCACGAACGGCTTGGCGACCTTTTGCTGCCATCTGGATTTTGAAAATCAGGGCTTCGAGTATTTGGGGGATTTGCCCGATTTTTTTGATTAATGCCGATTGACCCGATTATTCGATCGCGTGTTAATCAAATCAATTCGAGCCAATCGAATCAATGGGCTTAATCGAATCAATCTCACGGCCGTGCCGCTTCCTTCGTGTCGCCTTTCAGTTTTTCGTTCAAAAAATTCGTCATCAGGGTGTAGAGGTGAATTTTGGCGTTGCCGCCGCCGATGCCGTGATTGCGGTTGGGGTAAATCATCGTGTCGAACTGTTTGTTTCTGGCAATCAGCGCATTAGCCATTTCTGCCGTGTGCTGGAAATGCACATTGTCGTCGGCGAGGCCATGCACGAGCAGGTAATTCCCCTGCAATTGGTCGGCGAAATTGATGGGCGAGTTTTGCTCGTAGCCGTCGGGGTTTTCCTTGTTCGTACGCATATAGCGCTCGGTGTAAATGCTGTCGTACCATTTCCAGTTGGTTACCGGCGCGACGGCGACACCTGTTTTGAACACGTCGTTGCCCTTGAGCATACAAAGGCTCGACATATAGCCGCCGTAACTCCAGCCGAAAATCCCGACCCGCGCCGCATCCACAAACGGCAGCGTGCCGATGTATTTCGCGGCTTCGATTTGGTCCTGGGTTTCCATTTTGCCGAGTTGCTGGTAGGTCATTTTTTTGAACTCTTCGCCGCGTGCGCCCGTGCCGCGATTGTCCACGCTGACGACGACGTAACCCTGTTGCGCCAGCATCTGGAACCACCAATAATTCGCCCCCTTCCAGGCATCCGTTACCGTCTGGCTGCCGGGGCCGCCATAGACGAACATGAGCACGGGCAGTTTTTGATTTTGGAATTGCGGCGCGGTCGGTTTTATCATCCAGCCGTTGAGTTCGCCTTGCCAGTCGGGGTGTTTTACCGGAATTTTTAAAAACTCGACAGGGATGGTACCGTACTCTTGTTGCTTTGCCGCGAGCTCTTTATTTTGTTCCAACTGCCTGACAACCTTTCCTTTGCGGTCGTAAACAGCGTATTGCGGCGGCGAATTCAGGGTTGAAAAAGTGTTCACGAAATAGTCGAACGTGCTGCTAAATTGCGCCGAGTGAAAGCCTTTTTCCTTGCTGATTTTTTTCTGGCTTTTGCCGTTGAGTTTCACGGAGTAGAGTTCGCGCTCCATCGGGTTTTCAGCGGCGGCCTGGTAATAAACGAGGTCGTTTTTCTCGTCCACGCCATAAAAAGCCGTCACGTCCCAGTTTCCCTTCGTGAGCGCGGCGACTTCCTTGCCTGTCATGTCGTATTTGTAGAGGTGATTAAAACCGCTTTTTTCGCTTTGCAAAACGAAACCCGAACCATCGGCGAGGAAGGTAATGTCGTGCAAATCAAGGTAATACTTGTTTTTTTCTTCCAACAAAACCTTGCATTGAATGCCGTCGCTCGTCTGCTCGGCGAGCAAAAGTTTTTGGTGATTCTGGTGGCGGTTCATCCAGGTGAGGCAAAGTTGATTTTGGGGCGTCCATGCCATGCGCGGGAGGTAGTCGTCGGGAGCAGCGCCTGTGTTCACTTGCAGGTTTTTGCGTGTGTTCAGGTCATAAATCCAGGCCGTGACGACGGCGTTTTTTTCGCCCACTTTGGGATATTTGAAAGTCACGAGTTCGGGGTAAGCGCCGCCGCGATACATCTCCATCGTCATCTCCGGCACCTCGCGCTCGTCGAAGCGGAAGAAGGCGATTTTGGAACCGTCGGGGCTCCATTCGAAGGCGCGGACGAGTTCAAATTCCTCCTCATACACCCAGTCCGACGCGCCGTTGATGATGGCATTTGTTTTTCCATCTATCGTGATACGTGTTGTTTTTCCCGATGCTAAGTCTTTGAAATACAAATCGTTTTCGACCACGAATGCCACTTTGGAACCATCAGGCGAGAAGGTCGCGTAGCGTTGTTTCGGGCCTTTGTGGAGCGCCGTGATTTTTTTTGTTTTTTGGTCAAACACAAAAAAATGGGCTTTCGTGCTCCAGCGATAAATCGGCTCAGTGCCAACTTTGAGCAGGATTTTCGACTCGTCGGCGCTGAACGAATAGCCGTCGAACGAGCCTTTCCAACTCGTGTCGGCATCGGCCACCGTCGAAGCGTCGAATATCACGCCTGATTTTTCGCCCGTACGCAAGTCGTATTGCTCGATGACTTTGCCGTTCAGGCGCGTGTAGTGAACGCCGTCATTTTGAAAATTAAAACCCGGAACGCCTTTCGCTGAAAAGGTGCCGTTTTGCCAGATATCTTCGAGCGTGATTTGTTTTTGGGCAGAAAGGAAAAGGGGAGACAGGAACCCCGCCGTCGTCAAAACTATGGCAGGCAAGAGGAGCCGAAGAAGCAATCGCATATTTTGAAATGGTTTAGGGGGGTAAAAATAAGGCGTGCTGCCGGGGCAACACGCCTTATTGATGCTTTTTTCAGACCAAATGAGGTTTCGAGTAGGCGTTCGTTTCAAAAAAGACGGTCGGCGGAGAAAAATCAAACCTCCTCTTCCTGTACGAAGGCGCCGAAAGTCATCAGGATGATTTTTAAATCCATCCAAAGACTAAAGTTTCGGGCGTAGGCGATATCGAGTGCGATGCGTTCTTCCGTGCTCATATTGGCCTGCCCGCGCCGGGTCACCTGCCAGAGTCCGGTGATGCCTGCCGGGGCGAGAAAACGGGCGCTCCACTCGTCGCGCGTGAGTTGCTCGGCCTCGTAAATGGGTAACGGACGGTTACCGACCAGAGACATTTCACCTCGTAATACATTGATTAACTGTGGTAATTCGTCCAAACTGTATTTTCTGATGAAACGCCCTACGCGGGTGACACGCGGGTCGCGGGCAAGTTTCACAAATACTGCCGATGTGCCATTTTGGTTGTATTGGTTGAGGTGTTGCAGTTCGAGGATGCGCTCGTCGGCGCCAACGTACATGGAGCGGAATTTCAAAAAATCGAATACCCGGTAGCCCGCGCCGACCCGTCTGGACCTGTAAATAATCGGGCCGCGCGATTCCAGCCAGATGGCTGCTACTATCGGCAACCAGATGACTGATGAGAGCAAAATAGCAAGCGACGCACCCACGATATCAAAAATTCGTTTGCCGCGAGGCAGGTGTAAATTGTAGTATTCGGGTTGGGTGTTTTCCAATATTTTTGATTTGAACTGATTGAGAAAATCAAGTCGTTTTTCAAGTAAACCCCAAGCGATGGGCACGGTGTAGCAATCGTCCACACCGTTTCGTACCAGTTTTTCTTTTTCAATGGTTTCGTCCGGTTTGGCCAGGGCAATGATTGGTACAAAACGCAGGTCGGGGTGCGATTTTAGTTCGGCCGCCAATCTGAAATCATCATCTTGTAGCCATTGTATGCTACAAAAAATAGCGTAAGGAAGATGGTACGTTTCGAGGTTCTCCACGCGTTGGTTCAGCCATTGGAAAGCCTGAACGGGATGGTTGATAATTTCAAAATGATAAGCTTTATCCCGGTAGGGGAAGTTTTGAATGTTCGTATCGAAGTTGCCATCAAAACCGATAAATAGCATTTCGCGGACGGCTAAAGATGGGGCTGGAGTGTAAAACTGGGAGCTCATGGACATCAGCAGATTAAAGTGTTTGTTTTTGATTTGTGTATGCTGGCATTTGGAAAAATCAGTTGGTGATTCGGTGCAGGTGTTCGCGCAGTTGCACCGGGCTGAACGGTTTGCGGAAGTAGGCACTTATACCAAGTTGCCGGAAGCGCAGTTCTTCATCATCATTGCACGAACCGCTCATGACGACTACGGGGATGTGAGCATACATGCCACTGCATTGGAGACTGGCAAGCAACTGAAAGCCGTTCATGTCAGGCATCATAGCGTCCGTGACAATTGCGTCGGGCAAGAAACCCTGGCCAAGAAAGCGCATCGCCTCAAGGCCATTTTTTGCACCGGTCACATCGAAATGACCGGAAAGGAAGTTGCCAATAACCTGGCGCAGGCTGTCATGGTCTTCCACGAGAAGAATCTTGCGATTCATGGGTTGGATTTTCTAATCGGTCAACAATTACCTGCCCTGCCGGGAAGCATGGGCAAGCCTTTCTAAGAAGGGAGGATTCGATTAAAAAGCGATACCGAACGCAAGATGAAGCGCAGGTCGAGACGGTGGGAGGCGGGCTTGAGAACGTAATAAACTGAAACCGAACGGCACAAATTGAAATCGGTCATTTATGCATTTATCGGACTCCCAAACGCGGGAGTAAGCGTTGGGTAAAAGCACTTCTGGATTAAAATACACATACCATCTTTTGAAAGGATACGCGCAGGATGTTCGGATGCCGGTAAGCGAAAAGAGGTTTTTACAGGTGCTCGATTCTTTACAAAGATAGTGCCGCCCTGTGAGACTTTTTACATTTGAAGCAATGTTCAGTTTTTTTTGCAATTGGCTGATTTATAGCCGGTTGATTCGAAGATTAAAATAAACGAATAAAAATCAACGTCTTGCGCATTGAACTTGGAGAATATAACTTGGATGTTAAATCTGCATTAACCGGAAAAACAAATGAAATTTGTCGCCTATTTGCTACCTGAAAACCGAATTATCGCTCAACCAACCGCCCCCTCACGTTTGCTGCCGCTGTCTCATCTCGTGTCGCTCCCGTTGGCATAGCATTTGACCGGCGCAGCTTGTTTCACATTTCGGATGAATACGCTTGTACTCGAAATCATCTTTTGGATAGGTTTTTTTGTCGTTTTTTATGCCTATTTGGGCTACGGCATCGTGCTTTGGGGGCTTGTGGTTTTAAAAAGGCTGTTTGTGCGCCCGCCTCAGTTGTCGAGTGCGTCGCCGCTCCCGGAAGTGACTTTTATCGTATGCGCTTACAACGAAGAAGACTGGATCGAACAAAAAATTGCCAACTCACTGGCGCTGGACTATCCGCCGGAGCGCATTCGTTTTTGCTTCGTGACTGATGGCTCCGACGATCGCACCCCCAACCTGGTACGCGATTTTCCCTACCCGCCCGACACGCACTGGATCTTGCTCCATAAGCCTCAACGCCAGGGAAAAATCGCCGCCTTTCAGCGCGCCATGCAGCAAGTCACGACACCTATTGTCGTCAGCACTGATGCCAACACACTGGTGAACCGGGAGGCTGTTCGCCGTATCGTTCGCCATTTTGCCGACCCGAAAGTAGGCGCGGTAGCCGGTGAAAAACGTATCGCAACGGGCGAAAAGGCGGATGCAGGCAGTGCTGGTGAAGGTATTTACTGGCAATATGAAAGTCTTTTGAAAAAATGGGATTCCGAACTTTGGTCGGTGGTGGGTGCAGCGGGCGAGTTGTTCGCTTTCCGAACCGATGTATACGAACACGTGCCGACGGATACACTGGTCGAGGATTTTTACCTGACCATGCGAATCGCTCAAAAAGGCTACCGGGTACGCTACGAACCAAATGCCTACGCGGCAGAAACTTCATCGGCATCAGTGGCAGAAGAGTTGAAACGGAAAATACGCATTGCGGCCGGAGGTTTGCAGGCGGTGGTACGGCTGGCGCCGCTGCTCAATATTTTTCGATACGGGGTTTTGACTTTTCAGTATGTTTCACATCGTGTGTTACGCTGGACTTTAGCGCCGCTTTTTTTGCCTGTCTTATTTGTTTTAAATGTTTTATTGGCCACAAAAGGCAGTTTTTTCTATCAAATAATTTTATTGGCACAAATCATTTTTTACGCCGCTGCGTTGGCGGGCTATGTCTTTGAAAGGCGGAAATTGAAAGTGAAAGCCTTTTTTGTTCCCTACTATTTTTGCGTGATGAATTACTCGATGTATGCAGGTTTTCTGCGGCTCGTGCGTGGCCGGCAATCGGTACTGTGGGAACGCGCCAGGCGAGCGTGACACATTTCCTACCTTTGTCCCTATGCATATTCTTTTTGAGGATTACTACCTCCTTGCTGTGAACAAACCCGCCGGGCTTTCTTCCGAAAGTGGCCGCGAACGCCACCCCTCGATGGAGCAGGAGGCACTCATGTACTTTACCAAACAATTGCAGGAAAAATCCACTTCCAAACGACTCAAAGAAACGCCTTACCTCCAGGTGGCGCACCGGCTCGACCGGGCTGCGAGTGGCGTATTGCTTTTTGCCAAGACAAAAAACGCACTCGTCCATCTCATGCAGCAATTTGAAAAAAGAGAAGTCGAAAAAATCTACCTGGCGTTGGTGGAAAAACGACCGCCAGCCGAATCCGGCAGCCTCTCACATTGGCTCAAAAAAGACCCGGACGGACGCAAGGCTGTTATTTCTGACACACAAACGCGCGGCAGCCAGCTCTGCGAACTAGCGTATAAAATTCTGGAAATGCGCGGCAAAAACTGTCTGCTGGAAATTCGCCCGGCTACCGGCCGCTTTCACCAGATAAGAGCCCAGTTGGCGCATATCGGCTGCCCCATTGTGGGCGACACGCTCTATGGCGGGCATTCTTGGAAAGAAAATCAGATCAAACTACATGCTTCACAACTAAAATTCAAACACCCGAAAACAGGCACGACGATCGAACTGGAAGCACCGTTAGACGCCGAATGGTAGAGCAGCATGACCGGGACAAAAACGGAAAAGCCTTGCCCAACTCGCAAGTCGGGTAAGGCTTCGTTGTTTTCGCAGCCGGCTTTTGAATCAAGCCTGATTTTTCTGCTCCGTTTTCGTCTTTTTAAGTTTAGGACGGCTGTTGCCGTGCGAGCCGCGCCGGATTTTACCGCGTTTGGTTTTCGCATCACCTTTGCCCATGTTCAATGAATTTTTTGATGTGAAAAATAAGTCAGCACAAAGATAAACGTTCGGGAAAAAATAAAAACGGCTTCGCGATTATTGCGAAGCCGTTGTTGCGTAAATTTCAAACCGTAGAGCCGGTTATTCTTTGTCAAATCGAATTTCCTGGATGGAAAGACTCGAACCGCTGACCTTGAGGTAAAGGTAAACCCGGTAATTTCCGCTGGCGGAACTCAGGTTGCCGATACAGTACTGGTCGCTGTTTTCGCGGCTGACACCTTTGTGCATCTGATTAAACGACTTGGGTTTGTTCGTGTTGAAAAAGGCACGGATAACCTCTGTCGCCTTCGCTTTCGCGTACACTTGCTCTTTGTCCTCGATAGAAATTTCTACGTTGTGAGCAAAATGCTTTGAAAGTGCTTCGACATCGCCCGCATTCAGGGCTGCTGTGATGGATTCAAGGCTCGCGTTGGTTTGGCTAAATGAAAAAGCCGGAATCAACAGGAGCAGGAAAAACAGATTTCTCATTTTAAAGTCGAGTTTGATTGTCTTCGGAACGTTGTGTTCGATATTCTAACGTCATTCCTTGCTAATGTAACTTCAAAAATGAGTTTTTTAGTGTTAGGACAAAGTTAAACCCGTTTTTCCAAGGCAGCGGCCGACTGCGTGTTAAAATTTTACGACCTTGATATTCGCCGAAATTTCATTGCTGTAAAGGCCGATAAAATGAACGCCCGGCGCCCAATTGGCCGTAGCAATTTCAAGCCTGTTTTCTCCCGCGGGAAGATTCTGCGAGCTTTCCCAAACCAGCCGGCCCGACAAATCGTGTGCAGCTACGCGATATTCGCCTGCGCGGGGCAGCACGACGGAAAGATTGGCAACCGAAGAGAACGGATTAGGCCATATCTGCAGGCCGATGCGTTCGGCGTCAGGGTTTTGCGTGGAAGAGAGGCTTCCTTCCGTTAGTTTCAGGTTAGTAGACGTAGCGCCATCGCCAGTACTCTGGCTGTTGTTGTTTACGGCATTTCCGGCGGCATAAAAGGTAACGCTGCCCGTTCCGGCAGCAGGAGCGGTCCATTTTACATCAAAAGTGTTGGAAGTGGAAGAATTGTCATGCTCGGCGTAAGTACGGTTGGTAGCATTCACCGTAGCGAGTTTGTAATTGTTCGGATTCATGTCGCTGAAGCCTTTGAGATCGGTGTTGCCGGCATCTTTCAGCGCGATCATTTGAAAACCATAGCGCTGCGGATTTCCCATCACGGCATTGATTGCGACGCGGGCGGTGTATTGCTTGCCAGGCAAATACTGCGTCACTTCATTGCCAAGCGAATCAAGCACTTTAATAGACATGTTCGCAGTGATATTACTGGGTGTGTGGCAACTACTACAGAGGATGGGCGTTCCGTTGGGCAAGGCAGCATCGCCAGGCGCGCCGGTATTGCCCTGTCCGGGAGGCGTGGAGGCGCGACCGTTTTTGTTGCCGAGTGAAATGATCAGGAGCATCAGTCCGAAGAAGATTGTGTAAGCGAGGCGGAGTTTCATGTTTTAGTTGTGTTTGTAAGTATCAGTGTTTGGTGAATGTTGTAGGTGATTTTGGACAAAAACGAACGGCAAAGGTTGAATTTGGGTTGCGGGTTGTAATGCCTAAATTTGTCTTACCCCTAAAATATTGTCGCCAACCGATTCCTATCCTAAAAAAACAGTGGCCCGGGTGTATACCGGACCACTGCCTCCTAATTAAAACCGCCGCCGCCTCACACTGCTGTTTTATAGTTCGTCCAAATCGTACAATCTGTGCGTCTGAATGACTCGTTCCAGTTCTTTTCCAAAATCATCTGCATTGGAAATATCTTTTTCCGCCAGCGCTTTCACCCATTTTTGCCAGTCTTTCCCGGCCGCTTTTTTGACGCTGCCGAACCACTCCTGACTCGTCAGAAAAATACTGTAGTCGCGGAAGCTCGCCCAGGCAGACTCATAGCGTCGCAGGCAGCGCCCGTCCACTGTCGCCGTGCCTCCTTCCCAATCTGGAGTGCAGGCCAGGTCGAAATAATTGTTCGTGCGATTCACCCAATCGGCCTTTCCGGCGGCGCTATTCACCAGGGCACAACCCAAAATTACGGATGATGGAATCCCGAATTTTTTCCGCTCGCTGATGGCCACGCTTTCGAAGCGACGGATAAAAGCGATGGCCGCGACCTTGTCCACAGCAGGTTTGCTTTTCGAGCCTGAAGAAAGATCGAGCACAGCCTGATTCTCCGTAGCAGTGTATTTTTCAGGGTTGGCTTCAGGTTGTTCCTGTTTTTTGGGCGAAGCGGCGCCGCCGTTTTTGGCGGGCACGAATTTTCGGGCAACAGCCATCAAAAGCAGAAGTACGAGGGCTATTGTAAACCAATTTGTTTTTAAAAATTTCCAGTTCATAGCTTAATCGTTTTTGCAACGTTTTTTCAAATTTGACTGAAAACGAGAATTTTAAATGTTGTTTGATGTTTTGCAGGAGCAAATATCAAACATTATGTTTTTAAAAACAAAACAATTTTTTTGAAAAAAATAATTTAGGTTTGCGAACTTAAACGCAATCAAACGTTTCCGCCCATGACCCTCGAACACGCTGCTGCTGGTCTGAAAAAATACTTCGGGTTCGACCAGTTCCGGCCCTTGCAAGCCGAGATTATACAGACGGTTTACGACAAACGGGACGCGCTCGTGCTGATGCCCACGGGTGGTGGAAAAAGTATTTGCTACCAACTCCCGGCCATTACGCTGGAGGGCGTGGCGGTCGTCGTCAGCCCGCTCATCGCGCTGATGAAAGACCAGGTGGAAGGCCTGAGCGAAAACGGCATTCCGGCTGCTTATATCAACAGCACACTGACGCCCGAACAATCGCGCAATGTGGAAAACGCTTTGTTGGCCGGCTACATCAAACTCCTATACGTCAGTCCCGAAAAATTGGTGTCGCAGGGATTTCAACCCCTGCTCAAGCGCCTGAAAATCAGCCTTTTCGCTGTGGACGAAGCGCATTGTATCTCGGCTTGGGGGCACGATTTCAGGCCCGAATACACGCAGTTACGATTTTTGAAGGAACAATATCCCAGCGTGCCGATGCTGGCGCTTACCGCCACCGCCGACAAATTGACGCGCAAAGACATTGTGGAACAGTTGCAACTTCACGATCCCCTGTGGTTTGTTGCGTCTTTCGACAGGCCAAACATAAAACTCAGTGTGCGACCCGGCCAGCGGCGCTTCGAGCAGATTGTGGATTTTCTGAAACAACACCAAAAGCAGTCGGGCATCATCTATTGCCTTTCCCGAAAATCCTGCGAGGAACTCGCCGACAAACTGGTCGCCAAAGGTTTCAAAGCCGCTCATTACCACGCCGAAGTGCCGCCAGCCCAGCGCTCCAAAACACAGGAAGAATTCATAAATGACAGGACGCCCATTATTTGTGCTACCATCGCTTTCGGCATGGGCATTGACAAAAGCAATGTTCGCTTCGTCATCCACTACAATTTGCCACGCAATCTCGAAGGGTATTACCAGGAGGTAGGCCGGGCCGGACGCGACGGTTTGCCTGCCGAGGCCTTGTTATTTTTCAGTTATCAGGACGTGATGGTGTATCGCGACATGATCGAACAAGGCGAAGCCAATGCCGAGCAAAAAGCCCTGAAAACGGCGAAACTCGAACGTATGTACCAGTTTGCCGAAGCTCCCGTGTGCCGCCGCAAAACGGTGTTGTTTTATTTTGGCGAATCCTACGATCGCAACTGTGGCAACTGCGACGTCTGTCTCAATCCGCCCCAACAATTCGACGGCACCATCGCTGCGCAAAAAGCCCTTTCCGCTATCATGCGTACCCAGGAAAAAGTCGGCATGAACCTCCTCATCGATATTTTACGTGGCAGCCAGCGACGCGAGATTTTTGAAAATAACTTCCACGAAATCAAGACCTATGGCGCCGGCAAAGAATACGCTTACGACGACTGGCTTTATCTGCTGTCGCAAATGTTGCACACCGGCCTCATTGAAATCGCCTACGATGCGCAGCACCAGTTGCGCGTGACCAGCGAAGGCAAAAAAGTTTTGTTTGAAGGCAAAAAAGTCTCGCTTGCGTTGCCACAGCCGAAAACAAAAACTGCAAAACCCGGCGAAAAAACCTACGCTATTCCTGAAAAGTCAAAATCGCAACTCCTGAAAGAAGAACTGTTTGATCGCCTCGTGACTTTGCGCCGCAGCCTCGCTCAACAACAAGGTGTGCCCCCCTACCTCATTTTCAGCGACGCCTCACTGGCAGATATGGCCGACAAGCGCCCGCTTACTGACGCTGACATCCTGCAGGTGAGCGGTATGGGCGAACGTAAATTGCAACTTTATGGCGATGCTTTTATCAGCGAAATCAGGCGTTTCGTGTTGGAAAAAACCGGCGAAGGCACACGTGTCACCGGCAGCACCCAGCTCCAAACCTGGGATTTATTCAAAAAAGGCCACCTCGTGGAAGAAATTGCTGAAATCCGCCAGATGAGTACGTTGACGGTGCTAAGCCACTTGGCTACGATGTACGAACGCGGCGAAATGCTCGATATCGGCCAATGGGTATCGCCAGAGGAATGCGACATTATCCAGGGCGCCTTGCCACTTTTTGAGGAGCCTTATATGATGAAAGCCATTTTCGAGCATTTCAACGAACGTTATAGTTACGACAAAATTCGCTTCGCCATTGCGGACTACCGGCGCAACCGGACATAAAAAAAAGCGCAACGCTCCTTTGCGCCACGCCTTTTTTGCCTATGTACGTTGTAAAAAGTGTCGGGGAAGAAATGCAGTACTCGTTTGTGCTGCAGGTGTTCCCGCAATATGTCTCATGAAAAAATGTCGAGTCAAAAAAAGCGCAGCACTCGTTTGCGCCGCGCCTGGGGCAGCCCCCTTATTTTAATCTCATGAAAATGTCAAAGAAGAGTCAACGCTATCTTCCTTTTCCACTCGCCTTCTTCTCTCGCATTGACAGTACAAAGGTGCGGCAGTATCGCTCACTGGGACAGGACAAAAACCTTCCTCTGAAAGCCCGGCATTTTTCTGCAAAAACCTGAAGTGTTTCGAACTAATATTCTGAATATCAGTATTTTGTGCGTACATTCCAAAGCCCGCCAAGGTGGGGTAGGGGCAAAAAAAATGCGGCGCTCGTTTGCGCCGCACGGTTTCCCGTATATAATCTCATGAAAAGTTTCGAATCAGGTGGTCAATGTTTACCGCTTCTTTCCATTCAGCCGCCGTTCTCTTTCATTGACGATACAAAAGTGCAGGAGGTTGTTTCACTTGCAAAGGACAAAAAAAGGTATTTGTTGAATGGTTATTTCGTGGCGAAAAGCAACCGATTCCCATTTTTTGAAAAAAAAAGTCAAAACTTAACCATTTTGTTCGGCTGGCATTGCTCTGAAAATTCGGACAGACATAGGTTTGTTGAATTTTTTCTTTTTTATTTATGGATTTTTTTCTCAAGAAAAATGAAAACGGGACGGTGAAAAACGAGTTTGGGCTTGCATAGCAGTTCTTGCAGGCACAAAAAAAACGCGGCGCTCGTTTGCGCCGCGTTCGGATTTCCCGTATATAATCTCATGAAAAGTTTCGAATCAGGTAGTCAATGTTTTGCCGCTTCTTTTCGTTTCGCCGCCGTTCTCTTTCATTGACGATACAAAAGTGCAGGCATTCAGCACAACTGCAAAGAACAGAAAAAGGAATTTGTTGAGCGGCTTTGCGATGGAATTTCAAATATGAAAGTCCTATTTGACAAGGAAAACAGGTAATCAGGGGTGCTATATTCAAAATTCCGCTTATTCAGAAATGGGGGCAATTGATTGATTTGTTGAAAAAATAGTTTTCAAAAAAAATATATTTTTTTTAAAAAAAATTTATGAGTTCTAAAATGTCTTTCAGTTTACTCCATTTCGAGGAGTAATTGACCCTTCTCGACCGCCGCGCCTTGCTGAATTTTTACGGCTTTAACCCGTCCTTCGCCGGCTGCTTTGATGACATTTTCCATTTTCATGGCCTCCAAAATGAGTAGCGGGTCGCCTTTTTGCACTGCCTGACCTGGCTCAGCCATGATTTTTAGCACAAGACCCGGCATAGGCGCCTTCACGGTATTCATTTTTTGGCTACCGCCGATGCTGAGGCCAAGTTTTTGCACGAGGCGCTCGTAGTGGTCAGAAATTTTCAAAGTGTATTTCGAGCTATTTATTTTAAAGGTGTACTGACGGGCCGCATAATCCACGTCCACGAGTTCGGCATGAAAGGACTGACCATCGTGAAGCAGATGAAAACGCCGATTTCCATCTGGGATGAAGTCTAAATTTTTAGCGTGTTCTGGCAAGATATCGAATTCGTGTTGGCCGTTGACGGCGATGCGAAAAGGCTCGTTGTGCAGCATGGGAAAAAAATTTGGCGATGCGGCCAAAGGTAGAGAAGTATTGAGGAAAACAAAAAAGCGCCGATACCCTGATGGGTACCGGCGCTGGGCTATTGTGCTTTTAAAGACTTAGTTGCCGCCAAACATGTAAGCAGCGTTGATGCTGATGACACCGTGCTTGGCAGAGTCATCGTCGCCACGGGCATCTTTTGGGATAGCGTTGGCAAGACCGAGGCCGTAGCCTGCTCCCACACGGATGTTACCGGCGAGTATCACGCCCGCCTCGATTTGCAAACCGAAGTCGAGCGGAGCGAGGTCGCTGTCTTCATCATTGCCAAATTCGATGTTTTCGGAATCTTCTTCGCCGCCAACTTCAAATTTCGTTTTACCGAACAAGCCGAAGCCGACATAGGGGCCTGCGCCGACGTAAAACATTTCTCCTTTGTAAACGACAAGCGCCGGGACTTGCAGGTAAAACGGGTTGAGCGTTGACTTTGCATCAAAATTGTCGTCCTCGATTTTAAAACCTTTGCCTACGAGCATCAGCCCGGATTGAAGAGCGATATTTTCGGCAAGGTCGAATTCGACAATGCCGCCCACTTGAAAGGTGATGAGCATTTTTTTCAGGTCGTCAAGTTCGTCAGAGCCTTCGCCGGAAAGGCTCATGTTGGCGAGGTTGAGGCCGGCTTTGACACCGAAATTGACCTGAGCGAATGTGGTGGCAGCGCAGAAGGTAAGCGCGAGGGTAAGAACTTTGGTAAGGTGCTTCATACAAATATGGGTTTGGTTAAGAAATGAATTCAAAGTTGATTTTCGGACACAAGATAACATCCGTTTGTGTTTCTTCATTAAAAAACTTTGCAGGTCAGTACTGTAATATCATCGGGGTAGGGCTGTCGTTCCCGGTAATTTTCCACATGGGCTAACAGTTTCGTGTTCAATTCTTTAGCGCCCAACTGGGTGTTTTCCCGCAAAAAGGAAACAAGTTTTTCCTCCGCGAACTCCTCGCCTGCCTTATTGCGTACGTCGGTGAGACCGTCGGTGTAAGAGAAAATGAGCGCTTCGTCGGTGAGGCAAAGTCCGCCTGTTTCGAGAAAAGGCAATTCGGGGAGCCAGCCAAGTACGGTGCAGCCATTTTTGAGCGGCGTGACTTCACCTTGCGTCAGCAACAGTGGCGGCGTGTGTCCTGCGTTGATGTAATGGAGTGTGCGATCAGCAGGATCGTATTTTGCCAGAAAAAGGGTAATGAATTTATCGCCTTGTGTGACCCGGTACACCGCTGCATTCATCTCGCGCACAATTTCTTCGAGCGACGAACGGCGCATGATGAGCGCATGAAAGTTGGCCTGGAAATTTGCCATGAGCAGCGCTGCCGACACGCCTTTGCCGGTGATGTCGGCAATACAGAAAGCGATTTTGCCGTCGGGATATTCCACCACATCGTAATAGTCGCCACCCACCGCGAAATGCGGTTTGTAGATGCTCGACAGTTGATATTTTTTGCCGGATGGCAAACGCGAAGGCACGAGCGTGCGCTGGATTTCGGCGGCAACTTCCACCTCGCGGTTCAGGACTTCCTGGCGGAGTTGTTGTTTGAAAAGCCGTTTATTTTCGATGGCGACAGCAATCACGTTGGTAATCGTCGTCACGAACTGCACCTTATTATATACGTCGTCGTCACCGTCGCCGAAACCACCTACAAAAGCATAGGCGATGGGTTCGTTTTTGTGCATAACGGGAATGACGAGGTCGAACTCGCTAATGAGTGGATGCTCGCTGCCTTCGAGGCCTTGTTTGTGGCGGAAGCGGCTCAATTCTTCGTTGACATCATTTTCCAGCAGGCTTTCTTCCACGCCCGACGAGCTCATACATTCCCAACGGCCTCCTTCTTTGAAAAACAGCGCCATTTTTCGAATGCCGATTTCCCAGCGCAGGAAGGAACTGTACATGTTGAACAAGCCGTCGGCTGCCACGTTCTCGTTGATGGCTTGCGTAATGGTGAGTAAGCTGTTGATTTGCAACTGCTTGAGATTGACTTCCCGCTCCAGTTTTTCGATGCGCGAAAGTGTCCGTTTTATTTCCTGTAGTTCAGGCATCTAATTTAAAATTCATCGGAAAGGTAAGGACACCTACATTTTTGCCGCGTATTTTCGTGAAAAATCTAAAACTTGTGACATTTGCAGCGCAAAGTCGTTGTTCGTTGTTCGTTCATCGTTGTTCGTTCACTATTCAGATGAACCTCAACGGACAACGATGAACGAACAACGAACAACGTTTTTTTATGGAAGACTTAACCAAAACTATGGCCGAAGCGAAGGCGCACATGGAAAAAGCCCTCGAACATCTCGACCACGAACTCGTAAAACTCCGCACCGGAAAAGCCTCCACGTCGCTTATCTCCGACCTGATGGTGGAATACTACGGTACGCCTACGCCACTGCCACAAGTTGCCAATGTGCAAGTTGGCGACGCCCGCACAATCATCATCCAACCCTGGGAACGCAACATGCTTGGCCCCATCGAACGGGTGCTCATCAATGCCAACCTCGGCATCACACCCGCCAATGACGGCGAAGTCATCCGCCTCATGGTGCCGCCGCTCACCGAAGAGCGCCGCAAGGAACTGGTGAAAAAAGCCAAACACGCCGGCGAGGAAAGCAAAGTCGGTGTACGCACTGCTCGCCACAAAGCCCTCGACCACATCAAAAAAGCAGTCAAAGAAGGTGTGCCGGAAGACATAGGCAAGCGCAAGGAAACCGAACTCCAGGACCTTGTCAACAAATTCGTGGAGCAGGTGGACAAAATTGTGGCCACGAAAGAGAAGGAAATAATGACTGTTTAACTCAGACGGTGCACGGCATACGATACACGGTACACGGAAAAAACTCCGCACCGTGCACCGTGAACCGTGGACCGTGAACCGTTTCAAAAATGAACTTAGAAAAATACCTCGTCGTCGCGGGTATCCCCGGCGTCCACAAATTGGTTGCCAGCCGCGCCAACGGTGTCGTCATCGAAGACCGCAAGGAAAAACGCACCCGTTTCGTGCCGGCCCGCCAGCAACAAATCACCCCTATCGCAACCGTTGGTATCTACACGGACACCGAAGAGGGGACCGTTTCGCTCACCGACGTTTTTCAAAAAATGCTCGACCAGTATGAGGAAAATCCGCCCGTGAGCCTCGATTCCAACAGCGCGGCTTTTCGCGATTATTTTTCCAAAATCCTGCCCGAACACGACCACGACCGTGTGCACATCAACGACATTAAAAAGTGTATCAAGTGGTTCAACTTCATGCAGGAAAACGGCATTTTTGAAGAGGCCAAACGCGAAGCAGAAGTAGCCGCCGCTGAGGAAAAAGAAGAAAAGAAAGAGGAAAGCGCCGCCAAGAATTGAGTTTTTTGATTTAAGATTGCCGATTATCCCGCCCCTTCGGGATAATCGGCAATCTTAAATCAAAATCTGTCACCCATTCACTCATTCACTCATTTTGAATGTATAAAGGAAAAAAAGTCGTCGTTGTGCTACCCGCCTACAACGCCGCCAAAACACTCGAAAAAACCTACCGGGAAATTCCCTTCGACCTCGTGGACGAAGTGATTTTGTGCGACGACCACAGCCGCGACAACACCGCCGAACTCGGCAAACAGTTGGGTATCAAGCACATCATCATCCACGAAAAAAACAAAGGCTACGGCGGCAACCAAAAATCGCTGTACAACAAGGCGCTGGACATCGGCGGCGACATCGTCATCATGCTCCACCCCGACTACCAGTACACCCCGAAACTCATCCCTTCGATGGTCAATATCATCGGCGAAGATCTCTACCCCGTCGTGCTCGGCTCGCGCATCCTCGGCATGGGCGCGCTCAGAGGCGGCATGCCGATGTACAAATACATTTTCAACCGTTTCCTCACGCTCACCCAAAACCTGCTCATCCGCTACAAACTGTCGGAATACCACACGGGTTACCGGGCGTTCAGCCGCGACGTGCTCGAAACGATTAATTTCAACGGCAACTCTGACGACTTCGTTTTTGACAATGAAATGCTCTCGCAAATCGTGTACGCAGGTTTCGACATTGGCGAAGTGACCTGTCCGACCAAATACTTCGAGGAAGCGTCGAGTATCAATTTCCGCCGGAGCATGAAGTACGGATTCGGCGTGTTGCGTGTGTCATGGTGTCACTTTTTGCAACGGATGGGGCTGGCGAAGTTTGAAATGTACAGGCGGATGAAGTGATTTCAATTCGGCGAAATCTTCTTCTTCGGAAAATGCGCGGGTTTCGGCTTGTACAGGCGCTCCGTCGCGTCGGATTGCTCGATGGCCTCCATTTGTGCGAGCGGCGAAGGGCTGAAGTCTTCTACAAGATTCCCCTGCAAGCGATGAAACTCCGCCTCGATTTCGAGCAGGGCGCTTTCGATATCCGGCATGAGCGGCCGCGTAATGATGTGCCGGATAATTCCCTCCGGGTCAATGATAAAAGCGAGACGGTTGCAACCCGACTGCGGGCGGCGACCGGAGGCCATGCCGTACAAATTGGCCACCCGGAAATCCAAATCTTCCAGCACCGGCGCGCCGAGGTGGATGCCGAGAAAACGCCGCGCTTTGTCCGACCAGTCGTTTTGGCTGACAGGTTCAGTGGAGAGCGCGATAGCCTTCGTGTTGCGCTCATTGAGCCAGCGTTCTTTTTTGGCGAGGAAGGCCGAAAACATCATCCAGGCGGAGGTAAAATTGGCCGGGTGTGCAAAAAAAACACACCAGTAGCCCCGGCTGTAATCGGGAAAGCGAACTTCCCCCTGCTGGGTGGAAAAAGTGAACGGTGGCGCCGGATCGCCTACCTGCGGCAGGTTAGGATGGTTGACGGACATTGCGGCCTCGAGTGTAAAAGTGTTATTCGTATGGATTTAAGCGTTTGATTGTCAGGCAAAAACTTCCTTTCCGCGTTTCGTATTTCACCTCCAATCAATTTTTTACCAAAAGTAGTCGCTTTTTGGAAAAAAACCGTGAATGTTCGTCCAAACGTTTGATTCGGGCGAACATTTGTTTTGAAAACTATACGAACGTCGGGCTACGGGAGTTTTGCAAAGATTTATTTTTGCCGCCTATGAAAAAATGTCTCTTTGCCACGCTCGTCTTGTTCCCTATGCTCGCCAACGCCCAAATCAACTCCGCTCCCATCCGTCAATCCGTAAACGTTCCCTGGGAATTCCGCCAGGCCAACACCGAATCCTGGAAACCCACCCAGGTACCGGTGAGCGTACACACGGCGTTGCTCCAAAACGGGATGATCGAAGACCCGTTTTATCGCGACAACGAGGAAAAACTCCAGTGGATAGAGCGCGAAGACTGGGAATTTCAATGCAAATTCGACGTGGATGAAGCGACCTTGCAACGCAAACACATCGAATTGGTTTTCAAAGGCCTGGATACTTACGCCAAAGTTTTTCTGAACGACAGCCTGATTTTGGAAACGGACAATATGTTCCGCACCTGGACGGCAGATGTGAAAAAATGGCTTAAAGTCAAAGGCAACACGCTCCACATTTACTTTGAAAGTCCTATCAAAAAAGTAGAGCAGGACTGGAAAAATCTCGGCTACGAACTGCCGGGTGGCATCCGCACTATGACGCGCAAAGCGCAGTTCCACTACGGCTGGGACTGGGGGCCGCGATTCGTCGGTTGCGGCATTCTGAAAGCGCCCGAAATCGTCGCCTGGGATGATATTTTGATTGAAAATGTGTTCGTTACGACGCAACGCATCTCCAAAGAGCGGGCGGAAATGGTCGCCTACATTCGCTACCGTTCGGATTTTCGGGGAAAAGTGTCTGTGGTGGCGGAATACGAAAGACGCCGCTCAGTGGAAGAACGCGAATTCCGCATTGGCGTACACGAAGATTCGGTCACGTGGGAAGTGCAAAACCCGCAACTGTGGTGGTGCAACGGTCTCGGCAAACCGCATCTCTACGATTTTACCATTGCCGTCAAAAGAGGTGTTTCGGAAATTGAAAAAGCGACCGTGCGCACCGGCATTCGCACGGTGGAATTGGTGACGCAACCCGATGAGAAAGGCGAAAGTTTTTACTTCAAACTCAATGGCGTGCCGGTGTTTGCCAAAGGCGCCAACTACATCCCGCAGGATATTTTTCAGGATCGCGTGACACCTGCCCAATACAAAAATCTACTCGACGACGTGGCGGCTTCCAACATGAACATGCTGCGCGTATGGGGTGGCGGCATCTATGAAGACGACCTTTTTTATCAATACTGCGACGCGCGCGGCATCATGGTCTGGCAGGATTTTATGTACGCTTGCGCCATGTATCCCGGCGGCGGCAAATTTTTGAAAAATGCCGCCCGCGAAGCCTACGAGCAAATCGAACGCCTGCGCCAACACCCTTCCATCGCCCTGTGGTGCGGCAACAACGAAAACAACGAAGCCTGGCACATGTGGGGCTGGCAAATGCTCTTCACCGAAGCGCAACGGAACCAACTCTGGCGCGATTACCAACTGTTATTCAACGACTTGTTGCCCACTTACGTCACCAACTACGGCGGCGGCATCCCGTACTGGGAAAGTTCGCCGAGGTACGGACGCCGCAATCCGAAGTCGAACACGGAAGGCGATTCGCACTATTGGGGCGTTTGGATTGACGAAGAGCCGATTGACGTTTACAACAAAAAAGTGCCGCGTTTTATGAGCGAATACGGCTTCCAGAGTTTCCCGGAATGGCGCACCATCGAAGCATTTTCAAAACCGGAGGACCGCGAACTGGAAAGCAAAGTGATGCTCACGCACCAAAAATTCCCGCGCGGCAATGCCCTGCTCGCCGAATACATGAAACGCGACTATCGCCCCACCAAAACCTTCGAGGACTTCGTGTACATGAGCCAAATCCTGCAAGCCGAAGCGATTCGCACGGGCATCGAGGCGCATCGCCGCAACAAACCTTACTGCATGGGCACGCTTTACTGGCAACTCAACGACGTGTGGCCGGTGGCTTCGTGGTCGAGCCGCGACTACTTCGGGCGCTGGAAGGCCCTGCAATACTACGCCCGCGACGCGTTCAGCCCGGTGACGGCGCTCCCCATCGTGGAAGACGATATTTTGAAAGTGTACGGCGTATCGGATTTGATGGAAGAAACCAAAGTGACAGTGCAGGTGCGCGCATTCGATTTCGACGGGAAAATGCTGAGCGACGTGACCAAATTAGACGTCGCCATTCCGACCGATTCGAGCCGGATGATCTGGCAAGGCTACCTGAAAACTGTGCTCGACAAGCAAAAACTGGAGCATGTGGTCGTAGAAATCATGTTGAAAAAAGAAGACGGCAAACTGCTGAACCGCAGGCTTTTCTATCTGTGCCCACCCAAAAAACTGTCTTTGCCAAAAACAAAAATCAACCTCAAAGTGGAGCAAGTGAACGACGGCTACCAACTCACTTTGCAAAGTGACAAACTCGCCAAAAACGTGTTGCTCAGCACAGCAGCGCAGGGTTTTTTTGGCGACAACTATTTCGACCTTTTGCCCGGCGAACGCAAAACCGTTTTGTTCAAAACGCAAGGCATCATTGACGAGCCACAGTCGGCATTTCGGGTAAAAAGCCTTGTGGATATTTACGATTGAAAACTTCCTTTCGCAAATTCCGTTTTTTTCCAAAATCTTAGCGGCTACGAAATCCAAACTTTCCGAAAGTTGTCAACTTTCGGAAAGTTTAATGACGAAAAAACTATTATGGACAAACCCTGGCTCAACAATTATCCTGCAGGCGTACCTGCCAATATCAACCCCGAACAATATCCCCGCGTGATAGACGCGCTGGACGAGTGTTTCCAAAAATTCGCCGATTTGCCCGCCTTTGTTTACATGGGCAAAACGCTCACATTCAGGGAAGTAGATAAATTAAGCCGCGATTTTGGTGCTTATCTACACTCGCGCGGCCTCGAACCCGGCGACCGCATCGCGCTTATGATGCCCAACCTGATGCAGTACCCCATCGCCCTGTTCGGCTGCCTCCGCGCCGGGCTGATTTTGGTGAATACGAACCCCCTTTACACCCCGCGCGAAATGCGGCACCAGTTCGCGGACTCCGGCGCGAAGGCCATCATAATCGTCGAAAATTTCGCTTCCAACCTGGAACAAGTCATCGGCGACACCCAAATCAAAACCGTCATCGTCACCAGCATCGGCGAAATGCTCGGTTTCAAAGGCTGGATTGTTAATTTCGTCGTTCGGAACATCAAAAAAATGGTTCCGAAATACAATCTTCCGAATACGGTTACCTTCAAAACTGCCTTGAAGCAAGGTAAAAACTTTACCATCAAACCTTTCCAGTCAGGCCCCGACGATACTATTGCTTTGCAATATACGGGCGGCACTACCGGCGTGTCGAAAGGCGCGATGCTTAGCAACCGGAATTTGGTCGCCAACATGATGCAAATCCGCGCCTGGCTCTCGCCCGTTTTGTCGGAAGGAAACATCACAGCGTTGTGCCCGCTGCCGCTCTACCACATTTTCGCGTTCACGGTCAACTGCCTCGCATTCATGAACTGCGGTGCGCGCAACATTCTCATTGTCAATGCCCGAGACCTCAAAGCCCTCATCAAAGACTGGCGTAAAAACCCGCCGAACATCGTGACAGGCCTGAACACCTTGTTCAATGCACTGCTCAATCATCCCGACTTTGCCTCGCTCGATTTTTCTTCCCTGAAAGCGACGGTCGGCGGCGGCATGGCCGTCCAGCGCGCTGTCGCAGAGCGCTGGCAACAAGTCACCGGCTGTGGCATCACGGAAGGTTGGGGACTCACTGAAAGCAGCCCCGTTTTGACGGTCAACCCCGTTGGCCCCGGCGCGCGCATCGGCACCATCGGCATGCCTGTGCCGTCCACCGACCTGCGTGTGGCTGATGAAAATGGCAACAACCTGCCGGCCGGCCCTGAAAATGTAGGCGAACTGCAAGCCAAAGGCCCGCAAATCATGAAAGGCTACTGGCAACGCCCCGACGAGACGGCCAAAACCATCAAGGACGGCTGGCTTTGCACCGGCGACATGGGTTTCATGCACCCCGAGGGTTTTTTCCAAATCGTTGACCGTAAGAAAGATATGATTCTCGTGTCGGGTTTCAACGTTTATCCGAACGAAATAGAAGACGTGATGGCGATGCATCCCAAAGTGCTCGAATCCTGCGCGCTCGGCGTACCCGACGAGAAATCAGGCGAAGTCGTAAAAGTTTTTATCGTGAAAAAAGATCCTTCGCTCACGGAAGAAGAAATCATTGCGCACAGCCGGGCAAATTTGACACCTTACAAAGTGCCGAAACACATCGAGTTTCGCAAGGAATTGCCTAAAACGAACGTTGGCAAAATCCTGCGAAGAGCACTGCGCGACGAAGCGAAATAAGTTTCTAATGCGAATCACGGGTTAGGAAAAACAAATCTTTGCAGTTATTTCCCACAAATTATCGCAGAAAAAATGCCGCAGATGCAAGTTAAAATCAGCGGGAGAATATCACGACAGGTTAAAACCATTTTAACCCGTGATTCGCATTTCTACTGAAATTTCAACAAAACTAATTTCAGTTTATTCCGAAATTCGGAAGGCACTAAACATTCGCTGGCACTGATTTGCAGCGCGTCGCGGAAACGCAGGCGAAGACTTTGTCCCAGCGTATTCATCAGGCTGTTCCGGTCGAAATCGCCACCCGGCGAAAGCACGTATTCACTACAGGTGTTTTCGTACTTGATTTCGTCGTTGAAAAGAATACGAATCCTGTCGGGACTGCGCGCCAGGAAAAAGGAAGAGAAAGTGCCTTCGTCATCCTGCGAATATTGTTTTTTGTGCAACACCGTTTTCCAGTGTACGCTCCCGTCGGGATTTATCGCTACGATAAATAAGTCGTCGTAGTAAAAATCCATCACCACGCGCATCCCTTCGCGCCAGAAGCCGCGACCCACCGCCGTGCCGCGCTGAATTTCCCGGCGCCGTTCGGCCACTGCTACCACCCCGCCATCCTGACGCAACACCAGTTGCGTAATTTCCGCGTCGTCAATGCCCTTGTCTTCCTCCACGTCCTTCCGCCGAAGAATAGACATGAATTTGTCATCGAAAGGCTGGTACCGAAGTATGCGACGGGTCGTGTCGCCTGGCGTCAGCGAGAGATAAAAAATGCCGTTGGCGCGATCGCGATTTTTATCGGCATACAAACCCGCCGCTACCAGCCGGCGATTCTGATTGTCGTAAATAAACCGCATGTCATTGGTCAGAAAATCGCCCAGCGGCACACGGGTTATTTGGTCAACTCTGCCGTCCACACTCAGGATGATGAACTCGTGCTCGTCCATTTTGGAGCGGCGGTTATTTCGTTCGTTCACGAGAAAAAACTCTCCGGCATTACTCAGCGCCATTGCTTTGAGGCCCGATTCGTAAAACCCCTCGTCCACTGCCACCGTTTTATCCCATAAAACCTGCATTTTATCCAGGCGGAAACACGTGATTTCCATTTTGGAACGATCGGCAGTGTTGAACACGACAAAACAGTTTTTATCGTCGCTGCGAATAATTTCGAGTGTCGGCGGATTGAACACCCGGTCGCCGTAATCTTTCACCGTCATGCTGTCAATCATGTTGGCGCCGGGATCGTATTTGTGCACGCGAAGAGTCGTCCAGCCGCGACGTTTCACTTTGTGGACAATGGAAAAATCGTTTTTACTACCAATGACAGAAAGAATCTGCACCCCGCGCCGGTCCAAATCATCCATGCCGCGCGTCCACGACAATCGCATTTGGTTGTCGAAAGCCTGCACTTCAAAATCGTCGAATTTGTCGCGAAACAACAAAATCCGGTCGCGCAAACGCCCGATGAGTTCGTAGCCGTAGTCATTTCGAATAGAAAGCCCTTCGGAGACGAACACGGATTGTGCCCCGCTCAAAAAGGGCAAAAAGCAAAGGACAAAAGGCAAAATATGCGTGGGGAGTTTTTTCATAGCCTCGATTTTGTGCAGGAAATTTTTCTAAAAACCTTCCAAATTTAGAGAGAATTTTGCGCTTATGAAAATTCTTGTCATCAATGGCCCCAACCTCAACTTACTAGGCAAACGCGAGCCCGACATTTACGGCAGCCGCTCTTTTGAAGATTTTTTCGCGGAACTGAAAAAGGGTTTCCCGCAAATCGAACTCGAATATTTCCAGAGCAACCACGAAGGCGCGCTGCTCGACAAACTCCACGAAGCGGGTTTTTCTGCCGACGGCATCGTGCTGAACGCCGGTGCGCTCACCCACACTTCCATCGCCTTGGCCGACGCGGTGGCGGCCATTCAAACGCCTGTCATTGAAGTACATATCTCCAACGTTCACCAGCGCGAGACATTCCGGCACCATTCTTATTTGTCTGCAAAATGCGTGGGCAGCATCGTCGGTTTGGGGCTGGAAGGCTACCGGCTGGCAGTAGAATTTTTCGTCATTAAGAGTAATTAAAGGTCATTTGAATAACTTTTTTGATGACCCCTAATGACCCCTAATGACCCCTAATGACCCCTAATGACCCCTAATGACCCCTAATGACCCCTCAATCCACCAGCATCGCCACCCGGTCCAATTCCTGCTGCGCCATGTGCTCCGGCAATTCCCGAAACTCGTACTGCTGATTCCGCAGCTGCGGCACAAAACCTGCCTCCCGAATCGCTTTTTGAATGCCGTCCGCCGTAAAACGGAACCGCGCGCCCGCCGCCGACACCACATTTTCCTCAATCATGATGCTGCCAAAATCGTTCGCGCCCGCGTGGAGACACACCTGCGCCACCTGTTTGCCCACCGTCAGCCACGAGGCTTGAATGTTCACGACATTGGGCAACATGATGCGGCTCATGGCAATCATGCGCACATATTCGTCGCCCGTGACGGCGTTGCGGGCGCGTTTGAGTTTTTTCAAAATCGTGTCCTCGTCCTGAAAAGGCCAGGGGATAAAGGCCAAAAAGCCCTTCGCGTCGGCGGGTTTTTCCGACTGCACCTGGCGGATGGCGGCGAAATGCTCCATGCGCTCCAGGTTCGTCTCGATGTGGCCGAACATCATGGTGGCCGAAGTCGTCAGACGCAATTGGTGCGCCGCCCGCATCACGTTCAGCCATTCCTCGCCGCCGCATTTTCCTTTGGAAATCAATCTCCTGACGCGGTCGCTCAGGATTTCCGCGCCCGCACCCGGCAGCGAATCGAGACCTGCGGCTTTGAGTTCTTTCAACACGTCATAGTGGCTCATGCCTTCCAATTTTGCCACGTGCGCGATTTCCGGCGGGCCTAGCGCGTGCAGTTTCAGGTTGGGAAATTCCGACTTCAACTGGCGGAACAAATCGGCATAAAACCGCAGTCCCAAATCAGGATGGTGACCGCCTTGCAGCAGCAATTGCTCGCCGCCCAGCCGGAATGTCTCCTCGATTTTCACGCGGTATTCTTCCATCGTCGTGATGTACGACTCCTCGTGGCCGGGTCGCCGGTAGAAGTTGCAAAACTTGCAGTTGGCGATGCACACGTTAGTCGTGTTCGAGTTGCGGTCAATAATCCAGGTCACGGTATTGCCCGGCACATGATGCTTGCGCATGGCATTGCCGACGTGCATGAGTTCGGCGGTGGAGGCGTTTTCAAACAGAAAAACGCCTTCTTCAGGCGTGAGCCATTCGAGGCGCAGGGCGCGGTGGAGGAGGTCGGAGATGTGCATATTTGTACGCCGGAACGCTGTTCCGGCCTCGTTTGTGCCGGAACAGCGTTCCGGCGTACTTTCAGAATTTTTTGAAAACAAAAAAGCGAAGGTAAGGTTGGGGAACTATGGTTTTGAAATCCCCGTTTCAGCCGTTCTCTCCGAAACACACATTTTATCCCAAACAAAAATTTATACATAAAAAACATTTTGTTGCACAAAAACTACCTTTGTGCGGCACAGCGACTTCTGAAAATTTATGGCTGAGACAAAAACAATCGAAACCCGGCTCCAACGGGTAGGCCGAGTGCTGCGACAGGCGGTGAACGGTGAAGAACAGGAATTCACGTCCGGCAGCATTGACCGCGCCATCGTGCTGCTTTCGATTCCGATGATTTTGGAAATGGCGATGGAGTCGCTGTTCGCGGTGGTAGATGCTTTTTTTGTGGCGAAAATCGGCGTGGAAGCCGTCGCCACCGTAGGCCTCACCGAGTCGGTGCTGACGCTGATTTATTCCATCGCCATCGGCCTGAGCGCAGCGGCGACGGCCATGGTGTCGCGGCGTATCGGCGAGGGCGACCGCGAGGCGGCGGCGAAAGCGGGTGCGCAAGTCATTCTGATTGCGTTAGTTCTGTCGGTTTTGATTGCCGTGCCGGGCTACATTTTTGCCGAAGACATCCTGCGCGCGATGGCGCGCGACCAGAGTGTGGCCGATGTCGGGACACAGTTCACCCGCCTGATGCTGACCTGCAATTTGCCGATTCTCCTGCTTTGGATGCTCAACGGCATTTTTCGCGGGGCGGGCGACGCGGCCACAGCGATGCGCGCGCTCTGGATTGCCAACGCGGTGAACATCGTCCTGTGCCCACTTTTCATTTTCGGCTGGGGGCCGGTGCCTGCGTTCGGGGTTTTAGGCTCCGGCATCGCGACGACGATTGGCCGCTCGACGGGGGTTTGTTACCAACTTTGGAATTTATTTCAAGTCGGAAAAATCGTCAAACTCAAGTTGCAACACCTTCGCCCTCAGTGGGAAATCATCCTGCGGCTGCTCAAAATCTCGGCGGGCAGCACGGGGCAATACCTCATCGCGTCGGCCAGTTGGATTTTTATGATTTACATCCTCGGGCAAATCAGCAAGGAGGTGACGGCGGGCTACACCATCGCCATCCGTATCGTGATTTTTGCGCTATTGCCCGCTTGGGGAATGTCGAACGCGGCGGCCACGCTCGTCGGCCAAAATCTCGGCGCGGGTCATCCCGACCGGGCGGAAAAATCGGCCTGGCGGGCGGGTTTTTTCAACATGATTTTTCTGGCTATCGTGGGGCTTTTTTGCTTGATTGCTGCGCCCAATCTTATTCGGCTTTTCACCCAGGAGCCGACGGCGGTGGAGGCGGGCTCGATGGCGTTGCGCATCCTCGCGGGCGGCTATGTCTTCTACGGTTGGGGTATGATTTTGTCGCAAGCCATCAATGGCGCGGGCGACACGCGCACGCCTACTTTGTTGAATTTCATCTTTTTCTGGCTGGTGGAAACGCCGCTCGCGGCGCTTCTGGCGCTCCAACTCGGCTGGGGCCAAACGGGCGTTTATTGGGCTATCGTCCTTGCCGAGTCGGGCATGGCGCTGGCGGCGATGTGGGTTTTTAAAAGAGGAAAATGGAAGACAGTGAAGGTTTGAGGTCATTAAAAGTCATTAGGAGTCATTAAAAAATGGCTCTCAATGACTTTTAATGACCCTTCATTTCTCCTTTTTTTCAGTCCTTTGTGGGCTAAATGATTCGTCATGCGCCCGTTTTTTTTGTTCCTCGTTTGCTTCGCAATAAGCTGTGAAAACCAGCCGAAAGAATCGCGCTTCGAAAAAATCGCCAGGGCTTACTGTGAGTGTACGGGAAAACTGGCGAGTATGAACGAACAGGCAGCGACCCTCGCCCGCGACACGAACGCGGTAGATGCTTTTCGGGAACGGCTTCAGCAAATTCAGGCAGAATACGACACCGCCAAAGCCTGCTCTGCCACGATCGTCTTGCAATTTGGAAAACTCAAAACAGCCGAACTGGATTCCGTCCGGGTCGTCCTCGCCGACAAATGCGCCAACCTTGCCGAGCAAGGCGATTTGTTGCAGGAAATGCTCGGAGAGTGAAGCGGCATAGGGGGCCATCAAGGGTCATTGCGTCATTTAAAATCATTTTCAGCCCCAACAACCAACAACTGATAACCAACAACCACTTCCTAAAATGGCTTTGATTTCTCTGGAAGGGATGCGATTTCACGCGCAACACGGCGTGTACGAAGCCGAGAAAACGCTTGGTACAGAATACATTGTGGATATTGTCGTCAATTTCAACACCGAAAAAGCGGCCAAAGACGACGACGTGGAAAAGACGATGAACTACGAGACGATTTACCAGATTTGTCGCATGGAAATGGAGACGCCGCGCAAACTGATAGAAACCGTAGTGGCCAACATCGTGAAGCGTATGAAGTTCCACTTTTCGGAAATGCAGGCATTGCGTGTGCGTGTCCGAAAACTCAATCCGCCACTTGCTGGCCGGGTTGCCGAGTCCTGGGTGCAGGAAGACCACGAGTTTGTGAAGGATTGTCCGCGTTGTAAAAAGAAGTTTATCAACTATGACTCGGACGATTGCTGGCAGCGTTTCCCGCATTTGCACCCTGCCACGAAAGAGACGCTCGAACGGCAGTATGGCAAAAATTGCCTTTGCGACAACTGCTTAAAATTCTACGTGGGAGAATTGGTGGAAAATGATTTGCGGAAACTATAGCGTCGTCAAACTTTCTGAAAGTTTCCAACTTTTGGAAAGTTGATTCGCGCGGACGGCCTCTCCGTCCAGCGTTAAATTTTCCAGCAAAACAGGTGCAATCGTGTTGACTCGCCCCGCCTCGAAGGGCATTTCGATTTTTACATAATTGTCTGTAAACCCGCTTAATAGCGCCGGATTTTTGTGTTGCTCGAACAGTATCGGGCGAGTCGTGCCGGTGTGTTCGGCGTAAAAAGCGCGGCGTTTCATTTCCGAGAGGCCGCGCAGCGCGTGATTGCGGCGGCGGCGCTCTTCGACGGGTACGCCCCCCGGCATTTCAGCCGCCAGCGTGTTTGCCCGTTCGGAGTAGGTGAAAACGTGGAGATAGGAAATGTCAAGACGTTGAAGAAAATGGTAGGTTTCCAAAAAGTCTTCCTCCGTCTCGCCGGGAAAACCAACGATGACATCGCAGCCGATGCAGGCGTGGGGCATGAGGCGCTTGATGGTCGCGACGCGTTCGGCGTAGAGTTCGCGGCGGTAGCGGCGGCGCATTTCGCGGAGTTGCTTGTCGTTGCCCGACTGAAGCGGAACATGGAAATGCGGCATAAAACGCTGACTTTGTGCAACAAAAGCGATGATTTCATCGGTCAGCAAATTTGGCTCGATGCTCGAAATGCGGAACCGGTCAACTTCTTCCAACTTGTCCAATTCCCGAATCAAGTCAATGAACAGTGCCTCTTTTTTCGCCCGAATGCCCTCGATAACTTCTGTCCCATTTCCAAAATCTCCGAGATTCACCCCCGTCAAAACGATTTCTTTCACCCCGCTCGCAGCGATTTGTCGGGCATTTTTCAACACATTTTCAACGGTATCCGAACGGCTGGCGCCGCGCGCGAGCGGGATGGTGCAAAAAGAACATTTGTAATCGCAACCATCCTGCACTTTCAGAAAGGAACGGGTGCGGTCGCCGAAAGAAAAAGAGGATGTGAACGTGTTCACGTCGCGCACTTCGCCTGCCCGCACCATGCCTTTGCCTTGCGCTTTCGAGAGGTCGTCCACGAAGTCGAGGATGCGGAATTTTTCGCCCGCGCCCAGCACCAAGTCCACGCCGGGGATGTCGGCGATTTCCTGCGGTTTTAGTTGGGCGTAGCAGCCGGTGACGACGACGAAGGCATTCGGTTGGTGGCGCAGGGCCTGGCGCACGATTTTTTTGCACTCCTTGTCGGCCTGTTCTGTGACCGAGCAGGTGTTCAGGACGTAGATGTCGGCTCCGTCTTCAAATTTCACCGGCAAATAACCGCTGCCTTCGAAGAGCCGCGCCAGTGCGGAGGTCTCCGAGTAGTTCAATTTGCAACCGAGGGTGTGAAAAGCGACCGTACGCGGCGTCATGTGTCCAGTTTTTTTGAAACGGCTGCAAAAGTAAAGTGATTTATTGCAAAAAGCCGGGATTTGCACAATGTTTGAAATTCTCCGAAGTTCTTGTTTTTCAGGAACTCCGCTACTTTTGGGGATGATTTTTGCCAGTTGAAGCGAGTTTGTATCTTTTGAAAAAGAACCTTCCGAAACCGTTTTTATGCGCTACTTCCTCTTTTTTTTCGCCCTGCTCCTGCCCGTTTTTGCCGATGCGCAGACAGAAAATCCTGCAACCGAAAAACGCTGCAAATGCCGCGCCCGCCGCGATTTTTTGCTCGAACAAAGCGACAGTTGCTACCTCGTCACGCGTGCTGAGGCCGACCGTTTTTTTCAATGCCGTTGCTGGGACGAGGCTATGTCGCTTTACCGGGCTGCGAAAAGTTGCGCCGACGCCAACCAGCACGCGCGCTCGGAAATGAACAAACGCATCCAGGCTTGCCGCGACTCAGCCGAACAGGAGTTGCGCCGCAGCGAGCAGGCTGCACGCCGTCAGTACCTCCATGCCACTGCCGCAAATTTGGCTGACGACGCGCAGGAACTGTTGAAAAATTACGACCGCACCACTGCATACAGGCTGGCCGATTTTGCCGGTCAATACATCGCGCCGGGGCCGAATGCCGCTTGCCTGCAAGCCCTGCTCGATGCTTCCTACTACACGCCGCCCGTGCAGTCGGACCAGCAAAGTCGCATTTTGCAAGTTCCTTTTTGTTATCAATTGGATTACGACCGGGGCGGCAATGTGCAGGCGCGTTTTGGGAAAAGAGGACAATTGTATGCCTTCGCCCCCTCAAATAATACGCTTTACTCGTGGGAGCCGGAAACCTGGGAGCCAAAGGCGTCGGTCCAGATTGAAAAAGGACTTCCGAATTTTGACCTCGCTCCCGACGGGAGGCTCTTGTTTTATTCCGGCAACACGTTGTTATTTTGGAAAAGTCCGAAAGATACCCTTCGCTACAAGGTGTCCGATGTAAGCCAATATTGCTTCAACCGCCGTGGTGACGAGTTTTTCTACTTCGACGGTCAGCAGGCAAAACTGTATTCGCTCAATCTGCGCAATGCCGATATGGCGCAAAACGTGTACAAAAATGTGCAACGAAAAGGCGAAAAGGGTGAAAGAGGCGAAAAACGACCTGAACCCCGCCTTGTCACCAATGTGAATTTTGAAGTGCTGGGGATGGCTTTTCGGGACGATAAACTATGGTTGGCCGGGCGCGATGGTATTTGGGTATTGGAGCGAAGCGGCGGGAAAGAAAACCTGTGGCAACCGTCCGATACACTTTTCTGGAATGCGGAAATGCCCTATAATCTGACACGGATAGAAATGTCGCCGACTCGCGGGGCTGCATGGATACTCAGCCCTGACAGTATGCAGTATTTTCGTTTGCCCGGCCTTTCAGACAGCCTGAAGATTGCTCAAAAAGTTACCAGTTTTCCGGGCTTGTCTTTGGCTATTAAACCCGATTGTTCGTGGTTCGCATACACGCACTATGAGCGGTTGGGCGTGGCGTCGGATAGCAGTAGCCTGCAATTCGGATGCTACCTTCAGCCGGGCGAATCGTTTCGGTTTTTGTCAGGTTCCATTTCGCCCGACAACCGCTGGCTGGCTGCTGCGACGGACACTGGCGCCCTGAAAATCTGGGCGTTACACGATTGGCAGCGCAACATTACAGCCTCTTTGTCGGATGCCGAACGGGTTGTTTTTAGTCAGCAAGGCGATCATTTCGTTTGTCTGCGCAACGACTCGTTGCAGTTTTATGCGACCGACAAACCCTTCGAATCACTTTTCGCCGAAGCAGGATTATCGGAAGAGGTAATGATTGATGCAGTGAGTGAAAATTGGGTCACGTGGCGACCGGGCGGCGGCTTGCTTGTGTTAAAAGACAGGCTGACCGGGCAAAAATGGGAGTTGCCGATTCAGTCGAACATGGATTCTTATTTACCGCTGGCTTTTGATGAAGATGACCGTTTTATAGCTTACGCTACTGGCAGCGATTCGGTCATTGTCCGCAATTTGCAAACTGGCGCGGTGACTGCACAGCAAGATTTTAACGGAGAAATATTGCAGTTGCGTTTCGTTCCTGGCAGCGGCGATCTGGTCGTCATTCAAAGTATCGAATCCGGTTTTTACAGTGAAAGCCAGACAGTTGCAAAAGTCTGGAGCCCGAAAGCGTCCTCCCCAAAACCCCGCCCCGTGCGCTTGCATGGCTATAAAATCGGCTGGTCGGACGTGGCGCCCGGCGGCGACCAGGTGGCGTTTTCTTCCGGTAAAGACATTCGTATTTTCAGGCTCGACAACCTGCTCGACGAAAGCGCCCGCATCCGGCCCAACGGCGACCACATCGTAGGTTCGCTGGCCTTTCATCCCGACGGCTCGGCCCTGGCTTCCGGCTACGAAGACGGCACAGTGGTCGTGTGGGATTTGGCGACCGGCGAAGAACGTTTTCACCTGAAAGTGGCCGACGACTGGATTGACGAGTTGAGTTTTTCGCCCGACGGCAGTTACTTGCGCTTAAAAACCCTGGGAGGAAAAGTGTTCAGCCGAAGCATTTCACCCGATGTCATTCGGGCCGATGCGCAAGGGGAGCACCGCCGCCTGGCTACTTTCACGCCCGAACAAATCCGCGAGTACGACCTCGAAAAAGCGCTGGATTACTCCGGCAATTTTGAGCGCCTCGCCGAGTCCGACGACCCGCCGCTCATTCGTTCCTTCTTCGAATATTATCGCCAACAGGCATTGAGCAGCAACAACATCGCCCGCGTGAAGGCTTATTTTGAAAGTGCCTCCAACCTGTATTCAAAACTCGACGACCCTGCAACGCAGCAGGCGCTTCGTCCCCTGATGGTCGAGATTTATGAGGATTACAACTGGAAATTGTTGTTGCGGGAGAAAAATGTGGAGGCGCAGCGTGTACTCAACGACTTCAACCGCCTGTTTGGCAAACACATTACCGGCGTCAAAATCAGTGCGCACACTGCCCTGCTGCGCAACGACCTTGCTGCCGCCGCACGCCAGTACACCGACTGGACGATGCGCATTTTTGAAAATTCCCCTTACGAACCCTACGAAGCAATGGACAGCCTCGGTCAGCAGTTCCGGCAGTTGGCAGAATACGATTTGCTCGAGCCCAAACAACGCGATTGTATTTGTGGGCTTTATTCCAAAATATTGAAAATCAACAATATTTGCCCGGAGGGCGAGGCTTCAGGCCCTCTCCCGCTGGACAAGGAGACCCGCCTTCGCTGGAATATTTTCCAACAACTTTACACCTCTTCCGAAATCCTGAATCATTCCAAAAAAGCCGGCTTGCTGGAGTCGGCGCTTGCAGATGCCACCATTTTGCATCGCCAAAATGCCAATCGCTGGCGCAATCAACTGGAAAAAACCACCCTGACACTTGCTCGTGCTTACACGGACTGGGGCATATTCGAGCAAGGAAACGCCTACTCTGTGACGCTGTACAAACAGGCGATACAACTGCTCGACACTTTCGGTACGTTTAAAAATCACGAACCTGAACGGCTGAAAGCGCTGGCCACCAATCGGCTTCTGCTTGGCAATTGCCTGCTGAATACCGACCAGATTGCCGCCGCTGCCCGGCAATATGAACTCGGGTTGGAGTCCACACAACGTCTTTTGCAAAACGCGCCTGCCGACTCGCTCCAGGCGTACAACAACGACCGCCGTGCGCCCCTGCTGACTCAACTCGGCCTTTCGCGCCTCCTCGAAGGCAAGACGCAAGCTGCCAAAGAAGCTTACGAACAGGCCGACGATGCCATGTTTTATGGCCTCAATTCCTTTTATTTTGGTCATATCGCCTTGATGGAAGGCAACGGGAACGAGGCGCTTAATTTGTACAAGGGAGTCTACAAAGTGGATCAACTGGGGCAGATTTTGTACGAAATTGGCCGGATTGCCGGGCGTTTTCCGCAGCGAAGTGTCCGCTTAGGCGCTTTCGCTACCCAACTCCGGGATACCATTCTTCACCTTCATCCCGAAATATCGTCCTATGTGGCGGACTACTGGCTGGCAGAATTGCAGACTGCTTATGCTGTCGCCAACGGGCGCTGGGATAATGCCATTGTCTGGAATGAGAAAAGCCTCGCTGCGCTGGACAAACTTGCCAACGACCAGGATGTAGCTTACCAGTGGAAAGCCCGCAAGCTCGATGCCCTGCTTTCGCGCTCCTATTATTACGTGTACCTGGGGAAAACAAACCCCGATGCTTTCGCACAATCCATCGTCGTCGCGGAGCAGGCAGATGATTTTGCGGAAAAAGAATACAGGAGTTATCCTTACCGCGACTGGCTAAAAACCAACGTCGCTCACTCCTGCGCGTTGCGCAACCAACCCGGCGACCGGGAAAGGGCCATCGCCATCTACAAGGAATTTTTAAATAAGCCGGGTTACGACTTCGATCACTGGGAGTTGTTGCAAAAAGACTTTCGCGACTTGCACCGTGCCGGCCTCCAATGGCCCGACTTGCGGGGACTCATTAACGCGATTAAACCTGAAAACGTCGAAATTTCGGAAAAAGAATGGCAGGAAATGGGGGTTTGAAACAGTAAAAAGGGAATTTTGAATATCGAAGTGCAGGGAGATAACAATGTTCCACAATCAAAATACCTTTGTCCGCCAACTTTTCAATAAACATGACTTCTAACGAGCAAATTCTGCGGGAAACAGAGCAATACATCAGCGAGTATTTTACCAAGCACATCTCGCCCGAGTACGTCTTCCACGACTTCGAACACACGGTGCAAACGGTGGCTGCGGCACGCACCATCGGCGAAGGATTCGAGCTGGACGAACACGAGATGCTTTTACTCGTACTGGCGACATGGTTCCACGACACAGGTTATTCCGAAGGGCCGAAAAATCACGAAGAACGCAGTTGCAGTAACGCCGACCATTTTCTTCGGGGCAAAATATCGGACAACGACCTGCAAACGGTGCAGTTGCTCATCCGCGCCACCAAGGTCCCGCAAAACCCTCAAACGCTATTGGAACAAATCATTTGCGACGCCGACCTCAGTCATCTCGGCATGGAAACCTACTGGGACCGCACCGGCAAACTCCGACAGGAATTCATCCTCGCCCGCAAAACCATCATGAGCGAACAGGATTGGGTGGACTTCGAACTCAACTTCATGCTCAACCACAACTATCACACCGCCGTCGCCAACGAACTTTTTAATAAACGCAAAGCCAAACATATCCAACAACTCATCAAACAAAAACGCCGCCTCAACCCCCACCAGGCCGCCACTATGGAGGAACTTGCTTTGCTGGACGATAAAGACAAAAAGAACGACATCACCAAAATCCTGAAAGAAAGCGAAAAAGAGCTCAAACAAGCCCGCATGGGGCGCGGCGTGGAAACGATGTATCGCACCACCTACCGCACCCACACCAACCTCAGCGCCATGGCCGACAGCAAAGCCAACCTGATGCTCTCGGTGAATGCCATCGTCATTTCCATCCTCGTCAGCAGCCTGTTGCCCAAACTCCTGGAAGCGAACGGCAAGCTTTTTTATCAGCTCGGTATCCCGACGATATTCCTCACACTGACCTGTCTGGGCTCGATGATTTATGCCACACTCGCTACCCGCCCTAAGGTGACAGAAGGAAAAGTCACCCGCGAATCCATCAAACAGCGCAAAGCCAACCTCCTCTTCTTCGGCAATTTTTACAATATGCCGCTCGAAGACTTCCAGTGGGGCGTCAATGAAATGCTCAAGGATTCCGACTTTTTGTACAGTTCCATGAGCCGCGACCTCTACTTTCTCGGTATCGTGCTGGCACAGAAGTACCGCTATCTAAGTATTTGCTACAATATTTTTATGTACGGTCTCATCGTTTCGGTAGCAGCGTTCGCCATTGCTTTTGCCGTTTAGACTTTCGTTGTTCGTTGTTCGTTGTTCGTTGCTTGTTCGTAGAGTGGTAATTGTTGTTTCAAAAATTTAGAAATCATTTTTTTGAAAATAAGACAACCACTCCGAAGGGGAACGAACAACGAACAACGAACAACTCACAACGAAAAATGTCCTCACTCGTCATCATACCCACCTATAACGAACGCGAAAACGCCGAATCTATCATCCGGGCGGTTTTTGCTTTGCCAGCGCCATTCCACGTACTCATCGTGGACGACGGCTCGCCTGACGGCACAGCACAAATCGTCCGCGACCTGCAAAACGAGTTTCAAAACCGGCTCCATCTCCTCGAACGGCGTGGCAAACTTGGCCTCGGCACGGCTTACATTGCAGGTTTTCGCTGGGGGTTGGAACGCGATTACGAGTATTTTTTCGAGATGGATGCCGATTTTTCCCACAGCCCGACCGACTTGCTCCGACTCCTCTCCAAAATCCGCGACGAAGGCGCCGACGTAGCCATCGGCTCGCGCTACTGCCAGGGTGGCAAAGTCCAAAACTGGCCCAAAGACCGCATTTTCCTCTCCTACGGCGCATCGCTCTACACGCGCTGCATCCTCTGGATGCCGGTAGCCGACCCGACGGCTGGGTTCATCTGTTACCGCCGCCAAGTGTTGGAAACGATGGATTTGGGTAAAATCCGCTTCGTCGGCTACGCTTTCCAAATCGAGATGAAATACGCCGCCTACTCGCTCGGCTTCAAAGTACGGGAAGTGCCCATCACGTTCAAAGACAGGGAAAAAGGCCAGTCGAAAATGTCGCTGCACATTATCCGCGAAGCGATGCTGGGCGTGATTCAGATTCGGTGGCGAGGGATGTTTGGGGGGTATGGGAAAAAGTAGCAGTAGCAGAAAGCAGTAGAAGTAAAACCTCTACCTTTTCAAAATCTCTACATCAAACCCCAACGCCCGCAACTTATCCTCGCTGAGTTCATCCAGGTTTTTGATTTCCAGCACTTTTCCTTCCTTGTTTTTAAACGTAAGAATCACCTCCTCGCGGGCTTCGGCATTTTGGCGGGCTTGTTCGGCTTGAGCGGCGAGGTAGTTGGCTTGACCGATAGCCGTATTGAGTTGTTCGAGTGCGGCGCGTTCTTTGTCCTGCGCCTCGTGAAGTTGGCGTTGCATTTCGGTGGTGCGGACGATATTGTCGCTGAGCGTTTTTTTCAATTCTTCCACCTGGGCTTTCGCGGCGGCGAGTTCCTGTTCGCGGGCTTTGCGGGCTTCTTCGGCCAGCATCGCTTCGCGCTGCGCCTTTTCCGCTTTTTCGCGGCGGGCGATTTCTTCGTTGTTAATCAAGTCATTACAATTCTGGAGCGACAGCAATTTTTCCAGACTCACCAAATCTACCGACACCACGTAGTCGAGTTTGAACTGGTCGCTGCTGCTGAAAATGTCGCCGCCGACGCTGAATACCACGCCGCTCACCTCCGAATCGCTCATGACTTTCTGGAACGCACGGGTATAAACCGTCGTGAGTTTCGCCGAGCGGATATAGTAGGTTTTTCTGCGCGTTTCGGGCGCGACGTTGGTGGCGGCGCGGCAGATTTCGACGTAAGGAATGTAATCTTCCGGCAGAAAGGCGTGGCCCACATCGGTCAGGATGATTTCGTAAATATTGTCCTTTTCAACTTTGGTGGATGCGATGCTGTACGCGCCGTTGAGTTTGAATTTCGAGTCAATTTTGGCGCTGTAAATCACGTCGGAAGTGGAAGTCGTGACAATCGGTGGCTTGTCGTTCCGCACAAAACGGGTAAGTACTGTCGTCTTGTTGCCATCAATCAGCACCATCGTGCCTGCCAGTTGGTCTATTTTGTGTACAAAACCGGACAAGCCTTTGATAAACGTGCGCTGTTTGTAAGTGTCGGGCAAATCGAAGCCGAGCGACGACGGCGTGAGCCTGATTTTTCTGGAAGTCTGGGCAAAAACAGGAGTGAAGCAGGTCAGCAAGAGGGTTGCAACGCAGAGGCGAACAAGCAGATTCATCGTTTTTCAAAAATTTTTAAGCGCCAAAAACGCAAAAGCAGCGCCAGAATTTTGTCCAAAGCCTCACTTTTGCTTCGCTAAAATTACAATCGTCATTTTCTAACCCGTTTTATGCGCCCTGTTCTCTGTTCTCTGTTTTTTGCAGCGTACCTGCTGCCGGCTCAAATGCTGTTTGGGCAAAACCCTGACTCGACCCAACAGTCTTTAATCGGCACGTTTGAAAATCCCATTTCTCTCACTGAAGGTGATTCGGTAAAAAATTACGTCGGACAAGTCATTTCTATTGTCGGCCCGGTCGTCGGCATGAAAAAGTGGGAGGGCAAAGACGGCGTGGTCACTTATCTCGACATGTTTCAGCGTTTTCCCAACAACCCGTTTTCAATCGTAATTTATCGCCAATATTTGGCCTTCTTCGAACCGGTAGAGCAATATCTGGATCAAAAAATACACTTGACCGGAAGGGTCAGAACCTTCAAGGACAAAAAAACAGGTAAGGACCGTTTTTCCATCGAATTGAAAAAACCGGAGCAAATAAAGCGGCTCTAATCAGGCAGGGAATTCAAGCCAGGTTCCGGTTGCTGTCCAACTTCAGCAACACACCAATCATCAGTGAAAAGCCGATGAGCGACGACCCGCCGTAACTCAAAAATGGCAGGGGAATCCCGATAATCGGGAAAATTCCCATCGTCATGCCGACATTGACGATGAAATGCACAAAGATGATACCGGCCACGCAATAGGCGTAAATACGCGAAAAATTGGAGCGTTGTCGCTCGGCAATCACCGTGATGTAGTACAAAAGGTAGGTAAAAAGTGCGATCACAATCGTTACACCGAGCAAGCCGTGTTCTTCGCCCACCGTGCAGAAAATGAAGTCGGTCGTTTGCTCCGGCACGTATTTCAGTTTGGTCATGTTGCCGTCCAGATAACCTTTGCCGACAAACCCGCCGGAAGCAATCGCCATTTTGGAATGCAGCATGTTGTAAGCCGAACCGCGTGCATCGGCGGCAGAAACTTTGGAAGGATTGAGCCAGACGTTGATGCGTTGCTGCTGGTGCGGCGCGAGCAGTTTTGTGCTGGCAAAATTCGCCGCGAAAACAAGTCCGCAGGCCAGTATTAAAAGTGAAAGCCGCACCAGTAAGGCATTTTGTATCAGGCTGTTTTTTCGCCAGTAACTATAAAAAAACGCCACTGTTCCCAGCAGAAAATGCGGCGCGAGCATGTACAGATCGAAGTTGGACACTTCGCCGGCTTTTTTGCCCATCCATCCTAAAATTTCAGGCGAAAGAAGCGGCCAACACAATGTCACCGCAGCAGCAGCTACCCAGAACACCCACCACACCTTGCGGTATTGGCGCAAAGGTTTGATCAGCATCACATTGTAAAGCGCGATGTAGCCAGCCATAATATATGCCGGGCTAAAAGCCAATCCCAGGATAACGCTCAATACAACAAGTCCGCCCAAAAAATACCAACTCGGGGACAATCCCTCCCGGTACAGCACCAAAAAGAAAGAGAAAAAAATCAGCGCCGAGCCAGTGTCCGACTGCGCCAGAATAATCACAACAGGTACCAGAAAAATGAGAAAGGCAGTGATGCGACTCTTCCATGTGCGCAAATCCACACCGGTAGAACTCAGATATCCCCCCATCGCAAGGCAGGTGCCGAACTTGGCCAACTCGGAAGGTTGCAACGAAAATCCGCCAAACTGGTACCATGCCAGGGCGCCGTTCACCTCCCGCCCGAAAATCAACGTTCCGGGCAAAAGCAATACCGTCGCGAGATAAATGATAAAACTGTAGGTGCGCCAAAAACTCCAGTCCGTCATCATAATCACAAAAATCAGGGCAAAACAAACCAGGATGAAGAGCATTTGTTTGCCTGCGTTGTTGCTCAGATCGAGCAGGCCCAGCATCGGTACGTTCGGGTCATAATTCACCGAGTAAATCATCAGCCAACCCACCGTGACGAGTGCGAGATAGAGATATACAAGCCGTTTATCAATATCGCCAATTGCGAAAGAAGTGCGTTTGGGCGCTGCCATTTCTTCAAAAGAATAAGAATGCGAGAAGACGCGAGATTACCTCGTTTTATTGTTCCAAAAAATCACGCGGATGAATATTGGAGTCTTTGGCAGGGTAGGCGCCAGTGTATCCGACGAGTGTTTCCAAAAATGCCTGCGCTTCGAGCCTGCTCCTGAATGCTCCCACCCGTAGTTTGTAATAGGGTTTTTCGTGGACGAAATCGGCAGGAACATCGGGGTATTGACTGCGAAAACGGTTGCGCGCTTCTTCCACTTGCTGGCGGTCGGTGGTAGCCATCACCTGCACGCGCCAGCCGTCCACACGCGGATTCGCCCGATTGCTGTTCGTCCAGTTTCTGAAAAGTTGGGCGATTTTAGGATCTTCGTTGAGTTGAATTTCCTGCGCCCGAAGAATTTGGCCCAGGCACAAAAAGCACAAGAGAACGCCTAATTGAAAATATTTCATAGCCAACATTTGAAGGTAAAAATACTACTTGCAGCGGGTTATTTCACAGTGCCAATGATTTCCAATGAAGCCGAGGTTCCAAGCCTGTCAGCGCCTGCATCGAGCAATTTTTTTGCAATTTCAGCCGTACGGATGCCGCCGGCAGCCTTTATTTTCATTCCTTCCGGAGCCGCCGCCTGCAACTGTCGCACCATGTCCGGCGTGGCAGGAAAGCCATGAAACCCCGTTCCGGTTTTCAGCCACGCGACGCGCGCGTTGGCTGCAATTTCAGCAATTTTTTTGATTTCATCGGAGGTGAGGAAACCGCATTCGAGGATAATCTTCAAAGTGCGGCCACGCATGTGAGTGGCCAGCGCCACCCCTTCTATGTCGTGTTGCACGTGGTTCCAGTTGCCGCTTTTCACAGCAGCGATGTTGATAACCGCGTCAATGTCATCGGCGCCTTCTTCCAGCGCGCGTTTGATTTCTTCACTTTTAGCCGGAATGGCCGAGTAGCCCATCGGAAAGCCCACCACTGTCGCCAGGCGAATGCGCGTGTCGTCGCCCAGGACGCGCCGGGCTTCGCGCACAAACAGCGGAGGGATGCATACAGCCGCGAATTCGTGTTTTTTCGCTTCTTCGCACACGCGGCGCGCGTCGGTCAGTGTCGTGTCGGGTTTGAGAATGGTGTGTTCGATAAACTTTGCTAAATCAGACATGAGCGTGAAATCCGTTTTTTCAAGAGTCGGGCAAAACCGGGACGGAAAAGATTATACCAAAAAAAGGGGCGGTTCTTGGTTGTTCGTTCTTGGTTGCTGGTTGTCGAAAAATTGCTGCAAACCGGGCAACGACCGGGAACTACCCATAAAAAAACCTTCCCGCATGGTTCCGCGACGGAAAGGCTCAAGAGTGCTTTCATGTGGTCTTTCAGGCGACACAAAAGTAATATACCCACGCAGGTTTATGGCAAATGCTTTTAAAATTTATGCCGTTCAGTTTGAAAAACTTTCGGCTTGTCGGGTTTGTGACGTTTTCAAAAACTGCCTCACTCCAAATGAATCCGAATCGGCATCACGAATCGCGTCCGCACTTTTCGTCCTTCCAGTTCGCCCGGTTCCCAGCAGGGCATTTTGGCGAAAATTTTGGCAACTACAGGCTCGAAACACTTGCCCACTGTTTTTAGAATTTTGAGTTCCGACCAATCGCCAGTTGTGTCAATCACAAACTGAACGACAACCTTTCCGACCCAATTCCCATCCCCGCATTCTTCCGGCCACCGAAGATTTTCCGCTAAAAATTTCATCAACTCTTTTTCTCCGCCCGGAAAACAGGCGCTTTTTGCAAATTGAAAATTTCAAAAACAGTATCGGCTTGTGGCTTTTGCAAACTCAACTGAAGGGTGCTGTCGGAAGAAATAACTCCTTCTTTTTCAACAGGTCTCTGCGAAAAAGCGAACAGGAAAAATGAGGAAAAAACGAGAGCAAAGAGTATTCGCATGGCAGACATTTTTCTTTGAAGATGCTCGTGTTTGAAAATTTGGCGCAAACCCGCCAGGTAAACTTTTTAGACATTTTGTTTTAAAATTCCTTTTCTGAAATCCACCTTTTCTCTACTTTTGCCTTTTCCCCAAAACCTCTTCTTCACGGCGTTGTTTTCCCGGACTATGGCAAAAGCAAAAACCCAAACCGCTCCCGAAATCGCCCCTTCAAACGGCTCCTCCAGCGCCGAAATCGCGCTTTCAAATAACCAAATTGCCGAATCGTCAAATCAACAATTTATCGAAGTCGTAGGCGCCCGCGCCCACAACCTCCGCAACGTGGACGTGCGCATCCCGCGCAACCGCCTCGTGGTCATCACCGGCGTGAGCGGTTCGGGCAAAAGTTCTTTGGCTTTCGACACGATTTACGCCGAGGGGCAACGCCGTTTCATGGAGACTTTGTCGAGTTATGCCCGCCAGTTTATCGGTGAGATGGAGCGCCCCGACGTGGAGCAAATCACCGGCCTTTCGCCTGTCATCAGCATCGAGCAAAAAACGACGGGGCGAAACCCCCGTTCTACCGTCGGCACCGTGACGGAAGTGTATGATTTTCTGCGATTGCTGTTTGCCCGCGCCGGCGAAGCCTACTCCTACGTGACCGGGAAAAAAATGGTGAAATACACGGAAGAGCAGATTCTCCAGAGCATTTCGGAGCGTTTTGCCAACCGAAAAATTGCTCTGCTCGCCCCCGTCGTCCGCTCGCGCAAAGGCCATTACCGCGAACTCTTCGAGCAAATCAGAAAACAAGGCTACACCCGCGTTCGTGTGGATAGCGAGCTTTTGGAAATCACCCCCGGAATGCAAGTGGACCGCTACAAAATCCACGACATCGAGGTCGTTGTGGACCGGCTGAAAATCGGCGACGACCGGGCGGACAGGCTGGCAGAGAGCGTGCGGATGAGCCTTCGTTTGGGGGACGGCCTGCTGCAAATTCTTGATTTGGAAGACGACATCCTGGCGAACTATTCCCGAAATTTGATGTGCGAAGACTCCGGCATCTCCTATGACGAGCCTTCGCCCAATACTTTTTCGTTCAACTCGCCCTACGGAATGTGCCCGCATTGCAAAGGTTTGGGCGAAGTGCACGAGGTGGACATGGCGCGGGTAATTCCCGACAACACAAAGAGTATCAACGAAGTCGGCATCGTGCCGCTCGGCGAAGTGCGCGAGAACACGATGTTCAAACAGCTGCGCGAACTGGCGAAGAAGTACAAATTTTCGTTCACGACGCCCATCAATGAAATTCCCGACGCCGCGCTGCAAACCCTGCTGCACGGCGGCGACGAAGATTTGAAAATTGAAATGACTTGGGGCAGCGAGGAGTGGACCTACAACCTTGCCTACGACGGCCTCATCAACATGCTCAAACGCTGGTACGCCGACACAACGAGCGAAAAAGTGCGGCAGTGGGCAGAGGATTTTATGACCGTCGCCGACTGCCCGGAATGTCACGGCACCCGTTTGAAAAAGGAAAGTTTGTGGTTCAAAATCGGCGAAAAAAACATCGCGGAACTCTCGGAAATGGATTTGACCGAGCTCTACGCGACGTTGGAAAATGTTGAAAGTCAAATGAGTGAGCGCCAAAGAGCCATCGCCAAAGACGTTTTGAAAGAAATTCGTTTTCGCCTCAAATTTCTCCTGCAAGTCGGCCTCGATTACCTCGCCCTGAACCGCTCCGCACGCACCCTTTCCGGCGGCGAAAGCCAGCGCATCCGCCTCGCCACACAAATCGGTTCGCAACTCACGGGCATCACTTACATCCTCGACGAGCCGAGCATCGGTCTGCACCAGCGCGACAACCACCGCCTTATCGAGGCTTTGAAAAACCTGCGCGATATCGGCAACACCGTCATCGTGGTGGAACACGACCGCGACATCATGCTGGAATCGGACTACCTCATTGACCTCGGCCCCGGCGCGGGCAAACACGGCGGCCACATCGTGGACATCGGCACACCCGCCGATTTTTTGAAAAATCCGACCAAAACCTCCGACTACCTCGCGGGTCGCACCCATCTCGACGTTCCCAAAGCCCGCCGAAAAGGCAACGGAAAATGGCTCGAACTCGAAGGCGCGACAGGGCATAATTTGAAAAACGTGACGCTGCGCTTGCCGCTTGGCACTTTCATTTGCGTCACAGGCGTTTCGGGTTCCGGCAAGTCGTCGCTCATCAACGAAACTTTGTACCCGATTCTTCAGCAGCATTTTTACAGCAGCCTGAAGCGCCCGCTTACTTACCAGAAAATCAGCGGTTTGGAACATTTGGACAAAGTCATCGAAATTGACCAAAGCCCCATCGGGCGCACGCCGCGCTCGAATCCCGCGACCTACACCAACGTCTTTGGCGACATCCGAAAACTCTTCGCCGACACGCCGGAAGCCAAAATCCGGGGCTACAATTCGGGGCGTTTTTCCTTCAACGTGAAAGGCGGGCGCTGCGAAGTCTGCGAAGGGGCGGGCCTGCGCACCATCGAAATGAATTTTCTGCCTGACGTGCAGGTACACTGCGAACGCTGCCAGGGCCGCCGTTACAACCGCGAAACTTTGGAAGTGCTGTACAAGGGCAAATCCATCTCCGACGTGCTGGACATGACCATCAACGAAGCGGCGGAATTCTTTGAGCCGATTCCGGCTATTTATCGGAAAATCAAAACGTTGCAAGATGTCGGCCTCGGCTATATCACGCTTGGTCAGCAGGCCACCACGCTCTCCGGCGGTGAAGCCCAACGTGTGAAACTCGCGGAAGAACTCTCCAAAAAAGACACCGGACGAACGATTTATATCCTCGACGAACCCACGACCGGCCTCCACTTCGAGGACATCCGCCAACTGCTCGCCGTACTCAACCGCCTTGTGGAAAAAGGCAACACCGTCGTCGTCATCGAGCACAATCTCGACGTCATCAAAATGGCCGACCACGTCGTGGACATCGGCCCCGAAGGCGGAGCGCGCGGCGGCACGATTGTATGCGCCGGCACGCCGGAGGAAGTGGCGAAAGTGGAGGCAAGTTGGACAGGGCAGTTTCTGAAGAATGAGTTGGCCTGACAATTTTTACTCGGAAGGCAGCGTAATTTGATTGTTTTTATACTTTTAGGGCTCGTTACTTAGGTGGCGAGCCCTACATTTTTAACAATCAAACCTCTCCCAATGAAAGACAATTCCGCTCCATCCGTAGCCAAACCCTCGGTCATTACCACGCTTAATACCGTTAGCAGGTGGCTCCTGCTGTTGCCGTTTATCGGCATTCTTTACGCTCATATTCAATGGTTTATACCAATCATCCCCTTAGTGCCTATACTTCCTTTGGTGGCTGTGCTTTTCTTAACGGGCATTCTGCCAAAGGACATGGCAAAAGCCGGAATACCCATTGGCGACTTCTGGCTCCGGCTGATTGCAGGCACGATCATTTTATACTTTTCCTGGGCAACGTGGCTTAATTTATTGGAAAATTTCAGCCGCATCGCTGATTGGGGTGTGGATGTCAAAGTTAGCCATATCACCATCCCCGGAACGCTTAGGCTGCTGAGCCACCCTCAGGAAATGTGGACCCTTATGACCGCCGTGAACAAAGTCGGCACTTGGGGCCTGGCAGAAGGGTGGATAATGAAAGGCATACCGCTCTGGATATGCTGGATATTCGATGCGCTCATTATCTATGGAAGTATTGGCCGGGAAATGGGCGATGTCAGCAAAATAGGAGCGGAAAACTCAGCCGCTACCGGTTCATCCAAGAGTTGAGCGCTGGTTTAGGAAGGAACCTGGCCTGTTTTTGAACACAGAATGGAACACTGCATCGCGACAGCGATTTGCCCGGAAACTCAACCTTCGGCAGGACGGATTTCAGTTGGAAGCACTGACCAAATGACGCCCTCCCGCAGGCGCGTTTCCAGCAAATCGCCGGCCACTACTTCTTTGGCAGAAGTCACCGCTTTCCCGTTTTTCAACGTCAGGCTGTAACCGCGCCGCAGAACGCTCGCAGGGTCGAGTGCCTGGCAAATGGCTTCAGTTTGTTCTAAAAAATGCTGTTGATTTCGGAGCGTTTGAAAAACGAAATCGGGAATTTTTTCCTCCAACATGTCGAGTTGCCGGGCGGTAGCACGCAGGCGTTCTCGGCTGCCCAATCGAGTGGCTGTTTCCAAACGTTCGAGTTCCAACTGCTTGATTTTTAAGCGAAAATCGCTTGCGGCGCGGATGTTTTCGGCCAGGCGAAGGATTTCGTTTTCAAAAAAAAGATTGTGTTGCAAAAGAAAATCGGCGACGGCGGTAGGCGTTTTGAGCGCCGAATGCGCCACGAGGTCGAGCACTGTTTCGTCCACCTCATGGCCGATGCCAGTGAAAACGGGCAGCGGCATCTGCGCCACCGTTTTACAAAGTTCCAGACCATCGAACGCTGCCAAATCCAGTCGGGCGCCACCCCCGCGCACGACGACTGCGCAGTCGAATTTTTCATGTTGTGCAGCCACTTTTTCCAATGCTTCGAGCAATTCAACCTCGGCGTTTTTTCCTTGCACCGAAGAGGCAAATAATTGGCAATCAAACTGGTAGCCCAAACTGTTTTTCTCCAAATGCTCCCGAAAATCCTGAAATCCCGCCGCTCCTTCGGACGTCACAACTGCGATGCGCTGCAACACGGGAGGCAAAGGCAACAAGCGATTTTTTTCAAAAAGGCCAAGTTCGCGTAGCGTCTGGACAGTCTGGCGGCGGCGAAGTTCGAGTTGGCCGAAGGTGTAGGCCGGGTCGAGGTCGGCGATGACGAGTTTGAGGCCGTAGCGCTCGTGAAAATCCACGCGCACCTGCATTTTCACTTCGAGCCCTTCGCGCAGCACGGCGTCGAGTTGAAGCCCTAAAGCCGCTCTCAATTTCCGGTAATCGTTGGCCCACAATACCGCCTGGCTTTGCGCCACGATATCGTCGCCGGCGCCTTTTTGCACCAGGTCGAGATAAAAATGCCCGCGCGACTGCCCGGTTTGGGCGATTTCGGCGGCAATCCAGACAGGCTGCTGAAAGTTGAGCGCCAGCGCCCGGCGGATGTGTTCGTTCAGGTCAAAAAGGCTGTAAATCATCGGCGATGACGAGATATTTCTGGCAAAAATAAAAAAGGCCGCCGTTCAAGAGAGCGGCAGCCCAACCCGGTTAAGGGTTTCAGGTGTATTCAAATCTTCCGGCGCGGGAATTCGCTGCGAAAGTAGTTTTTTTGAAAATCATCGCCGCAATTTTTCATCATGTCCGTACACCCAGCCGAACCAGTTGCTGCGGCGCAAAATCAGTTCGGCAAGCAAAAAATTCAAAACCCAACTCGGCCAGGCCACGAGTTCGTAGGCTTCTTCCGGCGAAATATCCGAGTACGACGCCAACCCGAACTGCATGACTCTCAATGAAATAGCCGACAACGTGAGCGCGTAACTCCGAATCATCCAGGCGCCATGCCGATGCACGTTGCCTGCGCGAATGGCGCGATAAGCGAGCCAGGTCGTGCCCCACCACAGCAGGCTCAGCGTCACGAAAGAGGTTTTTGTGAGCCAGCCGCCGTTGGCATAAAAAGCCATAAGCAAACCCGCCGGACCACACACACCGAGAATGCTGAAAGCGTACACGCGCCCCACCCAGCGATGCACGGCAGGCGTTTTTTTCAAAATTTTTCCTGAAAACTGCGTCGCGCCCGCCGCCAACACGAGCAAAGCCGGGAAAATGTGCAGGTAAAACGACACGCGGTAGTGCAGCAAGTAGATGATGTGCTGCTTCGAGAGGAGAAAGTCAATGTCGAGCCGCCCGGAAGTGTAAGGCCACGCGATGCTACCCATCAGAAAAGTGAAAAAACCGACCGCGAGCAAGCCAAAAATGGCGGCGATGAGATTGAAAATTCGGATGGAGAGGCGCCGGGTTGGCATGAAAAAATTGATTTTCAGTGCACAAAACGGGAATCTGGACTAAAAAGTGCAAACTCTTTCACGCCGTTCCCCGGTTGTGCGTCCGCCAGAGGGAAAGCAGCATCCGCCCGGCAAAAACCGGCGCAGCGACGATGCTGCCCGCGCCGAAAAACAACATTTCTGTCCATATATAATCCTCGATGGATTTTTTGTTGGCAGGTGGCAGATGGCCGGTGAGCGACTCCCAGGTATTTTCTTCGATGTAAGTCATAAACCCGTGCAGCCCGTCCACGAGGACGAAGGTGAGCGGTATCATCAGTAGGAGCAGGGCGAGTTTGATGGGCTGTTTTGGGGCTAAAAAAGTATGTTTTAGCAAAAAAATGTAGCGCGAAAGCGTAATCAGCACCACAATATATGCGATGTTCCACCACTCGAAAGGCCACACGTGCATGGCTTTTCGGATGGGGTACAGCACCGCCCATGCGACAAGCGCCGTGACGACCCACCACACGATTTCGAGTTGAAAAATCAAGGATTGACGTTTATCCATGTTCGCGGAGAAAGATTTCGAGGAGCAAAGAACTGATTATTTGAGGACTTGGGATGCGGGATTTGTTTACGCAATCAGGTTAGCATTCACCGGGTGACTTCGAGTCACCCGGTGAATAGCCTTTGGAAATAATTCGCCAATCCTTTTCAAAATCTACCGCATGACGGTCATTTTCATCGGTCGCGTCTGACCTTCGGGGGTACGCAGGAGGTAGGTGTAAATGCCGGGCGACCATGAGCGGGTGTCGAGCCGGGCGTGATTTTCGGTGTTCAGGTTGACCGTTCGTTCATAAACTTTTTCGCCGAGCGCATTTAAAATCAACAAGTTGGCGTCGCCGGAAAGCCGGTTTTCATTTTCCCAAAAAATAGTAGTCGTGGTCGCGGCGGGATTGGGGCGGTTTTGCAACACACGGAAATCGTCGGGCGAAAAAAGCACCTGCGTGGCACTGGTAGAGTCGGCGTATTCGATGCGCAGGTCGTCGAAATAAAAGCCGTCGAACTCCTGAAGCCCGTCGCTTTGAAACCAAAAACCGATGTAAATATTTTGCCCGATGTAAGCCGACAGGTCAATTTCCTCTTCTACCCAATCCTGGAATCCATCGTAAAGTGGCTCGCCGGTCGGCTGCGGGAAACTGGCGCCGGGATTCGTGTAACGGCCGCAGAGCGGGGTCGGCGTAAATGTCTCATCGAGCAAAAGCACCTGTGCGAAATCAAATTGGTCCTCGATAGCCCAACGGGCGAAAAAACGAAGCCGCGCAAATGAAGTATAGGCGGGTATTTCAACGGGATTTTCAAAATAAAAGAAAGAAAAAGCGTCGGGCGGGTAAGTTGCGTTGGGCGAATCCGTGAAACACGATGGCTCAGACACGAAGGTTTCGGTGGTCAGTTCGAAGGAGCCTGTCCAGCCGTCGAGCGCGTCGCCTGTGTTTTCGTAGAGTAGCGCAAAGCCGTCGCTGTCGAGGAAAGTTTTGCGCAAAGTGTCAGTACGCGTGTATGTTCCGTTGTTCACCTGGAGCAAAAACAGCAGTTCTTTTCCGTTCGGAATATTGTTGGCAAAAGCGACCGGAAAACTGAACTCAGCGGATTCAAAATGTTGCAAATCAAAAGTTTGCGAAGCGGCAGGCGAAGTGACTTCGGGCGAAACAGGCTGGAGCGTCACGGTCAGCGGGCCGTCTTCGAGGCCGTAGCGACGCAAGCCGAATGACAAAGTGGCCGTATTGGGGAAAACGACTTTTTCGCTCAGGTCAGTGGCTTCGCCGAAACGCAGCGCACACAGCGCCATCGAGAGATTTTGCCAAACGTTGTCCTTGTTCAGGCCGTCAATTTCCTCAAAAGCAGGCCAAAAACCCGTCGTACCCACTTCTGGCGTGAAAGAAAAAGTGGCTTTTTCGGCGTGCATCCAGTCGTCGGAACTGCCGTTGACCTGGTAGCCGACCGTTTCAGTAGAGGTACCGAATTTGTACTTGTTGTCGCGGGTGAAAAGTTCGGCGAACCGGATAAAAGCCGAATCAGCCGGTTCGTCGCTGTAGGCCCAGGGGTAGATGAGCAGGTTGCCACTCGTGTGGTAATTGAGGGTAAAAAGAAAATCGTGTTCGCGGCAAAAATCGCGCACAGCGCGGGTTTCAGGCTCGGAGAAAGGTTCGGGGCCGCGATAGGTTTGGGACTGGGTGATGGGCGAAGAGCCGATGTCGTCGTTGCCCCAGAAGTAGCCGTAGTTGCGATTCAGGTCCACGCCGAAAGAACCGTCGCCGTTGTCGCGGCGGTTTTTGCGCCAAAACCCGAAGCCGTCGGGGTTGGTCGTTTCGTTCCAGATATAGCCGTCAGGATTGATGCAGGGGATGAAATACAATTCCAGGTTATTCACGAGGTATTGAATTTCAGGGTCAGCCGCGTAGTTTTCGAGCAAGTGCCACATGAAAAAGAGCATTTGCGAGAGACTGTTCGGCTCGCGCGCGTGGTGCAGCGAAGTGTACAACACTTCCTTTTCGGCCTCATCCGTGTTGGCGTTGTCCGAAATTTTGACGTACCAAAGCGGGCGACCTTCCCAGGTGACGATGGTGTCGCTCACGGCTTTTTTCAGCGTAATCAGGTTGGGGAATTTCGCAGCCATATCGTCCAGCACATCGAGCATTTGCTGGTAAGTGTGATAGCCCGCCATCGTGCCGTAAGAGTAATTTTCAGGAGTCTGATAAACGGGGGAGAAATCGGTACAATTGCTGTTTCGGGAAATGACGGACGGGTTTTTCGCCTGCTCCTTGTGCCATGCCACCAGATCAGGAATCAAGGTTTTTGTCTGAAAACCAGCGTTTTGTATCAGCGTAAGTTCAAATTTGGAAAGTTCGGTCGTCAGCGAGCGCCCCGTTAAAAATTGTCCGTGATCGGTCTCGATGCCGAGTTTGCTCAGGTCGGCGATGCTTTTTCCAGCGAGCGAAATTTCCACTCGGGCGTAGCGCTCCTGCGCGGTTTGTGCATTTGACAAAAAGGGGCAGGAACAGAGCAGCAAAAAGAGGCAAAATTGTTTCATGTCGGGTGATTTTTGAGCAAAAATAGGAGTGGCGTGAGCAGTTGGCTCGCATTTTTCCTGTTTTGAACATCTTGGGCAAAAAAGGGGCGGAGTGGAGATGGTTTTTAGCCTTCCAGATCAAAAAGCCGGGAAAACCAGTCGGCGAAGCGGGCGGCGAGCGGGTGTTCGGTATTCAGCCAATTACTTTTGATGGCAAGTCCCATAGATTTTCCCGGCTCTTCTTGCCAGGCGAGCCAAGTATGGGTTTCGGCTTTGTTGCTGGATGTTTTGCTGAAAAGATTTTGGCCTTCGGCAATCAATTCGGCCACAACTGCTTTGGCGCGTTGCAGGTGATAGTTTTCTTCCGAAATCAGTTGCAAAAACAAATCCTCGATGGCGCGCGGACTCTGATTGTCAGGCATTATCCAAACGCCGATTCTTTTTTGAAGATATGGCAGACTGGAACTGGGCTGCAATATGAGACCATTCGGTTCGGGTTGGGTGGGAAGGTTCGCGCAACCCGTTTTTTCAAGCGCCGCACGGACGGATTGCCAAGTGCTTTCGGCAGAATCATCGGCATCCACGACGATGCCCAAGTTGGTGATGTCAGGGTCTTTTATTGCTGCTCGAATATCTCTCAACACTTCATTTTTTCCTCTTTCTCCTTGTTAATCAGGAAGTCCCGTTTGAAATCATCTTCCGAAGAAAAGCCTTTGAGACGCCCATTCACACCCCTCGCCATGCAGAGGTGAAGTATCAAATGGATGTCGGCGCCCTCTACCAGAATTCGTTGTTTCATCGGGTTTCGAGGTTAAGGTCCATAGCCGATTCGAGTTCTTCCATTTCGTAGTCCACTGCCACGATGTCACCATCTTTTTTGCTGCGCTGCAAGCGAATGTAATTCCCCAGGCCAGCATATTCGGGCTTGTTGGCGACGTCTGAAAAGGCCTGCACGCAATCGGAACTGTGCGTCGTGGCGAACACCTGCACGTTCAAGTCTTTCGATTTTTGAAAAACGATTTCCCACAGTAAACGCTGGACGGAGTGGTGCAGGCCGAGGTCAATTTCGTCAATCAGCAGCATATCATTTTCGGCGCTGACCAAACCCAAGGCGACGGTGAGCAGGCGGTTCATGCCTTCGCCGAAGTTTTTGAGGGGGAGGGGTTTGGGAGAGTTTTTGAGGCGTACCATTGCAGAACCATCTGATTCGTCAATGTCGATACGTTCAATACCGGGTTCGATGACATGGAGAACTTCACAAACTTTATCTTCTTTGTCAGTTAGTTTGATTTTTTTCCACAGATGCGAGTTTATCAATTCAAAACCTGCCGGGACATAGAATGAATTGTCGTTTGATGGGTTTGCAATTATTTTTGGACCAGAATTCATCCTTCGATGAACGTTTGTTTGATTTTGAGTATTAACCCGAGTACTTAGTAAGAATTGTCCGAAATCAGGGTCTCGCAAATAGGCAATCGAAAGTTCCTTATTAAATAAAGAGGGGATGCCCTCTTCATATCTGTAAAAAATAGTTTTATATGCTTCTTCGATATTCCCATTCGCCTCTCCCCGATTGATAAGCATCAAATCAATCGCGGTATTTATTCCAACAGACGAAAAGCGGTTCGCCCAAATCCGCAACATTTCCAACAGCGTCGTTTTCCCCGAATTATTCTTCCCCGTAATCAAATTCACCTGCCCCACCTTCGGGATGTCGAGGTTTTTGAACAAGCGGAAATTTTCTATATGGATATGGTCGAGCATCGTGTTCAGTCCGTTTTTTTGACAAAATTAGGGGTTTTGGACGAAACAAAATCCGCTCGACAGAAATTCACCCCGCTCCCTTGTTCGGCTTTCTCTAACTTTCCGGCATCTTTTCTACCCATGCGAAATGCCGCACAACAAAACTATCGCGCCGGCCAGCAGGCCATCGGAGCCGCTATTGTCAGTTTAGTCGCTGCCGCGTACCTCTTCTTTTTAGGCTATGCCGGAAAGGAAGATTTTTACCACCTCAGCGGCGCCGTCGAGTTTTTGAAAACGGAACTGCCCGGTGTGACCGACCGGCATCAGGGCAAGATCCGGTACCTGAAATTGGAAGGCCACGAGCGCATATTTTACCTGTTCGTCGGCTATGATACCGGCGATTTTTCCCCTGCGGTCAACCGGGTGGACGAATTGAAGCCGGGCGACCGCATCGACGTGTATTACGACGACAACAAGCGGACTGTGGACAAGCAGATCAACCAACTGACCCATTTCATCGAAAAAGACGGCCAGATATATTTCGACGCGGGCGACCGGAACGTCCCGATCGCTGTTTTCCTGGCCCTGGCCGCACTCGGTCTGCTCGTCTGGGGGATTCGACTGGTGAAAAAACATAAAAATGCCCGATAGCGGGAATGATTGGCAAGAACAGAACTTGCACCAACAGGTATTTTCCCGACTGAAATTCCGCACCTTTGCGCCGCTTTTTGAATGAGTGGATGGGCAAATGAGTGATCGAGGCATTCCAACTCGGCACTTAAATTGCTTTCCCCCTCGCTCATTCGCACAATCGCTCATTCACTCATTACCAAAATGCAAGAAGATTTATTCAAACGCATCGTATCGCACAGCAAGGAATACGGCTTTATTTATCCCTCTTCGGAAGTGTACGACGGCCTCAATGGCGTGTACGACTACGGCCCGATGGGCGTGGAACTGAAAAACAACATCAAGGAATATTGGTGGCGGGCGATGGTGCAGATGCACGAAAACATCACGGGCATTGACTCGGCCATTTTTATGCACCCGCTCATCTGGAAAGCGAGCGGCCACGTGGACGCTTTCAACGACCCGCTCGTGGACAACAAAGACTCGAAAAAACGATTCCGCGCCGACGTTTTGATTGAAACGGAAATTGATAAAATGCTCGCCAAGGCGGACAAGGAAGTGGAAAAAGCGGCCAAACGTTTCGGCGAAAGTTTCAACGAGCAACTCTTCCGCGAGACGAATCCGCGCGTGTTGGAATACACTCAAAAAGCCGATGACGTGGAAAAACGCCTCGCCAACGCCATGAAAGCCAACGACATGGCCGATTTGAAGGCATTGATTGACGAACTCGAAATCGCCGAGCCGGACACGGGCTCGCGCAACTGGACGGAGGTGCGGCAGTTCAATCTCATGTTTTCGACCCAAATGTCGAACACGGGCGACGACGGCAAACTCTACCTCCGCCCGGAGACGGCGCAAGGCATTTTTGTCAATTTTTTAAATGTCCAAAAAACCACGCGCCAAAAAATCCCCTTCGGCATCGCCCAAATCGGCAAAGCCTTCCGCAACGAAATCGTGGCGCGGCAATTCATCTTCCGAATGCGCGAGTTCGAGCAAATGGAAATGCAATATTTCGTGCGCCCCGGCACCGAAATGGAGTGGTACAACAAGTGGAAAGAACGCCGCATGGCCTGGCACCGCGCCATCACCCCGGCGGAAAAACTGAAGTTCAAAGACCATGACAACCTCGCCCATTACGCCAACGCTGCGGTGGACATCCAGTTCGAGTTTCCCTTCGGCTTCAAAGAACTCGAAGGCATCCACTCGCGCACGGATTTCGACCTCGCCAGCCATTCGCAACTGTCAGGCAAAAAAATGCAATTCTTTGACCCTGAACTGAATGAGCACTACATCCCCTACGTTGTAGAGACTTCCGTCGGCTGCGACCGGATGTTCCTTTCCGTGCTTTCCAACGCCCTCGTGGAAGAGGCCGTACCGGACGCGCAAGGCGAAGACAGCAGCCGGACGGTGTTGAAAATTCACCCCGCACTCGCGCCCGTGAAGTGCGCCGTGTTGCCGTTGCTGAAAAACAAAGAAGAACTCGTCGGCAAAGCCCGCGAGATTTTTGACAAACTGAAATTCCACTTCCTCTGCCAATACGACGAAAAAGATGCCGTCGGTCGGCGCTACCGCCGTCAGGACGCGATTGGCACGCCATATTGCGTCACGATTGACTTTGAAACGCTGGAAAATGACACGGTGACCATCCGCGAACGCGACTCGATGCAGCAGGAGCGGGTACACATCAGCGAGGTGGCGAAAATCGTTTCAGAGCGGACGGATATGCGGAAATTGCTGGAGCAAATCGCGTAAAATATACTCGAATTTCACACAGGGAGGGTGTCTTGCACAGGCACCCTCCCTTTTTTACATCAACTAAAATTGTCTCCTTTGGACATTAAATACGAAAGCCAGGCCTTGATATCTCCCTATATTTGCTGAATCAGATCATCCAAAAATTTTAGCAAATGAAAAGGTTTTCTTTCCTCGTCGTACTTGCTTGTGTTTTTCAGAGCCTTCTTTTTGCACAAAACACGCAGCAAAAAAACAAAACTCAGGTCTGGTTGTACCTGCAAAATCCAAAGAGTAAGCACAAGGTAGAGATTGGACAACTGAAGGATTCTTCCATTCTTGTTTGTGCTCTGACTCCCCCTGTTTTCGATTCCTATGACATTCCAGTGAGCCGAATTAGAGGAATAAAATGGCATAAAAAGAACCGAATCTGGAAAGGCATGGGGCTGGGCGCAGCCTGCGGCATTGGTATTGGAGTTTTGGTGGGTATTATAGGTGCTCCAGCAGTTGAATCCAGCGATCCCCTCAAATTTGAATCGCCCCATCGGAACGTTAAATATGCTATTTGGGGAGGATTGGCCGGGGCCCTCGTGGGGGGCTTGGTCGGTTCGGTAGATGTTCGCATCCCCATCAACGGCAGCCAGTCTGACTACAGAAGGCAAAAGGCAAAACTTCGTAAAATAATCACTTGCCAGCAATAATTTTGATGGACAAGAAGGGACAACGGCATAAAAATAAACTCGAACAACAAAGATTTTCACAGGTTTGTCGGCTATCCGGCAAACCTTTTTTGTGTTAAAACCCCTGAAAAATTTTGGCGTCCGGTGAAAACGCTAACTTTACGCCGGTTTCTTTATCTCATGATTCGATTTCGCAGTACCCCCCCGCCTTCTTTCCGGGCGCTGTGATTGCTCCTCCTTCGATTTTAGTCATATTAGATGCCTGCCCTTCGGGACGGGACGCTTCGCTTCGTTGGTACAACATTTGCCGTTGAAGTGTTGGCAACCGGCCATGCAGGGCTAAAATAGTCCAATCTTTTGCCGAAACGCATACCAATCCAAAATTCAGCGACTGTGAATACATCAGCCTCACGCCCGCGATTCTACCTTTTGCTCGCGCTTTTGCTCCCGGTTTTTGCCGCGACAGCCCAGGACATTCATTTTTCCCAGTTTTCCAATTCGCCCCTCAATCTGAGTCCCGGTCTTGCCGGCGTTTTCGGCGGCGATATGCGTTTTGTGGGAAATTACCGCAGCCAATGGCGCAGTGTGCCCGTGCCTTACACCTCGTTTTCCGGTAGTTTTGAAAACAAAATTTACTGGACAAAAGGCAAATACGACCGCTACCTGACCGGCTCGCTCATTTTTAACTACGACAAACAAGGCAGTATCGAACTGACTTCAATGCAAATCGGCATCCCGATTTCGGTCACCTTGCCTTTGCGGAAAAATACCTACCTCACGGCGGGGGTCACGCCTGCTTTTGGTCAGCGGGCATTCGACACCAACCGCCTCACTTTCGACGCGCAATGGGTGGATTGCATCTTCGACCCCGGGGCCGACACGCGCGAAGACCAACTTTTTCAAAGTACCAACCTGAAATATTTCGACCTCAGCGCTGGTCTGAACCTCCGTTTTCAATCGGAAGCCAAGCGCAGCCGCCTCGACGTGGGTGGCGGGTTGCACCACATCAACCGGCCTAATCATGATTTTTGGTCGTCGAGCCTGACCGATCCCGGCAATGTGAAATTGTACAACAAACTTTCGCTCTACGCGATGGGTCTGCTCCAGCTTTCCAACACCTTCGACCTCGTCGGTCAGGGACTTTATCAAAAACAAGGCGGTTACCGGGAGGTCGTATATGGCGCAGGACTTCGGATGTACCTCAACCAAAATCCTTATCGCGAACTCGCGCTTCAGGTCGGAGCGGACTATCGCCACCGTTACCAGGACGCGCTCATTCCCCATATCGAAATTCTCTGGCGCACCTGGACGCTCGGCTTCACGTACGACATCAACCTGTGGTCGGACGTAGAAATCGTCACCAATCAGCGAGGCGGCCCGGAGGTGGCGCTGATTTATCGCATTTACAAAGTGAAGCCGGTGAAATTCAAAACCTGCCCGATTATCTAAATTGACATTTTAGAGCGTCCGGCATTGAGTTTTCCAGTTAAAAAACTGAAAACGAATAAGAAACGAACCTGAAAACCATTTTATAAAACGCTAAAAATTATTCTCTAATCCCCCCTATTCCCTGAAAAAACCAGAACAGCAAGTGTAATCCCCCTTTCGGAAATTCTTAATCACGCCATCATGAAGGCCAAGCATTTACTTTTTGCCCCAATCATAATACTGCTTTTTGCCGTGCAGTCGGCCAAAAGTCAGAGTGGCATTTCGGACAAAATCAACGCCGATGCAGACCGGGCGCAAAGCCCCACTGCACTCGAGCGCGCAGCAGAAAAAGCCATCGCTGACGGCGACGATTACGCTGCAATGGTTTACTACCGCCGGGCTTTGGAATACGACAGTTTAAGAATGCCTGCATTAGAAAAATATGGAGACGCTGCTATGCGCTTTTCCGCTTACGAACAGGCGGAAATAGCCTATGGCCGTTTGGTCAGCAACCGCTTGATCACATCGGACGGTATGCAACTGGTCAAACTGGCGCAGGCAAAATTCCATCTCGGCAAATACGCCGAAGCCAAAGAACTCTACCGGCGATTCCTCTACATCGAAACGCCCGTCGGCATCACGCAGGAAGTATTGGAAAATGCCCAAACAGGTCTTGAAAACTGCGATTGGGCCTTGTCCGTACTTGACAATTCCGACTTGCTGGCGCCACTGGATACCATCAAAGAAATCAACAGCATCTACGCAGACTTTGCCCCGTATCCCAAAAACGGCATCATTTATTATTCGTCGGCGCGGTTCGAGTACACCAAAGATAAAAGGTATCCGAAACGGCGTTTGGCCAAAACCCTTTCGGGCGAGCCTCAGCCGGGCGATACTTTGAAGTCCGAACTGGCTGATTTTAACGAAGAAAACAGACACACTACGAACGTCACGTTCAACGGGAAAGAAGACGTGATGTACTACACCATCTGCGACTACATCGAGAAAACTGCCAAAATCCGCTGCGACATCTACATGCGGAAAAAAACCGGCGATTCCTGGAGTCAACCCGTCAAACTGCCGCCACACATCAACTACCCCGACTCCACCACCACCGAGCCGAGCGTAGGACGCGCTCCCGGCGATTCTACCGAAATCCTGTATTTTGTAAGTAACCGCCCCGGCGGAAAAGGCAAACGCGACATTTGGTACAGCCGTATTGAAGGCGACAATTTTTCGCAACCAGTGAATTTGGCGGCTATTAACACGAAAGAAAACGACATCACCCCTTTCTATCACAGCGGGACGGGGATGCTCTACTTCAGTACCGACGGCCTTCCTTCCATCGGTGGGTTCGATATTTATCGCGCCAAGGGTCGTACTGATGTTTGGGACGAACCCGTGCACATGGGCATACCTATCAACTCGTCGGCCAATGATGCTTATTTTGCCGTCAGCAAAAATGGCAAAACAGCATACCTCGCCTCCAATCGCAAAGGCGCCAACACATTTACTGCCGACGAGAAAGGAGAAATCCCCGGCGAACAGGCTTGTTGCTACGATATTTTCCGCGCAGCCATCGAAAAGCCGGTGATGATAGCCGTTACTTTTGACAAATCAACAGGCGATTCCCTGCGTGGTACCACACTCCAGTTAGTGGAGTTTTCTTCGAAAGGCACACCGGTCGAAGAGCGAAAAATCGAAGTAGCCGGCACTAATTTTAGTTTCGATTTGCAACCCCGGCGCTCTTACATGCTGATAGCCTCGAAGCCGCGATATACCCCCGATACGCTTCGTTTCGAGACGCCGCCCACCATCTGGAAAGATACTTTGGTTAAAAAACTGTACCTCCAGCCGGCAGTGCCCCAACTCATCGTCACCGTTTACGACAAAGCAACCGGCGAACCACTGCCCGGCGCGAAAGTTCGTTTCGATGTGCTTAAGAGAAAATTGCCCGGCGGCACCTATGCTACCGGCAAAAGTGGCGGGCCGCTCGAATCACAGGAACGCGTCAACGCCGAGAGCAATCGTTTCGACTACACCATTGACTACGACCATTTTTACAAAGCCAGGGCTTTCAAACCCGGCTACACGCCTGATTCCACAAGCGAAATTTCCACGGAAGGCCTTACCGAAGCCAAAACGCTCGAATACAAACTTTTCCTGACCAAAGGAGTCACGTTTGCAGCGCACACCTTAAATACGGTCACACGCGACACCCTTTATGGCGTTACCTACAAACTTTTTGAAATCGAAGGCGGCGACCGAAAAGAGCAATTTGTGAATCCGCCAGGTATTAAAAGTTATGAAACGCTCCTCAATTACGAGCGCCAATACCTCATCATCGCTTCGAAGGATGGATTCACGAGCGACACGGTTAGATTCTCTACGAAAGACCTGCCGCCCACGGAAAGCTTCCATCACATCGAGCGGGAATTGCGCCTGCGTCCACTCACGCTCGACGCTTATTTGCCGATCAAACTTTATTTTGACAACGACGAGCCCGACAAGCGAACGACAAAAACCACAACCGACCGCGAATACCGCCCCACCTACGTGGATTTTTATCGCCGCAAACCTGAATTTTTGGAAAAATACTCCGAGGGACTGGACGGAACGGCAAAACAGGCGGCGCTCGATTCCATTGATGTCTTCTTCGAACGCGATGTGCGCGGCGGCTGGGAACGACTTTTCTTCTTCTCCGAAGATTTGTATAAAATGATGGAGCGCGGCGACTACATCGTACTCACGCTCAGAGGTTTTGCCTCGCCGCGTGCCGCGACGCAGTACAACCTGAACCTGACAGCCCGCCGCGTAGCCAGTGTGCGCAATCACTTCCTGAAACACGACGGCGGCATCTACAAGAAATTTGTGGACAGCGGCCAAATCGTCATCAAACTCGAACCCAACGGCGAAAACCTCGCTCCGAAGGATATCAGCGATGATATCCGCGACGAAAGAAAATCTTTGTACGACCCCCGCGCCTCCCGCGAACGCCGACTCGAAATCATCGGCGTCGAAGTAAAGCGCGGCACAAACGGAATTTAGTTCTTGATTCCTGGTTGTTAGTTGTTGGTTTTCAAAACATTTTACAACCAACAACTAACAACCAGGAACCAACAACCAACAACAAATTTAATCCTGCCCCAAAACCCGCCGCGACGAACCCTTAGTTTACTCCCCTGTAATCTCCCGCCCGGCAAACCGTGTATAACCATGAACAAGTTGATGGGAGCCACTTTCGTCGTGTGCTCTTTTGTGCTGCTGACAGGGAGAGTCGGCGCGCAAACACCACGAGCCTACGAAAATGCCGCAGACAATGCCATGGAGGCTAAAGACTACTACGCCGCCATGCAATATTTTGGAAAAGTCCTTGAAATGGAGCCAAATCGCCTCGATGTATCGTACCGCTATGCGGATGCTGCCCGCCAGTTTGGCGCTTACGGGCAAGCCGAGGTATTGCTCCAACAAACGCTCGATGCCGATAAAAACGGTAAATTCCCTGACGTACCTTTTCGATTGGCCAACGTGAAAAAATATCTTGGCAAATACGACGAAGCCATCCGGCTTTACCGCCGCTACACTGCCTCCGCGCCCTTGAGTTCGCCGCTGCGAAAAGAAGCCGAGCAAGACATCGAGCAATGTGTCTGGGCGCTCGAACGACTTAACAATCCAGACAAAACGATCCTGATCGAACGCCTGCCCGACGAAACGCCCAACACCGCGCAATCGGATTTTGCCGCCACCATGCTGGGCAATACGCTCGTTTATTCCTCCTTTCGCGAAATAGAGTGGGGCGATAAAAATTATCCCAAGCGCCCCATCGTAAAAGTCATGGAATCCCGCGAGGGAGCCGAAAGCGCGTATGCAATGTTCAATGATCCGAAACGCCACACCGCCAACACCGCCTTTAGCCCCGACGGCAAAGTGTTGATTTTCAACAAATGCGACTATGTGGACGTCGGAGCCATTTCCTGCGAATTATATTTTTCAACCCAAACAGCCGCCGGTTGGTCGGAACCGCTAAAACTTCCAGAAACCATAAACGTACCCGGGTTCACTTCAACGCAACCGCATATTCGTGCCAATGAAAATGGCTATTACGAACTGTATTTCGTCAGCAACAGCCCCGGCGGAAAAGGCGGCCTCGATATTTGGAAAGTGATTTTTTCGGCAATGGGCAATTGCGGCAAGCCTGAAAATCTTTCGGCCATCAACACAACACACGACGAAGCGACGCCATTTTTTGCTGAAAAAGAAAAAACACTCTTTTTCAGCACTACCGGGCGGCAAACCGTCGGCGGATTCGATATTTATAAGTCCGTGTTGAAAAATAATGTCTGGGAAGAAGCCGAACACCTCGACGTGCCGCTCAACAGCAGCTACGATGACCTCTATTTTTCTCTTCAAAATGACGGCACGGTGCTGTTCACTTCCAACCGGGAGGAATCGGCGACCGTAGCCGGCGATGCGTGTTGCTTCGATATTTACAAAGCGACTTACCTGCCTATCGAACTCAAAACCCTGGCGTTCGCCAATCCCGACGAAGACCCGCTCGCCGGCGTGGTGTTCACACTCACCGAAGCGCCCGACGCGACACCTTCCGCGACTAAATTTTCAGGCGAAAAAAACGAAGCGGATTTTGCTGTCCGCCGCCGGGAATCTTACATGGTGATTGCGCAAAAAGAATTTTACACGCCTGACACTGTGTATTTTACGACAAATGCTATCCCGACTGACCGCAAGTTCTTGGAGAAACTTTACCTCACGCCTGAGATTGGCCTGGCTGTAAAAACCTTTCATGAATGGACCAAAGAGCCGCTCTTCGACGTGCTTGTGCGGATTTATGAAACGCCCGGCGTGAAATCCAATCAGAAGAGTACCGGAGCACACAGCAACGAGTCGAACCTGCCGGTTGGCGGCATGCGAATGTTCACCGTAATTGCTGAAAAAGAAGGCTATCTGCCCGATACGGCTATCGTAACGGCGGAAGAATTGAAGGCCATCAAAGCGGGCTCCACGATGTACAAAAACCTGTTTCTCAGCCCGTCCAGCATGAGTGCCTATCTACCGATTTCTCTGTTTTTTGACAACGATCAGCCAGACCCGCGTACGCGCTACACCACGACTTCCCAAACTTATGAGCAGACGGTGGAACGCTACATGACACGGCGTGAGGCATTTATCGAAAAATACACGGCGACACTGCAAGGCGTTGAAAAAGAACAGGCTGTAGAGCAATTAGGCAAGTTTTTCGATGAGGAAGTACAGACAGGTTACGTCAAACTCGAGGTATTTGCCAGCAACCTCGACCTGTTCCTCAAAGGCGGCTCTACGATTGAAATTATGGTAAAAGCATTTGCCAGTCCGCTCGCATCTTCGGATTACAACCTGGCGCTGACGCAACGCCGTATCGCCAGTGTGCGCAATTATTTCAGAAAATTCGATGACGGCATTTTCGAGCAATACGTCCGTAATGGCCAACTGAAAGTAAGTACGCTCCCACTCGGTGAAAGTGCGGCTGCGCCAAATGTGAGCGACGACGCCCGCGACAAACGCCGTTCGGTGTACAGCATCGAAGCATCGCGCGAGCGCCGTGCCGAAATTATTGAAGTAAGAATGTTTAAAAACTAATGAGTGAACAGGGGAGGAAATCGTTTGCATCCCCTTTTTCAAACCCGCATGAACGCCATGAACAAGCATAATACTATGAAAATCCTTTACCGCATGAGATATAGCCTCTTTTCGGCTTTGCTGGTGTTGCTGGCTGCGAATAGTGTCGCCGGCCAAATCCAGCTTTCGTTTACCACGACTTCGCCGACTTGTAGCGGTTACACAGACGGAACCGCTACGGTGACAGCGACTGGTGGCAGCGAACCTTACGCGTATCTTTGGAATAACAACCAGACCGGTCAAACCAACTTTGGTCTCGGCGCAGGTACTGTGTTCGTCACCGTCACGGACCAAAGCGGCCAGACGGCTACAGGCAGTGTGACTTTGACACAGCCGGCTTATCTGGCTGTGAGTCTTACAGCAAATGGCTTGAGTTGTATCAGCAACGAAGGCTCGCTGACGGCAGACGTATCGGGCGGCACGGCGCCTTATTCATACAACTGGAACACGAGCGATACAACACAAACAATTCAGGTTTCTTCGCCCGGCACCTATTTCGTGACGGTGACGGATGCTAACGCTTGCTCGCAAGTTGGAACCTATAATGTGGCGTTGGCGGCGGAGTTTTTCCCCGTTTTCAATTATCACCCGCCTTTGTGCGCAGGTCAGCCGACAGGCTCGATTGATGTCGTAGTTTATGGCACCAATCCGCCTTTTACCTGGAAGTGGGAAAATGGCGTTGAAAACCAATCGCTTATTAACGTGCCATCCGGCGAGTATGCCATTACGATCACGGATGCGACAGGTTGTACTTATACTGATACCGCGATATTGGAGGATTTGGCACAGTTGGCAGTAGATGTAACAGCAACGGATATTCCGTGCAGTTATTTGCCAAACGGAGGTGCTGTGTCGGCCTTTGTGACGGGTGGTACTTTACCGTATACTTACGTTTGGAGCAATAATGGTAGTAACGACCCCGGTCAATTAGGCCTTCCAGCTGGAGTTTATACAGTCACGGTGTACGATAAATTCGGTTGCACTGCTACCGATACGGATACGATTAACATTCCACCGGCACTTACAGGAATCATCGTTTCGCTCTCTCCTGCCTGTAATGGCAACGGCGGCTGTATCACTGTGCAAGGTGTTGGCGGCACCCCTCCTTATACCTATGTGTGGCCTGCTCTGGGTATTACCGGGCCGACGGCCTGTGGCTTGGCGCCAGGCGAATATTATGTCTGCATTTTCGATGCGAATCACTGTCAGCACGACATGGTAATCACCATGTATTCTATAGATTCACTTGATGTGAATTTGCAACTGACCAGCGCGCAATGCTTCGGTATTGACAATGGCTCTGTGATTGCTACGGTGGATCCGCCGACGGGCGTTTATAATTATCAATGGGAACCCCAGCCTCAACCGAACAGCCCTCAGATTGACAGCCTCGCAGCAGGAACTATCGTGTCGGTAACAGTGACAGACGCCAACACAGGTTGTATGGGTACCGCTGTGGACACATTGGGAGCGATTGTTGAAATTGACTTGAATATCAATCAAACGGACAACACATGTCTTGGCGATACTATTGGAAGTGCGACAGCTAACGCCTCCGGAGGTACAGCTCCGTATGATTACGTGTGGATTTTCCCGGATAGTTCGACAGTGAATGGCCCTACTATCAGCGACCTGCCAGTAGGAACCTATTTCGTGACGGCAACTGATGCAAATGGTTGTTTTGGGGTGGATTCTGCCGTTATTAAGGTAGTTGCCAGCCCCATCAATCTGGCAGTGCAAGATGATAACATTATCACGTGCGACACGCTTGTGCCGCTTACTGCGTCTGTTACTGCATCTGGTGTCACATTCGTTTGGGTAAATAGCCAGGGAGACACGGTCGGTACAACCTCGACAATTGAAGTAATCGTGCCCAATTCAGAGTCATTTGTGGTTACGGCAACCGATCCTTTCGGCTGTTCCGATACGGCTTCGGTGACTGTAACCAGCAATAGCGTCAATGTCCTGGCATCTTTCGGACCAGATACGTTGGCTTGTGCGAATGTTCCGATGACATTTTCAGTAACGAACAATGACCCTAACGACATATTGACTTACGATTGGTCGGCGACTGATCCGAATGTTGTGATTACTCCCACTGACGCTTCTACCGTAACCGTTGTGAGCCCGACGGCTGGAAGTTATACGATTAGCGTGGCGGTAAAAAACCAGTTTGGCTGTGTACAAACTTTAAGTAGTACAGTAGAAGTGCAACCCTCTATTTCCCTCGAAGGACTCCTCAAAGTTGATCTTTGTAAAGGAAAAGAAGTTGATTTTTTCAACACTTCTCCTGTGACGGGTATTTGGGATTTTGGAGATGGCGACACGAGTAATGAGTTGAACCCAACCCATACCTACGCTCAGGAAGGCAACTACATCGTGACGTTTACAAGTACCAGTGCCTGCGCAATACCTTTCGATACGACGATAACCGTTTTGCCGGAAGCCGCTGTTCAGGCCGGCATTTTTAGCGATTATGTCAGCTGCACCAACCAGGCGCGAATACAATTTACCGACTCAACAACGGCTACTTACCCACTCCAATCCTGGAATTGGTCATTCTCCACCACCCCTCCACAGACTTCCACTCAACAAAATCCGCTTATCACTTTTGTTGCCGAAGGCACCATCACCGCTACCTTGACGGTAACGGATGTGAATGGATGTGCCGATACAATTTCGATGCCGCTGGATGTAAAGGTTGTTAGCGACTCCCTCGACAACGAGGGCTTGTTTTGCCCGGGTGATTCGATTGCCTTGAACCCTGATTTCAATCCTAACTACGACTATGAGTGGGAGTCCTTCCCCAACGACCCGAATTTTGATGCAAGTAATCCGAATCCTTCCGTCAAGCCGGACGTACCGACCATGTATATCGCTACTATCCAAAATGGCGAGTGTGCGGTGATTGATTCTATCGACATAACTCCCAAACCAGCCGCTACGGTAGAATTGCCAGGCGATACTTTGCTTTGCTCTTATGACCTTTATATCATTCAGGCTCAAAACTCAAATGGCGTTGCGTTCACTTGGTCAGAATCACCCGATTTCACCCCGTCGTTACCTTCCACAGGAGATTCGGTAATTATTTCTCCCAAGAAAAACGGTGTTTACTACGTGAGGGCGCTTAATGCAGAAGGTTGCGCTGCCATTGATTCAGTTAAAATCAACAACGCAGCAGTGGAAATTGACGCCGAACCTGCCAATCGCAGCATTTGCCTCGGCGATAGCACCGAACTCACCGTCACCAACCTCGATCCGGAAGATATTCTCACGTACGAATGGACGCCACTGCTCGATCCGATTCCAAATCCGGTCGTAATACCGAATACGACTACGACGTACACGGTAAAATCAACCAACCAGTTTGGCTGCGCGGATACTATGCAGTTTAACGTGAAAGTCATCAGTATCGAAGTTACGGCAGAGGTAATGGGCAAAGACACTGTTTGCCCCGGGGAATCCACTGAACTATTAGCAACAGTGATAAGTAACTCCAACGACATCAGCTATGACTGGACGCCATCCAATTCGCTCGACGACCCCAACATTCCCGACCCCGAAGCTTCTCCTTCGGAAACAACGATTTACACCGTCACAGCAGTTGCCGAAGATCTTTGTCCCGACACGGCCAGCGTGATCGTATATTTTATGACCACTGAATGTAAAGAGCCTTACATATTTGTGCCCAAAGCCTTTACACCAAACAATGATGGCAACAACGACCTTTTCATTGTCAGAGGCGTGGATATCAAAGAGGTCTATTTCGTAGTCTGGAACCGATGGGGAGAAAAAGTGTACGAAACGCGAGACCCACAGGCCCAGGGTTGGGATGGTACATTTAATGGAAAAGAACTGACACCCGATTCCTATGCCTGGTATTTGGAAGTCACCTGTGGCAACGGCGAGATTTTTACCAACAAAGGTGATGTCACATTATTGAAATAAAAATCAAGCTCAATTGGATTCAAAAAAAAGCCCCCGACATTTTCACAATGCCGGGGGCTTAATTTTTTTAGCAGGGAAGTTCTATTGCAGAACGACTTCGCGTTCGGCCATCATCTTGCGAATGTTGATGAGTGCGTAACGCATACGTCCCAGTGCAGTGTTGATACTGACGCGAGTGAGCGAAGCGATTTCTTTGAAACTCATGTCGGCATAGTGCCTAAGAATTACAACTTCACGTTGCTCGGCAGGCAGCGCATCTACCAGTTGACGAATGCGGTCGTGCGTTTCGCTGCGCATAATCTGCGTATCGGGGCCGTCGTCGCTCAGACGCAGCACTTCGAAGATATCGAAATCTTCCGAAGGATTGATGTGCGCGCGGCGTTTGTGACGGCGGTGGTAGTCCACGCACATGTTGTAGGCAATACGCATAGCCCACTGCACGAATTTGCCTTCGTGATTGTATTTGCCCCGACGGAGCGTGTCAATGATTTTGATGAAAACCTCCTGGAAAATATCTTCGGCGAGCGCCTGATCTTTCACAAAAAGGTAAATGGAAGTGTAAATTTTCGCTTTGTAGCGATTCAGAAGAACTTCGAAGGAATGTTCGTCACCATCTACATAGCGGGCGATCAACTCGTGATCATTGAGCATCGGCATAACTTGCATGAGCAAACGGATTTTGCTGTTTTACCAGTTAAATTAGCAGAATTTAAGCGGTGTACAAGTTATAACCTATAAGCAGATGCGTTTTGTTAGATGGTGCGAATAATAATTCGGTGAGCGTTTTGTGCCGTCAAATGTAGAACGATATTGTTTTCTGACAAAAATTTTTTTTCACTTTTAACGAAATTTTACGGCGACGCGCGGGTTTTTGTCGTGTATCTTGCAAAAAGTGTAACGTTTCGGGTACTTTTGCGGCTTCTCCCGAACAAAATTGTGCAGCCTGTTTTATTTATCTTTTGAAAAATTTACCTCTGCTTCACTGTCTGAAGGGCACATCGGGTCATTAAAATACAGGATGGTGACGGCGCACTTTTCATGGAAATTGCCATAATACTCGTCCTTATTACCCTGCACGGTTTCCTCGTGTTGGGCGAAATCGCGCTTCTCACGGCCAAGCGCTCGCGCCTCGAAAGTGAAAAAGCGAAAGGGAACGCCAATGCCGCTATCGCCGTGCACCTCCTCGACAATATTGACAACTACTTGTCGGCGATGCAGATTGGCATAACGCTCATCAGCATCGTGGAAGGTGCTTACGCCGGGGTAGCCATCGGCAAACAATTGGAACCGCTGGTGTCGCTTATCCCGGCACTGGCTCCTTATGCCGAACAGATTTCGATCTCGGTAGTCGTCACAGTCATCACGTATTTGTCGCTCATCATCGGAGAACTTGCTCCCAAATATATCGCCATCCAATATGCCGAAGCACTGGCAATTGCTTGCGCGCCAGTGATGCAATTTATTACACGTGTGACTGGCCCGATTTCGGCCTTTTTAAGTTGGTCTACTAAATTGTTCATGCGGCTGCTGTTTATCAAGCCGAACGAGCAACAAGGCGTTTCAGAGGAGGAAATCAAGTTGATGGTAAAAATGGCGAATCAACAAGGTGTTTTGGACCAAAAAGAAAGCGAATTTATCCAAAACATCCTCCGTTTCGCCAACCGGGATGCCTACACGATTATGACGCACCGAAACAATGTGGAATGGCTCGACATCAACGCGCCGTTGGAGGAGAACGACAAAATTGTGTATGAGAGCGGTTACACCAAATTCCTCGTGTGCGACGACACCATAGAAAACATATTAGGTGTGGTGAAATTGCGCGACTACGTGGACCATCGCAACAAGCTTGACTTCAATCTGCGCGGCATTGTGGCGCAACCGCTGTACGTGCCGGAGACGATGAATGCCTTGAAAATTCTCGAGCGTTTTCGCAAGGAGCGCAACTACTTCGCAGTAGTGGTGGACGAATACGGCTCTACCGAGGGGATTCTGACTTTACACGACCTTACGGAAAATATTTTCGGCGCCCTGCCTGACCTCGGCGACACGGAAGAACAAGCCATTATCACACGGGAAGATGGAAGTCTGTTGGTGGATGGCCTGATCCCGATTGACGAACTGCGCGAGGTGATTTCGCTGAAAGAATTTGATTTTGAAGATACGGACTACTCCACGCTGGCGGGTTTTATCCTTTTTAAATTGAGTGAAGTGCCGAAAACGGGCGATACGCTGGAAGCCGAAGGCTACCGTTTCGAGGTGGTGGACATGGACAAAAGCAAGATTGACAAAGTCCTCATTTCAAAGGTAGAAACTACCGCAAACCTGCTTTCAAGCGATTAAACCTCTTCAACTATGGAAGTCCCCTGCGAGCCGTCGCCACTTGTCCACATCCAGGTTTCGTGCAGGCGGATGCGCCCGTCGGGCAGTATTTCAGGCCTGGAATGGCAAATACCTGTATGCAATTCTCCTTTGTCGTTCACCTGATGGTAACGCATATCGAGGCAACCATTTTCATCGGCGAGTGCGATGAGATGACCGCTCACAATGCTGCCACCGGAGTATTCTGCGGTGACAATTTTCCCATTTTGTTGATAATGAAAAATGGTATCGCCTGAGACTTCGCCATTTTCCGTGTTGGCTACCGGACGGAAAGTTTTGTTGTGATAAATCATATTTTAGTAGCCCAATTTCTCTAATTCCGCCATCATCAGGTGTACGCCTTGCTCGGTCATCGGCACGAGCGGAAGCCGTACTTCGCGGCTACAAAGCCCCTGAAGTTCGAGTGCCGCTTTCACCCCGACGGGGTTGCCTTCAATGAAAAGCAGTTTGTATAGTTCCAGCAATTTAAAATTGAGTTTCTGAGCAGTCGGCATATCCTGACGCAAAGCCGCACGCACCATGTCGGTGAAAGGGCGTGGCATCGTGTTGGCAATCACCGAAATGACACCATCGCCGCCGGCGGCAATCAAAGGCAGAGTGATGAAATCGTCGCCACTGAGCACGAGAAAATCTTTGGGTTTGCCCTTGATAATTTTCATCACTTGGTAAATATCGTCGGAGGCCTCCTTGATACCGAGGAATTTATCGCTCGAGTTGGCGAGGCGCAGCGTCGTTTCGGCATTCATGTTCGAAGCCGTGCGGCTCGGCACATTGTAGATGATGATGGGTTTAGGCGACACTTCGGCCAGTTCCATGTAATGCTGGAAAATACCTTCCTGGCCGGGTTTGCTGTAGGCGGGATTGCTGGAGAGCAGTGCATCAATCCCTTCAAAATTGTAGTTTTTTATCTTTTCGACCAAGGCAGCGGTGTTGTTCCCGCCAAAAATACCGGCCACGAGGGGTAGCCGGCCACGATTGATTTTTATCGTAAAATCGAGTACTTGCCGGTGCTCTTCATCCGAGAGCGTGACCGATTCACCGGTAGTGCCAAGGCTCACGAGAAACTCGACCCCGCCAGCGACGACGTGCTCGATGATTTTTTCAAGGTCTTCCCAGTCAATACTGCCGTTTTTAAATGGTGTGACGAGTGCCACGCCAGTGCCTCTAAATCGTTCGTGCTGATTCATTTTTTGTCAGGACAATTTTATCCAGATACAAATGCATTTGTTCGATAAAAAAAGGAAGCCCCTTGTTATCAGGCGTTTCCAGTAACAAGTCGAAATCATTAGGCCGGTCAGTCGCAAACCCGACTTTCATAGCGGCTTGCGAAGCGGCGGCGAGCCATTCGAGGGGGGCACATTCTTCGGGGTCGAGATAAATCAGCAGATCGAATTTTTCTTCTGCAAAAGCAGTTGCTTTTTCACTTTTCGGTACCCCTGCCCAGGTTGTTTCTTTTTGGAAGAAAAAGTTAAACGCGTGACCTTCAGGCGGTTGTTTGGTTTTGAAGTAGCCGAACAACCGCACACTTTTCCCACTTTCGACCAAGCGTTTGGCGTAATCCATTACCTCGTGCCGTGTTTTTTCGGTAGTCGCGTCAAACAAAATGCCCACCTTTTTGGCACTGCTGAAGTTGTGAGCCTGACGACGGCGCTTTTGCGTCGCCAGTACTCGTTGCAGTGATTTTTTATATAAAGCGCTGCGGATGGATTCCAGCATAGCGAGTATGATTTTGATTTTGGAAATTCCGACTTCTAACGTTCAAAGCCCAACGCCTATTTGGAATTAGGAGCGAGTTCGCGATAATGCCCCATTTTGCTGTATTTTTCAATGCGGTGCAGGATGCGTTCGTCGGTATCCTGCGCCATCAGTTTTTGAAGTTCTGACAAAATGTGGTTTTTGAGCGTAGTCGCCATTTCTTCAGGGGCATTATGCGCTCCGCCAAGCGGTTCTTTTACAATGCCGTCAATCAAACCAAATTGAAGCATGTTATCGGCGTCGAGTTTCAGAGCTTCTGCGGCTTGTTCTTTGTAATCCCATGAGTGCCAAAGAATTGAGGAGCAGGACTCGGGAGAAATAACCGAGTACCACGTGTATTCGAGCATAAAAACCCGGTCGCCCAGACCGATACCCAGAGCTCCGCCCGACGCGCCTTCGCCGATGATGTAGCACAAAATGGGGACGCGAAGTTGCGCCATTTCAAAAAGATTGCGGGCGATGGCCTCAGCCTGGCCGCGTTGTTCGGCCTCGAGGCCAGGAAAAGCGCCGGGCGTATCAATGAGGGTCACTACCGGGAATCCGAACCGCTCGGCCATTTTCATCAGGCGAAGCGCTTTGCGGTAACCTTCGGGATTGGCCATGCCGAAGTTGCGATACTGGCGCATTTTCGTGTTTACGCCTTTTTGGTGGCCGATAACCATGATGGTTTGGCCGTCCAGATTTGCCAAACCGCCTACGATGGCGTGGTCGTCGCCGGCATAACGGTCGCCGTGCAATTCGATAAACTTTTTGCACATCGTCGTCACATAATATAAGGTGTACGGACGTTCCGGGTGGCGGGAAAGTTGTACTTTTTGCCAACCTGTCAGGCTGGAAAAAATTTCTTTGCGTTTGGCGGCGATCTTGATTTCCAGTTCGCGCACCATATCAGTGACGTCCAGTTCTCCTTTTTCTCCCACTTCTTTTAGTTTCTCCAACTGTTCGTACAGTGCTTCCAGGGGTTTTTCAAAATCCATGAAGGTCATTGCCATGTAGCTCCAAAAATTGGTTTCGGATGAATGATGTGCGGGCAGGATTATGGCAGGCGATTAAATCGGTCGGGTGAAATTGGTATATTGAAAGGTGGGCAAAGGTATGGTGAAAGCTGTTGATTTTTCCGAAGCGTAAAGAAAGGGTAAACTTTTTCAGATTTTTTTCAAAAAAAATTTGTCCGTGCGCCGGGATTAAAATTACCTTTGCCCCGCTTTTAAAAGAAAGCATTTGGATTGGTAGTTCAGTCGGTTAGAATGCCGCCCTGTCACGGCGGAGGTCGCGGGTTCGAGTCCCGTCCAGTCCGCAGAAGCTCAGCCTCAAGTCGAGGCTGGGCTTTTTTGTTTGAAACAATGCCGTTTTTTACCTACATCCTACAGTCTGAACGAGATCAAAGTTTTTACGTTGGTTTCACTTCTGATTTGCAGCAACGTTTGGAGCAACACAACTCCGGACTTTCAGCCTACACTTCCAGTAAGATACCCTGGAAACTGGTTTATTTTGAAGAGTTTGAGACAAAAACGGAAGCATTGAAACGAGAAAGATTTCTCAAGCGGATGAAAAATTCCACTTTTTATCAAAGACTGATTGACGAAAAACCAGTCGGTTAGAATGCCGCCCTGTCACGGTCCCGAGGCCTCGGGACGGGTTCGAGTCCCGTCCAGTCCGCAGAAGCTCAGCCTCAAGTCGAGGCTGGGCTTTTTTGTTTGAAACAATGCCGTTTTTTACCTACATCCTACAGTCTGAACGAGATCAAAGTTTTTACGTTGGTTTCACTTCTGATTTGCAGCAACGTTTGGAGCAACACAACTCCGGACTTTCAGCCTACACTTCCAGTAAGATACCCTGGAAACTGGTTTATTTTGAAGAGTTTGAGACAAAAACGGAAGCATTGAAACGAGAAAGATTTCTCAAGCGGATGAAAAATTCCACTTTTTATCAAAGACTGATTGACGAAAAACCAGTCGGTTAGAATGCCGCCCTGTCACGGTCCCGAGGCCTCGGGACGGGTTCGAGTCCCGTCCAGTCCGCAAAAAAGGTTCAGCGCTTTCGCCGGGCCTTTTTTATTTTTGCAAAACATGCTGCTCGCCAAAATCCAGTCCACCATCACAGCCTATAAAAAATGGCTGAGTGAAGTCCGCCATCACCCGTTCGCTCATAAATGGGAGTCGCTGCAACATTTTCAGGCCAACTGGAATCCTGACACGTCCGACCCGGCAGCCATGTTCGACGCCTGTTTTCAAAACTCCGAAACGCGCCGCCTTTGGCAAACGGAGCATTGGTTTCCGAAAAAAATGATGCTCGAATTCTGGCATTTCGACCCCATGACCCTGCGCCTGATGTTCGATGATTTGTTCAACGAAACCCGCGAGGTGGAAGGTCGCGTCGGGCGTTTTTTATTCGGATGTGACTCATTGTTAAAGGATTACAGGCAGGCGCACCCGCTTTCGCCTGAGAACAACCATTACCACGACGATTACCGGATGATTGCGCTCTACCTTGCCTTTCGCTATCCGGAATCTTATGCGCCCTACGATTTCCCGGTTTTTCAGCAGGCGATGACACAGTTCGGCGCGCGTGATATTCCGCAGCAAAACGACCTGCCGCGCTATTTCAAAGTGATTCGGACGCTGATGACTTTTTTGGAAAAAGACGGCGAAGCAGAAATTTTGATGAAAAAACGCCTGCACCCCAAGCGGCATTTTCAAGGGAAAACACTTTTGCTTGCTGAGGATTTTTGCCGCTTCGTTGCGAATACTTAATTTTGAAAAATCCTCGTTAGGGTTTACGTTTGCAAATAAATCCCTGCCTGCCACCCCTTTTCCTCAGTTCCCCTCCGTAGTTAATTCCTGCTGCTAAACACCCTCTGACCCTGTTCCGCCCCGAACAGCCGTCTTCGCACATCCTTTTACCAAATCCGATACTTTCTGATGCTGAATGACACAATCTTGGCCAACCTCACGAAAACCTACGCCGACAAAAACTATCGCCACACCGCGCTCCTCC
>Ga0209172_10000194_pt1 | contig 183689 bp, 176 predicted proteins | sample LarsenN4metaG_FD_184113 | JGI IMG/M metagenome (GOLD analysis project Ga0209172, IMG submission 184113) | Hot spring sediment bacterial and archeal communities from British Columbia, Canada, to study Microbial Dark Matter (Phase II) - Larsen... ... | reverse complement strand
CGTTCTACTTCGGGGGGACGTCCCTCCTGATCGTGGTGGGCGTGGCCCTGGATACGGTGCAGCAGGTGGAGTCCCACCTCCTGATGCGCCACTACGAGGGGTTCCTCAAGAAGTCGCGGGTGCGGGGGAGAATCTCGTGACGGAGCAGGGAAACAGAGCCATGGGCGATCAGGATGAGGTGAATGGACACCAGTTGAGCGGAATGAAGCCCCGTACCGCCACCGCGCAGCGACGGACGTGGGCTGGCCCTATGGCGATCGCGCTTGCAGTGGTGGCTGCCGCGGTGGTGCTGGTAGGCGGAGTCTATTTAGCCCTCATGCGCGTCCCGGCGGCGCCGCCCCGAACCCAGCAGATCGGCTCTGTGCGGGTTACGTTCGGGACGGATCCCCGGGTCCCGTGGACGGGGCCTGCAGAGCTGAGCGTTTCGATCGTGGATGGGCGAGGTACTCCCGTGACGGATGCCGCGGTGACCCTGACCTACGACATGGAGACCGATAGCATCGGGAGGCGGATGGCGGGTATGGGGGCACCAGCGCGAATGGCAGCACACCTGGATGGTCCCGGCCGGTACGTCGCCCCAGTTACCTTCACGATGGCCGGACAATGGAGGGTGCGGGTCGCCATTGCGCGTGGAGGACGCCAGGAGGGTCAGGGCGAGTTCCTGGTTACCGTGCGCTGAGTGCTTGATTTCATAAATCTGTATCAGGCTTCCCCTGATACGGATCGTCCTCTGCCAAGGGCGTTTCGTGTAGGGTTGGCTCACGCCAAACCTACACGAACTTATGAAATCAAGCACTAAGGTGTCAGAGCTTACGTCAGGGCGGTAGAACGTGGGCTGGAGGGGGACGTCGTGGAACCGGTGCAGGGTGTCACTATCCTTCTTGCCGTGAGCGCAGGCGTGCTGTCGTTCCTGTCGCCCTGCGTGTTACCCCTGGTTCCGTCGTACCTGGCCTTCCTCTCCGGGGTCTCGGGACCTGCCGTAGCATCCGCTGCCAGGCCGAGGACTCCCCCGGGCCGGGCGGCCACCCTCGTCCACGCTGGTCTGTTCATCGCGGGCTTCTCACTGGTGTTTATCGCGCTGGGCGCCTCCTTCAGCCTGATGGGGCAGCTCGTGTTCCAGTCTCGCAGCCTGCTGCAGAAGGTGGGAGGTGTTCTGATCATCGCCTTTGGCCTGTCCCTGGCCGGTGTTCTCCGGCTGCCGTTCCTGCAACGGGAGTGGCGCGTGCACCTGCGGGCCCGTCCCGCTGGCTATGCCGGCTCTCTCCTGGTGGGAATCGCATTCGCCTCCGGCTGGGTCCCTTGCGTGGGACCGGTCCTGGGCAGCATCCTGACCCTGGCCGGAACGGCCGAGAGGGCGGCCGACGGTCTCACCATGCTGGCTGCCTACGCCGCTGGCTTGGGCGTGCCATTCTTTCTGAGCGCGCTGGCCCTGGACAGGTTCAACCGGTTCTTCGAGCGCTTTCGACGGTTTCTCCCCCTCGTGGACCGGGTGGCAGGGGTGGTGCTGGTTGCCGTCGGGGTCCTCCTGTTCACGGGTGCCATGACCAGCCTGAATGCGTATTTCATTCGGCTGACCCCGCAGTGGTTGTGGGAAAGACTGTGAGGGGCGCCGGGCTCGAAGGATTCTGGCGCCAGACGGGCGGGGATCGGCGCCGATTCGTGGACGAGACCTTTGCCAGCGTGGCGAGCGATTACGACGGTTTGGTCCGCCTTTTTTCCGCGGGGCTCGATCGACGCTGGCGCCAGGGCTGCATCGACGCCTGCAATATCGAGCGGGGTGGCTGGATCCTGGATTGCGCCACCGGCACGGGGGCGCTCGCCCTGGCAGCGGCGCAACAGGCCGGCGCGACGGGGCGGGTGCTCGGCCTGGATACCTGTGGCCCGATGCTGGCACAGGCCCGGAGGAAGGCGTCCAGGATCGAGGCCCGTCTGGCGTGGGTCCGGGCCCAGGTGGAACACTTGCCCCTGCGATCCGAGACGATCTCGAGCATCACGCTGGGGCTAGGCCTTCGCCATATGGAGGTCAAAGTGGCCGTCGGGGAAATGGCCCGGGTGCTTGCCCCCGGCGGACATCTGGCCCTGCTGGAGTTCCTGCGACCGCCCACGGGGGTCGCGCCGCGGCTGGCCCTGGCCTACCTTCGGTGGGTGGTGCCACCCCTGGCTGGCCTTTTCGCTTCCAGCCGCATGGCCTGGACGCTGGCCGCCTATCTGCCCCGCAGCATCGAGGCCGGTCCCTCGGTCGCTGATCTGGTAGAGGCCTTGGAGGGCGCTGGACTCCACCTGCTCTTCGTCAAATCGCTCTTTGCCCATGTCGTGTGGCTGGTGGCAGCGATGAAACCATTGCGGCCAGGCCCATTCCGGATCGGATAATAGATGATGGGATTTTTCAGGCGCCTGGCGTGGAGACGCGCGGCCGTTACCGATGGCATGGAGGGGGCGGCTGGGCGGTTGAAAGACGGCCGGGGGTGGCGGCGGCACCTCACCGTGGATAACATTTTCTTTGCCGCCATGGTCCTGGTCATAGCGTTCCTCCTCGCGCGGCGGCAAGGTTTCTTCCTGGCCTCACCCTCCATCCAGGTAGGGGCTCAGGCCGAGCGTGGCGCGGTCGCGCCCGATTTCGCGCTGCCCGGTCTGGACGGAGCAGCGTTTCGTCTTTCGGACTACAGGGGGAAGGTGGTCCTCTTGAACTTCTGGGCCACCTGGTGCCCGCCATGCCGGGCTGAGATGCCCTCGATGGAAAAGCTCTACCAGGTATACCGCGATCGGGGCCTGGTGATCCTCGCAGTTTCCGGCGACAGAGGCGGAAAAGCGGTTGTTGAGTCCTTCGTCCAGGAGCGAGGCGTGACGTTCCCAATCTTGCTGGACCCAGCCAATGAGGTCTTCGCCCAATACGGGGTTCGTGGATTGCCGACAAGTTATCTCCTGGATCGTCAGGGCAGAGTCGTAAGCGCCGAGGCGGGCGCCCGAGACTGGAACAGCCAGGCGGCCCGCCAAGTGGTTGGTGCATTGCTCAAGGAAGAATGAATGGTGGAGCGGGGATGAAAACCGGATGGAAGACTCTTCGGATTATCGGGCCCATTGCAGGAATGATCGGCCTGGCTTGCCTGCTGGCTCTTGGGCCCTCGGGGGCGGAGGCGGCGACGGAGGGCGAGGCCCTGCTGGAAGCACTGGAGCGCGGTCCCGGGCCGAGCAAGGGGAGCCCGGACGCTCCGGTGGCCATCGTGGAGTTCTCGGATTTCCAGTGTGGGTACTGCCGCAAGTTCTGGCAGGAGACCCTGCCGCGAATCGAGGAAAAGTACATCCGGACCGGCAAGGTTCGCTTCGTGTACCGCCATCTGGCCATCTTGGGTGCCGCCTCGGTCCAGGCCGCCATGGCCGCCGAATGCGCCCACGAGCAGGGGAAGTTCTGGCCCTACCACGACAAGCTTTTCGCCGGTGCCGGGCTGCTCGCGTTTACCGCGGGCAACCTGAAGCGTTATGCCGAGGAGCTGCGCCTGGCTCCGGCGAGATTCAACGCCTGCCTCGATACCGAGCAGCCGCGAGAGAAGGTGGAGCGGGAAACCATGGTCGGACGGGCGATCGGCATGACCGGGACCCCGGGCTTTCTGATCAATAGAGGGCGGTTGATTGGGGCCCAGCCCTTCGAGGCCTTCGAGGAGATTATCGAGGGGCTGCTGAAGGAGATAGGGTGAGGCCAGCGCCGGGACTGATGAGGCCGCGCCATCGAGCCACGCTCCTATCCCATGAAGAGAAGATCGCGATGAAGAGGGAAACGAGTTCTGCCTATCGGCTGATTCCCGCGGCGCGGTTCCACCTGTTTACGCCGGCCTTCGACTTGATCTGCACGTTGATGGGTCTGGGGATACGCTTCGCAGACCGCGTGGTTCGGACAGTGCAGATCCCCCTGAACGCCCGGGTGCTGGATGCTGGGTGCGGCACGGGGAGGCTTGCGCGCGCGGTCAAGCTCAGATGCCCGGACACGGAGGTCATCGGCCTGGATGCCGACCCACGGATCCTTGAGATCGCCCGGAGAAAGGCGGCCCGACGCGATCTAGACGTGAAGTTCTTCGAGGGGTTCGTCGAGGCCATGCCCTTTCCCGATGAGAGCTTCGATCTCGTCATTTCCGTGCTGGTCCTTCATCATCTGCCCGGGGAGGTCAAGACCCATGCCTGCCGGGAGATGTTCCGGGTCCTCCGCCCCGGCGGGAGGGCCATTATCGCGGACTACGGCCCACCGCACGGGTGGCCCGCCACGCTGGTCGCCGCCGTGATGCGATGGGGTCGGTTTGAGCGGACCGCGGAAAACTTCGCCGGACGCATTCCCTCCATGCTGCATGAAGCTGGCTTCGACCCCGTCCACGAGATCTTCCACTCGGCATGGTCCATCACCTGTTTGGAGGCGTGGAACGACCTGGCCGTTCTTGCCGAGCGGTCCTGAAGGCGGGCTGCCTTCTTCCAATTCGTATTTGGGCCCGGGGGAGATAGAAGGCGAGGACGATGCAGACAGGTGGTGGGAGGGTGTGATGAGGCAAGGCAGATGGGGACTGCTGGCCTCTGTTACCTGCGCCGGCTCTTTCAGAGGTTCCATTCCTTCATCTGCTTTGCGGGCCGCGGGCCAGGGTGAGGATGCGTATGACTGTTCTCGTCCTTAACTGCGGGAGCGCGACCATCAAGTTTCAGGTAATCGCGATCGAGGAGCGGACGCACCGGGAAGCCCGACTTGCCCGCGGGATGGTTGACGGCCTCGGGCCGGAAGCACTCGTTATCTTCGAAGGTGCTGGGGGTGCGGCCCATCGTGCGGTGGCGTCCGTCCGGAATCATCGGGCGGCGGTGGAACACATCCTGGGATGGATATGCTCGCCTGCCTCCGGCCTCCCGGACATTACGAAGCCGGACGACGTCGAGGCGGTCGGCCACCGTGTGGTCCATGGCGGCTCCCGTTTTGCGCAGTCGACCCTGGTGGACGACGACGTGTTGGCCGCGCTCGAAGCCCTGGAGGAGTTGGCGCCCCTCCACAACCCGCCCGCCGTGAGCGGCATCCGGGCAAGCCGGGAGATTCTTGGACCGAAGACGCCGATGGTGGCCGTCTTTGACACCGCGTTCCACCACACCATCCCCGAGCACGCCCACAGTTACGCCATTCCCCACGAGATGGCACGGCGGTACGGCCTGCGCCGATACGGCTTTCACGGGACCTCCCACCGCTACGTCGCCGAGCGCTATGCCGAGATCAGCGGGACGCCGCGGGATCAGGTGAACATCATCACGCTCCACCTGGGAAACGGCGCCTCCGCCACGGCCATCAAGGGGGGGAGGTCCGTGGACACCTCGATGGGCTTCACCCCCCTCGAGGGCCTGGTGATGGGCACCCGGTCGGGGGACCTCGACCCCGCCATCCTGGAGGTCTTGTCACAACGAGAAGGCTTGTCCGTAGAGCAGGTCCTCACCATGCTCAACACCGCATCCGGGCTCCTTGGGCTCTCCAGACTTAGCGCGGATATGCGAACGCTCCTGGAGGCGGCGGCCGGTCCGGATGGCCGCCAGGCCCGGCTGGCCATCGACGTGTTCTGCTACCGGGCCAGGAAGTACATTGGCGCGTACCTGGCCGCGCTCGGGGGGGCCGATGCCATTGTGTTCACCGGCGGCATTGGAGAGAATGCACCAAGCATCCGGGCCCAGATCTGTGCTGGCCTGGAGTGGTGCGGCCTCACACTGGATCCCGCCCGCAACGAGGTGGCGGTCGGGCACGAGGGATGCATCGGCGCCGATGGGTCCCGACTCCAGGCCTGGGTGATCCCCACCGACGAGGAGCTGCTGATCGCCCGGGACACCGTCCGATGCCTCGCCGACGGGTCCGGCCGTCAGACGGCGGGGAGCGGTTAAGGAGCGGAGAGTGTGCGAAGGAGAACAACGATGACCGAGATGCTGTCCACGAGGGAACTCGAGCTATTGGACGCCTATTGGCGGGCGGCGAACTACCTCAGCGTGGGCCAGATCTACCTGCTGGACAACCCGCTGCTTCGCGAGCCGCTCAAGCCCCAACACATCAAGCCGCGGCTGCTGGGCCACTGGGGGACGACGCCCGGGCTGAACTTCATCTACGTCCATCTCAATCGGGTGATCAAGAAGTTCGATCTCGACATGATCTTTATTGCCGGCCCCGGCCACGGCGGGCCGGCGGTGGTGGCGAACACGTACCTGGAAGGAACGTACGGCGAGCTGTATCCGAACGTCTCCCAGGACGAAGAGGGCATGCGGCGGCTCTTCAAGCAGTTCTCGTTCCCGGGGGGGGATCCCGAGCCACGCGGCGCCGGAGACCCCGGGCTCCATCCACGAGGGGGGCGAGCTCGGCTACGCCCTCTCCCACGCCTTCGGGGCGGCCTTCGACAACCCCGAACTCATCGTCGCGTGCGTCGTAGGCGACGGTGAGGCCGAGACGGGTCCCCTGGCCACCTCCTGGCACTCGAACAAGTTCCTCAACCCCATCCACGATGGAGCCGTCCTGCCGATCCTCCATCTCAATGGTTACAAGATCGCCAATCCGACGATCCTCGCGCGCATCGGCCGTGAGGAGCTGGAGAGCCTGTTCATCGGGTATGGCTACACGCCCCATTTCGTGGAAGGCTCGGATCCCGGGACCATGCATCAGCTCATGGCGGCCACTCTGGATAGCGTGATCGCGGAGATCCGGACCCTCCAGCAGAACGCCCGCGGCAAGGGCGACGCCACGCGCCCCCGCTGGCCCATGATCATCCTGAGGACTCCCAAGGGATGGACGGGGCCGAAGGAGGTGGACGGTCACAAGACCGAGGGGTCGTGGCGGTCGCACCAGGTGCCCTTGGCCGATATGGCCACGAAGCCCGGTCACGTCACGCTGCTCGAGGATTGGATGAAGAGCTACCGGCCCGAGGAACTGTTCGACGAGAAGGGCGGTCTGCGGCCGCACCTGGCGGACCTGGCCCCCAAGGGGACCCGGCGCATGGGGGCCAATCCGCACGCCAACGGAGGCATTCTCCTCAAGGACCTGCGGATGCCAGATTTCCGCAAGTACGCGGTCGAGGTCCCGAAGCCCGGGACCATCGTCGCCGAAAGCACGCGGGTCCTGGGGGGCTTTCTTCGCGACGTCATGAAGCTCAACATGGAAAACAAGAACTTCCGTGTGTTCGGGCCGGATGAGACGGCGTCGAACCGCCTGGACGCCCTCTTCGAAATCACCGATCGTACGTGGGTCGGCGAGCGGAGCCCCGAAGACGACCACCTGGGCCCTCAAGGTCGCGTGATGGAGATCCTGAGTGAACACACCTGCCAGGGCTGGCTGGAAGGGTACCTGCTCACCGGCCGCCACGGCTTCTTCTCGTGCTACGAGGCGTTCATCCACCTCGTGGACTCGATGTTCAACCAACACGCCAAGTGGCTCAAGGTGACGAAACGGGAGATCCCCTGGCGCCGGCCGATCGCATCCCTCAACTATCTGCTGACCTCCCACGTGTGGCGGCAGGACCACAATGGGTTTTCGCACCAGGATCCCGGATTCATTGATCACGTGGTCAACAAGAAGGCCGAGGTGATCCGGGTGTACCTGCCGCCCGATGCCAACACGTTGCTCTCGGTGACCGACCACTGTCTCCGAAGCCGGGACTACGTCAACGTCATCGTGGCGGGGAAGCAGCCGGCGCTGCAGTACCTCGACATGGAGGCGGCGATCAAGCACTGCACGGCCGGCATCGGGATCTGGGAGTGGGCGAGCAACGATCGAGGAACGGAACCCGAGGTGGTGATGGCGTGTGCGGGAGACATTCCCACGCTGGAGACGCTGGCGGCGGTGTCACTGCTGCGCGGCTACGTGCCCGACCTGAGGATTCGGGTGGTGAACGTCGTCAACCTGATGAAGCTCCAGCCGGCCAGCGAGCATCCCCACGGGCTGTCGGACAAAGACTTCGACACCCTCTTCACGACCGACAAGCCCATCATCTTTGCCTTCCACGGCTACCCCTGGTTGATCCACCGGCTGACCTACCGCCGGACGAACCACAAGAACCTCCACGTCCGGGGCTACAAGGAGGAGGGGACCACGACGACCCCCTTCGACATGGTGGTCCGGAACGACCTGGATCGGTTTCACCTGGTGGCCGACGTGATCGAGCGCGTGCCGCGGCTCGGCTCCATGGCGGCGTATGTCAAACAGGCGATCCGGGACAAGCTGATCGAGCACCGGGAGTACATCCAGAAGTACGGTGAGGACCTGCCGGAGATCCGCACCTGGGTGTGGAGCGAGGCATGAGGGCGAGGCAGGTCCACCCGCTGGCCGGCAAGCCGGCCCCCGACATGCCATCAGGAGGTCACACATGGCCAAGAGGAAGCAGCGCGCACCGTCGGCACCGACCATCGACCTCGCGTCCCTCACGGAGCTCGCGCTGGACCTTCGCTGGTCGTGGAACCACAGCGCCGACGAGCTCTGGGCCCAGCTTGACCCGGAGCTCTGGGCCCTCACGCACAACCCCTGGGTCGTGCTGCAGACGGTCTCGCGGACCGCGCTGCAGCAGGTCCTGGCCCGCCCGGAGTACCGGCGCCGGGTCGAGACGCTCCTCCGCCTCCGGCGCGAGCATCTGGACTCGCCGGCCTGGTTCCAGGGCAGTCACCCCCAGGGGCCCCTCACCGGGGTCGCCTACTTCAGCATGGAGTTCGGCCTCAGCGAGGCCCTTCCCATCTACGCCGGCGGCCTCGGCAACGTGGCCGGCGACCAGCTCAAGGCGGGGAGCGACCTCGGCGTCCCGGTGACCGGTGTCGGGCTCCTGTACCAGCAGGGGTACTTCCGCCAGGCCATCACAGCGGACGGTAGCCAGGAGGCGCTGTACCCGTACAACGATCCGGGGCAGCTCCCCATCAGCCCGGTGCGGGACGCGAGCGGCGAGTGGCTCCGTCTCGCCCTCCCGCTGCCGGGCTATAAGGTCTGGCTGCGCGCCTGGCAGGTCCAGGTGGGGCGGCTCAGGCTCTACCTGCTGGACAGCAACGACCCGGCGAACCCGCCGGCCATCCGCGCCGTCACCAGCGAGCTGTACGGCGGCGGCCCGGAGCTGCGCCTCCGGCAGGAGCTGGTGCTGGGGATCGGCGGCTGGGGGCTGCTGCAGGCCCTCGGTCTCCGGCCCGAGGTCTGCCACTTGAACGAGGGGCACGCGGCCTTCGCGGTGCTCGAGCGCGCCCGGACCTTCATGGAGGACAGCGGCCAGCCCTTCGATGTGGCCCTCGCGGTCACGCGCGCCGGCAACCTCTTCACCACCCACACCCCGGTCCCCGCGGGCTTCGACCGCTTCCCGCCGGCGCTTATCGGCCAGTACCTCCGGCGATACGCGGAGCGGGACCTGGGCATCGAGTTCCACGAACTCCTGGCGCTCGGCCGGGAGAACCCGACCGACCCGGACGAGCCGTTCAACATGGCCTACCTCGCCATCCGGGGCAGCAGCGCGGTCAACGGGGTGAGCCGCCTGCACGGCCAGGTAAGCCGCCGGCTCTTCCGGAGCCTCTTCCCGCGGTGGCCCGAGGCGGAGGTTCCGGTGGGTCACGTAACCAACGGGGTGCACGTCCCCACGTGGGACTCCGCCGAGGCCGACGCGCTCTGGACCAAGGCGTGCGGCTGCGACCGCTGGCGCGGCACACTGGACACCGTCGAGCGCGACTTCTGCTGCGTGGCCGACGCCGAGCTGTGGGCCCTGCGCGGGGCTGGCCGCCGGGCTCTGATCGCCTATGCCCGCGAGCGGCTGGCGCAGCAGTTCGCGGTGAGGGGAGCTTCTGAAGAGGAGCTGGCGCGCGCGCGCGAGCACCTCGACCCCGAGGCGCTCACCCTGGGTTTCGCCCGGCGCTTCGCGACCTACAAACGCCCGAACTTGCTGCTGCACGACCGGGAGCGGCTGCTGCGCATCCTGAACGACCCCGAGCGGCCGGTGCAGCTCATCCTCGCCGGGAAGGCGCACCCTGCCGATGGGGCCGGACAGGCGATGATCAAGGAGTGGTTCCATTTTCTCCGCCGCCCCGAGGCGCGCCGGCGCGTGGTATTCATCCCCGATTACGACCTGCTCCTGGCCGAGCACCTCGTGCAGGGCGTGGACCTCTGGATCAACATGCCGCGCCGGCCCTTTGAGGCCAGCGGGACGAGCGGCATGAAGGTGCTGGTCAACGGCGGCCTCAACCTGTCCGAGCTGGACGGTTGGTGGGCCGAGGCGTACACGCCCGAGGTGGGCTGGGCGCTGGGCGACGGCCAGGAGCACGGCGACGACCCCGCTTGGGACGCGGCGGAGGCGGAGGAGCTGTATGCGCTCCTCGAGCGCGAGGTCGTCCCGGCGTTCTACACCCGCGACGCCGGGGGCATCCCCACGGCCTGGATCGCAAAGATGCGCGAGAGCATGGCGCGCCTGACCCCGCGGTTCTCCGCCAACCGCGTGGTGCGCGAGTACACCGAGAGATACTACCTGCTGGCCGCGGCCGCCTACCGGAAGCGGGCGGCCGACAAGGGAGCGCTGGGGGCGCAGGTGCTCGCCTGGCGGCGCGACCTCGCCGCGCACTGGCCCGAGGCGCGTTTCGGGGCGGTCCATGTCGAGACGCGCGAGGGCCGGCACCAGTTCACCGTCCACGTCCACCTCGGAGGGCTCAACCCGGAGGCGGTCCGTGTCGAGCTGTTCGCCGACCCGATGGATGGCGGGGAGCCCGTGCGCCAGGCAATGGCGCGTGGGCGGAAGCTGGACGAGCCAGGCAACGCTTACGAGTACGCCGCCGGCGTCCCCGCCTCGCGGAGGGCCGTCGACTACACCCCGCGGCTCGTCCCGCAGCACCCGAACGCCGCGGTGCCGCTGGAGGTGGCCGAGATCCTCTGGCAGCGCTGATCGGGCGGTTCGGCTATAGGGGAGGGTAGCATGGTCAAGGATCCGGTGTGCGGGGTGGAGATCGAGGAGGGGAAGGCGCACGCCAAGCGGGAGTACGGGGGCAGGACCTTCTTCTTCTGTTCGGCGAAGTGCGAGACGGCGTTTGCGGCCGATTCGGGCAAGTATGCAGGAGGGCCAACCGGGAAGCAGCCGCGGCATGCTCCCTCGGCGACGACGGGCGTGCCGGAGGGGGACGCTGGCCCCAAGCGAGTGGAGCTGCCGGTGTTCGGCCTGACCTGCGCCAAGTGCGTCCAGGCGGTGGAGAAGGCCCTGCGGGCGGTCGGGGGCGTGAAGAGGGCGACGGTCAACCTCGCCAGCGCGCGGGCCTTCGTGGAGTATGACCCGGCCCAGACCGCCGCAGCGGCGCTGGAGCGAGCCATTCGGGATGCCGGCTACCGGACCGAGGGAGCCACGGCCCGGTTCGCGATCGAGGGGATCACCTGTGCCTCATGTGTCACGAAGATCGAATCGGCCCTCCTGGACACGCCCGGGGTGGTGAAGGCCAGTGTGAACGTCGGAACCGAAGAAGCCACGGTGGAATATCTTCCCAGTGTGGCCGATCTTCCAACGATCAAACGCGCGGTGGGGTCTGCTGGGTACAAGGTAGTTGAGGCCCCGGCCCCTGCCAGCCCCGAGGCGGCGGACAAGGAGGCCGAAGCCCGAGACCGGGAGTATCGAACCCTGATGCGCAAGTGGTGGTTCGGGGCTGCGGTGGGTGTCTTCACCATGCTCCTCAGCTACCCCTGGCTCATCCCGGTGCTCCGCGACTGGTTCCCCCGGGGGAGTTCCCAGCTCTGGTACGTGTGGGCCGCCATGGGGGTCGGCGCCCTCGCCGTGCTGGCCTACAGCGGCAACCAGTTCTTTACGGGGGCCTGGCAGGCACTGAGGCACCGCTCGGCCAACATGCACACGCTGATCGCGCTGGGCACAGGCGTGGCGTGGATCTACTCCAGCATCATCCTGCTGTTCCCCCGGGTCCTCCCCTCGGCGGAGTTCGTCGAGGTCTACTATGACGTGACCGTGGTCGTCACCGCTCTCGTCGTCCTCGGCCTGGCCATGGAACTGAAGGCCAAGGGGCGGACGAGCGAGGCCATCAAGAAACTCATCGGCCTCCAGGCCAAGACGGCCCGGGTTGTGCGGGACGGGAAGGAGCTGGATATCCCCGTCGAGGAGGTCCTGGTGGGGGATACCGTCGTCGTCCGCCCCGGGGGAAAGGTCCCGGTAGATGGCGAGATCATCGAAGGCGCTTCGGCCGTGGACGAGTCTATGGTCACCGGCGAGTCCCTTCCGGTCGAAAAACGGGTGGGGGACGAGGTCATCGGGGCCACGATCAACAAGACCGGGAGCTTCAAGTTCCGGGCGACCAAGGTGGGGAAGGACACCGCCCTGGCCAATATCATCCGGATGGTCCAGGATGCCCAGGGTTCCAAGGTCCCCATCCAGCGGATCGTGGACGTGGTCTCCGGGTATTTCACGCCGGCGGTGATGATCCTGGCCATTTTGGGCTTCATGGTCTGGTACACCTTCGGCCCCGATCCCCGGATTGTCTTTGCCCTCATCGTGGCCGTGACTACCTTGATCATCGCCTGTCCCTGCGCCTTGGGGATGGCGACTCCCATGTCGCTCACCACCGGGGTGGGCCTGGGGGCCCTGAACGGGATCCTGATCCGTTCCGGGGAGTCGCTGCAGGCGGCCCAGGGGCTTCAGACGATCATCCTGGACAAGACCGGGACGATCACCAAGGGGAAGCCCGAGCTTACCGACATCGTCACCACGGGCGGCTTCAAAGAGCAGGAGGTTCTCCGCCTGGCGGCCGGGGTGGAGAAGTCCTCGGAGCATCCCCTCGCCGCGGCCATCGTCGAAGGCGCGGCGGCCCGAGGTCTGACGCTTCCGGACCCGGAGAACTTCAACGCCATCCCCGGACACGGGGTGGAGGCCCGCATCGAGGGGCGTGTATTGCTTCTTGGGAATCTCAAGCTCATGCGGGACCGGAAGGTCGCCTCTGACGGCTTGGAGGGACAGGCGTCCCGCCTCGCCGACGAAGGGAAGACCCCCATGTTCGTGGCCATTGATAGCAAGCCCGCGGGGATCATTGCTGTCGCCGATACGGTGAAGGAGGACTCGAAGGCGGCGATCCAGGTCTTGAAAGACATGGGGCTGGAGGTGGTGATGATCACTGGGGACAACGAGCGGACGGCCAAGGCCATCGCACGCCAGGTGGGCGTGGAGCGGGTCCTGGCCGAGGTTCTCCCCCAGGACAAGGCGTTCAACGTTCAGAGGCTTCAGCTCGAAGGGAAGAAGGTTGCTATGGTGGGGGATGGGATCAACGACGCGCCCGCCCTGGCCCAGGCCGACGTGGGGTTTGCGATTGGCACCGGCACTGACGTGGCCATCGCGGCCTCAGACATCACCCTGATCAAGGGGAGCCTGAAGGGGGTGGTGACGGCGATCCAGATCAGCCGGGCGACCATGCGGAACGTGTACCAGAACCTGGTCGGGGCGTTCATCTACAACACTCTCGGGTTGCCCGTCGCCCTGGGGGTCCTCTACCCGTTTCTGGGCATCCTGCTTTCGCCCCTGCTGGCGGCCATCGCCATGTCGTTCAGTTCGGTGACGGTCATCGCCAACGCCAACCGGCTCAAGCGGTGGAAGGCGCGGCCAGCGTGAGGAGGGAAAACGATGACCTGGGATAGGATGCTTGTGAATTTCGTTGGCCTGGGCGTAATCGGGTTCATCGTCTGGTTCTTCTGGTTGGTCAAGACCAAGGGGGTGAGGGCCGCCGTCACCAGCGGCGGCTACCAGGAGCAGATGGTCCTGGTCAAGGGCGGGTACACTCCCGACGTGATCGTGGTCGAGCGGGGCAAGCCCGTGCGGCTGAACTTCGTCCGCCAGGAGTCAGCCTCCTGCTCTGAAATGGTCCTCCTGCCAGCCTTCAACAAGAGCGCAAACCTACCCGAGGGTGAAGCCGTTGCGGTAGAGTTCCTGCCCAAGGATCCGGGCGAATACGAGTTCCAGTGCCAGATGGGAATGCTGCGGGGCAAGGTCATCGTCGAGTAAAGGTTGTTGGCCGGGAACCGAATGTTCGTCCTCGGAGTTACCCGATTTGAGAGTTGCGCCTTGCCGGTGATGCTGGGATCCAATTGGTATGGTACGACGAAATGGGAGTGAATGAATCCGGTTCCGGGGCAGCCCGACGACAAGGAGGACGCCATGGACATTTCGCGACGGACCATCTTGAAGGCGACAGCATTCGGGACCGTGGCCTTTGCCGTGGGGCGGGAGCTCGCCGCCGCCGGGTGACGCGCTACGCCGCCACGTGGGTGCTGCCGGCCGCCGTGGTCCTTCCCCTCGCCGGCGCCTGGTACATCCTCATGATCCCGCCGCTCGCCCGGGAGCTCTCCATGGGCGGCTCGCCCCCGGTGACCATCTTCGCCGGCCTGTCCGTGGCCTTCTCGGCCGTGCTCTTCCTCGTCACCTTCCTCGGTCCCTTCCAGCGGCCCCAGGCCTTCAGCCTCCCCTTCGCCGTCCTCCTGGTGCTCCTCGGCCTGGGGACCACGGCCGTGACCGAGTGGGTGCGGGAGGCGGTCCGGAAGCCCTACCTGATCTACGGCTACATGTACTCCAACGGGATCACGCATGCCGAGGCGGATCGGATCGACCGGGAGGGGGCCCTGAAGGGCGCCCGCTGGGCCTCGGTGCGGGAGGTCCAGCCCGAGACCCGCCTGGAGGCGGGCGAGGAGCTCTACCGGCTCCAGTGTGCGAGCTGTCACACGCGGGAGGGGTTCAACAGCATCCGCTTCGCCGTCCTGGGCTGGCGGGAGGAGTTCATCGACTTCCAGCTCCGGTATCTGGATGAACTGAAGGGATTCATGCCTCCCTTCTTTGGCACCGTGAAGGAGCGGCAGGCCCTGGCCGCCTGGCTGGCCGGTCTCACTCCCCGGGGGCGGCACCCGGCGGCGCCCAAGGTACGCGATCCCGTGTGGGGGACGCCATGACGCTGCCCATCCCCGCCCCCGATCCGATTCCCCTGCCCGCCTCCGGCACCCTCCTGGAGATTCTGCTGGTGGGAACGTTCGCCCTCCACCTGGTCCCCCTGAACCTGGTCCTGGGCGGAAGCGTCCTCGCCCTCTGGTCCGCTTTCCGGGCCCCCGCGAGCCCGCAGCATGCGCGCCTGGCCCGCTGGTGGGCCAAGCGGTTCCCCGCGGCCGTGGCTCTCACCATCACCTCAGGGGTGGCGCCCCTGCTCTTCCTCCAGGTCCTCTACGGCCCCTTCTTCTTTACCAGCTCGATCCTCATGGCGTGGCCCTGGCTGGGCCTCATCGCCCTCCTGCTCCTGGCCTACTACGGCTTCTACTGGTACAGCCTCCAGTTCGAACCCCTGGGTCGACGCGGGACCCTCGTGGCCGCCGGGAGCGCGGCCTGCGTCACCCTCATTGGTTTCCTCTTCACCAACAACCTGGTGCTGATGCTCCAGCCGGAGAAGTGGCGGGCCCTGTCCACATCCCGGTGGCCGGGCTGGGCCTGGAACGCCAGCGACCCCTCCGTCCTCCCCCGATTCCTCCACTTCTTCGGGGCCGCCCTGGCCGTGGCGGGCTTCGCGGTGCTCCTCATGGGGGCCTGGCGACGGTGGGCTGGAGGGTGCACCGCCTCTTCCGGTCGGCGGGGGGCCGGGCAGAGAGAGCGGTGCAGAAAGAAGTTGACCGGCTCAGCCACCCCCGGTAGATTGACCGACAACCGAGGAGGGGAGTAGATCACCCTCCGGTCTGGTGAGGCCGTCAATAAGGTCGTCCGGAGGCGGGCGATCCGGTCCACCAGCGGGGCCGGGAGGGGCCCCCTGATCGACACCTCTTGCGCCGATGCAGCGCGGGAGGTTTTTTGTGCCCTCGCCTCAAACCCAAGGAGGGGGCGGGGGGCCCCCAGAGGAGGTGTCGCGATGCCGGTGAAACCCAGCGAACAAGAGGAGGAGTATTTCGCCAGGCAAGAGTTCGAGCGGCGCAAGAAGGCCCTTGCGGAGCAAGAGAGTCGGGCGGCAGAGGAGGAACGCCTGCGGGTCTTGACCGTGGCCAGGGGTCGCTGTCCCAAGTGCGGCGCACCGTTGGTGGCGGTCCAATACCGGAGCGTGGAGCTCGACAAGTGCTCCCGCTGTCAGGGCCTCTGGTTGGATTGCGGGGAGTTGAACCATGTGCTCGCAGAGGAGAAGGGATTCCTCGGCGGGCTGAAACGGATCTTCGGCTGACGCACGAGCCATCGTACATCAACCCGCCAGCCCGGGCGCGCACCTGGTACAACCCCGCCCTCCGGAGCGTGGACTTCGAGGTGGCCGCCAGGCGGACCCTGGCGGTAATGATGATCGCGATCATCGTCCCCGCGGGCGGTCTCGCCCGGGAGAGGGAAGCGGGAACCGTCGAGCAGCTGCTTGGGATGCGGTTCCGTCCGTGGCCGCTCATGCTGGCCTCTGTCCTTCTTCTCCATTCTCCCGATCCTGGGCATCTCCGGGACCATGGTCCCGGTGGAACGCATGCCCAGAGGGAGCCATCGCCTCTCCTACCTCAGCCCTCTCACCTACTCCATGGAGATCAGCATAGGGATTTTCTTGAAAGGCGTCGGGATGCAGGCCCTCTGGCCGCAGACCCTGGCCATGGGCGGGCTTGGCGTTGGCAGCTTCGGTCTGGGCCTCTGGCGGTTCGGTCGGCACCTCGGATGATGGACACGGAACGGATCCACTCCAGTCGAGGCGAGTGGCGCGAGCACCGGCAGGAACCTTGCCTCCTATCCCAAGGAATGCGTCGTCGTGGCGACGGACCTCAGCGCAAAGATGCTGTCCCGGGCGAGGGGGAAGACGGCCGGTCGGCGGGGGAATGTCCGAATGAAGCAGATGTCGGGCTTAATGGAACGGATGGCCGAGATGCAGAAACGCATGTCCGAGATGCTGGGGACCAAGTAGTGCCTCTTGGCCTCACCTGGATGCATGGAGGAAACACGCCCATGCGTGTGACACGGTTGTTGGCAGGGATCCTGGTGACGGGCTTGTTGCTGTCGATTGGACCGAGGACCGCAGGTGCAGGCGAGGCACCCACGACGGCGAAGCAATCCGTTTCGGGAGGTGGGGTCACCGTGGACGTCACCTTCCTGATGGAACGGGGTGAGGTGCCCACGTTCCAGGTGGTTCTGGATACCCATTCAGGGAACCTTGACGGCTACCGCTTCGAGGAGATCCTGCGATTGCGCGATGGGCGGGGCGGTGAAGTGGCGCCTGCAGCCGTAGAGGGTGCGAAGGGCAGTGGGCACCACCGCGAGGCGACCGTTCGCTTTGTATGGCCTGAGCCAAAACCCAAATCCCTTGAACTGCTTGTGAAGGGTGTAGCCGGCGTCCCAGAGCGGGTGTTCCGGTGGTCGCTCCAGTAAGTCAAGGTGGACAAGGGTCATGCGAAATCGCTGGATAGCGATCCTCGTGATGATGGGAAGCCTGGTGCTGACTCCAGCCCTCACCTGGGGACAAATGAGTCCTCGCCGAGGGAAGGGGCCGGGGATGGATGGTCAGATGGGGCCGCCCAGCTCCAGTCTGCAACGGCAGGAGCAGATCGCGAAACCGGAGGATCCTCCTCGGGCTGCAGCGTCGAAGTCCACGGTCACCTCAAGCATGGAGGGGATGACCGGCGCGACAATGGAGCATCCAGCCACCTCGGTGCCCTTGTATCGAGAGCGGACATTTCTCGTGCTTCTGGGTGTCGCCGTGTCGGCCGTCGGCTTCCTCACCTACCGAATCGCCCGCTCTCGCGCACGGGGGCGTCGCGGCCCTGCGGGCTTCGTGACCGAAGCGGTCCTGGTTGTGGATCTCGTCGGCTCCACCTATCTCGCGACGCACTATGGTGATGGCCTAGCTATGAAGGCGAGAACCGCCCTGAAGGATCGGGCCCTCGCGGCGGCCGAGAATCACGGGCTCGCGTTTGCGGAGAACACCGGAGACGGCTACTTCATGACGTTCGCTTCTGTGGCAGGCGCCGTGCAAACGGCCATCGCCCTGCTGAAGGGCTTGAGAGATCGACCGCCGGACATGTCACCTGGGCCTCCCCTCGACGTGCGGGTGGGGATCAGTTTTGGCGAGCTTCTCCTGGATGCGGGGGGAATTCGCCATGGCGCGGTGATCAATCGCGCCTTCCGGCTTGAAGGGCTCACTCGTGAGGGGTTTGCCGAGGTAGAAGGGGGAATCGAGCGGGAAGCTATCCTGGACCGCAATCGCATTTTCCTCGACGAAGAGGCGGCACACGAACTCCGTGCTACCGGGATCTCCACGCGGTTTGTGGGTTTCTGCAGCCTAAAGGGATTCTCGGGCTTACATCGGGTGTACGCTGTGCTCTGGGAGACGCAGGGCTGACCATTAGGTCTCCAATCCCTTGACAAGAGGAGCGCTCTGGTATGACTCGTCAAATGCGAAAGCGGGTTTGGGCTCTGGCCGTGTTCGGAGTCGTCCTCGCGGCTGTTGGGATCGCCTCCTGGGCGCAGCAGGCGCCGGAGCATGGTGGGCATGGCACGCCCGAGGGGTGGAAGCTCACCTGGCCGGTGGGCAATCCGTCCGCGGGGCGGGAGGTCTTCGTCAAGCTGGAGTGTTACTCCTGCCACGAAGTGAAAGGCGAAACGTTCCCGGCACCGGACCCCGGGCCAGATCCAGGGAAGGTTGGGCCGGAACTCTCCGCGATGGCGCCCCTGCACCCCCCGGAATACTTCGCCGAGGCCGTCATCAATCCCAACGCCGTCGTGGAGGAGGGCAAGGGATATCGCGCCCCCGATGGCAAGTCCAAGATGCCGAGCTACAATGATCTGGTGACCGTCCAAGAGGTGATAGACCTGGTGGCCTACCTTAAGGGCCTGAGACGCGTGGAGGCTCCAACGACTCCGGGCGGCACGCCTGGATCGCCCGGTGGACACATGATGCCCGGCGGCCAGATGCCCAGGCACTGATGCCCCCTTGAGGTCAGCCCACCCCCTCCTGGGGACGTGGGATACGGAGGTCGAGAGAGCAGCGTGACAGCGCGTGCGCAGATGGTGGATGCGCGGATGGAGAAGCGGGAACGCCGACGGGCGGCGAGAGAGTCTCGGCAGGCGGAACGGGCGCGTCAAACGCGCAAGCATCGGGTCCGGCGAGTCGCGGCCCGGGGCGTCGCCATCCTCTTCGTTGCCGGCTTGGTGGCCGGCCTCGGCTGGTGGGTGTTCCGGCCAAAGCCCGGGACATACGTGCCCTCACAGGGCAACGCCCATGTCACCAGCGAGCCGGTGGGGTTTCGCTACGCCAGCGATCCGCCCACATCCGGACCCCACGCCGCGGGTATGGCGGCCTGGGGCATTCATGAACGACCCATCCCCAAGCTCCTCCAGATCCATAACCTGGAGGATGGCGGCGTCTTGGTCCAGTACAACTGCACCGACTGCGACGAGTTGGTCTCGAAGCTCAAGGACATCGTTCGGCGCTATCCAGACAAGGTCATCCTGGCGCCGTATCCCGGGATGAAGACTCGGATCGCCCTCGCCGCGTGGTCCTACATTGATGCCTTCGACGAGTTCGATGAGCAACGCATCCTCAAGTTCATCCAGGCACACCGCGGGATTGACCATCACCAACGCGGCGGCTCCTAGACCTGGCAACCGAGCAGCCAGGCGACTTGGCAATCAGGTTGTTCGAAGATACCGGTTTGCCGGATTGCCGGGTACCCTCTGGGTGCGCCTCATTGCCGGGAGAGGTCGGAGATGGATCCCCTGACCCATACGCTCTCCGGAATGGCCGTGGCCCACGCGGGCTTCCACCAGCGGATCGGCCGGCCCGCCGTCCTGGCGGTGACCGCAGGTGCCCTGGTGCCTGACGTGGACGGCGTCATGGCGCTCTGGGATCAGTTCGCGGCCATCAAGTACCATCGCGGCCTGACTCACTCGGTGTTTGGAGGGGTGCTCCTGGCCCTGCTGGTTGCCTGGCCCATCTATCGGTGGGGCGCCCGCTGGGGCGCCGACAAGCGATACTGGGAGCTCGTGGGCCTCGTCTACCTCGGGATTCTCCTTCACATCGGGCTGGACATCATCACGCCGTTCGGCACCAAGGTGCTTTACCCGTTGAGTTCGACACCTTTCTCCTGGGAACTCGCCTTCGTGATCGACCCCGTGCTCACGATGGCATTTGCGTTACCTCTCCTGGTAGCGTGGTGGCGGCCGCGCCTCGCATCCCGCGCGGGGAGGATGGGCTTGATGGCGGCGATCGCCTACCTTGGCCTGGCCGCAGGTGCCAGGGAAATGACCAGGGTGGGATTTGCCAGCGAGCTGAGACAGCAGGTGATCGCGGCTGACCGAGTCGAGGTGATCCCGGGCCTCTTCAGCCCGTTTCTGTGGAGGGCCGTGGCTGAAGGATCAGGCCGCTTCTACTATGCCGAGGTGACTCCTTGGTCAGAGGGTCCCGTGGACCTTCGCCTGTACAGCCAGTCCTCCCGGAACGGCTATATAGAGCGGAGCGATGCACTGGAATCAGTGCAATTGTTCCGGGCCGTTGCAAGATTTCCCTGGATGCGTTACCTCCGGCGCGGTGAGGAGCACATCGTGGAATACCGGGACCTCACCTTCGGCGGAGACCGGACGGTGCATGACATGGTTCTCCGCGTGGTGATGGATGAGCTAGGGCGCGTGAAGAGTGTGGACTTCAACCACCGCTTCTGATGCGGACGAGTGGCCGCGAAAGCGGCTTGGCGAAGCAGGTGGTGGAGGCGCTGCTGAATGATAGGTGAGCGGGCGGGAGTCATGAAGGAAGCGAAGCTGCTCCATACTGCTTGGACTATCGCACGCGTGCTCAGCTTGGTGGCTGGACTGGCCATGTGGGGCGGGAGTGTAGAGGCGGCCACACAGGGTGAGGCCCTGCTGGAAGCCCTGGAGCGCGGACCCGGGCCGAGCAAGGGCAGCCCGGACGCTCCGGTGACCATCGTGGAGTTTTCCGACTTCCAGTGTACCTTTTGTAAGAAGTTCTGGCAGGACACCCTGCCGCGAATCGAGGAAAAGTACATCCGCACAGGCAAGGTCCGGTTCGTGTATCGGCACCTGGCGATCCTGGGACCGCTGTCTGTGCAGGCGGCCATGGCCGCCGAATGCGCCCACGACCAGGGGAAGTTCTGGCCGTACCACGACCGCCTGTTTGCCAGTAGCGGCCTGTTCCCTTTCAGCACCGGCAATCTGAAGCGATATGCGGAGGAGCTAAGATTGAATACGGCACAGTTCGGGAGCTGTCTTGATGCCGAGCGTCCGCGAGAGAAGGTCGAACGGGAGACTCTCGTCGGACGCGCCATCGGCATGACCGGGACCCCGGGTTTCCTGATCAACCGGGGGCGACTGATCGGTGCCCAGCCCTTCGAGGTCTTCGAGGAGATCATTGAGGGGCTGCTGAAGGAGGCGGGGCAACGCCAGCCCCGGAAGCGCTGAGATGATGTGGAGGCGGAGGCTATGACAGCGTGGTGGGCTCCAACATTCTGATCGGGATGCTACGATAAGGAAGGGAGAAGGTCCCGCCTACCGGTCGATCCCCGCAGCTCGTTTTCAGGTTCTTACACCGGCATTTGATCCGGTCTGCGCCCTGAGTGGCCTGGGCGCGTGCTTCACAGAACGGGTGGTCCGCAGGGTGGGGGTGCCACTTAAGGCCCGGGTTCTGGATGCGGGTTGCGGCACCGGGCGGGTGGCGCTGGCGGTCAAGTTCAGGTCCCCGGATGCGGAGGTTATCGGATTGGATGGCGATCCTCGTATTCTTACCGTCGCCCGCCGGAAGGCCGCCCGAGGCGATCTGGACATGAAAGTCTTCGAGGGATCCATCAAGGGGATGCCCTTTCTCGATGAAAGCTTCGACCTGGTCTTTTCTGTCCTGGTGCTTCACCACCTCTCTGAGGAGATCAAGGCGCAGGCGTGCCGAGAGATGTTCCGGGTCCTTCGACCCGGGGCACGGGCCATCATTGCCGACTTCGCTCCGCCGCATGGATGGATTGCAACCGCGGTGGCTACCGTTATGCGGCATTTTGAGGGGACGGCGGAAAATTTTGCGGGGCGGATTCCGGGCATGCTCCAAACGGCGGGCTTCCATCCCATCCGCGAGGTCTTCCACGTAGCGTGATCCATCACCTGCCTGGAGGCGTGGGGGGCCCTCGCTCCTGAACAACGTCTCTCAGGAATCCGTCTCGTTCCCGGGGGGTGGTGGGGCCGCCGGCCTTCAACAAGAGCGCAAACCTACCCGAGGGTGAAGCCGTTGCGGTAGAGTTCCTGCCCAAGGATCCGGGCGAATACGAGTTCCAGTGCCAGATGGGCATGCTGCGCGGCAAGCTCATTGTCGAATGACGCCTTCCAGCGGCCTTTGTCCCCGTGGCGCGACTTGCCGCGTGCTTGTATCGAGTAAAGGCGAATGGCTGAACACCCGCGACTCCGGGAAGCCGCGGAGGTAGAATTGGAAGGGCCGTATGCCCACGCTACCTGAAGCCACCAGGAAGTCGCGTCGCCGCTGGGACCGGAAGGCCCGCCTGTATGACCTGCTGACCGCTCCGATGGAGCGGATGATGGGTCTCGCCCGGGGACGCGCCTGGGTCTTTGAGCGGGTTTGCCCGGGGCGGGTCCTCTCCTTGAACCCTTTTCAGTACATTTGGACCAGAATAAAATGGCAGAGGGTTGGCAGGGAGACAGCAAGGGAGGTCCCCGCCTGCCTCTGCACATCATGCGGACAGCCGAGGTGGGGACCCCGCACAGGCTGAGGGGAGCATTCTCTCATGGAACAAGGGGAGGCGGGAACAATGCTGTACATCGTTGAGACCAAGAAAGATGTGGAGACCGCGGCCCGGGATCTGGAAGAGGCGGTGAAGCGGTACAAGTTCGGCGTCCTGCACGTGCATGACCTGCAAAAGACGCTAAAGGAGAAGGGGGTGGACTTCTCGAACGCCTGCAAGATCCTGGAGGTGTGCAATCCGCAGCGGGCCACCCAGGTCCTGACGGACAACATGGCGGTGAACATGGCCTTGCCCTGCCGGATCTCTGTGTACCGCGAAGGCGGCAAGACGCAGATCGGCATGATCCGACCCACGGCACTGCTGGCGCTCTTCCCTGGAGCCGCGGAGCTGAAGGCAGTGGCGGAGGAAGTGGAACGAGAGACCATGAAGATGATCAATGAAGCGAGATAGCTTTGACCCGAAAGGCTTGTCGGAGAGGAGCTCACGACTATGATGATGCCGTGGGGCTGGGGGATGGGTGGCGGCTGGGGCGTTGGCGTCTTCGGGATGGTCTTCATGCTCCTTTTCTGGGTTCTGATCATCGCCGGGGTTGTCCTGCTGGTGAAGTGGCTCCTGGAGCAGGGGAGGCCGGGGAGCGCCTCAGGCCCGACCGGTGAGTCCGCGCTGGATGTCCTGAAGAAGCGCTATGCCCGGGGCGAGATCGGGAAGGAGGAGTTCGAACAGAAGAAGAGAGACCTGCAGTAGGGGTTCCCCCGGACGCGGAGAGGCAACGGGATGAATAAGCGATATCCGATTCTTGGCTTCGTCATGATCTTGATAGGCGGCGCGGGGCTGCTTTTCCTTTCCGCCGGGGATGGCTGGGGCCCGGCGCCCGGTTGGTCACCTGGCATGATGGGTCCTGGGATGATGTGGGGCTGGTCGGCGGGCTGGTATGGGAAGCAGACCTTTGCCTCCAACGGCGAGCGGATCTACTACACAGGGGTGAGTGCCACGACCGGGCCGATACCTGTGGGGGGAGGCCCCATGTGGATGGGAATGCGTGGGGGCGGTTGTGTCGCCTGCCATGGCGTCGGGGGGCGCGGCGGGGTCCCGGTCATGATGGGCGGGGCCGTCCCGTCGGACATCCGGTACGAGGCGCTGACCCGCCAAGAACACAAGGGGGACGAGAAGGAGCGGGAGCATCCTCCATACACCGATACTCTGATTAAGCGAGCGATCACGGAGGGGCGCGATCCCGCGGGCAATCCTTTGGACTGGACCATGCCCCGCTGGCGTCTGAACGACGTGGACTTCGCGGACCTCCTCGCGTACCTGAAGACGCTCCGGTGAACGGAGCGTATGAGAGTGGTACGCGGAAGGGCGGGAGATTCAGACAAAGGAAACCTCGTCAATTGACTGTAAGCTTTGCGTCGGCTAATGTGACTTGTACCTCACGGCGCAGCATGGTGCCAGGGGCTGGCGAGGATTCATGCGACTTGCCGATTGGGAGGGGCAATGGGAAGACGGAAAGGGAAGGGGAAGTCGGGCCAGAAGGCGCAGCCACGACCGAGCCCGTCGAGGTTTCTGGTTCCCGGGGTTCTGGCCGTTGTGGTGGTGATCGGTGCGGCGACCTGGTTCTTCCTGCAGAAATCGAGCCCGCCGCCCGCTGCCGCTCAGTACACGGGCGGGGCCAGGCTGTGGGCGGACAACGATTTCATTGATTTCGGCACCGTTCGGTTCGAGAAGTTCGTCGACGCCCGTTTCCGCCTTCGCAACGTGGGCGACCAACCGCTTCGCATTGCGCCCAACCCGCCGGTAGACGTGGTAGAGGGCTGCTGACCTCCCAGGGCGGTCGTCGGTTCGACGACCCTGGCTCCCGGACAGGAGACGGAGATCTCTGCGAAGTTCACCATGCACGAGGGCATGGGTGGCCCCCATCTCTTTGTGATCCGGCTGAAGACCAACGACCCCGTCCAGCCGGAGCGAACCCTCCGCATCCGTTCGCTCTGGCAGCGCTGACGGCCGCTAACGGAGTCGATTGGTCAATTGGTCGAATGGCCAATTTGTCAGGATCAGTCGCGCGCCTTTACCAATTGACAACTTGACATGTTGACCAGTTGACAGGCGTCAGCGGACGCGCTGGCCGGCCTCGACCACAATCTTCCCGTTCTTGATCACTGTCTCCACGAGATTGACGCCAAAGTGGTAGCAGAGGTGCTCGTGGCTGGGGGCGTCGAGGACCAGGATGTCCGCCTGCTTGCCGATCTCGAGACTCCCGACGCAATCCTCCTCGCCGATTGCCCAGGCCGCATTGATGGTGGCGGCGGTAATCGCCTCGGCCGGCAGCATCCGCATCTGGGTGCAGGCCATGGTCAGGATCAGGGGCATGGATTCGGTCATGCAGGAGCCGGGGTTGAAATCGGTGGCCAGCGCCACCGAAACTCCTGCCGCAATCATGTCGCGGGCTCGGGCATAGCGTTGCAGGTGAAGGAAGTAGGCCGTCCCCGGGAGGAGCACGGCGATCACCCCCGCCTCGGCTAGCTGACGAATCCCCTCGTCGCTGGCAAACAGCAGATGATCGGCCGTCCGGGCCTGGATCCGGGCGGCCATCGCGGTGCCGCCGAGGTCGGTCAATTCGTCGGCGTGGACCCGCGGCTCGAGGCCGACGCCCTTCGCCGCGCGAAGGATCCGCTCTGACTGCTCCACGCTAAAGACGCCCGCCTCGCAGAAGACGTCGCAGAACCGGGCCAGCTTGCGCTCCGCCACCTCCGGGATCATCCGGTTGACGACGAGGTCCACGTAGGCCTCGGGGGTCTGCCGGAATTCCGGGGGGATCTCGTGGGCGCCCATGAAGGTCGGGATGACCGTCATTGGCCCTTCCTCGTTGAGCTCGTGGATCACCTCCAGCATCTTCAGTTCGGTCTCCAGCTCCAGCCCGTAGCCGCTCTTGGCCTCCACCGTGGTGGTCCCCAGGCTCAACATTCGATTCAGCGACTTGCGGGCTCGGATCTTCAACTCCTGCTTGCTGGCCTTGCGGGTGGCGGCCACCGTGGCATTGATCCCGCCGCCGGCCGCGGCGATCTCCTGGTAGGTCATGCCCTGGATGCGCATGGCGAACTCGTTCTCCCGGCTGCCCGCAAAGACGAGGTGGGTATGCGGGTCCACGAAACCCGGCATGACGGTCTTGCCATAGGCGTCAATGAGCTTGGAGAAGGCCATGGGCCGGACCGCGTTGAGGAGCTCCGTCGTGGGCCCCACCCAGACGATCTTTCCCCGCCGGGCGGCCAAAGCACCCTGCCGGATGATGCCAAGGTCACGCATCTCCTCGCCCCGCCGCGGCCGACTGGAGTTCCCGCGCACGGTTAATAGCTCCGCAGCTCCCTCGATGATCAGGTCGGCTTGGATCATGGTTCTCTCCTGGAAACTGGAAAACGGAAACTGGAAACTGGCCGGATCGCGTTGGTGACCTCTGACCAGTTTCCAGCTTCCAGTTTCCATTTATTCCGTTAAGCCGGGGATCTTGATTCCTTTCTCCTTCGCGGCCGCGATCGCCTCGGGATAGCCGGCGTCGGCGTGCCGCATAATGCCGGTCCCGGGGTCGGTCGTGAGGACCCGCTGGAGGCGCAGCTCGGTCTCGGGGGTGCCGTCGGCCACGACCACCATTCCGGCATGGATGGAGTAGCCGATTCCCACGCCGCCGCCGTGGTGGACGGACACCCACGAGGCCCCGGCGGCGGTGTTGAGCAGGGCGTTCAGGATAGGCCAGTCGGCGATGGCGTCGCTGCCGTCCCGCATGGCCTCGGTCTCGCGATTGGGCGAGGCCACGGAGCCGGCATCCAGGTGGTCGCGGCCGAAGACCACGGGGGCTTTGAGCTCGCCCGATTTCACCATCCGGTTCACCAGGACGCCCAGGCGGTCCCGCTCGCCATAGCCTAGCCAGCAGATGCGGGCCGGCAGCCCCTGGAAGTGGACCTTCTCCCGCGCCAAGCTGATCCAGCGAGACAGCGAGGCGTTGTCCTTGAACTCCCGCAGGACCAAGTCGTCAACGCGGGCAATGTCGGCCGGGTCGCCGGACAGGACCGCCCAGCGGAACGGCCCGCGCCCGGCACAGAACAGCGGCCGGATGAAGGCAGGGACGAATCCGGGGAAGTCGAAGGCGTTCTTCACGCCGCGGGTCAGGGCCTGGGCCCGGATGTTGTTCCCGTAGTCGAAGACGGTAGCGCCCCGCTTCTGGAAGTCCAGCATGGTCTGGACGTGCAGGGCCATGGAGTCCATGGCGCGACGGATGTACTCCCCGGGGTTCTTCGCCCGGAGATCGCGGGCTTGGTCCAGGGTCAGCCCGGCGGGGACATAGCCGTTCAGGGCGTCGTGGGCAGAGGTCTGGTCGGTCATCAGGTCGGGCAGGATACCGCGCCGGAGGATCTCTGGGTGCACCTCGGCGGCGTTGCCGACCAAGCCGATGGACTTGGGGATGCCCTGCCGCTTGGCTGTGAGCGCGAGGTCCAGGGCCTCGTCCAGGTTCGTCGTCATGACTTCACAGTAGCCGGTCTTGACCCGCTTCTCGATCCGCTTCGGGTCAACCTCCACCGCCAGGATCACCCCGTCGTTCATGGTGACGGCCAGGGGCTGGGCCCCGCCCATGCCCCCCAGGCCGGCCGTGAGGACGAACCGCCTCTTGAGACTCCCACCGAAGTGCTTCCGGGCGGCGGCGGCAAAGGTCTCGTAGGTCCCTTGAAGGATACCCTGTGTCCCGATGTAGATCCAGCTTCCGGCCGTCATCTGGCCGTACATGGTGAGGCCCAGCTCCTCCAGCTCGCGGAACTTCTCCCAGGTGCCCCAGGCGGGGACCAGCATGGCGTTGCTGATCAGGACCCGTGGGGCGAAGGCGTGGGTGTGGAAGATCCCGACAGGCTTCCCGGACTGGACGAGTAGGGTTTCGTCGTTTTCCAGTTGCTTGAGGCTCTCGACGATCCGGTAGTAGCACTCCCAGTTCCGGGCGGCCTTCCCGGTGCCGCCGTACACCACCAGGTCCTGCGGCCGCTCGCCCACCTCGGGATCCAGGTTGTTCATGAGCATGCGCATGGCCGCTTCCTGGTGCCAGCCCTTGCAGGTGAGCGTGGTGCCCCTCGGCGCGCGGATGAGCTCCTTCGGTGGCTGGGTCTGGATCATGACACATTCCTCCTGCCGAGGGCCGTTCGGTACCCTACGAGTCTGCCGGCGGCCCGCGGATCGAACGCAGGCATTATACCCCCGACTTCGATCGCCTGCAATTTCGAGGAAAAAGGAAAGAGGATGGGTCGGGTGGGTGAGGTGAGGATGAGTGATGATGAAAGGGAGCCCGAATTTTTCTTCTCCCGTCGGGCTCCCCTGGCATGGCCGTCTCGACTTCCCCCCTACCAAAGGGTCGGCCCTGACCGGGCCTCACTCATAAAATTTCGTGTCTTCCAGCGGCTTCCAGCCTACGGTGGCGACCACGACCAAGACCAGGTTCTCATCCCCGATCTTGGTGAAACCGTGAGGGATCCGCTTCGGGATGGTCAGGATGTCACCGGTCTTCACCTCGCGTTCCTCATCACCGAGGCGAGCCATCCCCCGGCCGCGGGCCACGTACACGATGTGATCCTCCAGCTCGTGGTGGTGCATCCGGATTTTGCTCATCTCGATAACCTGCAGCTCCGTCGTGTCCGTCTTGGTGTTCCCGGACACCTTGGCGGTGGGTCCTCCGGGGCCCAGTGGATTCTTCTTCACCATCTCGTCCAGGCTGGTGACCTCGATCTTCCTCGCAGGATTCTGCGAGAAGGCGATGCCAACCATTCCGACAATGCCGAGAGCGACCAGGATGCCAACGCTCCGCCTCATGCTTTGTCCCTCCCCAGGGTGGCGCCTCTTCCGACGCGACCCTCGAATGCCCCCGCCCTCAAGCAAAGGGCTTGTGGGCGGTAATGACGATGGAGAACACCAACTCCTCGTGCCGATGCACCGGCATCGCGTTTCGCAGGAAGGCGAGGAACTCCTTCGTGAACAGTGGGTAGCGAGCGAGGTCCGCCAGACCGAACGGCTTCCGCTCCACCACCGCAATGTCCTCGAGCCCCACGTTGAAGAACTTCTTCAGCAGCACTGGCTCCGCCAGTGTGCCCGCCAGTCACCCCGCCAGCGCCGCTGGACTCTTCAGGACCTCTTCCGGCAGCGTCTCGATCAGGACAAGGTCGCTCAGGGAGACCCGTCCCCCCGGTTTCAAGACCCGCATGGTCTCCGCCAGAACGCGGCTCTTGCGCGTGGAGAGATTCAAGACGCCGTTGGAGACCACTACATCCACCGAGGCATCGGGGAGAGGGATCTCCTCGATCAAACCCTCTCGCACCTCCACGTTGGCCAACCCTGCGGCGGCCGCATGCCGCCGGGTCCGTTCGACCATCTCCGGGGTCATATCCAGGCCGATGGCTCGCCCTCCCGGTCCGACCGCCAGGGCTGCCAACAGGGTGTCGATCCCCGCCCCACAGCCGAGGTCGAGCACGACCTCACCGGGTCGAAGGCTGGCGTGCCGGATGGGGTGCCCGACCCCCAGCGCCAACTCGACGGCCTCCCGGGGGATCCGGGCCAATTCCTGCGGAGCATAAAACGCCTCGGCCACCGTTGCGCCGTCGGCTTGCACCTGCCCATACGCCTCGCGGATGATAGCGCGGGCGTCTCCCTCGCGGAAATATCCCATGGTCCCCCTCCTCGTTTGCGGGCCCGAGTGGTGTCGGCCGATCACCCGCGGAGCACCCGGCGGATCTTTGCATCGAGATCCGCGGGGAGCCTCGCCTCCGGCAGCCGGGCCTTGATGAAGTCATCCAGTTGCCGCTGGAACCGCAGCTTGTCGCAGCAGTTGAGGCAGGTCTCCAAGTGCGCCTCCAGCGCCTGGAGCGGTTCGCCGGAGAGGGCCCGGTCCAGGTAGGCGAAGAACTGATTTGCCGCTTGCTCACATGTGAGTGACTTCATGGCTTCCATGTCCTGACCAATCCGCGCCGCTTGGCGCATTCCCACAGCTCCCGTTCCAGAATCTTCCGGCCCCGATGCAGCCGGGACATGACGGTCCCCAGGGGGCACCCCAAAGTGGTCGCCAACTCCCGGTAGCTCAGACCCTCCGCGTACACCAGCACCAGGGGAACCCGGTATTCCTCAGGGAGTGCCAGGAGGGCTCGTCGCACCTCCTCGTCCTGAAAGTGCGCCAGGAAGCCCTCGTGCAGGTGGTCGGAATAGGGGAAAGGGTCCTCGTCTGCAATCGCGTGGTAGAGAGAGAAGCGGTCAAGCTCCGTAAGGTCCCCAGTCAGGATCTCCCGGTTGCCGGTCCGTTGCTTATCCACAACCAAGCGACTCAGGATCTGAAACAGCCAGGACCGGGACCGTTCGGGGTTCCGCAACGTGGGAAACGCCTGAAGCGCCTTCAGATACGTTTCCTGGACCAGATCTTCGGCCGCCGATCCATCTCCCGTCAGCCGGACCGCCAATCCGTACAGGCTCTTGAGATGGGGTAACGTGAGCTCTTCGAATCGGCTGAGAGCCTCGGGTTCGATCGGGGGGGCAGGGTGTCCGGCTCCTTTTCCCATCGCGCCATGCCTCTGAGAAGGTCACCGCCAGGGCTGCGTGGCTGAAGCTCTTGACCGAGCCCTCTGTGCCCGGGGCAGGGGGTGGGAGCCTCATGGCAGGCAAAGCGGAGCAAAGCGATATTAATAGGACGGTTTCACCGGTTCAAATATTCCCGAGGGCGGGGCGAAAGTCAAATCCCCGGTGGGAGCAGATCCTCCCTAAGACGCTATTGGACACATTTGAGCTGCCAACTGCTTGGATTCCGCAGAGGCAATCAAGCGTGGGCGCGCTGGATCCAGCCGATGCCGAGGCACACCAGCGCCGCGCCGAAGTATTGGACGGCCGCCAGGTGCTCGCCGAAGAGGAACCAACCGAGGAAGGCGGCCGTCACCACCTCCCACGTGGCGATGATGCTGGCCTGGCTGGCCGGCAGATCTCGGAGGCCCAGGGTGTAGAGGGCATACCCTCCCAAACTGGGGATCAGGGCCAAGCCCAGAATCCACAGCCAGGCGGTTACTGGGTAACGAGGCGCCTGAAGAAGGGACGGACCGCTCAATGCCGCCAGGAACAGGCCGCCCATGGCAAAGGCATAGAGGACCACGGTCCAGGGTTGGTAACGCGCCAGGGCCCGCTTGCCAAAGATGCTGTACGTCGCTGCGGTGATCCCTGCCAGTACGCCGAAAAGAATCCCGCGCAGGTTCAGCCGGAGCCAGTCGGCCTGGGACACCTGGGCCACCAGCCCCGATCCCACCAGCGTGACCCCGACGGCAACCAGCTTCGTGACGGTGAGGGGTTCCCGCAGGAACAGGGCGGAAAGCAGTGCGACGAAGGCCGGGTAGGTGTACAGAAGCGTGATGGCGACGGCCAAGGTCGTGAACTTCACGGCCGAAAAGTACGCCCAGAAGTTGAGGGTCACCGCCAGGAAGCCGTACACGGCGAAGAAGGGAAGATCGCGGGGACGGATGCGCAGAAGCCGTGGGTGAAGGAGGGCGAGGAGGCCGGTTAGGGTCAGCGCCCCGATGAGGGCCCGCCAGGTCACCACGACCATAGGGTTGCCCTCGTACCGGAAGATGGCGCGCCCCCAGGCGCCCATGGACCCCAAGAGGGTCGCGCCAGCCAGGACGGTGATGACCGCTCGCGACTGTGTCGACATGGCCTCTTGGGTCCTCGAAGCGTTCAATGGTTCGACCGTTCGGTGGTTGGGTCGTTCCGGGCCGATCGGAGCAGCCGAACGCTCGAACAGCCCACCTGCCGAAGGATTGTTGTGGATTAGCCGCCGAGATACGCGCGCTTGACGTTGGGGTTGGCTGCAAGTTCCGCGGCGGATCCACTCAAGGTAATCGTGCCGGTCTCCAGGACATACCCCCGGGTCGCCACGGAAAGCGCCATACGGGCATTCTGCTCCACCAGCAGGATGGTGGCGCCTTGACGGTGCAGCTCCCGGATTGTCTGGAACGTCTGCTCCACCAGGGTGGGCATCAGGCCCAGGGAGACTTCATCCAGCAGCAGAAGTCTTGGTCTTCCCATCAAGGCGCGGGCAATGGCCAGCATCTGCTGTTCGCCGCCGGACAGGGTCTTGCCGCGCTGCCGTGCCCGGTGCCGCAATGGCGGGAACAGGGTGTATGCCCGATCCAAGCCGGCGTCCGCGTCGCCCCCGTCACGGCGAGGATAGATGCCGAGGCGCAAATTCTCCTCTACAGTGAGGTCCGGGAGAATCCGGCGGCCCTCCGGAACCAGGCTGATCCCGCGGCGCGCCCGGAGGTAGGCTGGCTCTGCGGTGATGTCCTGACCCTCGAACAGAATCTGGCCGCCGCGGGGTCGCAAAGAGTCAAGCCCATTTTTAAGGTCTTTCCCGAATCTTTTGCAGCTTCGAATTGGAAGTTCGTGATAAATTGTAGAGATCCGACTTCTCTGAACACTTTCCCGAGTTTGGTGCAGGACCAGCACGGGACTGTTCCGGTTCCAGGCCGCCAGAGGCGAGCGGGGGGCCCCCGAGGGCACTATTGGAGAGTGCCCGGGGGCTGCCCGCCCTCGGCGGCGGCGGGTCTGAGCCGGGCTCCTGCAGCCGGTTTTGAGCTCTGGCTGCCCAGCGCCATAGGGTGTCCGCCGAACGAAAGGAGGGCACCCTATGGGTCAGGGGTCGGAGCTCAAGATCACCGAGCCCCGGATCCCGCGCTCGGTGCGCTGCCCGCACTGCGGCCTGCGGCAGCCGTTCCGGAAGCAGTGCCAGTACTGGCGGACGGTGCGCGCCCCGGATCCCCAGCATCCCGTGCTCTGGCGCGTGCCTCTGGTCCACGCGAAGTGCCGGAATCCCGCCTGCCCGCATAGGAGCTTTGCCCTGCCCATTCCAGGGGTCGCCCGGTACCAACGGGCCACCTCCCAGCTCATCCAGGCAGGGGGGGTGGGGCTCGTGGCCGACAACACCACCCTGGGGCGGATGGCGACCCGGTTCGCCCGGAGCTTCAACACCACCGGGTCCAAGTCGGCGCTGGACCGCTGGAAGCACCGGGTTGCTCGCCAGTACGACTTCCCTACCATCCTGCGACGCCTCGGCATCTCGGGAGCCCTCTGCCTGGATGAGTACAAGCCCCGGCGGAGTGGCCGGTACGAGCAGCTCGCGGGCGATGCCAAGACGATGCGCCTCCTCTACCTCGACCCGGTCCCCGAGTTCTACGGGCGCGGGGTCACCGCGGCCTTCTGCCACCAGCTCGCTGGCTGGGGCCTCCAACCAACCTGCGTCATCTTCGATCTGCTTACCACCTTCCCCAAGGTGGTGGCCCGGGTGTGGCCGGAAGCCCACCAGCAGTTCGACCACTTCCACGTCAGGCCGTGGCTCTGGCACTACCTGCGCAACGCCCTGATCCCATTCCGCAAATCCCTCCGGGGGCCACGCTGGGAACGGCACTGGGAGGAGCTCTGGGAGCTGAAGTGGGGGGTGCTCAAACCCATGGACCGGTGGACCTTCAAGGAGCGGCTGCTCATCCCCGAAATGATGGAGATCTACGCCGGGACGGTGGTGGAGCAGGTCCTGCTCTTCAAAGAGGCCCTGTGGGATCTCTTCGATGACTCCCAGTCCAAGGCCGAGGCGTACGCGAAACGGGAGGCTTTGGCCCGGGAGGCGTGGTGGCGCCCCTCCTGGCACCTCACCAAGTGCATGGAGTGCCTCCTGAGCGAGAGTTCGACCGGATGGTCACCTACTTGGAGCAGCCCGAGGTCCCCCGCTGTGGGCAGTCGGAAACGCTGATCAATGTGTGGCGACAGATGGAGGCCGTCCGGCGGGGCCTCAAGGGCCCCCAGGGACGCCTGAACCACCTCAAGCTGTTCCAACTCACCCACTACCTTGGGGAAAAGAATCTAAGCTGAGGCTGCAAAAGATTCGGGAAAGAGTCCAAATGGGCTTGACGCCGCGTGAAGGTGGCACACCCTCTGAGTGTTCACCCCCATCACGCCCGACGCGCCGAGAGCAGCCGAACCAGATTCTCGTGCGTCATGAGCGCTGGATCGGCGCTCGGCTCGAGGAACGGACGGATGTCGGCCACAGCCTGCCCCCAGGCTACCCTGGCCAACCGCTTGCCGACAACCTCCCGCCACGTGTCTTCCGACAAGGGCTTCCTCCGCCAGCCCGTCTGCCGAAGGGCGTTGTTGAGCAGCGTCAGATTCGGTGACGGCCACTCGGGATCGCTCAGATACCACAGGAGGTCGTAGAGGTCGCGGCCCTTGGTGTGGGGGCGCTGGAGGACCGCATGTAGCTTGCCCGCCAGGAGGGAGGCACGGTCGTGGTGCTGCAATTGCAGCACGATGTGCCGGCGCACGACGGTCGTCGCCAGGCCCGCCCCGGCCGGCGGATTGGTGTCCACCTCGAGCTTGACGGCGAGCACCTCATCTCGGCGCGGCGACAGTTCCAACTCGTGCGGCAGGCCGACGAACCGCACGAACGCACTCTGCACCACCTTTCGATCGCTAATCTTGACCTCGACCGTGTAGCCCTCCGCGGCGAATTCCGTCCGCATGGCCAGGAGATACCGGCGCAGATCGTACCCCGTCTGGGGGCGCTCCAGGGCGAAGTCCAAGTCCTCCGAAAACCGCGGGATGGCATACAGAAACCGCAGCGCCGTGCCACCGTGGAAGGCCAGCGGGATCAAGGCTCCGGCACGCTGGAGGCACCCCAGAATGCGAGCCTGCAGGTACTCGCGGGCCGCGTTGCGCGCCTGGACAGGTGAGGGGGCGGCTCGCGCCAGGGCGCGCAAGGTTTCTTTCATAGCGTCTGATACTCTTGCGTCTCAGCGCGGGCCAGGTCGGCAACCAGAGCCGCCGCACGTCGGAGCTTGGGATGACCAAGGGATTCTGCCAGGCTCACCAAGCCGACCACGTTCAGGCGATCCAGGTTCTGGAGGCGCAGCTCCTGCACGTACTCGGGCGCGTCTCCCCTCGGGTGCAGATGGATAAGGTCGAGCAGCGCCTTCTCCGGCGTCGCGACAAAGGCCTGTTGCCCCCCGCCGAGATCCGCGAGGAAGTACCCAGCGAACAGCGCCTTCGCGATATGGCGATACTGAAACGTGCCCGCCGGGGTCTGCCAGCGGGCGGGCCGCCTCGTCGTGACGCAGGTCGTCACTGGAACGCCCTCCGGAATCAGGCCATGGAATGCCAACGCTGACTGGCAACTGACGTAAGAGCCACGCATGAGGCGGTTGGCAACCACGAAGGGGTGGGGCTCGATCTTCCGAAAGGGGGGTGCCAGCGCGTACACGCCGCGGCGGAATTGCTGGATGCGCCCGGCCGCCACCCAGCGCGACAGTTGCCGGCGCACGTCTCGGATATCTACCTTGCCGGCCAACAGCAAGCCGGTTTCAAAGACCGGCTCATCCCCCACCAGCTCGACCAGACGCCTGAAATCCATGGCAATAAAATACCACTAGGGGCAATATATTGCAACGTAATACATCAAATCAAGCAATGGACCCCTTCGACGGCAGGACCCTGGCCCTGCAACCGGAGCCTCCAGGGGCATGGCCGAGGGTGGATGTGAGGGCGGTGCCCGGCCGCCCTGGGGGTACCCGGCTCTTGGCTCTCGGCTCTCAACTCTCGGTCCGCTGGATCCAGCCGATGCCGAGGCACACCAGCGCCGCGCCGAAGTATTGGACGGCCGCCAGGTGCTCGCCGAAGAGGAACCAACCGAGGAAGGCGGCCGTCACCACCTCCCACGTGGCGATGATGCTGGCCTGGCTGGCCGGCAGATCTCGGAGGCCCAGGGTGTAGAGGGCATACCCTCCCAAACTGGGGATCAGGGCCAAGCCCAGAATCCACAGCCAGGCGGTTACTGGGTAACGAGGCGCCTGAAGAAGGGACGGACCGCTCAATGCCGCCAGGAACAGGCCGCCCATGGCAAAGGCATAGAGGACCACGGTCCAGGGTTGGTAACGCGCCAGGGCCCGCTTGCCAAAGATGCTGTACGTCGCTGCGGTGATCCCTGCCAGTACGCCGAAAAGAATCCCGCGCAGGTTCAGCCGGAGCCAGTCGGCCTGGGACACCTGGGCCACCAGCCCCGATCCCACCAGCGTGACCCCGACGGCAACCAGCTTCGTGACGGTGAGGGGTTCCCGCAGGAACAGGGCGGAAAGCAGTGCGACGAAGGCCGGGTAGGTGTACAGAAGCGTGATGGCGACGGCCAAGGTCGTGAACTTCACGGCCGAAAAGTACGCCCAGAAGTTGAGGGTCACCGCCAGGAAGCCGTACACGGCGAAGAAGGGAAGATCGCGGGGACGGATGCGCAGAAGCCGTGGGTGAAGGAGGGCGAGGAGGCCGGTTAGGGTCAGCGCCCCGATGAGGGCCCGCCAGGTCACCACGACCATAGGGTTGCCCTCGTACCGGAAGATGGCGCGCCCCCAGGCGCCCATGGACCCCAAGAGGGTCGCGCCAGCCAGGACGGTGATGACCGCTCGCGACTGTGTCGACATGGCCTCTTGGGTCCTCGAAGCGTTCAATGGTTCGACCGTTCGGTGGTTGGGTCGTTCCGGGCCGATCGGAGCAGCCGAACGCTCGAACAGCCCACCTGCCGAAGGATTGTTGTGGATTAGCCGCCGAGATACGCGCGCTTGACGTTGGGGTTGGCTGCAAGTTCCGCGGCGGATCCACTCAAGGTAATCGTGCCGGTCTCCAGGACATACCCCCGGGTCGCCACGGAAAGCGCCATACGGGCATTCTGCTCCACCAGCAGGATGGTGGCGCCTTGACGGTGCAGCTCCCGGATTGTCTGGAACGTCTGCTCCACCAGGGTGGGCATCAGGCCCAGGGAGACTTCATCCAGCAGCAGAAGTCTTGGTCTTCCCATCAAGGCGCGGGCAATGGCCAGCATCTGCTGTTCGCCGCCGGACAGGGTCTTGCCGCGCTGCCGTGCCCGGTGCCGCAATGGCGGGAACAGGGTGTATGCCCGATCCAAGCCGGCGTCCGCGTCGCCCCCGTCACGGCGAGGATAGATGCCGAGGCGCAAATTCTCCTCTACAGTGAGGTCCGGGAGAATCCGGCGGCCCTCCGGAACCAGGCTGATCCCGCGGCGCGCCCGGAGGTAGGCTGGCTCTGCGGTGATGTCCTGACCCTCGAACAGAATCTGGCCGCCGCGGGGTCGCAAAAGCCCCATAATGGCACGGAGGGTCGTGCTCTTCCCGGCGCCGTTCGCGCCGATGATTGTCACCAAATCCCCCTCGCCAACCTCGAAGCTTACGCCCCGGACTGCGGCGAACTCCCCATACGTCACCTCCAGGTTTCTTACTTCCAGCACGGCTATCCTCAAAAATCGCTTATGGCATATGGCGTTTTGCGTATGGTCGGAGCGGACCCATCAGCTCCACGGATCAAAGCCATTGGCCATACGCGATACGCTATACGCCGGACCGTCCGAGATAGGCCTCGATCACAAGGGGGTTTCGCTGGATCGCGGCGGGGTCCCCCTCGGCAATCTGGACGCCGTGATCCAGAACCACCAGGCGCTGGCACACACCCATGACGATGGGCATGTTGTGCTCTATAAGGACGATGGTGATACCTTCTTGGCTCAGGCGACGGATCAGGTCCAGGAGCTGCTGCGATTCCTCGTGGCGGAGCCCTCCCGACGGTTCGTCCAACAGAAGGAGCGAAGGTTTCAAGGCCAGGGCACGCGCAATCTCCAGCCGCTTCTTCAGCCCGAGGGGAAGGGTTCCGGCTTGCCGGTTGTGTTCGCTGGCGAGGCCGACCCGCTCCAGGAGGCCCGCGGCCGCCTCCTCGCTGGTCCGCGTGCGAAAGGGCATGGTGGACGGTCGGAGGCGGGGATAGTACCGATGACCATACGCCACTAGAACGTTCTCGGTGAGAGAGAGTGTTGGGAATGGCCGGACAATCTGAAAGGTGCGTCCAATTCCCCGACGGGCAATCTCGAAAGGCTTGCGGCCCTGGATCGGCTCCCCGCGGAAACGGATGGACCCTCGATCCGGCGCCAGCATTCCCGTGATACAGTTGAAGAGTGTGGTTTTACCTGCCCCGTTGGGGCCGATGACTCCAAGGATCTCGCCTTCCCACACCTCGAGCCTGACGTCCTGCAAGGCGGTGACCCCGTCGAATTCCTTTGTCAGGTGCTCGACCTCCAGCAGCGCCATCCCTCGGTTCACCTCAGGCATTTGAATACTTCAAACTGACAATGGAAAACTGACAACGATGAGAGAACGGCATTGATCATTTTCAATTGTCGGTTGTCGGTTTTTAATTTTTGATTGGCACAACCTGCTTGCGGAGCGTATTCCAGCCGCGGAGCAGAAGGCTGTGGTCGCCCAGAACGCCATCCGGCTGATACCGCATGAGCAGGAGCAACAGGACTCCGTACAGGAGGGTCCGGTACTCCATCACCGGTCGGGAAACCTCCGGCAGCGCTCCCAGGAAAATGGCGCCAAAGATTGGCCCGCGAAGCGTGCCGATCCCGCCGAAGACCACCATGGAAAGGATGACGATGGACTGGTTGAAGCCGAAATTGACCGGCATAATGAAGGTAAGGAAGTGAGCGTAGAGGCTCCCCGCCAGGCCAGCTCCCGCGCTGCCGAGGGCGAAGGCCAGGACTTTGAAACGCACGACATCTATTCCCATCGCGCTGGCGGCATCCTCGTCCTCCCGGATGGCGGACCAGCCCAGGCCGATCCACGACCGGCTGACCCACCGGTCCACGGCGATCACAGCCAGGATCAATCCGAAGACCAGGACCAGGAACTCCGGCTTGGTGATCTCCCGACCGAATACGGAAGGGAGGCTTATTCCCCCGATACCCATTCCGGCGCCGAAGAACGGGATGTACAGAAAGACGGCCTCGACCACGAAATTGATCCCCATGGTGGTGATGGCCAGAAAGTCCTCCCGTACCCGCAAGCAGGGGATCGCCAAGACCGCACCGACGACTCCGGCGACCAGGCCAGCCAGGAGGAAGGCGGGCCAGAAGGCGACCCCCGCCTTGGTGAAGAGCACGGCCGAGGTGTAGGCGCCGATGCCCATGAAGGCGGCATGGCCCAGAGAGATCTGGCCCGCATAGCCAGTGATCACGTTCAGGCTCAGGGCCAAGATAACATAGATGCCGATCGTGATGAGGACGGTGACCAAATAACCGCTTATCATCCGATATCCGATAGCGACTGCGAAGGAAGATCCGATAGGGACAGCGGTGGGAACCGAGGCCCGGAAGCAGCAGGAACAGCAGCCGCACCGAGGTTCACGAATCTCGCGGTTTCCGTGTCCCTCTCGCTGTCGCCGTCGGAGTTCGCTGTCGTCATTAGGCTTTTCCGAGCAGGCCATAGGGGCGGAACATGAGGACCAGGATCATGGCCACGAAGGCCAGGGCGTCGCGCGGAAATGGGATTGCCACGACGCCGATCAGCATCGTCTCGGCCACGCCGATGAGGAATGAGGCCAGAACGGTGCCGGGGATGTTTCCCAAGCCCCCCAGGACGACGATGGCCAGGCATTTGTAGGCGGGCACGCTGCCCATGGCCGGCCAGACCTGGTTGTCGTACACCCCAATGAGGACTCCGGCGGCTCCCGCCATGGCGGACCCGATGAGGAAGTTCAACGCGACGATCCCTCGGGTGTTCACCCCGAAACTGGACGTGATCTCCGGGTCCATGGCGGTCGCCCGCATGGCCAGGCCCACCCATGAACGCGCCAGGAGCAGCCAGAGCAATCCAAGCAGCACCAGGGTTACGATAAGTATCAGCATCTGCGGGGCCGTGAGGTGCAGCGGCCCCAGGCTCAGCGCCCCAAAACGGACCTGCGCGTCGTAGGCGTGGGCGTAAGGCCCCGCCACGATGCGGAATGCCTCTTCCATCGCAATAAACAGGCCGATGCTGGCAATGAGGGGAATGATCCGCGGAAGGTGCATGAGGGGTGCGTAGAGGAACCGCTCCATGAACAGGCCGGCCAGGGCGCAGACGACCATGGCCACTGCGAGGCTCAGCCAAAATTGTCCCAGCGTGCGGAACGCCCAGAGTCCCACGTACGCCCCCAGGGCATACGTGCCGGCGTGGGCTACGTGGAGCACACGCAGGACGCCGTACACCATGGTGAGGCCAAGGGTGGTCAGGGCATAAACCGCCCCAATCGAGATGCCATTCGCAATCTGCTGCCAGATCATTCCTGAGAGCCTCGAGTCGGGAGCCGACAGCTTAGACGAGCGCGTAGAAGGTCGCCGTTCGACGCTTCCCGTTTGACGTTTGAACCCCGAACATCGAACCTCGCACCTGGAGAGGCCGGACACGCGAAAGCGGGGGACCGAGCCCGCCAGCCCCCCGCCTTCCTCTCCCTGTCCCGATCCCTGTCGGCTATTGAACGGGTGTGATCACCTCCGGATTATCAATGACGGAGTGGCGGCGGAACTTACCCTCCTTCACCACCTGGATCTGAACCGGCTTGATAGCCTCGCCCTTGATGAACCGGCTGATCTTCCCTGTGAGACCGTTGTAGTCCTTGGTCTCCATCAATGCCTTGGTAATGGCCATCCGGTCGGTTCCCGCCTTCTCGATGGCGGCGGCCAAAATCTTGAAGGCGTCGAAGCTGCTGGCGCCCACCATGTCCGCGTCAATGCCGTAGGCCTGGCGGTAGTTCTTCAGGAAATTCTGGACCAGCGGCCGGGAATCATCCCGATCGAGATTGGTGGTGATCATCACCCCTTCGGCCGCGGGTCCTGCGAGCTCCAGGAACTTGGGGGAATCCATCCCCTCGGTCCCGACGATGGGAATCTTCAGTCCGAGTTCCTGCGCCTGGCGGGTGATCAGGGCCCCTTCATTGTAATAACCGCAGGCGAAGAGGAGATCCGGATTCGCCTCCTTCACACGGGTCAGGAAGGGACGAAACTCGCGCTCTCCTGGGAACTTGTACGCCTGGTACGAGACGAGGGTGGCCCCCAGCTTCTCGGCCCGCGCCCTGAAGCCATTTCCCAGTTCCCGACCATAGTCATTATCCATGCTGAGGACCGCGATCCGCTTGGCCTTCAAGGTCTTCACGGCCAACTCGGCTGCAGCGGCCCCCTCCACCGTCCCGAGGTATCCGTTGCGGAAATTGGATTCGCCCGCCTTGGTCACGTCCGGATGGACGGCGTAGCCCGCCACCATGGGAATCCCCGCCTTGGCGAAGATGGGAGCTGCGACGCGGGTCGGGCCACTGTAAGAGCCGCTCACCACGCCGACCACCTGATCCTTCTCGATCAGCTTGGTAGCCACGGCCACCGCTTCCTGGGGGTTCAGGCGGTCGTCGTACACGACCAGCTCCACCTTCTTGCCTCTGATCCCGCCGGCCGCGTTTACCTCCTTGGCGGCTAACTCGACTGCATGCTGGGCGCTGGCGCCATCCGCCGCCGCCGGCCCGGTAATGGGGGCGAAGAAGCCGATCTTGATGGCCTCCTGGGCCAGGGCGGGTGCGACGGCCAGCAGGACGACCGGAATAACAACTGCGAGCAGGATCCTCGTTCTCGCCCACGCGTCTCCACCCATGACTTGCTCCTCCTTCTTGGCGGTGAAGATAGAATGTTTCCGTGCCCTCCGAAGTTTACCCGTATCATTAAGCCACGAACGGCACCGCTCCGTCAAGGACCCAACCCCAGCGCGGGCACAAATGTCAGGTCAGGCGAGCGGGCCGACGGCCGCCCCTACGGCGGTGAGCAGAGTCCCGTTGTCCAGCAAGGGGAGCACCTGGTCGAGGTCCTGCCGAAGGACGCGGTCCTGCTCCAGATGCCCCACGTGCCTGCGGATGACCTGGTGGGCGGCCCGGACGCCACGTCCCGGTTGCAATGGGAGCAGGAAATCCAGCGCCTGGGCGGCGCAGAGGAACTCCAGGGCCAGGATCGCGGCGAAGCGGTCCACGATCTGCGCCGCCTTGATGGCCGCCAACCAGCCCATGCTGACGAAATCCTCCTTGCTGCCCGAGGTCGGGATGGAATCCACAGTGGCGGGCGAGGCCAGGAGCTTCGCCTCGGACACCAGGGAGGCGGCCGAGATCTGGGCCACCATGAATCCGGAGTGGAGTCCGCTGGCCTTGACCAGGAACGGGGGCAGCTCGCTGAGCTGCGGGTTGACGAGCCGCTCGATCCGGCGTTCCGCCATGCCGCACAGTCCCGCCAGCGCCGTGGCCGTGAAGTCGAGGGCAAGGCCCACCGGGTGTCCATGGAAGTTGCCCCCGGGAAGAATGTCGCCCGATTCGGCAAACACCAGGGGATTGTCTGTCGCCGAGTTCAGCTCCCGGGCGAGCGTGGATCGGGCGAAACCTAGGGCGTCTCGCACCGCCCCGTGAACTTGCGGGATGCAGCGAAGGGTGTAGCTGTCCTGGATCTTCCCGCAATCCTTGTGGGAGATCATCACCTCGGAGTGTTGGAGTAAGCGACGAAGGTTGGCGGCCGACTCGGCCTGCCCTGGGTGGGGGCGCACCGCCTGCAGGCGGCCGTCGAAGGGGACCTGGGAACCCCGCAGGGCTTCCAACGTCATGGCGGCCGCGATATCGGCGAGCGTGACAAGCCGCTCTGCGCGGCCGATGGCCAGCGCCCCGATTCCCGTCATCCCGCACGTCCCATTGATCAGCGCGATGCCCTCCTTGGCCTTGAGGGTGATCGGGGCAAGGCCCGCCCGCCGGAGCGCCTCCGCCCCGGACAGCCGTTCCCCCCGGTATCGGGCCTCCCCCTCGCCGATGAGGACCAGGGCCAGGTGGGCTAACGGGGCCAGGTCCCCGCTGGCCCCGACGGAACCGCGCTCGGGAATGATGGGGTGCACCCGGCGATTTAGCAGCTCACAAAGCAACTCAATGACCTCCGGCCGGACACCCGAGTATCCCTTGGCGAGGACGTTGGCCCGGAGGAGCATCGTCGCTCGCGTGTCCGCTTCGCCGATAGGGTCGCCGACACCGATCGCATGGCTGCGGAGGAGATTTCGTTGCAGCGTCTCCCGGTCGGCAGCGCCGACGAAGACATCGCTCAGGGGGCCAAAGCCGGTACTGACCCCGTAGATGGGCCGCTCCGCGCTCAGGGCGGCCTCGATCACGTGCCGCGCTGCCTCGACCTTAGGCCGGGCAGCCGGATCCAGGCCCACGACCTCGCCGTGGCGGGCCACCCGCTCCACGTCGCTCAGGGTCAAGCGCTCGCCATCCAGAAACACAGGGGACATGATGGGCCTCCTCGGTTGGCTGAGGCGCAGGATAGCCCCTGCCCGAATTTCTCGTCAACGGCAAAGGGGAGTTGGAGGCCGTCCGGAGGCCGTCCGATTGTGGACACAACCGCCGCGGGGCAGAGCAAAATGCTTGACGAGGTCAGTGCTGTGAGATACTCTTTTTTTCAGAGTATCATTCTCGGTGGAGGAGTATGAACGGATGCCTACACTCACCCATAAGATCCAGGTCCTGCTGGATGACGAGCAGCACAGGGCACTGCTGGCTCTGGCAAAGGCGCAAGGGAAACCGCTGAGCGTCCTTCTCCGGGAGGCCGTTGTGGAGCAGCTCCTGAAGAAGGCCCGACGGACCGCCAGGCAGAAGGCCTTCGAGGAAATCGCCGCCATGGACCTCCCTGTGTCCGATTGGACGAAGATGGAGAAGGAAATCGAGCGCAGCCATGCGGGGGGCCGGAGACGGCGATGAGGTATTTTCTGGACAGCGATATTTTCATGTATGCTGCGGGGAGGTCGCACCCGCTGAAGGCCCCGTGCGTGGCCATCCTCAGGCGTGTAGCCGGGGAAAAGCTGGATGTTGTCACGAATGCGGAGGTCCTCCAGGAAATCTTGTACCGGTACGGTGCGATCGGTGAGAGCCACCGAGGTCTCCACCTGGCCCGGCTGGCTGTGGATCAGGTGGGCGGGGATGTCCTCCCGGTGACACTGGCGGACATGCAGGTCGCCTTCGATCTGGTTGCTCGCTACGGAGCCGCAATTCGGAGCCGGGATGCCATCCATGCGGCTAGCATGCTGAATAATGGGCTGACACACCTGATCAGTGCCGACTCGCACTTCGATGCCATAGAGGAAATTACGCGGGTAGACCCTCGCAAGGCGGCGCGGCTGCAGGTGTGATCGAGTGTTGGGGGGTCCGACATTACTCGCCAGGTCCGGTAGGTGAATGGCGGCGCCGTCATGTGGTGACCCAGCCTTGAAGTGGATCGCTGATGTCTGGAAGCGATTGGTCAGTGCGACCCGCTTTTCTCTGGCGGGGCTGCGCGCGGCGTATCGCTACGAGCAGGCCTTTCGCCTGGAATTACTGGTGCTGGTGTTCGTGGTGCCCCTGGGACTGTGGCTGGGGGAGACGGGCGTGCAGCGGGCATTGCTCATCGGGAGTTGGTGTCTGGTGCCGACAGTCGAGCTGCTCAATTCGGCCATGGAGGTCCTGGTTAACCGGCTCTGGCCAGAGACAAATGAGCTGGCGGGTCGTGCCAAGGACATGGGGTCCGCCGCCGTCTTCTGCGCCATCGTCGTTGCCTGCCTCGTCTGGCTCTTGGTCTTGGTGATTCCGTGATCTCATGGTTCGCTTCGATACTTGGTTGAGCGGCTGAACACGAATCGACTCAGGAGGTCTTGTTCCCATGGCAGAACCCGAGGCCTGGCTTCGTGGGCCCCTGACGGGGATTGACCCTGTGCTTATGCCCGCGGCGCATGCCCTGGTGCAGGCATCGGAGGATCTCGAACAGGCCGCGTCCGATGTGACGGTTGAACAGCTTTGGGTGAAGCCGGGCGGGGCAGCCTCCCTGGGGTTTCACCTGCGGCACATTGCTGGGAGTATTGACCGGCTTCTCACGTATGCCCGCGGAGAGGAGATCAGTGAGGCCCAGCGACATGCCATCGCTCGGGAACAGGAGCCAGGGGAACCTCTAGCACACGCGGCAACATTGATCCAACAGGCCCAAGGAGCGATCGAGCGGGCCCTGGGCGCCATCCGGGCAACCCCGAAGGAGTCGCTCTTTGAAGCCCGGACCATCGGGCGGAAGGCCCTGCCCACCAATGTCATCGGTCTGTTGTTCCACATCGCCGAACACACTCAGCGCCACACAGGCCAGATCATCACGACGGCCAGGATCGTCCGCGGCCTCGGCCTCCGATAAGTCGAACTCTTTCACCACCAATCCCGCGGGGCGCGGGACTAGCCGCCACCGGTCTTGCGCGAGCGTCGCCTGGAACGGTGAGGGTTGTAGCTTGGCCCCCGGCGTGCTATGTTCCTCGCCACTTGTCTTCCCGTGGTGACGACGCTTCCAAGGAGGAGGAGGGTTCCGGCGCATGAAGATCCTGCAGTGCGTGCCGAACTTCAGCGAGGGGCGGGATCCGAATTTCCTGAAGGAACTGGAGAGCGTCCTGAAGCAATTCCCGGTGAAGATCCTGGACCTCTCGATGGACAAGGATCATAACCGGGCCGACGCCACGTTCCTGGGGAGTCCCGAGGCCGTCGAGGCCTGCGCCATGGCAGTGACCTCGCGGGCCGTCGAGTTGATTGACATGCGCGCGCACAAGGGAGGTCATCCCCGCATGGGCGCCGTGGACGTCGTGCCCTTCGTTCCCATCCGCGGCATGACCATGGAGGAGGCGGTGGCGATCGCCCGCCGATTCGGCCGGGCCTTTGCCGAGAAGCACCGGATCCCGGTGTTCTTTTACGAAGAGGCGTGCACCAGCGAGGCGCGGCGCAACCTCGCCGACATCCGCAAGGGCGAGTACGAGGGCATGCCCAAGAAGCTTCAGGATCCGAGCTGGAAGGTGGATGCCGGACCCCAGGTCTTCAACGAGAAGTCCGGCGTCACGGCCGCGGGGGCACGAATGCCCCTCATCGCATTCAATGTGAACCTGCACACCAACGACCTGGAGGTGGCGAAGAAGATCGCCCACGCGGTCCGGCATACCGGCGGGGGTCTCAGGTATGTGAAGGCCATGGGCCTCAGCTTGGAGGACAAGGGGATCGTCCAGGTCTCCATGAACCTGGTGAACTACCAAAAGACCCCGATCCACCGGGCGGTGGAGTTGATCAAGGCCGAGGCGGCGCGGTACGGGGTCCTGGTGAAGGAGTGCGAGCTGGTGGGGATGGTGCCCATCCAGGCCCTGGAAGAGGTCGTAAGCTACTATCTCCAGCTCCCCGGGTTCAACGCGAAGCAGATCATCGAATACCATCTGCTTCCTGAGTGAAGCGAACCTTATGGGGAACCGCAGATTTCGCAGATTGCGCTGATTGCAAAGACCCCCCTCCCACTCCCTCCCCCTCACCCTCAGAGGGGGGAGGGTTCGGGTGGGGGTGGAATACGCAGATTTCAAGGGGAAGAAATCCCGGGAACATTTGCGGTTCATCCGCAGTCATGTGTCGTTGCTGGTGACATGTCATATTTGAATTTCCACTGAGGTGTGTGATGAGCTTTCAGGAGATGACGCTGGCGAAGTTCAGCGAGGTGCTGGCGTCCAAGAAGCCGACGCCGGGTGGGGGATGCGCCTCGGCCCTGGCTGGGGCGTTGGCGGCGGGCCTCGTGGCCATGGTGGCGCGCACCACGGCCGGCAGCAAGAAGTTCGCGGACCGGGCAGGGCAGATGACGGCAATTGCAGACGAGGCCGACCGGCTTCGGGGGGAGTTCCTGGCGCTGGTGGACGAGGATGCCAGGGCCTTCGATCAGGTCATGGCGGCCTTCCGGCTGCCCAAGGAGGCGTCAGATCAGCAAACGGCGAGGACGCAGGCGATTCAACAGGCCTACCAGGCGGCCGTGGAGCCCCCGATGAAGGTCTGCACCCGTTCGGTCCGGGTACTGGAATTGGCGCTTCAGGTCGCAGAACACGGGAACCCCAGCGCGGCGTCGGACGCGGGTGTGGGCGCACTCTTGGCGGCCACGGCCCTGGAGGGCGGCGCCCTGAACGTTCAGATAAACCTGGGCTCCATCAAGGACGATGCCTTCCGGGCGGCCCAGGGCGAAAAGGTACAGGCCACGGAGGCTCGGGGTCAGGCCATCCGGGACAAGATCCTGGCGGAGGTCCGCGGAAAGCTAACCTGAAATCCCCCTCAGCCTGTGCAGTTCTTGCACCGCCAAGGGCTCCTCCTTCCCTGGGAAAGGGGCTCCTGCCCGGTTGAGCCTCGCGGGCAAGAACCATTTTCCCCGCAGGGACCTCCCTAACGGCTTGACCCCAGCTTCGAGCTTGTGTAGAGTTTTTTTGCCTTGTATCCTGGGGCTTGAGCGGGGGCAAGGGCTGCTCACGCGGCTTTCCGGCGGAACGGGGGATTCCCCAGCGCTGCGCGGCAACGGTCTTCGCTATGGGATGGCATGTACCACGCATGTCGGGCAAGGGGAAGTATTAACAGAGGGAGGGGGGCAATGAAGATTCTGGCACATGTATCAAGAAGAGGTATCGGGCCATGGGCGGCCGCTCTGGCCGTCGCAGTGGGCGTCGGTTCCTGGTCACCACCTGCAGCCGCCCAGGCCCCAATCAAGATTGGGGCGTCCCTGTCGCTCACCGGGACCTACGCCGCCCTTGGGCAGAACCAGCAGCGGGGCTATCAGCTCTGCGCCAAGCACATGAACGAGAAGGGCGGAGTCCTGGGGCGGAAGATCGAGTTCGTCCTCTACGATGACCAGTCGCAGCCCGCCACCGGGGTCCGCCTGTATGAGAAGCTCATCACCCAGGACAAGGTGGACGTGGTCATGGGGCCGTACTCCTCGGCGATCACAGAGGCCGTGGCCAACGTGACCGAGAAATACAAGATGCCCATGGTGGCTCCCATGGCCTCCACTACCTCCATCTTCAAGAAGGGCCGGAAGTTCGCGTTCATGGTGCAGTCTCCGGCCGAGGTGTACCTGGAGGGGCTCCTTGACGTGGCCGCCAAGCGGGGACTCAAGACCGCCGCCTTCGTCTACGAAGACACCCTCTTCCCCAAGGCCACGGTAACCGCGCCGGGCGGATCGGTCGATATCGCCAAGAAGAAGGGGCTCCAGGTGGTCTTCGTGGAGGCCTACCCCAAGGGGAACACCGACTTCTCGGCGATCATGACCAAGCTCCGGGCGGCCAACCCGGATGTGCTGGGCGCAGCCACCTACTTTGACGACGCCGTGGCCATCACCCGCCAGATGAAAGAGCTGAACGTGAACCCCAAGATGTACGGGGTGACGGTAGGGGGGGACCTTCCCACGTTCTACCAGCTCCTGGGCAAGAACGCGGAGTACGTGTACGGCGCAACGCAGTGGGAAGCCGAGCTGCCGTACCCCGGGGCCCAGGAGTTCCTCGCGGCCCACTCGAGAGAGTTCCCCGGCGTGGTTATCTCCTATCACTCGGCCGGCGGATACGGGGGCTGCCAGGTTCTGGTGGAGGCCATCAAGCGGGCCGGCTCCCTGGACGGGGAGAAGATCCGGGAAGCCATCCTGAAGATTGATATGAACACCGTGTACGGGGCCTTCAAGGTGGATGCGGACGGGTTCCAGGTCTCCCACAAGATGGTCATGTTCCAGTGGCAGGAGGGCAAGAAGGTGATCGTCTGGCCGGACGAGTTGGCCGCGGGAAAGGCCAGGTTCCCGACGCCGCCGTGGAACCAGCGGTAGGCGAGTGAGCTGGTAACGTGAAACGTGCGGACGGCGCCCGCCGGCATTTCGGCGGGCGCCCGTGCTTTCGGGAGAATGCGTGAACGTCGCCATCACCCCCACCATGATCGGCCAGGTAATCATCTCGGGCCTCCTGGCAGGCGCGCTCTACTCCATGGTGGCCCTGGGCCTGGCCCTCATCTACGGGGTCATGCGGGTCATCAACATCGCCCACGGCACGCTGCTGATGCTGGGGGCCTACACCACCTTCTGGTGGTTCCGGCTCCTGGGGATCAATCCCTACCTGTCGCTGCTGGTCGCGTTGCCCCTGATGTTCCTCCTGGGAATGCTTCTCCAGCGGACGCTGGTGACCCGGGTCGTGGATGCGCCGGAGCTTTCCTCCCTGCTCCTGACTTTCGGGATTTCCATCGCCCTCGTGAACGTGGCCCAGCTCGCCTTCACGTCGGACGTCCGCTCGGTAGAGTTTCTTACCGGCGCCTTCCTGGTGGGGCCCTTCGCCCTGTCCAAATCCCGGTTGGTCTCGTTCGCCTTTGCGGTGGTGATCACGGTCCTGGCGTTCTGGTTTCTCCAGAAGACCAAGCTCGGCAAGGCGATTCGCGCCACCTCCCAGTCGAGCGAGGTTGCCATGGTCTGCGGGATCAACGTCCAGCGCATCCATCTCTACGCCTTTGGTATCGCCTCGGCCCTGGCGGCCGCCGGGGGAAGTCTGGTGGCGGTGATCGTCGCTATCCAGCCGGAGATGGGAACGGTCTATACGTTCAAGTCGTTTCTGGTGATCGTCCTGGGTGGGGCGGGCAACTATCCGGGCGCGCTCCTCGGGGGGATGCTCCTGGGGCTCGTGGAGCAGCTCTCGTCTCTCTTCCTGACCACCCAGGTTTCCGAGGCCGTGGCCTACGTGCTCCTGGTGCTGGTGCTCCTCCTGCGTCCCACGGGGCTTCTGGGAGGGCGCGCGAGGTGAGGTGGGCGATCCTCGCAGCGCTCCCCATCGGGCTCCTCCTTCTTGCCCTCTACCCGATGGTGGCCACCGGCTACGGGATCCAGTTCATGCTCCAGCTCTTTATGTGGGTGGCTTTGGCCCAGAGCTGGAACCTGATCTCCGGGCTGACCGGCTATGTCTCCTTCGGTCATGTAGCCTTCTTCGGCACCGGGGCGTATGGCGCCGCGATTCTGGTCTCGAAGCACGCCTGGCACTGGGTCCCCGCCTCACTCATGGGTGGCGTGGCGGCGGTCGTCCTGGCGCTGATCATCGGCTATCCGTGCCTCCGACTGAAGGGGCCCTATTTCGCCATCGCCATGCTAGGCCTCAACGAAGTGATGCGGGTCCTGGTCTCGTATTTCGAGGGCCTGACGGGCGGGGGATCGGGTCTATCCCTCCCCACGCTGCATGCCAGCCGACAGGTCTACTACGGTATGGGGCTCGCCGCACTGGCGATCACCGGGGTGGCGCACATCCTCATCACTTCGCGTGTCGGCCTGCGGTTCATGACGATCCGCGAGGACGAGATCGCCGCCGAGGCCATGGGCATCAACACCGCGCGCTACAAGCTTTTCGCCTTCTTGCTCTCGGCGTTCGTCCCGGGTGTGGTGGGCGGGCTCTACGCCCGGGACCAAGGCTACATCGAGCCGATCAGTGTGTTCCCCCTCCTCACGACCGTCACCATGATCGTGATGGCTCTCTTCGGGGGCAAGGGCACCATCTGGGGGCCGGTCCTGGGCGCGGTCACGCTCTTCATCTTCCAGGAGCTGGTGTGGGCGCGGTTTCTCTATCTTCACCAGGTCCTCTTTGGGGCCATCATCGTGGTGGTGGTCCTCCTGATGCCCAAGGGGATCCTGGGGATCCTCCAGGAGCGCTACCGCCTGCCGCGTTGGGTCTGACATGCGTGATGGCCATATCCTCGAGGTCCGGGACGTCACCAAGCGCTTCGGCGGGGTGCGCGCGGTCCATCGCTGCTCCTTCGCCTTGGCCCCGGGGAAGATCTACGGCCTCATCGGTCCCAATGGCTCGGGGAAGACCACCCTGTTCAACTGCATTACCGGTCTCACGCAGCGTGACGAGGGGGAGATCCACTTCAAGGAAGAGCGCATTGATGGCCTGAGGCCCTACCAGGTTGCCCACCGAGGGATCGGACGGACATTCCAGATCATCCGGGTGTTCCCGGAACTCACCGCGCTGGAGAATCTCCTGGTCGTCACGCGGGAGGCCTTCGATAGCGCCCGACGCAAGGCCATGGATCTGCTGCGGTTCGTCACCCTCGACCGGCTCCAGAACGAGTATGCCGGGAACCTCTCCTACGGGCAGCAGAAGCTCTTGGAGTTCGTCCGAGTGCTGATGACCGACCCGGAGTTGATCCTATTGGATGAGCCTGCCGCCGGGGTCAATCGCACCCTCCTGAATGAGCTGCTGGCGGCCATCACCCGCCTGCGGGACCAGGGCAAGACCATCCTGATCGTGGAGCACGACATGAAGGTTGTCATGGCACTCTGCGAACAGGTCTTCGTCCTCGATCACGGGGAGAAGATCGCGGAGGGGCCGCCGGCCGCCATCCAGGCGGACGAGCGGGTCATCGAGGCGTACTTTGGCCGTTGACGGATTTCTGCTCAAGGCGGACGGGATCCACGCGGGCTACGGCAAGCTGGAGATCCTCCACGGGATCAGCCTGGAGGTCTGGCCTGGGAGTATCGTCAGCGTCATCGGGCCAAACGGCGCCGGGAAATCCACCGCCTTCAAGGCGATCGTGGGGTTGGTCCCGCCGAAGTCCGGCCGGATCCTATTTGACGGGCAGGACATCACCGGGACCCCCCCGTACGAGGTGTTGCGGCGGGGGCTCGCCTACGTCCCCCAGGGCCGGATCGTCTTTCCCCAGATGACGGTCCTGGAGAACCTGGAGATGGGGGCCTACATCGAGACCGACCGCACCCGAGTCCGGGAGGCGCTGGAGCGGGTCTACGCCCTCTTTCCCGTATTGCGCGACCGCCGGCATCAGTTGGCCGGAAGCATGTCGGGCGGCGAGCAACAGATGGTGTCGATCGGCCGAGCCTTGATGACGATGCCCAAGCTGATCCTCCTGGATGAGCCTTCCCTGGGTCTGGCTCCTAAATTCGTCACTTTGATCTTTCAAAAGCTCCTGGAGATGAAGCGGGCGGGCTACACCCTGCTGGTGGTGGAGCAGAACGCCGCCAAGGCCCTGTCGGTGGCGGACCGAGGCTATGTCCTCGAACTCGGCCAGAACCGCTTCGAGGGGACTGGCCAGGCCCTGCTCAATGATCCCGAGGTTAAGCGCCTCTATCTGGGCGGTTGAAGCCTGGCCGTGGACTCGGGCCCTCCTCTAAAGACCGCTTGGCCTGATGCTCGTCGTGTGGTAAACATGACCCTCCTTCGTTCGGTTGTCGATTCGGTGTCCTTCTGCCGTCGGGAATGGGAGCCGCATGGTATGAGGAGACGATCGTGATCTCCCCGGAGAAGCAAATCGAGTTGCTGCGCACCATGATCCGCATCCGGGCCTTCGAGGAACGGGTGCGGGACCTGTTCGCGGCGGGACGGCTGCCGGGTTTTGTCCACCTCAGCCTCGGGCAAGAGGGGGTAGCGGCAGGCGCCTGCGGGGCCCTGCGCCCCAAGGACTACGTACTGAGCACCCACCGGGGCCACGGCCACATGGTGGCCAAGGGTGCGGACACGGCCCGGATGATGGCCGAGCTGTATGCCAAGCGCACCGGCTCGTGCAAGGGCAAGGGCGGATCTATGCACATCGCCGATGCCTCGGTCGGCGTCCTGGGGGCAAATGGCGTCGTGGCCGGGGGCCTGACGATCGCGGCCGGCGTGGGGCTGTCCATCAAGCAGCGGCGGACCGGCCAGGTCTGTCTCTGCTTCTTTGGCGACGGGGCGGCCAACCGCGGGCCCTTCCACGAGGCCCTGAACCTCGCGGTGATCTGGAAGCTCCCCGTCATCTTTCTTTGCGAGAATAACGGCTGGGCTTCCAGCACGCCGCATCGGTACGCCTGTGCAGTTCCGGATATCGCGCAGCGGGCGGCCGGCTACGGGTTACAGGGGATAATCGTTGACGGGATGGACGCGTTGGAGGTGCACCACGTCGTCCTGGACGTCGTGGATCGGGCACGGGCAGGTGGTGGGCCGGCATTCATCGAGGCTAAGGTCGTGCGGTGGCAGGGCCACTATGAGGGCGACCCGCAAGGCTACCGGGACCGGACTGAGATCGCCGACGGAAAGGCGCGGGATCCCATCCAGCGCCTCAGGTCAACGCTGATATCGGAGGGCTCGTTGAAGAGCGAACAGTTCGCCGAGATGCAGCGAGCAGCCCAGGCCGAGATGGATCGCGTGGTCGCCTTCGCCGAGTCGAGCCCCATGCCAGCGCCGGAGGAGGCGCTGGAGGATCTCTATGCGAGATCAGTGTAGAGGAACGAGCAGCCCCCCTCCCCACCCCTCCCCCGCGTGTACGGGGCGAGGGGAAGGGTGGGGGTGAAATCTGCGGAATCTGTCCGCCATTGGCGGATCTCGCCCGGTCGTTCAAGTGGTAGTCCGGGCCAGTCATCTCAGGGCTCGACGTAATCGGCGGATGGGTTAGAGTCTAATGCGCAAGCTGACCATGGCTGAAGCGCTTCGAGAAGCGCTCATTGAAGAGATGACCCGGGACCCGCGAGTCTTCCTGATCGGTGAGGATCTGCGGTCAGGGGTCCCCTTCGGCATCACCAAGGGCCTGGCGGAGCAGTTTGGCGAGGACCGGGTCCTGGACACCCCCATCTCAGAGGCCGCCGTCATCGGCGCTTCCCTGGGGGCAGCCATTACCGGCATGCGGCCGGTGGCGGACATGCACTTCGCCGATTTCGTCACCTGCGCCATGGACGAGGTGGTGAACCAGATCGCCAAGGTTCGCTACATGTTCGGGGGCCAGGTCGACGTGCCGATGGTGCTTCGAATGCCGACAGGAAGTGTCAAGGGGGCGGCCGCCCATCACTCGCAGTCACTGGAAGCCTGGTTCGTTCACATCCCGGGCCTGCGAGTCGTCTTCCCGTCCACTCCGGCCGACGCCAAGGGCCTGATCAAGACCTGCATCCGGGGCCTGGACCCCGTCCTGTTCTTCGAGCATAAACGCCTGTACAAGATGTCTGGCGAGGTACCGGAGGAGGAGTTTCTCATCCCGCTGGGGCGGGCGGATGTAAAGCGCGAGGGCTCCGATGTGACGGTCATCGCCACCGGGTGGATGGTCCACCTGGCTCTGGAGGCAGCGGACCGGCTGAGCCAGGACGGCATCTCGGCAGAGGTGGTGGACCCGCGCTGCCTGGCGCCCCTCGACAAGGAGACGGTCTTTTCCTCGGTCCGGAAAACGAACCGGGTCGTGATCGTGGAAGAGGCGGCGAAGACGGGCGCCTTCGGCGCCCAGGTGGCGGCGTGGATCGCCGAGGAGGTCTTCGACCACCTGGATGCGCCGGTGTGCCGGGTGGCGGCGCGAGATGTCCCGATCCCCTTCAGCCCGCCGATGGAGGAGCACGTCTTGCCGCAAGTCGGAGACATCGTGGCGGCTATTCGGAAGGTGTTGCGACAATAAACGGGATGCGATCCCAGGGGACACAGGACCAGCGGGGATCGCCAAGGAGGAGGGAACATGCGACGCGTAGGGGTGCTGCTGGTGGTGCTGGCGGTGGCGGTGGGGTTGGCGGGACCGGCCGGGGCGGCGACGTACAAGCCGGAGTACAAGACCAGCCTGGTCGTGGGACCAACGGGTCCGTGGGGCGAGGCGGCAGCCAAGTTCGCCGACCTGGTCAAGGATCGCTCTGGCGGCAAGATCAACATCAAGAACTACTACGGCGGCCAGCTTTTCGCCGGGCGGCAGACGAATGAGTTCCTGCTGCTGCGGCAAGGGGTGGCGGATTTTGCCTGGGGGTCCACCATCAACTGGTCGCCTCAGGTGAAGGAGCTGAATCTCTTCTCGCTCCCCTTCTTCTTCCCCGGCTACGAAGCCATGGATGCGGTGCAGAACAGTGACGTGGGGAAACGGATCTTCAAGATCGTGGAGGAGAAGGGGGTGGTCCCCCTCTGCTGGGGGGAGAACGGCTTCCGCGAAGTGACCAACAGCAAGCGGGCCATCCGCACCCCTGGGGACATGGAGGGACTGAAGATTCGGGTGGTCGGATCGCCCATCTTCATCGACATCTTCAAGGCCCTGGGAGCCAACCCGGTCTCGATGAACTGGGCCGAGGCCCAGACGGCCTTCCAGCAGGGGACGGTGGACGGGCAGGAGAACCCGGTGGTCTCGGTGATCACACCCTTCAAGCTCTGGCAGAGCCAAAAGCACATCACCCTCTGGAAGTATGCCATCGATCCTCTGATCCTGGGGGTGAGCAAGACCACTTGGGACAGCTTCGAGCCGGCCGATCAGGCTCTGGTCCGGAAGGCCGGTGAGGAGATGTGCGCCTGGCAAAAGAAGGGGGCCCGGGCAGGCCTGCAGGAGAGCACAGCGGCCATCGAAAACCTGAAGGCCAACGGCATGACGGTCACGACGCTCACCCCCAAGGACCTCGAGGCGTTCAGGGAGAAGACGCTGGGCGTGTACACGAAGTGGGGGCAGGAGATCGGTCCGGACCTGATCGCTAACGCCGAGCGAGAGATCGCCAAGGTCACCAAGGCCGGCAAGGCGGCCAAATAGTAACTTTCGCGAGGGAGGGGGCCCTGGTAGACGTGCGCGTCTGCCGGGGCCCTGTCTTTTCCGCGTGGCTATCCCCTCACCCTCCTTCCCCCCGGTTGGGAGAGGGTAGGTGAGGGGGGCCGAGGATCTCGGGGCCAGAGGAGAAAGTCGTGTGGCGTTGGCTGGATGAGAACTTCGAGGAGGCGGCGTGCGCCGCGATGCTCCTGTTCATGGCGACGCTTGCCTTCGTCAACATCCTCACCCGGTACCTGACCAACTTCTCCCTCGCCTTCAGCGAGGAGATCGAGGTGAGCCTGCTGGTGTATCTCACGATGCTCGGTACGGCGGCAGGCTTCAAGCGGGGGATCCACCTGGGGCTCGTGTTCCTGGTGAGCAGGTTCCCCCGGCTGGCCCAGCGGGGCCTGCAGGTGGGAAGCGCCGTCCTGGCGTGCTGTCTGTTCCTGGCGCTTCTCTGGTTCAGCATCTGGCAGATCCAGGATGAGATCGCCATGGCGACTACCTCGGAGGCGCTGGCCATTCCCCAGTGGATCTACACCCTGGGCCTCCCCCTCGGTTCCATCGTCATCGTGGGCCGGATCATTCAGGTGACGCGCCGTGCTCTTCGCGAGGTTCCGAGCTCATGACCGATCCGAGCGTCTGGCTCTTTGTGACGTTTCTGCTTCTGGTCGGCCTCGGCGTCCCCATCGCCATTGCTGTGGGCGTGAGCGGCGCAGTCTTCCTCTGGTATTACCAGCTCGGCATCCAGATCCTCTCAGCCAACATCTACGGTAATATCGCCAAGTTCCAGCTCCTGGCCATCCCCTTCTTCATCCTGGCCGGCCTGATCCTGGATCGGGTCGGGATTTCGCAGCGGCTCGTACACCTGGTGAATCTCCTCATCGGGCCAACGACGGGGGGGCTGGCGCTGGTGGCGGTGGTGGTCTGCGTGTTTTTCGCGGGCATTTCGGGATCGGGGCCAGCCGACACGGCGGCCCTCGGGACCGTCCTGATCCCGGCCATGGTTGCCCGAGGGTACGACGTGGGGTTCGCTTCGGCCCTCATCGCCAGCGGCGGGAGCATTGCTATCATCATTCCGCCCAGCATCGCCTTCATCATCTATGGGGTGATCACCGCGACCTCGATCCCGGCGCTGTTCGCGGCCGGGATCCTTCCGGGGATCGTGGTGGGACTGTGTCTCATGGTCCCGGCGTACCTGATCTCGCGGGCCCGGGGATATGCGGGCGAACGCTGGGGGACCCGGCAGGAGATTTGGCAGGCCTTCAAGGACTCAATCTGGGGGCTGCTGGCCCCGCTGGTCATCCTGGGCGGGATCTACGGGGGGATCTTCACGCCGACGGAGGCTGCGGTGGTGGCCGTGTTCTATGGTCTGTTCGTCGGGGCCCTGATGTACCGGACGCTCACGTGGAGGATGCTCTACGGGACGTTGCGGGATGCGGCGCTTTCGTCGGCCGTGGTGATGATCATTGTCGCCTTCGCAGGACTCTTTGCCTGGGCCGGCTCCACCCTGGGGGCCATGGACAAGGCGGCGCGATTCATCATCTCGTTGAGCCAGAACCCGTGGATCACCATCCTGTGGGTCAACCTACTCCTGTTCATTGCCGGGATGCTCCTGGATGCGGTGTCGATCTACTACGTCTTCCTGCCGATCTTCATGCCGGTGATGGCCCACTTCCAGTGGGATCCCATCTGGTTCGGGGTGGTAATGACCGTCAACCTGGCCATCGGGCAGGTGACGCCCCCCGTGGCGGTGAACCTCTACGTGGCCGCCAACTTGGCCAAGATCAGCTTGGAACGGATTTCCCGCGCTGTGGTGCCCTTTGTCCTGGCCATGCTGGGCGCCCTGCTGATCACGATCTACCTTTCCTTCCTGTCCACCTGGATTCCCACGCTCTTGCGCTTGTATTAGGAAAGTTGAACCATCGGTACCGACGGCATTTCGCCTTAGGCGGATGGCTGCGCCAAGGACCCGAGAATCTTTCCAGGATCAAGTCAAACCCTTGGCCGACTGGTGTTACGAGAATGAGGCTCGGCGGATAAGTCGAATAAGTCTACTACGTCCCCTTCACGTCCCCTTCACTTGGAACTGCGGGGCTATGCGATCCGTCACCCCTTCACGGCGCCGCGGGCGAGCCCTTCGACGTAGAACCGCTGCAGGAACAGGTAGAGGATGATGGTGGGGAGGCTGGCGATGAGGGAGGCGGCCGTGAGCATGGGCCACTGGATGATGAACTCGCCCACGGTGAAGGCGACGCCGAGCGTCACCGTCCGCTTCTCGTCGATGGAGATAAGACACAGGGCCCAGAGGAGATCCTGCCACGCCAGGAGGAAGCCGAAGAGGAGTGTGGCCACGGTGCCCGGGACGGCGATGGGCAGGATGATACGGAGGAAGATCTGCAGGCGGGACGCGCCGTCCACGAGTCCCGCCTCGTCCAGTTCCTTCGGGATGGAGTCGAAGTAGCCCTTGGACATCCACGCGGCGAAGGGCAGGCAGATGGTCACGTAGGCGATGATCAATCCCGTGAGGGTGTTGTACAGCTCGACCGCCGCCAGGATCTGGAAGTAGGGGCCGATCACCAGGACGCCGGAAATCATCTGGGTCGCGAGGAACCCGCCCAGCAGTGCCGTGCGCCAGCGGAACTGAAAGCGCGAGAACCCGTACCCCGCCAGGGCGCCGATGGCGGTGGACAGGAGTGCCGTGACCCCCGACACCACCAGGCTGTTCCAGAAGTAGATCCCGAAGGGCTTCAGCGTCCACATGTCGACGTAGGCCTGCAGGGTCGGCCGCTGGGGAATCCAGCGGACCGGCAGAGCGAAGGCCTCGGCCTCGCTCTTGAGCGAGGTGGAGAGCATCCAGGCCACGGGAAAGAGGGCGAACAGGGCGGAAAGCACGAGCAGGGAATACGCCCCGACGGCGTCCAGGCGCCGCTCCAGCCGGGCGGATCCCGCCGGGGCGGGGCTCATCGCTCCCTCCCGACCAGGATGATATAGGGCAGGCTGAGGATGAACAGCACTACGCTCATGAGGATGGCCATGGCGGAGGCATACTCGAAGGTGAAGAATTGGAAATAGGACTTGTAGACGAGCGTGGACAGCACCTCGGTCAAGGTGCCCGGACCGCCGCCCGTCATGGTGAGGACCAGGGCGAAGCGGCGGAACTCCCACACCATGTCCAGGGCGAGGGCGATCAGGATAATCATGCGGAGGCCGGGCAGGGTCACATGCACGAATCGCCTCACCCGGCCGGCCCCGTCCACCTCGGCCGCCTCGTACAGCTCCCGGGGAATGGCCATGAGGCCGGCCAGAAGCATGACCATCACCAGCGGGTAGCCACGCCAGACATTGGCGAAGATGACGCTGGGGAAGGCCAGCGTGGGGCTGGAGAGCCACTGAAACTCGGCGGGGAAGCCGGGGAACACCATGCGGACGAGCGGGTTCAGGGCGCCATGGATGGGGTTCAGCAGCCAGCGGAAGATGATGCCGGCCACGACGTCGGGAATCGTCCAGGGAATCAGGGCCAGCAGGCGGAAGAACGTCTGGCCGGGCAGGGCTTGGTTCAGCGCTATGGCCAGTGCGAGCCCCAAGACGAAGTGACCGACCAAGCTCAGCGCCACGAAGGCGAAGGTGTTCTTGAATGTCTGGAGGAGGACCGGGTCGCGGAAGGCCTTTTGGTAGTGGATGAGGGTGAGGGTCCACCCGCTGCCGCCCTCGGGCGTGACGGAGAGCTTCAGGGTGATGAACGCCGGGAAGATCAGGACTGCCACCAGCAGGAGGGTGGCGGGGAGGACGAAGAGGATGCCGAGGTGGCGATCGTGCCAGGTGCGGCCGGCGGGCATAGGGGGATCTCGCGAAAGCGCGCGAGCCGGGGACGGGCCGGCCCCGGCTCGCGCGCGGCCGATGGGAACGCTGTCAGGCGCTCTGGTCTACTGGACGCCCAGGGCCCGGTTGGTTGCCTCGTGCGCGCCCTTGAGCGCGGCTTCGGGTGTCTTCACGCCTGTCAGGCCCTCCTGGATGGCCGTGAGCATGGCGTCGCCGATCTTCGGCCACTCCGGCACCAGGGGCTCCAGCTTCACGTAGGGAGTCTGGGCGGAGAACACCTGGGCGTACTTGTCTGCCTTCACCTCGGGCGCGTTCCGGACATCCAGGCGGGAGGAGAGGACGCCCGCAATCTTGAAGTTCCGCATCTGGCTGTCCTTGTCGTACCACGCCTTGTAAACCTTCCACGCCGCCTCGGGGTTCTTGGTGAAGGCGCTGATCACGCGCAGGCTGAACCAGGCCGAGGTCACCTTCTTCTTGCCCACCGGCACGGGCGCCAGGGCCATCACCTCGCGCACCTTCATGTTGGGATTGATGGCCTGCACGATCCCGGGGGCGGCGGGCAGCGTGATGATCATGGAGACCTTCTCGTGGGCGAGCTGGGTCCGGACCTCCTGCGCCCCCTGTTCGATCACGCCGGGCGGCACCACCTTGTGCTTGGTGAACAGCTCGACGTAGAACTTGAACCCCTCCAGGGCTTCCGGTGTATCCAGCGCGGAGCGCTTCTCGTCCGGCGTCAGGTAGTCGCCCCCGGCACCCCAGAGCCAGGGATTGAAGCGCATGAACACGCCTTCCTGGCGGGCGCCCAGGATCCCCACCCCGTAGCGCCCCGCCCGGGTCAGCTTCCTGCCGTAGTCGAGGAACTGGTCCCACGTCGCCGGCGGCTTCGCCGGGTCAAGGCCCGCCTCTTTGAAGTGCTGCGTGTTGTACATCAGGACCAGGGGATTCAGGTCGTCCGGCAGGCAGTAGATCTTCCCCTTGTACTTGCAGATCTCCAGGGCCTGAGGATCCCACTGGGCGAGGTACTTCTGTCCCCCTTCCTTCTCGATGAAGGGGCTGAGATCCAGGAGATAGCCGCGGTCGGCGAAGTGCCGGATCGGGCGGTAGCTGAAGTGCGGAATGTCGGCAGCCGCCTTGGCCTGCGACTGGGTCGTGAAGACCGCCTCCTTGTCCCCGTACCGGCTGTCATCCCGCACCACCTCGATGCCGGGGTTGGCCTGGTTGAAGGTCTTCTGGAACTCCTCCAGAGAATTCACCCAGGGCTTTTCATTCCAGTGCCAAGTCTGAAACCGGATTTTGACTTGGGCCGTGGCCGGAGCGGCCACCACCGTCAGAACGGCAGCGGCAATCCCCGCGATCGCCACGAACCGCCACCAATGCATGCCCTGCCTCATGATGTGCCTCCTGTCCTGCCATATGGCCTCAGACGATCGCATCCTCACAGATTCTCGTGTGTTCTTCCGCATCACCTCCTCGGGTCGTCCCGGGCCGCGTGGGGGCGGGTGGGACGGTCTTTCACCGCGAGGCAGCCCACGACAGTCGGTCGAGGACCTCCGGGTTGGCCACGGCGGCCGGGATCTGGCCTTCCAAGACCCGGCGAACCGCCAGGGCGGTCTTGCGCTTGCACTCGACGATGGAATCCTCCGAGTACCAGGCGGCATGGGGGGTCAGGATGACGTTGTCCAGGCCCGCCAGGGGATGGGTGGCGGGCATCGGTTCCGTCTCCAGGACGTCCAGGGCGGCCCCGGCAAGCCACCGCTCGCGCAGGGCGCGGACCACGGCTTCGGCGTCCACCACCCCGCCCCGCGCGGTGTTCACGAGGATGGCCGTGGGCTTCATCTTGCGGAGGGCGGCGGCGTTGATCAGGTGGCGCGTCTCGGCGGTCAGCGGGCAGTGGAGGGAGATGATGTCCGAGGCCTGCAGCAGCTCGTCCAGGGGGACCCGGCGGACCCAATCCGGCCAGTCCGTCCGGTAGGGATCGGTGGCCAGGATGGTGAGGCCAAAGGCGCGCAGCTTCGCGGCCAGGGCGGTCCCGATCCGGCCGAGGCCGATGACGCCCAGCGTCTGTTTCGTCAGGCGCTGGATGGGGGCGCCCAAGCGGAAATCCCAGCGCCCGGTCCTGACCCCACGATCCAGGGGCAGGACGCGGCGGTGCAGCGCCAGGATGAGGGCAGCCGCATGGTTGCTGACCTCGTCGGTCCCATAGTCGGGCACGAAGGCCACGATGATGCCGTGCCCCGTGGCGGCCGCGAGGTCAATGGTGTCCACGCCCACGCCGTAGCGGGCGATGACCCGGCATCGCCGGAGGGACTGCAGCACCCGGCGGGTGAACGCCCCGTACTGGGTGATGATGCCGTCGGCGTCCGGGCAGAGCCTGAGCAGGGCTGCCTCGTCCTTCCGCTGGTGCAGTTCGATCTGGGCGAGATCGCCCAGGATCTCCTGCTCGATCGCGATGGTCCCGTGATCGCAGTCCGTGATGACGACGCGGGGCAGTTCGCCGCCTGCCATACGCTCTCCGCTGCCTCCCGGGTGGAGGATAGGTCGGATGGCGTCCCGCCGTCAAGGGGGAGGCGGACCAAGGTCCAGTGCTTCGCTTGTTTCGACTCGGGTGACGGGGTATAGTGGCGGGTGCGGGGGCAGACAGAGGATGCGCCACCTTATCATCGGGACAGCAGGTCACATCGACCACGGCAAGACGACCCTGGTGAAGGCCCTCACCGGTATCGATACCGACCGGCTGAAGGAGGAAAAGGAGCGGGGGATCTCTATCGAACTCGGCTTCGCCTTCCTCACGCTGCCCGACGGGACGCAGGCCGGGATCGTGGACGTCCCCGGCCATGAGCGCTTCGTCAAGACCATGTTGGCGGGTGTCGGGGGCATCGACCTGGTGATTCTGGTGATCGCGGCGGACGAGGGGGTCATGCCCCAGACGCGGGAGCACCTGCACATCTGCGAGCTGTTGCGGGTCAAGCGCGGCCTCGTGGCCTTGACCAAGGCCGACCTGGTGGACGAGGAGTGGCTGGAGATGGTCCGGTCGGACATCGCCGGGACGCTGCAGGGGACGTTTCTGGACGGCTGCCCGGTGGTCCCGTGCTCGTCCACGACGGGGCGGGGGTTGCCCGAACTGCTCGCGGCGGTCCAGGCCCAGGCGGCGACCGCGGAATCCAAACGGACCGACGGGACCCTGCGCCTGCCTATTGATCGGGTCTTCACCATCCGGGGATTCGGGACGGTGGTCACGGGGACGCTGTGGGCAGGGAGCCTCGCCGTCGGAGACGAGGTGGCCATCCTGCCCGCGGACCATCGCTCCCGCGTGCGACGCCTCCAGGTGCACGGTCAGACGGTGGAGCGGGCCGTGGCCGGCCAGCGGACGGCCGTGAATCTGCCTGGGCTGGAGGTTTCGCAGATCGAGCGGGGAGACCTGTTGTGCCTGCCCGGGACGCTGCGCCCGTCCGAGGGCCTCGACGCGACGCTCTCCCTGTTGCCGGACGCGCCCCGACCGCTCGTCAATCGCGCCAGGGTCCGCTTTCATCTGGGGACCAGCGAGCGGCTGGCCCGGGTGGTCCTGCTGGACCGCGAGGAGCTGCAGCCGGGGGCGGAGACCTACGTGCACTTGCGGCTGGAGTCTCCGTCGGCCGCGCTGCCTCAGGATCGCTACGTCATCCGGAGCTATTCCCCGGCCGTCACCATCGGCGGAGGAACCATCCTGGATCCGAACCCGCCCCGGGAGCGGCGCTCCCGGGCCAAGATGGTCGAGCACCTGCGCGTCTTGGAGCGGGGGAGCGCCACGGAGCGGATCGAACGGCACCTCCTGGCGGCAGGGTTCGTTCCCGTGACCAGCGACGAGCTGCGCGGGCGGAGCGATCTGGACGCCGCAACGGTGGCCCAGAGCCTGCGGGAGCTTTCGGCCAAGGGCGCGGCCGTCCTCGTGGGGGCCAAGGGGGAGGGGGGCGCCCTCCACGCGGAACGGGTCGCGCTGCTGGAAAAGGAGATCCTGGCGCGCCTGGGGGAATTTCACGCCAAGGAGCCGCTGAAGGACGGGTTGGCCAAGGAAGAGCTGCGGAGCAAGCTCCCCACGCAACTGATTCCCGCGACATTCGGGTGGGTACTGGCGCGCCTAACCGAGGCCAAACGCGTCGCGGTGGAGCGGGACAAGGTCCGCCTGGCGACGCATCGCCCGACGCTGTCGGCGGCCGAGGAGGAGCTGAAGGCAAAGATCGAGGCGGTTTATCGTGGGGCCGGCTTCCAGCCGTCCACACCCGATGGAGTGTTTGCCAGCCTCCAGGCCGATCGGAAGTTGGCCCAGGCGGTCTTCCGCCGGATGGTGGACGACGGGGTGCTGGTGAAGATCAAGGAGGACATCTTTCTTCACCGGGACCGATACCAGGAGTTACGCCAGCGGGTCCTGGCGCATTTCGGGACACAGCCGCGCATCAATGTGGGAACCATGAAGGATCTCTTCGGCGTGTCGCGGAAGTATGCCATTCCGTTCCTGGAGCACCTGGACGACGTCCGGATCACCCGGCGGCAGGGGGACGAGCGGGTCCCGTACAAATAGGCATCCATGAAAAACGGACAACGGACAACCGACACCGCAAAATTGACCGGTTGTTCCGCCTCCGGCGGATCGGTTGTCAGTTTTCAATTGACATGGTATGGGCGGTGGAGGATGCTACCACCAACCGTGTACAAGTTTCAAGGTTTCCCGCCTTGGCGGGATTGAACCTTGACCTTTTCTACAAGGAGATTGAGATGTTCGGTCTGGGACTCCCGGAACTGATCATTATCCTGGTGATCATCCTCTTGGTCTTCGGCGCGAATCGCCTGGGGGACATCGGCAGTGGTTTGGGGAAGGCGATTCGAGGGTTCAGGGACTCCGTCACGGGCAAGGACGCGATTGACGTGACGCCGAAGAAAGAGACAGAGACCAAACAAGGGAAGGGATAGAGTACTCCGCTGCCCCTACCGAGGGCTTCGACGATCCGATCCCAGTCCCGCCAGCCCTCATAGGTTCCCGTCGGACTTGCCAGGGATCACCGAAACTCCAACCCCACCACCCGCCAGAGCTGGAAAGGGCGATCCGTATCGGGGGAACCCGATACGGATTTATGAAATCGAGCACTATATCCGGAGGTCGCGCCAGGCAGGAAGCCCGCCAAGGGTTGTCGCTGTCTTCACGGCCCGGACGACCGATTCGGCGACGGCGTCGGCGGCCGCGAGGCCGACCGCGTTGAGATCCGCCTCGATCCCGCCTTCGCGGGGACCGGCCCCGAGGGCGATGACCAGGTCGCCGTCCAGGGTGGTGTGGACCGGGACAATGGTGCGCACCAGGCCCTGGTGCGCCACCTGGGCCATCTTGGTGGCCTGGACCTTGGTCAGGCGGGCGTTCGTCGCCACGACGGCCAGGGTCGTGTTCTCGCTGGCGTAACCACGGCGCACGACGCCCCGCCGCATCGCCGCGGCGGTGTCCACGAGGCGGTGACTCTCGGGAGATTCCCTGGCCCCGGCCAGCAGGCGCCCGGTCCCTGGATCCCGGACATCGCCGAAGGCATTCACCACCGCCAGGGCCGCGACCATCACCCCCCCGGAGACTTCCAGGGCGGCGGTGCCGAGGCCGGATTTCATGGCCTGACCGATCCCGAAGAGTTTTCCCACGGTGGCGCCGGTCCCCGCCCCGACGGAGCCCTCCGCGACGGGACCGGTCGCGGCATGCTGGCAGGCGGCATAGGCCATGGGGGCGTCCGGTCGCGCCCTGGCACTGCCAAGCCGGAGATCGAAGAGGATGGCGGTGGGGACGATGGGAACCCGTGCCACCTGCACGTCGAATCCCACGCCCCGCTCCTCGAGGAACCGCATCACGCCGGCGCCCGCATCCAATCCAAAGGCGGACCCACCCGCCAGCAGGACGGCATGGATGTGAGGCACGAGGTGAAAGGGGGAGAGGGGGTCCAAGTCCCGCGTGCCGGCGGCGGAGCCCCGGACATCCACCCCACCGACCGTTCCCTCCGGGCAGAGGATAACGGTGCAGCCGGTGCAGCCCTCGGGGTCACTGGCGTGGCCGACGCGGATCCCCGGAATCTGCGTGAGCATGGTTTCTCCCGGTGCAGCCCGCGCATCATACTCGGAAGTGCCTGAGCGCGCAATGGGCGTCGGGGTGCAGGGGTACAGGTTTTGTGTTGTGTATGACGGAGTCGTTTGGTAGCGTGCCCTGGAGAGCGGAGTTCCCACGCAGCAACGGGGGGGCGCATGGAGGACCGCCGGCAGGGTCCCAGAGTGGAGGTAGATATTGAGGTCCACTACCGGACGGCCCACGAATTCCTATCCGCCTACACCCGCAACATCAGTGGGGGCGGGATCTTCGTGCGGACCCCGCATCCCCTCGCGCTGAATCAGACCGTCCGGGTCCGGTTTACCCTCCCCGGGATCACCCACACGTTCAACTGCAACGGGATCGTGGTCTGGGCCAATGCCCCCTCCGATCGCAGCTCCTTGCCGGCAGGCATGGGTATCAAGCTCGAGGATCTCGATGCGGAATCGCAAAGACTGCTTTCAGAGTTCACCAAGACGAGGACGCTCGCCGTGACACCGGATGAGAAGCCGTGAGGCGCTTGACACCTTCTGCATGAAGAGCGCCTGGCCCGCTCCGGGTTGCCCTACACTGGCGGGAGAGGATGGAGGAAGACGCCATGGAGATGCAGGAGCGGCGCACAGATCCACGGGCCCCGGTCGAGGTGGAGGTCCACTACCGGTCGGCACAGGAATTCTTGTCCGCCTACACCTTGAACGTGAGCGGGGGCGGGGTATACATCATGACGAAGGAGCCCCTCCCTTTGAACCAGGTGGTGCACCTGCGCTTCACCCTTCCCGGCGTTGCCCGCGTGTTCAACCTTCAAGGCCTCGTGGTCTGGACCAACCCCTTTCCCAGCCGGAGTTCGTTCCCATCCGGGATGGGGATCAGGTTCATGAATCTCGATCCGGAAGGCAAGAAGCTCATCGCAGGATTCGTGAAGGCCACGCTGCCCGCTCCCCCGGCGGAAAAAAAGCCCTCCACCCAGTGAGATCGTCCTGATCCCCTCCTGACGCACCGGCACGGAAATTGGCTGGACAACCGCGAGTCCCTCGAGTATCTTTCAGTGGTCATCGGCGGCGGTTCCCCGACCCGCCGCCGATGTGCTTTTTGCGACGCCGGCCGAGTCCGGAGGCGGATTGGGCCTGGTGGCCCTCCTGGTCTTCAAAACCAGCGTGGCGCCTAACCCGTGCTAGGTGGGTTCGATTCCCACACGCCTCCGCCAATATCTCAGCGAGCCCCCGTAAAACGCGGAATTACTGACGCGACGGGGGCTTGTCACTTTGGCCCGTTGGTTGCAGTAGAACGAAGGCGAAAGGTGGAAATTGACACCGAACTAGCACCGCTACTAGCACCGGTGAGAACACGCGGATGGGAGAGAGGAGGAGGGGGCCCCTGATCCGCTCGATAGGGAGGTCCCGAGCCCCCCGCCCCCGGGTGGATCGTTCCACCATTTCCCCTCGGCCCATCGGTCGATTTTTGGATTTTTTGGATGACTTGGGGGTCGGCAATCAAGGGAGCTATCCCGAAGTGTCGGCCCCCGTCCCGTATTTCCAATCCCTCTCCAGGGGTACAAATCGGGACAAGAGCCAAGAGCAAGGGGGCGGCTTTCGATCCTCCCCCGACCTCGACAGGTCTACGGGGGTAAGGCGCTGGACGGCTCAGAATTGCCCCCCGGCAATGGCGGGGCCAGGCCTGGGCCAAGTAGCCCTAGCGAGCATAGCCTGTCGGCGCGTCGCGACGCGTGGAGTGAAGGTATCATGTTGACCGCAGATGTTCTAAGCCAGTACGTATTCTTTCCAACCTGGCTCCCACCAAGCCAGCGAAATGCATTCAGGGATCGCTGCCTGCGAGCCTTCGACCGGCTGGAAGCCAAGCGGGGGCCAGAAGCCCTGGCCGACCCCCGGACGCGCCGACGCATCATTGGCGGGGTGGCAGCGGCATTCAAATACGACCGGCTCAATTCCGCCTGGGGGCGAAGGATGCTCGCCAAAAGGGGAGCCCGAGGCCTGCTCCGGGCGATTGCCGAGGATGGCTGGCAGTGGCGGGAATATTTCCGGGCCATCGGACGGAGGGGCGCGGTCCGCCGGAAGGAGGCCAAACAGCGGAAGGACCTGACGCGGCGATTGCACACCGCCGTCCCACCATCCCAGAGGAAGCGCACCCCTGCTGCGAAGGGTTGGATGGAACTCTGATGGGTCATGCGCTTCTTGTGCCATGCAAGTGTTTTCTGTTGACGCGAAGAGTCGCTTTGAATATGGTATTAAATTATACGGCTGGGTGTTACTCGCCCACCACTCCCGATGGATTGGCCTAGCCGTTTGATCCCTACCTGATCTGATTACCCCCTCGGGCCGGTGTATTAGGCCCTGGCCATACCTCCCACTATCACTACGTCCGCAGAAAGGGGGACTCCCGTGAAAGCTATCGTCCTCTGCCTGCTGTCCGCGTGTGCACTCGCGGGTTGCGCGGGCACGGTCAAGAGTTCAGATGACCTCAAGAATCAAGGGTATCAGAAGAGCAACATCGTGCGAACGACGGCCGCTGGCGAGACCCGGGCGCAAGAATGGTACGAATTGTGGTGGAAGGAATCCCGCGAAAGGGGTCGCGTGGTGAACTTCTGCATCGTGCCGCTAAAACCTAACGCGGGATATCAGTGGGCGATCAGCCTCTTCGTGGATGACCGGAAGGTGTGGGAGTACGACGGGGGATACAGTCTCCCCGGCAGAGCTGGCCTGCGAACGGGCGTCGATTGCGCTGACTCCACAGGGGTGCCGGAGGGTCGATTGAATTGGTGGGTCTCCTTCAAGTACTGGCACTAAGATCGAGTTGACTTCGACCCGGGGAGGGACCGGGCAATGAAACTCACTGTGATGATGGTTGTGCTACTGCTGGCGGGATGCGCCAGCGTGCCGAGTGTCGGCGAATTGGGGAGGCAGGGGTTTCGTCTTGTCAATGAGGCGAGCGGGCCCCACCATCAACTGTGGGCCAAGGAGACGTGGAACGGAACGCGACGCGAGCGCCTCTGTGTCGTGCCCACTGTGCAAACGCAAGAGTACTACTGGCGGATACGCCTACTGCTAAAAGAGAAAGTGGTGTGGACGGACAATAATGTCGTGAGGTCCTTTCGGTCGGGAGCCCAGGTGGAGTGTGTGACTTCGGGCCCACTCCCGGAGGGGCGGCTCGTGTATTGGATGAGTTTCCAGTACAAGGAGACCGAGGGCGAGAGGCAACCGGCCTTTCTCCAGGGCGGGTTAGGTCAGGCTCGCAAGGAGGAGACGAGCGTCGTGTCCCGCCCTGAGACTGCCCGCGAGATTCGCTCCTCCGTCAACGTGCCGACTTGGAATCGTGGGGACGAATGGAGATTTCGCTGGTCCAGCCCCAGAGGGTCCGGCACGTTTGTGTGGACTATAGCAGGCGAGGATATGGTCGGGGGGGTCGCCTACTACATTATGCAGAGCGGAAGCCGTCAAATCTACTACTCGAAGGCTGAACTGGCGTGGCTGATGGATCGCGTTGAAGGTGCTGTGGAAACCCGAGCATCGCCAGCGGTTCGCGGCTTCGCGTGGCCACTGGAGTATGGAAATGAGTGGGAGGAAAAGTACTTTTGGGAGAGCCCTGGCGAACGCAGGACCGAGGATCGACTCCGGCGCTTCAAAGTCGAAGCCCTGGAACCCGTCACTGTTCCGGCGGGAACTTTTCAGACATTTCTCTTGACGGTGAAGGACCCGACTGGGCGGCTACTTCAGGAATACTGGTACTCGCCTGAGGTCAAGTGGTGGGTTAAGGAAAGAACGTACTTTTCCTATGGGGTACGAGAGAGGGAGTTGCTGGAATACAAGCTGACCCCCATAGTCTCTCCACCGCCAGCTCAAGGGCTTGGCCGCTAGCGAGCCGGCCGATCATCTCCGCCGCTTCCAGCATCCGCGACGGCAGCTCGCTCCCGTGAATGTTGGCTCAGGCGTTCGAGTTCGAGGCCCTGCTGAACGTGCTAGAGCGGCGGGGGCTTATCGTCAAGGCCGAGGTACCGGAAGAAATCAAGCGGCTCCGTGCACGAACGCCAGAGGCCAAGTCGCGGCTGGCCTTGGCGCTGGGCCGGGCGGAACGGATTGGGGCGATCCGACAAGGTTTGAGGCTGGGTAAGGTGGACGGCCCCACTCGACTCGGACAGGGGCCGGTTTCACCGTTGACCTGTCTTGGGGGCGTCCGGTAACTTCCAAGGCGAGCGCGCCGCAACACTGGATCATGGGTGGCAGAGGCGACAAGGGTTCCGCGCATCGAGGAGGGGGACGGAGATGACCACTCTGTTAGAAAAGGAGGAAAGCTGCCTGGTCTGCGGGCATACCAGCGAGTTCGTGACCATCACCTCGACGAGCAGCTTTGGATCTCCCGACCTAGACTTCCGTCCGCCTGACCTGGCCCGCTCCACGATGAGGTTTTGGGTCCAGCGGTGCCCCAGGTGCGGCTACTGTGCCCCGCACGTCTCAAATGGGTCCGAGCAGGCGAGAGAAATCGTTAGCTCCGAAAGCTACATGCGACAACTCCAAGATGCTGGCTATCCCAGCCCGGCCAATTCATTCCTATGCTGTGCAATAATCCGAAAGCGCACAGGCCACTACGTTGAAGCAGCGCGGATCGCCCTTTGCGCCGCGTGGGTATGCGATGATGATGCACCCTCACTCGCGGCAGGCTGCCGCAGAAGGGCAATCGACCTCCTCCGAACCGCACAGGAGCACGGCTCCGTCGCCTCCGAGGATACAGACGGACACGAGGCCATCCTCGCCGACCTTCTCAGGCGCACCGGGCAGTTCGTTGAGGCCATGGCGCTATGTAACAACAGATTGCGAAGAGGCGTCCCGAGCCCTCTCCGGAACCTGTTTCGGTATCAGAGAGAGCTAGCGGCTCGTCAGGATTCTGCCTGCCACACGACCGGGCACGCAGAGGAATTTATCCGGACGACGACGTACGGAACGCTCAACCGACTGGTTGAGCTAAACCGGGGTGACGGAAGCTGGAATCTGAACAAAACGCTTGCCGCGATCCTGGGTCGTTCCCTCTCCGACCTTGAGGCGCCCATCAAGGAGCTGCATGGCAACGGTTGGCAAATCCGCCGTGCCTGGGCTACCGGCCTGGCGTTGAATTACTTGGAGACACATCAGGGGGACCACAGAGACGAGTGGGAACTGTTGGCAGCGAAAGCCGATACGTGGCTGCAAGCCTGCGGTGTCCAGACTCCAAATGGTGACGCTTGGCGAGCGGCAGCGGCGCGATTCCTCGCATGACGTATTCCAGTGCGTCGCTTCAGGCGACGTGCACCCTCCGCCAGCAATCGGCAAGTAACGGGAACAGAGGAAGGGACGCCTCCATGGCCGATGACATGCCCGAGCCGTTAGAGGACCTCGAGTACTGGTTCCTCCGCCGCGTGGCGCGCGCCGTTGAGGCGGGGGAGGTATCGGTGGATCTGCTGACCGAACTTCAGGCCGGGATTGAAGGCGCCGGAGAAGGCCCCCAGAAAGAACTATACGCCCTGGGGGTGAAGGAGGTCGCCGAGAGGGTGGAGATTCCCCAGGAGCGTGCGGAGGCCATGCTGGCTGCTCTGCAAGTCCATCCCCCCATGATCCGCGAACTCGTGATGCGGCTCATTTTAGAGCTGTGGCTGGCAGACGAGCGGATGAAATATCGGCATCGCGAGCCCCCAACCTAGGGGTCAGGCAACCCAGTACTTCAAGGGATCGCAAAGATTTCAAGCTAGGGCGTGCCCCTTGCATAGCGGAGCTGGCGTCGCGGCACATGTATTTGGAGGCTTTGCTCCCGTAAGTCTAGTCGGTTGGTGAGGCAGAGACTAAGAGGACCTCAGTTGGTCGTCGGGCAGAAGGTGCCGGACTTCAGGATGGCTGAGCCGACTTCTCGCCGCCGCCCAGTCCTCCCTTAACCGCTAGCAAGTGTCCTCCCACCTCCATCCGCACAATGGGTATGCGTTCGCTGGAAGGGGAGGATGGAGCGCCAAAAGAGAACGTGGCCAGGTTGCTCTTCCTCGAGCTACCGCCCCTGACACTCATCGAGGACCTCGGCGTTATACCCAGCACAATAAAGGCCCCAGTAAATATCTTGTAAAACTCCGGACACACCGCGAGTTGAGACCCATAGGAAAGCTCCAACCACAAAGTACCCAATGATGAGGAAGAAGAATAAGCAGACTACGATCATCTGTATCCACTCTGGAAGCAATTCCATCCACGAACTACGCTGGGGCCTCCTATCGAATTCCTCGTAGATCGTGTCGCTCCCGTCCATTCTCATAGAACACCGTGGGCAGAATTGTTCTGCAAAAGTTTCGGGGATCGGGCTTCCACACTTCCCGCAACCTTTGTATCCCCGAAGCTTCATTCAAGCCACCTGAAACGAAATAGGAAAACTCAGGAGCCGTTCCATGGGATAAGTATAACCGAGCAGGAGAACGTCAAACCCTCAATAGGAACTTGATCCGCAGGGATCACCGGTTCCTCCCCTCGGGCCGAATGGCGGGGTTCGAATAGTTGGGAGTAGTTTAGGTCTGGTCGGGAGGAAATGTCAAGCAAGCTGCAGGTTGGTGGCGTCCTGGCTGGAAAGCCCTTTCGCGTTGACACCCAGCGCGGCCTACCGGCCGCAACCAAAAGGTGGTGACGCGCAGAGGTATTCTTGGCATCATGGCGGCCTTCCGGCACTCGACCAACTCCTCGGAGGGCCCGCCATGGAGCGCTTCATCGCCCGCCACCAAGCCGTGATCACTGGCACGCTGTCAGGATATGACCGCATGCTCTTCAAAGCCACCCTCCGCGGCCTCAGCCACGTGAAGGGCCTCCTGGGGTTCTTCGGGGCGAAGCGGGTCTTGCTGAAGGACTTCGGCACCTTCGTGCAGGCGCAGTCCGCCCGGATCAAGGCCCATGCAGAGCCCGTCGCTCAGGCCGCGGGGCGGCCCTGCCAGTACGTGCCCTGCAGCACCGCCTCCAAGGAGGAGATCGCCCGCCAGATCGCCGAGCGGGACCACATCACGGAGGACCTGATCTGCGTCCTCACCTGTGTCGAGCCGTGCAAGAGCTACGCGCTCCGCCGCGATCGGCCGACGCGGCAACTCCAGCTCGTCAAGACCGGCCGGAAGTGCCTGTTCGTCTACTTCTACTTCCTCGATCGGGAGTTCGGCTTCCTCCACGTGCGCCTCCAGACCTGGCTCCCCTTCGACCTCCAGGTCTGCCTGAACGGCCGGGAGTGGCTCGCCCGCCAGCTGGACAAGGCCGGGCTCGCCTACACGCGCTGGGAGAACTGCTTCCTCCGGCTCGCCGATCCGGCCCGAGCCCAGCGGCTCATGGACCGGTTGCTCCGGAAGCCCTGGCCCCAGCTCCTCGACCGCTACGCCCGGCGCTGCCACCCGCTCCTCGCCCGGGGCGCGGTGCTGGCCGACCAGCGCTACTACTGGACGCTGCGTCAGGCCGAGTACGCCACCGACATCCTGTTCCGGGACGCCGCCAGTCTCGCGACGGTCTACCCCGTGCTGGTCCGCCACGCGATCCAGTGCTTCACGGCCGAGGCCATCCTGCGCTTCCTCGGCCGCCGGCTCGACCCCCGCTTCCAGGGGGCCGTGAGCAGCACCCTGGTGCGGCGGATCGAGGGCCTGCGCATCCGGCACTGGGTGGAGGAGAACTCCCTCAAGATGTACGACAAGGCGGGCCGGGTCCTCCGGGTCGAGACCACCATCAACAATCCCCGCCGCTTCCACGTCTACCGGCGGGTGACCCGGCAGGGGCGCCGGGTCATGGCCACCGCCCTGACCTGTCGCCAAACACCCATCCTGGAGCTCAAACATGCAGCGTAGAACCTTCTCAAAAAAACAAGATTCTACGTATTTGTAGTACAGGAGCGCCCCCCGGTAACCTCTGGGCGAATTCTCCCCGCAATCCGCGCAGGAGAGGGCTCCGGATTGCTGGGCCGAATTCTGCATCCCTCATTGCCCCCCAGGTTGTTAGACTTGTGGCCCTCCTGAACTCAGGAGGACTAATGCCCGATGAGCGCGCGATGCTGCACGCGGGGTGGCCGCTACCCCGTGATGCACTCCCTGCCTTTATCCAAGTTACTCAGTTTGGACACACTTGTAACAGTCTCAAGACTCCAGACTCGGATGTATTGGCATCCCGTCGTGGTTCCGTGGACAAGGTGCCACGGTTCGCGCGGAAAGAGGGCATATCAGTAACCTCGGTAGTGACGACCGATAGGTCGCTGCCATTAGCTTGGCTCCCTCCTAAACCACGTTAGCGGGTGGAGAATGATTGCGTTTCCGTTAGTTCCTAGTCGGCGGGGTGACCGGACTTTCTTCAATGAGAGTTTCCCTGGGCAGGATATCAGGCTGGATGTGCCTCAGTCTCGCGGGAGCCGGGTGCGCCTCCAAATGACAATGCCGTACCGCGACGAAACGGGGAAAGTCTCTCTGCTAGTTGAGTGGCCTAAGAGACGGCCTTTTCCTGACCCTAGGAGCGTATCGGCACAGATATGGAACCAAATCACCTCTAGTGCCCCTTCCCTTAGGAGCCGCACGGGGCTCGCGTTTTTCAAGGTTGAGGTGGATTCCTGGAGGGGCTTTGTATATCTGCCAAGAGAGGGTATCGAATTCCTTGGCAACGTAGACCCTGCGAACGCTGTCGTGTGGCTGGGTGAAACACTCGCCTGGGCCGACCGTCTGCTAGTTGGGCGACGCCCAAGTGATCGCAACGTGGAGGCGTGGATATACCGAATGCACCGATACACGGCGCTCTTAGTTGCTTGCGAGATTGCAGAGGCATACCTTACCAATCGCCAATCCTTACGATACCCCCGAGAATTGGAGCAGGCAGAAGGTGAGCTACGTAGGCGGATCGCGGCGGTCTGGAGCAGCCACTCAGGGCGAACCCGTGTCACACCTCAGCGCCTGGCCCTTATCCTAGTTGATGCCAAGTTTGATGGTGTGAAGGACATCCTTTCTCCCTTGGCCCTGGAGTACCACACGGTGCTTGCCACGGGACATCTGTGGAGGAAGGTAATGCCTCGCGAGAGTGCCCGGCGCTTGCGCGCCCTGGCTGCCTCCGACCCCAATGGTGCTGCCTGGTTCAAACGGTGGAGGTCGAGAATTCTCTCAGCACCCCTCGTCCCCTACACGTTTTTTACCACCCCAGGTGATGAGGCTTGGGCGAGTTACGTGTGGCATGCCCTGAAGTCCTAACCCCCCCGCTTTCCGATTCCCCTGCTCCCTGCCTGTAGCGCAACGGTTAACTCCCGGCACGGTTTTTCAATTGTAGGGTACGACGAACTGATCACGATTAATGCTAATAATGTTTGCAAAAATCGCTCAATGCCGCGCACAGAGCGTGGCGGGACGGCGGACAAGGAGTATCAAAGATGACAGACTCAACCTACGAAAGATTGCTCACATGTGAGGAATGCGCGCGGCTACTCGGCCTAAAACCGAGCACGATTCGGCGCTTGACGTATACTCGCGAGCTGCCTGTAGTGAGGCCGACTGGCAAACGGGCAGTTCGGTACCGCCTACGGGACATAGAAGCCCTACTGCGCATGCGAACTCAGCCGATGCGTGGGGGTGGGCGATGAGCGGGGCAAGTATAGCGGTGTCTGCCCCGGATGTGGCTATGGTGCGTGGCACGGTAGAGGAGCACTTCCCCGGCCTTTGGCCTGCCGTGGAGGTCGGGCTGTCGGTGTGTGCGACTCTCCTACTGGCCGACAACTCGAATCCGGTAGCTGTGATCTACGTGGGGCCACCCAGTTCGAGCAAGACGACGGTGGCGGACATGTTTGCCGGTCACCCCCTCTGCTACCGGTCCGACAATTTCACCCCGGCGGCATTTGTGAGCCATGCAGCCAACCGGTCAAGGGCGGCCCTCGATAAGGTGGACCTCCTCCCCAGGATCAAACATAAGGTCCTGGTGACACCTGAGCTTGCGACGATTTTCAGGGGGAAAGAGGATGATCTCGTTAACCAGTTCAAGATCATCACTCGCATTCTGGATGGCCAGGGACTAACGGGAGACAGTGGTACACAAGGGCGACGAGGATATGAGGGGGACTACCTCTTTGCCTGGCTTGGATGCACGACTCCCTTTGATCCAAAGGTGTGGCGTGTCATGGCACAGCTTGGAAGCCGCCTGTTCTTCCTGGTGATGGATACTCAGGCCGAAGTGACAGCGGAGGATCTCGTGGCTTCCATCGAGGGCCTGTCCTACGGCGAGCGGCTAGGCCAGTGCAAGAAAGTTGTTCACCAGTTCATTACGGCGCTGCTTGAGACGTATGGCGGCATTCGAGGGGTGAACTGGCAGACCGACGCTGATCCCAAAGACGTTCGCCTTTGGATTGCCCGTCTCGCGATACTTCTGGCGGCCATGCGGAGCGAGCCTCAGCGGGAGACCGCAACAGATCATTCGACTCCCACCTTAATCCCCGCCAAGCCGGAGCAGCCCTATCGGGCACATGCTGTCCTTTACAACCTTGCCAGGGGCCATGCGCTGATCCACGGGCGGAGACAGTTGACAGATGAGGACCTGCCCCTAGTTGCGAGAGTGACCCTCTCCACAATGCCCACCAAGGCGGGGTTGGTGTTCGGGGCGCTGGTTCGGGCCAATGGGAAGCCGCTTACCGTGCAGGAGGCCCAGACTGCGCTGGGAGTAAAGCACCCCGAGACAGTCCGGGAAATTCTCAGGGACCTGGATGCACGCGGGGTGATGGAGTTCGTGGAGGCAGGCCCAGGGAAGCCTGCCGAGCTAAAATTCCGGCCTGGATGGGAATGGTGCGCCTCCCCCGAGGTCCTGACCCTCCTGTGGGGGGAACCTGTCAAGAATCCGGGGGTGTGTGCTGGTGAAGGGAACTTGTCATAAATTGGGGAGCGTGTGCTTCGCCTATCACTCCTAACCTAGCTCAATTGCGAAGGGAGGAAGGGAGAATGGAAGGACACACACCCCCCGAAAAATGACAGGTTGTACCAGAGCCGATTTGGGTGCGGCCCTCGCGTAGGCTGTTAAGAACGGACCGCATCAGGTACCCGCCAGGGATAGCGGACTCCAAATGGGGGCACTACCCCCGGCCCCGAACAGGCAGGCAGAACAGGCACCACTAGGTCGGCGTGAGCAGCCGACACTTTGCGTCTTGACAGGCGGGAAGCATTCGCTGTATTTAAGTACAGCATGCGACCAATAGCGATTGGGGATGCGGTGCGACGCTGGCGGGCGGTTCGGGGGCTGAGCCAACGAGCCTTGGCCGAGCGGGCGGCGATCGGGTACGTGATTATCGCTCGCCTGGAGCTAGGCCAGACCGATCCCAGGCTTTCGACCCTGGAGAAGTTGGCCAAGGCCCTCAACGTGACAGTGGCGGAATTGATCAGGGAAGGAAGGCCCGCACGGAAGCGGGCGGGGAGGCGATGATGGACCAGGAACGCACAGAGGCAACCCAGACGGCCAAGGTGAAGCGGACCAAACGGCCCCGCGCCAGGGCGAGGGGGATCTTCGAACGGGACGGGGTGTGGTGGATATGCTGGTCCTGCAATCAAGGCCATATTCACCGGGAGAAGGTAGGGCCAAAGAGCCTAGCGGTGACCGAATACCAGAAGCGCAAGGTCGCAGTCAAGACGCAAGGCTATTGCCTCACCCAGGCACGGCGGGACAAGCCGACGCTGTTCCCGGTTGCAGAAGCCAGGTACCTTGCCTGGGCACGGAAGGAGCGTCCCCGGTCGGTCATGTTCCGCGAGAAGGCTCTCAAGCATCTCAAGGCACGGTTTGGCAGCAAGACCCTGGATGCAATCACGAAGGCAGACGTAGAAGCGTACCTGACCAGTAGGAGGGATGCAGGGGCAGCCCCAGGGACGGTGAATCGGGAGCGGTCCGTGCTCTCCCACTTGTTTAGCAAGGCCATGACGTGGGGTCTGGTCAAGACCAATCCTGTGACCGGGAGCGAGCGGCAGGCGGAGGCGAACGAGAAGCCCCGGCCACTCACGCCGGATGAGGAAGCTAAGCTATTCGCCGTCCTGCCTGCCCACTACAAGCCCTTTTGCACTCTGGCCCTGCACACGGGCTTACGCCTTGGGGAGCTACGGCACCAGGCATGGCGGGATATAGACCTTCCTGGGGCCAGCCTGACCGTCACACGGCCAAAATCGGGGAAGGCTGAGACCATTCCCCTAAATGCGACGGCGCGGGCGGTCCTGGCGTCCCTGGAGCGCACGGCACCCGCGATCTTCCCCACCCTACCGAAGAAGCTCACCGACCTATTCAAGCGGTATGTGGAAAAGGCGAAGCTCCCGAAGGAGATCACGTTTCACTGTCTGCGAGACACCTACATCTCCCGCTTGGCCCCCCACGTCTCTACACCTACGCTTATGACCCTTGCGCGGCATCGGGACTACCGCACCACCAGGCGCTATGTGCAGGTTGACGGGAAGCATCTCCGAGACGCGGTCGAGTGTTTGAATCCGGAGGCAGGTGGCACTCCTACTCGCACCGAAGTTTTGACCGTCTCGCAAGTGCTTGAGTCAATGACGGTTGCGGAAAATGTGGAGTAGATTCCCACACGCCTCCGCCAAAATAAGGCAATCCCGCTGAACCCGTGGGCTTGCCTTTTCTTTTCTATGGATCGGGCGGGTACGTGGCGCCAGGGATAACCAGCGATCCAGAAATCTCCAACGAAAGGAAAGAGGAATGGGGACAAGGGCTAACGGGGCGACCTGGTCCTTGTCGGTCGGCGGGAAGGGGGCGGGTCCTGGACGGCCTTTCCCAGAAGGGTGGCGAGGATCAGCGGGGTGCACCAGCGGAGCGAGGTGAAACGGAACCCGTGCGCGATGGGCTCACCGGGGGCTGGATCGGCGGCCGGCCGCACCCAGACGATCTTGCCGGGCATCCGGAGCGCCTCACCCGGGGTGTGCAGGGTGATCTCCAGTTCCGTGTCCTGGGCAATCAGCTGGGGAAGGAAAATCAGGAGACCCTCGCGACTGATATCTCCGGTCCGTCCCTCGAGGAGTGGCCCCGCGTGGCCATTCAGGTGGCACGTAATGGGGAGATCCAAATGGAGGCGCACCCCGGTACTCCCCGCAGGCCCCACGGAAGGCAGCAGGTCCCGCAACGCCTGGAGATGCTCCGGAGCGGTCCAGGTGAAAATCACGCCGTGGAGGATCCCACCCGGAAGGGCGGGCATCCCGGCCCAGACGACCTCCGCATCCACCTCAATCGACGCCCGGTCAGTCTGGAGGGTCAGGTGCAGGGTCATCGGGGGCGGAAAGCGTTGGGCCAGCTCGACACAAGCCCCTCGTTCGCTCAGGTCGAAGGTCCACCCCATCTCGAGTCCACTCGAACCGGGGACGTCTGCCCTGTACAGGAATGGCAGATGAACCAGATACCTCGGGTAGCGCGGCTGCAATGCCCAGTCTGTCACGGAGTTGGCCTCCAGTCCCCGCCGCATGGCGTTCCCACCTTTGAGGTGGGCGAGAATACTCCACGCGGAGGTGGACTGAGTATCCCAGAGCAAGAAAAGTGCCTACCCCGCGACCTGGCGACCTCTCCGGAAGCACCAGCATCATTGCAACTCAAGGGTGGAAACGGCGTCCCCTCCCCGGGGCGAGTGGTATTTTCCTTGCAAATTGGCTACCGGGCTGTTTGAATGTGCACCAGTCTGCCCTCATGCCGGGACAAGGATGATCGAGAATCGCAACGCGCTAAAGATGACCAGTGGTCAGACGGCCGGCGGGCCCGGTCACTGGGAGTCACCCGAGGATCCCATCCGCGAGGCTCGGGACGTCGTACTGCAACTGGCCAGGACCATCAACACCCGCCGGATCCACCTGCCGAATAACCCGATCTATCAGAAGTTCCTCGGTGAGCTGTACGCCAAGGTGGGCAGTTACCTCGCCAGGCGGGGAACCCTCATCTTCGGCATCCATCGATTCGAATTCCTGTACGAGGGAGAGGCCATCTATAACGACAGCAACCAGAGCGACAGCCTCCCCTTCCGACTCTACAAGGACGGGGTCAGCGCCCTGGCGTTTCTTCGGGGGGTGACCGAAGAGGAGCTCCGGGACTTCGTCGAGACCATCCATCGGGGGTACGAGGTCAGCTCGGCCGAGGACGATGTGGTCACCCTGCTCTGGGAGCGGCACTTCCAGCACATCAGCTACGAGGTCATCGACAACCCCCTCGAGGGCCAGGCGGTGCCCGAGCCGCCCGCTGTCGAGACCCTGGAAACCCGCGTGGCCTCCATTGCCCCCGCGACCGCCCAGGACCTGAAGCTGGAGGAGCCCCTCCCCCGCGAGAGCTACGTCCTGACGGAGGCGGAGGTGGAGAAGCTCCGGGAGGAGATGGCGGCCGAGGCGACTCGGGACATGGGCTACCAGCTCATCGACCTGATCTATGAGGTGCTGGCCGTCCAGGACGAGATGGAAGATTATCCGCTCGCCCTGGATATCATGGAGCGGGTGATCCGCGTCTTCGTCCGCCGCGGGAGGTTCGACCAGGCGGCCCGGACCCTGAAGGCCCTGCGGGACCTGGAGAGGGACTCGGCCAGACTGCCTGAGCGCCACCGGGCGCTCCTGGCCGAGGCCGTGGAGCGGATGGGGGAGGCCGAACGCGTCCGGGAACTCGGGCCGGTCCTGAACAAGGGGCTCGAAGGCGACACGACGGACCTGGAAGCCTACCTCCGGATGCTCCCACGTCGTGCCGTGGACCCCCTGCTGGACCTCCTGGGCGAGGTGAATCTGCGGAAGGCCCGCCGCGTCCTCTGCGAAGCGCTGGTGGACCTCATCGGGGGCGACATCGAGGTCCTCGTCAAGCGCCTCGACGATTCCCGCTGGTTCGTGGTGCGGAATCTCGTCTACATCTTGCGCCGGACCGGGAGCAGCAGCGCCAACCCATACCTCCGCCGGACGTTGGAGCATCCCCACCCCAAGGTCCGCCAGGAGACCCTCCGTGCCATGGATGCTATCGGGATGGCCCGGTCGGCCGAGTTCCTGCTCGGGCTCCTCGAGTCCAACGACGACATCTGCCGGACGTGGGCCCTGGAACGTCTGGCCGCCTTAGGAGACAATCGGGCGGCGGAGCCCCTCTGGAGGCTCGTCCGGAGCCGGGAGTTCCGGGAGCGCTCGTGGAACGACAAGCGGGCGTACTTCGAGGCCCTGGGCCGCTGCGCGCCCCCGTCAATGCTTCCGGCCGTGCAGGCCCTCTACGAAAAGCGGGGCTGGTTCGAGAAGCCCAAGGATGTTGAGATGCGGGCCGGCGCCGCCATCGCCCTGGGGGTGATGGGCGGAGAGCAGGCGGTGGACCTGCTCGAGCAGGGCTGCCAGGCCGAAGAGACGGTGATACGCGAGGCCTGTCGTCAGGCCCTGGAGGGCATCCGGCGACGACCGGGCAGCCCGAGGCCGGAACCGGCTCCAGTACAGGCCCTCGTGGACGAAGGGGAGACCATATGACCGAGGGCAGCGGCCAGGCAGCGCCGCCGAGATCCGCCTCGGACTTGAAGCTGCGACAGATCATGGAAGGGGTGGTGGACCAGGGCCGCATCCTGGTCGCCGACCTCCACAAAGTCCTGAAGAACGCCCAGGTCCACGCCCGGGATAACGAGGCCTTCCTCCGCCCCCTGGCGGGTCTGGCCAAGACCCTGAACGCCATCCGGGCGCTCCAGGATCGGGTGGTCCTCCGCCTGGTGGACGAGTACCTCTTCATCGGGGAGCACCGCCTTCGGGTGGACATCTCGGGGTACTTGAGCTTCAAGTCCGTAGTCGAGGTCCTGAAGCGCTGGCGCATCGGAACCCTGACCCTCAATGCGCCCCTCGCGGAGGCGCAACTCATCGCCCTGGTGGACCTCCTGCTGAGCTGGACCCCCGACGACGAGGATCCCTACATCAGCTTCGTGGCCGGCCTGCGCCGGGCGAACCTCGACACCATCACCGTAGGCGAGTTGAAGGACGCAGGGGGCGGCGGGATGGAGGCCGGGGCGCGGGACGCCCGGCTGCTCGCGCGCCGGACGTTTTTCAAGGCAGTCACCGTGGTGAAGGAAGTCATCCAGTCCGTGGAGGGTGAGCAGGTCATCAACCTTCGCAAGGTGAAGCGCGTCGTCCAGGCCATCGTGGACGATATCATGCGGGACGAGCTGTTCCTCCTGGGACTGACGACGCTCAAGAACTACGACGAGTACACCACGAACCATTCCGCCAACGTCTGCGTCCTCTCCGTGTCCATGGGCAGCCGGATGGGGTACAACAAGAACGATCTGGAGACCCTGGGCATGGCCGCCTTCTTCCACGACATCGGGAAGACCAAGTGGCCCAAGGAGCTCCTCTACAAGGAGGGAAAGCCCACGCCCGAAGAGTGGCGGATGATGCAGATGCACCCCTGCACGGGAGTGACCTCTCTCCTGAAGCTCAAGGGGCTCTCCGATGCCGTCCTGCGGAGCGCCCTGGCGGTGTTCGAACACCACATCTACTGGGACCGCTCCGGCGGCTATCCGGCGGTCATCCGGCCCAGGGATCCGGGCCTCTTCGCCCGGATCATCGCCATCGCCGACTGCTTCGACGCCCTGACCTCGGCGCGGGTTTACCGGAAGACCCCCTTCCGGCCCGACCAGGCGCTGAAGATGATGCTGGAGAAGAGCGGCACGGCCTTCGACCCGGTCCTGATGAAGCTGTTCATCAATATCATCGGCGTCTATCCCATGGGCACCCTGGTCCTGCTGGGGACCGGCGAGGTGGCCCTGGTCCTGGCGCCGAACCCCAATCCCGATTATCTGCACCTGCCCCGGGTGAAGATCCTCTTTGATGACCGCGGCCATCCGGTGGAGCCCGAGATCATCGACCTGGCCGCCTCCAACGGCGCGGGCCCGGGCGACCGGCAGATCATCCGATCCCTGGACCCCGAGGCCTACGGGGTGAAGGTCGCCGAGCACTTCCATCAGGTCACCGCGCCCTAGCCCTCCGACCTCTCCTCACAGTCTCGTGGCCCATCCCCCGGTTTGGGGTGGCCCTTTGGGGTTTGCCGGGAAACGGTTGGCCCGGGCCCAGCAGGGCAGGGAGCGATTCCCGCCTCTCTTTGCGCCCTCAGCAATCTTGGCGTGAAAATCCGGGGTCAGCGGGGGAAGGCGGCGAGAAGGGCGCGCTGGGCGGTGAGATCGCCCTCGGGATGGAAGCCCTCGTAGACGGCCAGCCGATCCAGGAGACCGGTGTAGCGCCGGCGGAGCTTCGCAGGAATCTCGGCGGGCGTCCCCACGACGGCAAAGGCCTCCAGCATCTCATCGGTGATCAATGCCGCCATGCCCTCCCAGTCTCCCTGGATGGACTTCCGCGTGAGGTCGCGGGCCACCTGGCCCCACCCGTGGCATTCCAGGATGACGCGGTAATTGCGCGTGGAGGCGTAAAAGCCGATCTGGCTCCTCACGCTGCGGGCGGCGGCATCCAGCTCGTGTTGAGCCGCGCCGGTGACGACGAGGACGGAACTGGCCAGGCAGATGTCCGCCCGGGTCCGCCCGCTCGCCTCGAGGCCTGCTTCCACGTTGGGGAGCACGACCTCTCGCAGGTACTTGGCCGAGTGAAAGGGATGGACCTGAAAGCCGTCGCACAGCTCGCCCGCGAGGCGGCACATGTAGGGCTGGACGCCGGCGATGTGGACGGGGATACGCGGGTGGGGGATCGGTCCCGGGTTGAAGAAGGGGGTCATCAGGGTGTGGGAGTAGAACTGGCCCTGGTAGTTGAGCGGGGTGCCCTTTTGCCAGCAGTCCCAGATGGCCCGCAGGGCCTGGATGTAGTCGCGCAGGCGCGGGCCGGGAGAATCCCAGGGGAGGCCATACCGACGTTCGATGTGCCCCTTGACCTGGGTGCCCAGGCCCAGGAGGAAACGTCCCTGCGTCAGGACGGCCAGGTCCCAGGCCAGATGCGCGGTGACAATGGGGCTGCGCCCGAAGGCCACGGCGATGCTGGTTCCCAGCTCCAATCGGGTCGTGTGGCCGGCCGCCAGGGCCAGGGGAAGGAACGCGTCGTGCTGCGTCTCCGAAGTCCAGGCCCCGTCAAAGCCCATGGCCTCGGCCTGCCGGGCCAGCCGCGCCGCCTGCGATAACGGTCCCCCGAGTCTCACGTCCCGCTTCATCCCAATACGTCCAATGGGAATTCTCGATTTCGGTAGCCGTCCGGCCGCTTTGAGGAATGGTGTTCCGTCTTGGCTGGAAGGCTACCAGTTATCCCGCCTTTCGGAGGCGTTCCCGGATCCAGCGGTTGACGAGGGCTTCGAGAGTGAGTCCGTGTTGCCGCGCCCTCCGCTGCAGGGGGGAAACAAGATCGTCGGCAACCCGGAGAACCTTGGCACCCTGGGCCAAACGAACCGATACCTTCACTGGCTTGAGGAACTCCGGGTAATCGACGGTGCTATGCGTGTCCCAGAACTCCCAGAGCTCCTCGAGCGTCCGGAAGTTTTCCGGGATAGGGTCTCGTTTCATCTTTGGCTTACTTGCGGCGGTATGTGGCGCGCTCTTTTTCATCCATGTCCCTCGCGCTCAGGATGAGGGCATCGCCTGATTGCTTGTGAATGAAGAACACCGTCAAGTATCGGCCTGCCTCGGTGCGTCCGGAGGCCACATTCAATCCGCCGGACCCGCGGTCAGCTCGATAGGGCTTGCTCAACTTCATCCGTGGAGAGCTTGTGCTTCCGGGCGATCTTGTCGACGACATACCCCGACCAGAGACATCGACCAATGGGCATAGCATCCGCCGAGTGTCCGGTCAACTCGTCGGGAAAATCGTCGGGAAAGTCTTAACCCCGATCCGAAAAAGTGGCGACAGTATGATCACCAGAATGCCTCGGTGTGGGGTCCCGTCCAGGGAAATTCCCATAGGCCCCTATAGGGGCGATGCATGCTGCCCGGCGCTTCCCCTCGTCGACGCTCTGCCAGCGTCGGTGCCGGGCATGGGGCCTCGTTGGAATTTCGGATCGGGGTTAACCCAGCCCGTACTCAGTCCAGCGCCGGTCCACCAGGCGCCGGGTCGCCTCGTCCATGACGATCTCGTCGGGCCAGGGACGGGTGAAGCCCTCCTCGGGCCACTTCCGCGTGGCGTCCACGCCCATCTTGGAGCCGTACTTGGGCAGGCGGCTGGCGTGGTCCAGCGTCTCCACGGGCCCCAGGACGAACTCGATGTCCCGCTGGGGATCGATGTGATTGAGGACCTTCCAGGTCACCTCGGAGTAATCGCGGACGTTGACGTCCCGGTCCATCACCACGATCACCTTGCTGACCATGGCCTGGCCCAGGCCCCACAGGGCGTGCATGACCTTGCGGGCGTGGCCGGGGTACTGCTTGTCGATGCTCACCAGGACCAGGTTGTGGAAGATGCCCTCGAAGGGCATGTGGAAGTCCACGACCTCGGGGAGCTGCTTCTTCATCAGGGGCAGGAACAGGCGCTCGATGGCGGCGGCCATGTGGCAGTCCTCCATGGGCGGCCGCCCGACGATGATGGTGTGGTAGATGGGGTTCCGGCGGTGGGTGATGCAGGTGAGGTGGAAGACGGGATAGTCATCGGCCAGGGAATAGAAACCCGTGTGATCGCCGAAGGGCCCTTCGCGCCGCAGCTCCTCGGTGTCCACGTAACCCTCCAGGACGATCTCAGCGCTGGCCGGGACCTCCACGTCCACGGACTCGCACCGGACCAGCTCCACCGGCTTCCTGCGGATGAGGCCGGCGACCATCATCTCGTCCATCCCCTCGGGCAGGGGCAGCGTCCCGGCGAAGCAGACAGCGGGATCGGCCCCGATGGCCACCCCGACCTCGACCCGGCGGCCCAGGCGTTTGGCCTTGCGGTAGTGAGCGGCGCCTCCCTTCTGGATGTGCCAATGCATGGCGGTGGTCCGCTCGTCGAAGACCTGCATGCGGTAGGTGCCGCAATTCCGCGTCCCCGTCTCCGGATCCTTGGTGAAGACCAGGGGGAAGGTGATGTAGCGCCCGGCGTCCTGGGGCCAACACTGCAGGATGGGAATCCCGGCCAGCGACGGGTTGTCGCGGATGACGACCTCCTTGCACGGGCCGCTCTTGACGACCTTGGGCAGGGCGCTGGCCAAATCCTGGAGCTTCGGCAGCAGGCGGAGCTTGGCGAGCAGGCCTTCGGGGGCCTTGAGCTCCAGGAGGTCCTGGAGCTCCGTGACCAACTCGTCCAGCGCCTTCACCTCCAGGGCCAGGTGCATTCGGGCCGGGCTGCCGAAGGCGTTGATCAGGAGCGGCATGGAGGAGCCCTTGACCCGTTCGAAGAGCAGGGCGGGTCCGCCCCGTTTGCTCACACGGTCGGTGATCTCGGCCACTTCCAGAACCGGATCCACCTCCACCCGGATGCGCCGGAGCTCTGCCGCGCGTTCGAGGGCGGCAATGAATTCTCGCAGGTCACGATAGGCCATGACACGCGTCTCCCGGGGATGTCAGGGGCTCACTGGGATAAATCACGAGCGCTCACGTGAATTCTCCGGATCAAATGACCAATGACCAATTTCCATTGACCAATGGCGGGGGAGTTTGTCATGGCCCGAGATTTTTCCCGAGTGCGTTCGCGAATGATCCCGGTAAAGAGGTCGCGGTACTCTAGCCCCGATCCGAAATCCTGGTCAAGGGGATTCCGCTTGACACGCCGGTTTCTCGTCGCGTAGCATCCCCGGGTCTTTTCCCCGCATCAGTATCTGCGCTGTTCTGGGACTCAACGTGCGCCCCATCATTCTGGTCGCCGGCGTCGGCTGGCGGCTGAAGCCACACACCGAGGCCACCCCCAAGTGTCTCCTGGACATCGGGGGAAAAACCCTGCTCCGGCGCTACCTGGACGCCTTTGCCGCGCTGGGCCTGCGCGAGGCGGTCCTTGTGGTGGGCCATCTCAAGGAAAAGATCATGGCCGAAGCGGCCCGCGGTCCGGCCGGGGTGGAGGTCCGCTTCGTCACCAACGAGCAGTTCACCCGCGGGAACATCCTCTCCCTGTGGCATGCGCGCCACGAGTTCGACGACGACGTGGTCATCATGGACGGCGACGTGCTCTTCCCCCGGGAGATGCTGGCCCGCCTGCTCGCCTTTCCCGATCCCAATGCCATGGCCGTGGACGAGCGGTTCCGGGACTCGGGCGAGGAGCAGAAGGTCCTCTGCGAGGACGAATGGGTCGTCGAGGTGACCAAGAAAGCCACCGGCGACCCCCGTGTGCGCGGCGAGGAGGTGGGAATGCTGCGCCTGTCGGCCGACGCGGGAGAGGTCCTGCGGGGAATCCTGGAGGAGTTCATCGAGACCGGCAAGGACTCCGTGGAGTACGAGGAAGCCCTGCGCGAACTGGCGGCCGAGGTCCCCATCGGCGTGGTGGAGATGGGCGACCTGCCCTGGATCGAAATTGACTTCGAAGAGGACCTCGCCCGCGCCCGTGAGGGGGTCCTCCCCGCGGTGGAACGCCTCGACAGCGGCCAGACCCTCCCGCCCCCCTAGCCCCCCCACTCCATCTCTTACGGCACGGCGCATCATCGCGGTCCCTCCCGCGCCATCCTTTCTGAATGGTCCGGCCGGGCATCCATCGGACCATATCGGATATCCAATCTCGAATGTCGAAGGATGAAGGCCGCGGGGAAGAGGCCACGGGGCCGCCCCCCTTCGAACTTCGACATTCGGCGTTGGATATTCGAAAGTTGTCTCAGATTGGTTCCGTATGGTTCCGCGGAGGACGGGTCAGGCGGTGGCGGGGCGGGTCCAGGCCTGGGTGCGTTTTTGAACGCCCCGAGTCATCAGGCCATACACAAGGCGGGCCGCGATGTTGGTCAGGACGATGATCACGGACATGGCCGAGGCGGGGGCGACGTCCCCCGCGTCGTCCATGTTGGCGATGGCCACGCTGGCCAGGGGCAGATCCGCCGAATACAAGAAAATAACCCCTGAGAGCGTGGCCATGGAGTTCACGAAGAAGTACATGGCGATCTCCAGGATCGCCGGGAGGCAGACGGGGACGGTCACGCGGTGGAAGGTCTTGTAGAAGGGAACCGCCATGGACTCGGAGACCGCCTCGAATTCCTTGTCCAACTGCTTGAGGGCGGTCGTGGCCGTGAGGAAGCTCACCGTGTAGAAGTGCACGATGTTGCAGAGGACCAGGATGGCCATGGTCCCATAGAGGGGATTGAAGGGGTTGGGCAGATCCAGACCCCAGAGGGTCCATCTGGGCTGATTGAAGAAGAAGATGTAGGAGAGTCCGATGACCATTCCGGGCAGGGCCAGGGGGATCATGGACAGAAAATAGGCGACCTGTCGGAACAGGTACATGCCCTTGCTCTTCTCGATCAAGTACGCGCTGCCGAAGGTCACGAGCACGCCGGCGAGAGCCGAGTAGATGGACATCCGGACGCTGTTGTAGAAGGCGGCATATCCGCGGGCGGCCATGGTGCTGAAGTCATAATGGCGGAGGCTCAACGACAGGTCGTAGGGCCAGATCTTGACCAGGGAAGCGAAGACGGCCGTGGCGAAGAACGCCAGCATCAGGAGGGCGACGACGAGGCAGAAGGCGAGGAAGATCCCGTCGCGTGCCGAATGCGGTCTGGGCACCAGGGGCACCGCCTTGGCGGCGATCACGGCCACCTGCTTTCGCTGGATGACGCGGTCCAGTACAAAGGCGATCACCGTGGGGACGAGCAGGACCACGCTCACCGTGGCGCCCATGACGAAGTTAAGTTGCCCGATGACCTGCTTGTAGATGTCGGTGGCCAGCACATTGAAGTTGCCGCCGATGACTTTCGGCGCACCGAAGTCGGTGAAGGAGCTGATGAAGACGACGAAGCAGGCGCTGATGAGGCCGTACTTGACCCCCGAAATCGTGACGATGAAGAAGGTGCGGACCTTGGAGGCCCGCAGCGATTCGGAGGCCTCGTACAACCGGGCATCGGTCAGGCTCAGGGCGACGGACAGGATCAGCATGGCCTGGGGGAAGGTGTAGACCACCTCGGCGATGATGATGCCTACGGCCCCGTAGACGCCGATGTCCGCGGCCGGGTTAATCCCGATGGCACTCTCAAAGAATCCGAAGAAGCCCGTGGTGACCAGCCCCTTCCTTCCGAAGAGATAGACGAGTGCAATGCCGTACAGCAGCGTCGGCGCAAACAGGGGCAGCAGGGCGACGCTCTTGAAGAGGGATTTGCCCGGGATGGTCGTGCGCGTGAGGGCGTAGGCGTACAGGAAGCCCAAGGGCACCGAGATGCCCGTAGTCGTCAGCGAGACGAAGAGGCTGTTGTGGAGCGAGGTGAACAACGCCGGCGTCTGAAAGTACTCGACGAAGTTTCGGAGCCCGACGAAGGCGCCGTTCTTGTCCATCAGGCTCTTGGAGAGGAGCTGGACCAGCGGCAGCAAGACCGCCACCAGCATCCACAGGCAGACCAGCAGGATCAGGCCGCGCATGAGCCAGCGGTCCACATCCAGGGCCTCCAGGAAGCCCCGAACCCGGGGGAGACCGGGGGCGGTGATCGCCTTGTTGCTCATGTCGGCTTTGCCGGTCCTGCCATCACAGGGGATACACCCGGATGCGGTCCGCGGGGAGATGGATGGCCATTTCCTTATCCTCCTGGAGTCCCAGCCGGCGGATCATCTCGGTGGCTATTTCCGCGTCGATGGTCCAGACGCGGCCGTTGCCCAGGCTCAGGTGGAAGCTGACCCGGTACCGGGGTCCGCGAAACTCCAGGGTCCCCACTCGCGCCGGAAGGGCATTGCGGGGGTTTTCCCCCGCCGGGGGGACGACGATGTCCTCGGGCCGGATGGCCACGGTGACGGGCGCGCCGGGGGCGAGGTCATCCATGAACCGGTCGTCCACATGCAGACGGATGCCGCCGACGCGGATTACGCCGACCGATTCCTTCACCGCGTCCCGGATGAAGTTCATGGCGCCGAGGAAGGCGGCCACGAAGGGCGTGGCCGGCTTGTTGTACACCTCCGAGGGGGTGCCGTTCTGGACGATCCTTCCGTGATCCATGACCAGGATCCGATCGGCCATGGTGAGGGCCTCTTCCTGGTCATGGGTGACCATGATGGTACTGACGCCGAGCCGCCGCTGGAGCTGCCGGACTTCGGATCGGAGGGTGATGCGCACCTGAGCGTCGAGGGCTGAGAGGGGCTCATCCAGGAGCAGCAGGTCCGGGGAGAGGGCCATGGCCCGGGCCAGGGCCACCCGTTGCTGCTGGCCGCCGGAAAGCTGCGCGGGGTACTTGGGACCCATGAGCTGCAGGCCGACCAGGTCCAGCAACTCGTCCACCCGCCTCCGGATGGCGTCCCGGTCCCGTCTGCGATTCTTCAGCCCGTAGCCGATATTCTGGCTGGCGGTGAGGTTCGGGAAGAGGGCGTAGGACTGAAAGACGATCCCCACGTTTCGCTTGGAGACCGGAAGATTGGAGACATCCCGCCCCTGGAAAAAGACCCGCCCGACATCCTGGGTCTCCAGGCCGGCCACGATACGAAGCAGGGTGGTCTTGCCGCAGCCGCTGGGTCCCAGGATACACAGGAACTCCCCCTGCCGAGCCTCGAAAGACACATCCTTCAGGGCGGTGAATCGTCCGAAGGTCTTGGTGACCCCGGCGACCTTCAGGTAGGGCTCCGTGTCAGACCCGTGAGGCACGGTCATGCGTATTCGGGGTGGCTCCGCCCGGCGCGGGCGCACGCCTCTCCCGTCCGGGCGGAAAGCCGGTCATGCGGGTGGGCGAGATGGGCGTTACTTCTTCTCGCTCTTGGCGTCGTACCGCTTGGTCCACTCCTTCAGGATTCTGTCGTAGTTCTTGGCGGCCCAGTTCAGGTCGTTCTTCTTCGTCAGATGCTTGGTCGGGTCCTTCGGGTATCCCTCGGGAACGGGGACGGAGATGGGAATGGCGAGGATGCCGTAGCTCTGGCCATACTCCTTCAGGGCGGGTTCGGTGATGGCCCAATCCAGGAACGTCTTGGCGACCGGCTTGATGGTGGCCTTCCTGATCAGAGCGTTTGCCTCCAGGTCATACCCGGCGCCCTCCGCGGGGAAGACCGTTTCGATGGGAGCGCCTCGCTTCTTCTCCTGGAAGCCCCGGTAGTCGAAGGAGATGCCGACGGGGAATTCGCCGGCGCCTGCCATCTTGCACGGTTTGGAACCCGAGTGGACGTACATGGCCATGTTCTCGTGCAGCTTGTCCAGGTACTCCCATCCCTTCTGCTCGCCCATGAGCTGGAGGATGGCGGAGACGGTCAGGAAGCCCGTGCCCGACGAGGCGGGATTGGGCATCACGATATGCCCCTTGTACACCGACTTGATGAGGTCCGCGTAGGAGGCCGGCATGGGCAGTTTCTTGGCCTGCGTCTCCTTGGTGTTCACGCAGATGCCGGTCATCCAGGCGTCAATGCCGACCCAATGGGGGGGATTGCGGGTGTCCTTGAATTGCGGCAGCACCTTCTCCAGCCCCTTGGGGGCATACGGCGCCAGCATCCCTTCCTGGTCCAGTCTCAGAAGGCTGGTGGCGGCCAGACCCCAAATGAGGTCTGCCTGGGGATTCGCCTTCTCCGCCATCAGCTTGGCAGTGATGATCCCGGTGGAGTCCCGGACGATCTTGATGGTGACGTTGGGATGCTGCTGCTTCCACGATGCCAGGTACCGGGGAAGCTGGTCGTCCTCGATGGCGGTATAGACGGTTAGCTCCTCGGCCGCCGTGGCGGGTGAGGCAGTGAGGGCGAGACCCACGGCAAGACACAACAGCAGTACGAACCGGCAGAATTTCCACATGCTCATCACGGCTCCCCTCCCTTGTGTGAGAACGGTACGGTTCGACACGAACTTCGGGCGTGCCCTGTTCCATCCGCGACCCCCCGCCCCCCGGTTCGAGGACTGGGCGGGTGATGGTCCGCGGATTATACCCGAGAGCCCCGCCTTCCGCAATGCCACGGACACCGCCTCGCCTACCGCGAGCGCAGACCCAACTCGCGGAGGCTGTCGGCAAAGGCGGCCACCACCCCCTCCATATCCGTCGGGGTCAGAGTTCCCAAATTGGCCACGCGGAAGGCATAGGTCCGGATGTCCCCTTGCCCGGCGTAGATGATGTACCCGCGCCGCTTCATGGCAGCGTGCAGGGCATCATAGGTCAACCCCGGCAAGAGCCGGAAGGTTGTGAGGATGTTGGACCGGCACCCCTCGGGGACCAGGATGGTGAAGCCCAGCCGGCTCATTCCCTCGCGCAGGGTCCGGGCATTCTCGGCGTAGCGCTTGATGCGGGCATCCACACCTTCCCGCTCAAGCTCTTCCAGGGCCTGGCGGAGGGCGAAGAAAATCTGGATGGCTGGGGTGAAGGGGGTGTTGTCCTGCTCCTGCATGGCGTGGTGGGTATAGAGGTCGAGGTACACGCTTCGGGGTGGCCGGCCCTGGAGTTTCTCCAGCGCACGCCGCCGGGCGAGGACGAAGCCGACGCCGGGCATCCCTTGCACGCACTTGGTGGAGTTGGCCGTAACGAAGTCGATGCCGGCTTGGGTGATGTCCAGGGGCTCCCCGAAGAGGGAGCTGGTGGCGTCCACCAGGAGCCCTCGCCCGAGGCGGGCCGCCGTGTCCGCCACGGCCGGCACCGGGTTGAGGAGGCCGGTGGTGGTCTCGTGGTGGACGATGGCCACGTGGCTGATATCAGGGCGGTTGGCCAACCGCGCCTCGACCTCGGCCGGGCGGACCGGCGCGGCGATATCATACTTGATCACCTCGGCGGGAATCCGGTGGGCCTTGGCCATCTGGACCATGCGCCGGCCATAGACGCCGTTGTCCACGATCAGGACCGCCCGATCCGGGGGGATGACCGAGCAAAGAGTCGCCTCCACGGCCGCGGTCCCCGAACCCGTGAGGCAGACGGCGGTGAAGGCATCGCCACCCCCCGCCAGTCGCACCAGCCCCTCGCGACATGCCCGCATCACGGCGAAGAACTCCGCCTCGCGGTGACAAAGGTCGGGGGTGACCAGAGCCTCCCGGACGGCGCGGGTGGTATTTCCCGGGCCCGGATTCAGCAGCACCCATTCCTGTTCGTGTCTTGCCATCGGTCCCCCCATCTCCTACCGAATATCTACACCGCGGAGGACGCAAAGACCGCAAAGCAGTCCTTCATATCCAGAACCACCGGCGGGCAGGGAATACGTTGAACATGCCGGACTGAATTGGCCCAGGCGCTGGCCGCAGGCCGTTGAAATCTGAGGAGCCTTTGCGATCCCTGCCTACTTTGCAGTGCAATGTCTCGGCTCATCTCTGTACTGCTATTGCGACCGGCAGTCTTCCCGAAGCGTCGCGCGGGCGACCTCTAGAAACTCCCCGATCTCCGCCTCCGTGTGAGCGAGGGAGAGATAGAGCTTCGTGGACATGGGGTTGAGGAAGATACCACGCCGGAACAGGCCGAGCAAGAATGCACGCGCCCGTTTGCGGTCCGCGCCAAAGGCCGTCCGGTAGTCCACCACTTCCCGATCCGTGAAGACCACCGAGCCCAGGGGGCCATCGCCCTGGACGTGGGCGGTGATTCCCTCTTCCCTCAGGGTGTTGCGCAATCCGGATCGGAGTGCCTCGCCCAGGGCGAAGAGCCTCGGGTACGTTCCGGGCTCTTGCAGTTCCCCGAGGGTCGCCAGGGCGGCCGCGGCCGAGACGGGGTTGCCGCCCACGGACGAGGCAAACCAGACGTAGCGCTCCTGCCCCAGGCGATCTTCCCGCGTGAGGTCCAAGACCTCGGCCCGCCCCACGACGGCGCCGAGGGGGTACCCGCCGCCCAGGGCCTTGCCCAGGGTGGCGATGTCAGGGTGAACGCCGTAGTACTCCTGCGCGCCGCCGTAGGCCAGGCGAAACCCAGTCACTGTCTCATCGAAAATCAGAAGACCACCCACCTTTGCCGTCAGCTCGCGGAGCCCTTGGAGGAACCCGGGCCGAGGCGGCGTGCATCGGTGCAACGGCTCGACGATGACCGCCGCCAGCTCGTGGCTGTGCCTCTCCACGATCGCCGCGGTCGCGTTCAGATCGTTGTACGGCGCCACGAGGATGTCGGCGACAGTGCCCGGGGGCAAGCCCGCGGAGGTGGGTTCCCCCATGGGGAAATCCACGAGACGGGTCGGGAACAGACTCACCGTCCCGATGTCAGTTCCTCCGTGATAGGCCCCCTCGAATTTGAGCACTTTCGCGCGCTCGGTGTAGGCCCGGGCCAGCCGGACGGCGTACGCCGTGGCCTCGGTGCCGGAGGCGCAGAAGCGGACCCGCTCGGCGCAAGGCACCGCCCGCACCAGCTCTTCCGCCAACTGGAGGGCTGGCTCCGTCACGTAGGCAAAGTTGGACCCGAGTCCGGCTTGGCGTCGCACGGCTTCGGTGACGGCCGGGTGAGCGTGACCCAGCAGGACGGACCCCCACCCCATGGTAAAGTCGGCGTAGCGGCGGCCCTCGGTGTCCCAGACCGTAGTCCCCTCGCCCCGCACCAGGACGCGGACCAGGTCGGGCGGCAGGTTGTATTCCCCCAGCGAGCCCGCGGGGAAGACGCCCAGGGAACGTTCGCACGGTGTCGGCACGGGTTCTCTCCGCTACCTTCTCTCGTCCCCACGCCGGCCCGAGGGCTCCGAGGCGCCCGCGAGCACGCGAAGCAGATAGTCGCGGCTCTCCACCATCGCCGCCTCCGGGCGGTCCGGGGCATAGATCTCGATCACCAGCGCCGCGTCCACCGTGGCCAAGAAGCCGGCGAGGGCGGCAAAATCCACCCGTCCCATACCCAGCGGCAGGTGGTCGCTCTTCTTGCTGGCGTTGTCATCCAGGTGGACGTGGGCGATGTGGCGCCTGAGGACCGTGAACTCCTCCATCAGGCCGGCGCCGATGAAGGCATGGCCCGTGTCGAAGGTGACCCGAACGTTTGGCCGTCCCGTCGCCTCGACCATGGCCGCCAGGGACTCGGCCGTGGGGGCGGCGGTATGCCGCGTGTGGACCTCGTTCTCGACCACCAGGGTGATCCCGGCCGACGCGGCGATGTCGGCCCACGCCCCAATCCGCTCGACCGCCCGCTCCCAACCCCGCCGCAGTAGCGCGGCGGGGTCGTAGCGCCTCGTGGCGAACGGCCGGCCGTGGCGCTCCAAGGCATCCAGCTCACGGACCACGCCCGGATGGACGGCCAGGACCGGACTCGAGAGCCTCGCCGCGACCTCGACGAGACGCCGGATCTTTTCGGCATCGCCCGACGCCTCCTCCGGAAGGGCGGTGGCGGCATTCACCACGGATTCTTCGTGCAGGGTGAAGCCGATCCCTTCCCCGTCCCCGATGGCGGTCAGCTCCTGGAGCGTTGCCTCGCTCACCAGGCCGGGCCAGAAGTCCAGCGGCTCGCAGTCGATTTCGAGCCCCTGGAAACCCTGGCGGGCGGCGAAGCGGGCCGCCTCCACCGGTCCCATGACCGGAAAGAGCGACCAGGTGCACGCAGAGATCCGCGGCCGGGTCACGCGGCAGCCCTCCCCCTTTCTACGAGGCGGCCTGCGCCGCCGACGGGTGGGCCGTGGCGACCATGGCCACCGTGGATCGGCGCCTCACGGGATCATACTGCTCGATCATCCAGGCCAGCGCCATGGCGCCGAGGACGATGACCAGGACCGCGGTGCTGGTGGCGCAGGCGATGCCGTAGTGGGCCGTCTCGGCGGCGATGAAGATGCCGACCGAGGCCAGCTTGTGCTCGGGGCTCACCAGGAAGATGACCGCGGAGAGCGTCGTGATCCCGTGGACAAAGACATACAGCATGGACAGTGTCAGCACGCGGCGGATCATGGGCAGCGTGACCAACCGGAACGTCTGCGCCACGGAGGCCCCCAGCGCCTCCGCGGCCTCCTCCACGGCCGGATCCAGCCGCTGGAGCGCCGCCCGGCCGGCCAGGACCCCGACGTACAGGTTGGCGAACAGAATATTGATGACCAGGATCGCCGCGGTGCCCGTCAGGGCCAGACTCGAGAGGCCGAAGGGATTGTTGAAAAAGATCAGGTAGCCGATCCCGAGGATCACCCCCGGCAGGATCGCCGGGAGCAGGGCGATGAAGCCGATGGCCCCGCCCCCGGGCGGACGCACCCGCTCCACGAGGTAGGCGACCACCAGGCTGAGCAACCCGCCGACCGGCGCGGCGAGGCCGGCGATCTTGACGCTGGTCCAGACCGTGGGCAGGCCGTGCAACTGGGCCAGGCCGGGGTCTACCCGCAGGTAATGGTCCAATGTCGGGGTGAAGTCGATCCCCCAGACCCGCACGAAGGACCCCACGACGACCACGAGATAGAGCGACCCGATCAGGAGCAGGACCAGGGCGGCGATGCCCTCCAGGGCGATCCGGGCCGCCCGCGGCACGGGCAGCTCGAGCCGGCCGCCGGTGCCTGCGGAGGTCGCGAAGCGCCGTCGCCTCCCCAGGACTTCGAAGAGCAGGTAGGCGGTGAGGGTAGGCAGGAGGAGCCAGATGCACAGGGCGGAGGCCAGGGGCTTGTTCTGGAAGCCGAGGATCTCGTCGTAGATGATGCCGGCCAGGACCGGGATGTCCCGGCCGATCACCAGGGGGTTGCCGAAGTCGGTCATGCACTGGATGAAGACCAGGAGGAAGGCCCGAACGATCCCCGGGAATGTCAAGGCGAGGGTCACGCGGCTGAAGACCTGCCAGGCGGTTGCCCCCTGGGAGGCGGCGGCTTCCTCGACGCGGGCGTCCTGCTGGGACAGCACGTTCTCCAGCACGATGAAGGCGTGGGGGAGGTAGCTCAGGACCTGGGCCAGCACCACGCCCCCGGCCCCGTAGAGGTTGGTTGTCTCCGCATGGATCAGGCCGAGGGCGCTGTCCAGCAGGCCCCGGGTGACCAGGCCCTGGCGGCCGAAGAGCAGGATCGCCGCAAAGGCCAGGATGACCGGGGGGGACACGAGGGGGACCAACACGGCGGCCCGGGTCAGCGTCGGGAACCGCAGGCCGCCCCGATTGACCCCGAAGGCCAGGGCGTAGGCGAGGACGACCCCCAGGGCGCTGGACGCGAGCGACAGGACGAGGCTGTTCCGGCCGGCGCGCAGGAACCGCTCCTCGGTGAGGAAGCTCCGGTAGTGATCTAGTCCGAATCCCCGGCGTTGCCCTGAGCGGAGCGTGTCGAACTCAGCCGGGGTCAGGCGGTCCCGGACCTGGAACGCCAGGGGGACGCGCCGGTGGACGGCGAGGACCTGAATCGGGTACTCGGCCTCGAAGGCCGAGCGCTGGGCGGGACCCAGGCGCGCCACCGCCGCCTGGGCTGCGGCGATCTGCTCGTCGAAGGCGGCCTTCCGGTCCCAGGGGGCGGGAAGCCCGATGGCCTCCAGCGCGGCGGCCGTCGCCTCCATCCGCTGGCGGTCGGTGAGCTGGGTGAGCCAGCGCTGCATCAGGTCCTGACGCCGGTCCGCTTCCAGCGCCTCCAGGGAACGGAGGAGGAGGGCGCGCATCTCCGCCCGGGGCACCGGGACGCTGACGGCGAAGCTCTCGATCAGCACCGTGCCCAGGGGCGCCACGATGAACAGGCCCAGCAGGCCGGCGGTCCCGAGCGCCATGGCCGTTCCCGGAAGCCGCATCCTCATCCGGGTGCCACTCCGGGGTCCCTTGCGGGAAAGAGCAGGACCCGCGTCTCGTCAATGCGCCACGCCACCGCGTCACCCACCCGCGCATCCAGTTTCAGCCAGGCCTCGGCGGAGATGTCCGCCAGGATGGACTTGCCCTCCGCCGTGGCGATGGTCGCCCGAACCATCTGGCCGAGGAACGACCCGGCGATGAGCCGCCCCTCGGCGGCGCCGCGTCGTCCCTCGACGGCGCGAAACACCTCGACGTGCTCCGGCCGCACGCAGACCAGGAGCTGCGGGTGGCCCGCCAAAGCCGGTGGGACCGCGATCTCGATGGGCGTTCCCTGCACCAGGACGCGCCCCTCGGGACCCACCGTGCCCATGAGCCGATTGCTGGTCCCGATGAACTGGGCGACGAAACTGTCCGCCGGGTGGAAGTAAACGTCCACGGGCGTGCCCACCTGGATCACCCGGCCCCGCTCCATCACCGCGACCCGGTCCGAGATGGACAGGGCCTCCTCCTGGTCGTGGGTCACGAAGACCGTGGTGGTGCCGAGCCGCTCCACGATGGCCCGCAGCTCCGCCCGCAGCGCGACGCGGATCTTCGCGTCCAGGGCCGACAGCGGCTCGTCCAAGAGGAGGATGGCCGGCCGGGGCGCCAGGGCCCGCGCCAGGGCGACGCGTTGCTGCTGGCCGCCCGACAGCTCGTGGGGGAAACGGTCCTCCAGCCCATGCAGGTGGGTGAGCTCGCACAGCTCCCGCACCCGCGACGCGATCTCCGCCCGCGGCCGGCGCTTCAGCCGGAGCGCAAAGCCGATGTTCCCGGCGACCGTCATGGTGGGGAACAGGGCGTAGGACTGGAAGACGAAGCCGATGTTCCGATCGCGCGGGGCGAGCCGGTCCACCCGGCGGTCGTCGATGTGGAGCTCGCCGGAATCCGGGGCGGTGAAGCCGGCGATCACCCGCAGCAGCGTCGTCTTGCCGCACCCGCTGCCCCCGACAAGGGTCACGAACTCACCGGGGGCGACGTCGAGCGAGACGTCATCCACGGCGACGACCCGCCCGTAGGTCTTGCGAAGGCGCTGCAGGGTCAGGCGCGCCATGCGGTCCCCGATCGTCGCGGACGCTACTTCTTCTCGTACTTCGCCGCCCAGGTGCGCTTGAACTCGTTGGCGTCCACGGGCTTCTTCATCTTCCAGAGCCTCACGCCCGAGAGGTCGATGTTGCTGAAGCCGGGCGTGGTCGCCGCGCCGACGAAGGGCTTGTAGATGGCCGCGCCCTCCGGGCTGGCGACGAAGTCGAGCCAGAGCTTGCCATTCTGGGAGCGCTTGGCGCCCACCAGGAGGCCGCCCCCCTCCATGATGTTGGGCGTGATGGATGGGAAGACCAGCTTCACCGGCAGGCCCGCCTTGATCTGGTCCAGGACGACCGTGTCGTAGGTGAGGCCGATGGCCACCTCGCCGGAGCCCGCCTGACGGCCGGGGGCGCCGCCGCTGGAGCCGTACTGGAAGATATTCGGGTGGAGCTTGTCCAGGAACTCCCAGCCGTAGGCGTCCACCAGGGTCGTGAAGATGGTCAGCCCCGTCCCGGACTTGGTGGGGGCCGCCACCGAGATGAGCCCCTTATACTGCGGCTTCACGAGGTCCTCCCAGCTCGAGGGAACGGGGAGCTTCTTCTGCTCCAGCACCTTGGTGTTCACCGCCATCACCATCACGGTGAGCCAGTGGTTCGTGTAAAACCCGTCCGGGTCGCTGTACTCGGCGGGGATCTTCGTGCCCTTGGGCGCGTAGGGCTCGAGCGCCCCGGCCGCCTTGAGCTGGTCCAGGGCGATCGTATTGACCGCGTAGATCACATCGGCTTGGGGGTTCGCCTTCTCGGCGATGGCCTTCTCCGTGACGATCCCGGTGCTGAGGTTGACTGTCTTGACGGCGATCGTCGGGTGTTTCTTCTTGAAGGCCGCCTCCAGGGCGGCGTGAAGCTTGTCATCCGCGGCCGTGTACACCACCAGCTCCGAGGCCGACTGGGCCCCAGGTGGAAGGGCTACGCTGGCGCCGAGGGTAACGAGCAGGGCGAGCAGAAGCCTGAAGGTGCGCATGATGTCTCCTCCTTTCATCTCGGACGGGACCGTGAGGGTGCAACGAGCCCCACTACCAAAGAACGATGACAGGACGGGGAAATTGCCGCGACATGTCCGGGACATGCTAGCGGATTCCCCCTTGCTGTTCAACGGAGGTCAGGCAGTCGTCCACGATCCTGAGGGCCGCCTCCAACTCCTGCCAGGTGATGGTCAGCGGCGGCGCCAGGGAGAGGATGTTTCCCGCCGTGACCTTGAAGCTGAGGCCACGCTCCAGGGCCCCATACATTACCGCCTCGGCCTCGTCGGTGGCCCGCGTCTTGGTGGACCGGTCGCGGACCAGCTCGATGGCCAGCAGCAGGCCGAGACCCCGGACGTCGCCGATGAGCGGGTGGCGCGATTGCATCTCCCGCATCCGCGCCAAGGCCTGCTCCCCCAGCGCCCGGGCCTGCGCCACGAGGCCGTCCTTTTCGAGGCACTCCAGGGTGGCCAGGGCCGCGGCGCACAAGACGGGATTCTTCTCGTGGGTGTAGTGGCCGAGGGCACGATCGGTCATGACGTCCAGCTCCGGTCGCGCGACGATGGCGGCCAAGGGCAGGACGCCGCCCCCCAGGCCTTTTCCCAGCACCAGGATGTCCGGGACCACCCCGAAGTGCTCGCAGGCGAACATCCGTCCGGTCCGCCCGAGGCCGTGGGGAATCTCGTCGAAGATGAGGAGGGCCCCGTGCCGGTCCGCCGCCTCGCGCACCCGCCGCCAGTAGTCCGGGTGCGGGACGGCGACGCTGCTCCGGACCGGCTCGGCGACGACCGCGCCCACGTCCCCTTCCTGTTCCAAGACGTGGTCGATGTACCGGGCGCAGCGGAGATCACACTGGCCGCCGCAACCCCACAGGCACCGGTACGGGTCGGGCGGCGGGACGTGCTCCGTCCCGGGGAGCAGGGGCCCGGCGTCTTCGCGGAACAGTCTCTGGCCGCCGACGCTGCTGGCGTCCAGGGAGGCGCCGTGGAAGGCTCCCCACATCGAGACCGTCTTGAACCGGCCCGTGGCCGCCCGCGCCAGGCGCAGGGCCATCCCCATGGCCGCGCTGCCGCTGGGACAGAAGAGCGACTTCCCCAGATCGCCCGGAGTGAGCTCGGCAAGCTTTCTTGCGAGGGCGATGGCAGGGGCATTGGTGTACCGGCGGGTGCAGAAGGGCAGCGCGTCCAGTTGCGCTTTGATGGCCCGGATGACGCGGGGGTTCCCGAAGCCCACCTGGTGGACGCTGTTCCCGTGGAAGTCCATGTACCGTCGGCCCTGGAGATCCTGGAGGTAGATCCCTTCGCAGCCGGACAGGACATTCAGGCACGGCGTGGACAGCGCCTGCCGGAAGAAATACGTCTCGTCCTCCTTCAGCAGCCGCGCCGCCTCCGGGCCGACGTGTCGCCGCATCCAGTCCGCGCGGCGGGGGGTGACGTTCAGATCGCCCTCGGTCGCATGCTTGTCCGTGGATGGTTTCCTTGGCGGCACCTCGCCCTCCATGTCTTGCCCTTCACCCTGGCCTTGAGAGAGACGGCAGGGGTGAGGGAGGGAGATCGGGGATCGTCCATTCCAGGCTCAGACGCCGGAGGGTCTCCGGCGTGGGGAGTCCGTTCGCGTCCCACCCGCGGGTGGCGTAATACTCTTCCAGCATGGCCTCGAGCGGCGGCAAGTAGTGGCCGGCGCCGCCGTCAGGCAGCGGCTCCTCCAGGATCCGACGCGGCAGGACATCGTCCCGGCGCGACTGGCCCAGTCGGATGTTGTACATCCGCTTCAGGTTCGACGCGCGCTCGCCGATGGTCAGCAATTCCTCCAGGGTCACATCCCAGCCCGTGGTGAGGGTCAGGTATCGGACCAGATCCTGGCCGAGGGTGCCGGACATGATGAACTGGCAGACCTTCAGGCTGTTGAAGAGGCCCGCGTAGTCCTGAATCCGCGCCACCATCCGTCCCTTGCCGGCGGGGTCCTGGCGGGGGAGGCCCTTCTCGTAGCCCAGGTCGGCCACGCCGTGGCGTTCGAGGTAGTGGCTGCAGCCCCGATGGCACGCCCCGCGCGGGTAGGTGGCATAGGCCACTGCCAGACTGTTCATGGACCGGGGATCATGCTGGGCCAGCTCCAGCCCCCGCACGTGCAGGGCGAACTCCTCGGCCCCCCGGCCGATCTGGCGGGCGGCCTCGCGGACCCCCTCGCCGAGCAGCTTCCCGATCCCCTCGCGCAGGCCGATCTGCCGGACCAGGGTGAGCATGACCCGGGGGTCCCCCCAGGTGAGGGCGAGTCCGCCGGTGTCGGCGGCTGTGAGGAGGCCGCGCTCGAAGGCCTCCAGGGCAAAGGCGATGACCCCCCCGGTGGAGATGGTGTCCAGGCCGTAGCGGTTGCACAGTTCATTCCCCAGGGCGACGGCCTCGAGGTCGTCCACCAGGCACATGGAGCCTAACGAGACCAGGGTTTCGTACTCCGGCCCCGCGCCCTTCACCGGCGCGTACGGGCCGGAGGCCACCTCGACCTCCCGGCCGCAGCCGATGGTGCAGGCGGCGCAGAAGTACTTCCCCTCCAGGATCGTCTCCGCCATCCGTTGGCCGGAAATCTTTTCGAAGCGATCCCACGTCCCCAGGGTCCAGTTCTTGATGGGCGCATCGCCGATGGCCGCGGCCGGGAGAACGCCCCCGGCCGTCCCGAAGTCCCGGCGCGAGCGGGTGCGCTCGTTGATGACCGGCGCCGTCCGCTTGACGGCCTGCAGGAGGGCCTCCGGGTGGGCGATGGGCATGGGCGACGTGCCGAACACGACGATCGCCTTCAGCCGCTTGCTGCCCATGACGGCCCCCAGGCCGGCGCGCCCGGCGGCGCGGCCGTCGTGGCCGTCGTTCATCACCGCGGCCAGGCGCGCCAGCCGCTCTCCCGCGGGCCCGATGGCCAGGACGACGGCGCGGGGAGCGGTCTCGGCCTTGAGGAGAGGATCTACGTCGTACGTATCCATCCCCCACAGGTGCTGCGCCGGCCGGATCTCTACCCGCTCGGCGGTCACCCACAGGTACACGGGGGCGTCGGATGCCCCGCAGACCAGGATCCCGTCGTACCCCGTCCGCTTCAGCATCTGGCCCCAGGTTCCGCCGCTGTCGGATTCTCCCCACTGGCCGAGGGGGGATTTGGCGATCACGGCGTGGCGGCCCGAGGTGGGGACCTTGGTGCCGACCAGAGGGCCGGTCAGGAAGATAAGGAGGTTGTCGGGGGAGAGCGGATCGGTGTCATGGCGCGTCTCGCGATACAAGTACCAGGCGCCGAGGCCGGCCCCGCCGAGATACTGGCGCAGCAGGGCCTCGGAGAGCGGCTCGCCCCAGGTCCGCCGCGCCGTCAGGTCCACCCGCAAGACCTTGCCCATGTAGCCGAACATGAATTTAATCCACCAATATCGAATATCGAATGTCGAATTTCCGAAATCCCCCCTCCGCCCCCCTTTTTCAAAGGGGGGGACGGGGGGATTTGGTCGAGGCGACGATTACAAGGCGACCTCGCCCGGGGATTCTTTCACACGCTCTCAGTTCCGGCGGCGCGGGGTACCCGTTGCGTTTTTCGTGTGCAACGGGTCGCCGTTCTTCATTCGACATTCATGATTCGATATTCGACACTCCGCGTCTCCCGTTCCTGCTCATCCTCCCCTTCTCCCCCATTCTTGGGGGAGAAGGTAGGGTTGAGGGGGCTTGCCGCCGGAGAGCGGGGTCAGCACGTCCACCTTCGCCCCGTCCTTGATCTCAGCGTCCAGGGTGAGGATGTCCCCGTCCACGATGACCGCGGTCAGATGGCTCATGGCCTCTTCCTGGATGCCCTCGCGGGGGAGATTTGCGCGGAGCTTGGGATAGTCGGCGGCCAGGCGCTCCCAGATCTGCCGGAGCGTGATCCGGCCCTCCCACGATACGGTCAGGCTCCGCCGGCCGATCCATTCTCTGAAGGGGCTGGAAAACCAAAACGTCGCCTGCGGCATCGTCAAAAAGGGGTTCGAGTGTTCGGTGGTTCGATGGTTCGGTTGGTCTTCAATCCGTGAACCGCCGGGACCCACGGCACCGCGGTCCGACCCCGGGCGGACCGCCATGGCGTGGGTGCCCCGACCAACCGAACGACCGAACGCTCTTAAATCTTCCGCCAGTGTGATGGCAGCGGCCGATCCGGAGGACCGTCGTAGAACTCCGGCTTCTGCAGCTCCAGGTCCAGGGGCTGCATGATCTCCTGTCCCTTGGACGCGCGCCAGCCCCGCTCCCGGGTCATCTCCTCGTACACGTGGGCGACCAGGGAGATGCACCGGGAGACCAGCATCACTCCCTTGGCCAGCTCCGGCTCGAAACCCATGTCAGCCAGGAGCGCCCCAGAGACCCCCACGGCATTGATGTAGATGCGCGTGCCGTGCCGCTCGGTGGCGTCCTCCATCAAGAGGGCGAGGCGCGTGTGCTCTCCCGCCACGCCCAGCTTGCGGGCGACCTCCACGAGGCGCCCGGATCGGGGGTCCTGGATGTGCTGGGGGTGATGATAGCCGGGGAGGCGCTGCTTCTTCTCTTTGGCCTCGCGGACCAGGATGTCCGCCATCTCCTCCAGGGTCCTGCCCTCGGCCTTGGCGCGCGCCACGCCGTCCCGGAACATGGCGCAGGGCCGGTCGAAGGTGCCGTGGATGTCGCCAATGGTGAGCATCCCGCCGGCCACGCCGACGTGCAAGGGAACCCCGCCGGATGCCACGAACCGGGCCGAGGCGGCCGAGGGGGAGAAGGCGTGCTCTGCCAGGCAGACCATGATGGCGTTGAGCACGCGGCCGTGGGCCTCGGACGGCAACTCACCCCGCCACACCAGGTAGGCCATCTCTGCCAGATCGAGGTTGCCGACCAGCTCGTTCAGGTCGTAGCCGCGGATGACGATCTTGGGCTGGGTCTTGTAGGCGATGCTGGTCCGCCAGTGGAAGGGCTCGCGCGCCTTTTCCGTCATGGTCTCCTCGCGTCTCGAAGGACAGCGGTCGGCCGTCAGCTCTCAGGCCGGAACCAATTGAAAAGTGACAACGGACAACCGGCAACCGGTCAATCCGCCTGTGGCGGATCGGTTGTCGGTTTGGAATGTGAAATTGCCCTTGGCCCGTCTCTCTGCTTCCTCGACCGGTCGCAATCCCCCCTCCGCCCCCCTTTGGCAAAGGGGGGGACAGGGGGATTTGATCGACGATTCTTTCGCACACTCTCAGTCGCCCAATGGTCCGTCGCCCTTGAGGTACACCCGCAGCGGATCCACCTCCTCCCGCAGGACCCGGATTTGCTCCGCCGTGGGGGGTTCCACCTCGGCGAGGTGGGGCGACACCACGGGGGTAAACTGGAGGTTGTCCAGGACTTTTTCCAGTTTCACGCCCGGCATGAGCTTGACGAGCTGCATCGTCCGGCTCTCCCGGCTGATCTCCATCACCCCAAGGTCGGTCACGATGGTGATGGGCGGGCTCGTGACCTTCAGGCCCGCCTTGATCCGCCCCTCGGGCCCGAAGATGTACCCCGGGCTGGTGATGTAGTCGCAGTGGGCGGGGAAGCGGCGCTTCTCGTGCTTGGTGATGATGAGGATCCGCTTCGAGTGGGACGCCACGTCGTTGGCGCCGCCGCTTCCGGGGAGGCGCCGGGTGGGCTTCCGGTAATCCCCGATGACCGTGGTGTTGATATTCCCGTACTGGTCGATCTGGGCGCCGCCCAGGAAGCCGATGTCCACCAGGCCGCGCTGGAGGATGCACCCCAGCACCTCGCGCTTGGCGCCCAGGCGGACCGCCCGGTGCATGATCTTGGGGTCGGAGACCGAGATGGGGGTGGGGATCACCTCGGGCGCAATGGGGCCGCTCTCCACCACGTAGATCAGGTCTGGCGCGTGGGACTTCTGGGCAAAGGTGGTGGCCACCATGGGCAGGCCGGTCCCCACCAGAACCACGTAGCCGTCCTGGATGTGCCGGGCGGCCTCAATGACCATCAACTCCTGGTTGGTGAAATCCTCTCTCGTCGTTGTTGGCATCATTGCATTCTCTGATTGACAGTTCGGCTGTTCGGCAGTCCCCCCTCCCCCACCTTCCCCCGCCCGGGGGGAGGGCCAGGGTGGGGGCGGAGAGAGGTGAAGCCTCCTACGTCGTTGATGCAGTCATGCGCTGCATCGAGGCCCGCAGGCCTTCCAGGCGGTGGGGGCCGCCGATCCGCTCCAGGTAGTCCTCGAAGCGCTTGCAGTCGTACACGTATCGATCCAGGTAGCCCTGCAGGGCCTCGCCCCCCTGCCGGGCGCATGCCTGGTAATGCTGGATGTGCTCGCCGTCATAGTCGTAGTAGCGGTGGACCGAAGTGGGGTGGGCGCCCCACGGGACATGCACCACCGCGCTGACGTGCAGGAAGGGGATGGTCGTCCGCTCGGGGTCCGAGCGGGCTACCTCGGTCGAGACCAGCTCCTCGCAGGTCACGATCACGGCGCTGGAGGCGCGGATCATCTCCGGCTCGTGGGTCGAGAAGCCCTCGATGAAGAGATTCCCCATGGCATCCGCGCGCTGCACGTGGACGATGGACACGTCGGGATTCACGGCCGGCAGCAGGACCACGGGCTCTCCCGGATTCCAGGGATTGTCGATGATCTCGAATTTCTTCCGGCCGCCCCGGGCCGTGTAGGTCAGGATGTCCGAGCCGAGCAGGCTTTTGGTGGGCATGAAGGGCAAACCCATCTCCCCGGCCAGGAAGCGGGACACCATGGCCAGGTGGCTGAAGTCCTCCATCTCCAGCTCGGCCGACTCTACTTTGCGGCGCCAGCAGAACGTGGTGCCAAACCGCTCCAGGTTCCCGCTCCCGGACTCGCACCGGCGGACCAGCCCTGCGCCGGCCAGCATGTCCATGGAGATGGAGAGGTTGCAGCCGTACAGGGTGAGGTTCCCCCGGCGCTGCCGGATGATCTCGTGGATCGCTGCCATGGCGCACCGGCCGATATTTTGGCCCCCGAGTCCAACGGAGGCCCCGTCCCGGACGAACTCCTGCACGGCCTCTGTCAGGGACATCACCTTGTTCATGGAAGAGCGCGCCACGCGGAAGTCTCCTTGGCCCCGGTCACGACGACCCGCACTCCAAATCCCCCCCAACCCCCCTTAGTCAAAAGGGGCGAGGGGGGATTTCGACCGGTCGCGGCCCCGGCGGATTGCCCGTCTGGATTTCTTCACAGGCTCTAAGCTCACGACGATCCGCTCCGCCATTTCGATTTTCGATTGTGGATTGCGCATTGCCGATTGTCCGGATCTCTCGAATATCGTCCATCACCAATCAGAAATCCTTCTCCTCTTCCCCGGAAGAAGGGATGGGGGAGACGTGTCGTTGATTTCGGGTTGCCTGGTTCACGGAGTCTCGTTTAGAATGCCCGATAAGTCAATTTCATAAATCTTATCTCCGCGATAGTTACACCTTATGGGGCGCCGATGTCCTTAAACTTGAATCAGCTCCGGGTCTTCCACGCCGTGGCGAAAGGAGGGAGCTTTACCCAGGCGGCCCAGGCCCTGTCCATTACCCAGCCGGCGGTGACCGTTCACATCCGCGAGCTGGAACGGTATTATGACGTCCGCCTGTTCGACCGGGGAGGACGGCGGGTCAAGCTGACGGACGCGGGGCAGACGCTCTTCGAGTATGCCCAGCGGATCTTCACGCTGGCGGAGGAGGCGGAGCAGGCGCTGGAGAATGCCAGATCGCTCCGCGCCGGCCGGCTGCAGCTTCTGGGCTCCCTCACGGTCGGGGCCTATTACCTGCCCCCCGTCATCAATCTGTTCAAGGCGAAATTCCCCGCGATCCATATCACCCTCTCGGTGGACAACTCCCAGCGCGTCGTGGAACGGATCGCGGGCCTCCGCGAGGACGTAGGCTTTCTGTCGGGGCCCGTCCGGGACGAACGACTGGTGGTGCGGCCGTTTTTGGAGGACGAGCTGGTCATCCTCGTCCCACCCGGCCACGCCTGGTCCACGCGGCGGAGCGTGTCACTGCACGAGCTGGGCGAGCAGCCCCTGATCCTGCGGGAGCCGGGCTCGGCCACCCGGGCCCTGATAGAAGAACGACTCCGCCAGGCGGGCATCCATCCCCGGGTGAGCATGGAGCTGGGGAGCAACGAGGCCATCAAGCGCGCCGTGGAAATGGGGATGGGGGTCTCCATCCTCTCCGGCACGATCATCAAGCGGGAGGCGGAGGCTGGCCTCCTGCGGACCCTGCGGATTCGGGAGAAGGGACTGACCCGGCAGTTCCAGATCATCATCCACCGCGAGCGGGAGCGCTCGCGGCTCATTGCCGCTTTCTTGGACGTGGCCGCCGAGGCGGCACGAACCCTCTAACCCTTCGGAACAAACCTGCGTATGGCGTATTGCAGATGACGCATGGTTCGATCCTTGCCAGAGGCCATGCGCCATGTGCCATACGCGGGTATTCTGGAGAATCTGATGGCGCCATTCGCGATTGACACGGCGGTGGTGGCGTGTCCCCGGGCCGACACCCCGGAGGCGGGGCTGCTGGCCAGGCGGGTGGCCGGTCTGCCTCTTCTCACCCGGAGCCTGCTGACCGCCCAGCAGGCGGGGATCCAGTGCTTCGCCGTCGTGGCCTCGGGTCCGCAGCAGCCTGCGCTGCAGGCGGGCCTCGAGGGCGAGGCTCGCCTTCGCGGCCGGGTGCGATGGGTGGAGCCAATGGAGGACCCCCGGATCGAGGCGGGCACCATCCTGGTCCTGCCGCCGTCGGTGGTCCTGGAGGCGGGGGCGCTCCGCGAATGGCTCGGGCGGGTGGTGGATGGGAAACGGGTGACGGCGACCGATGACGGGGATGTCGGGCCGCTGGCGGTGCCGGCCGCGCTTCTCACGTCCTGCATCCGGGCGGCCCTCCAGGGCCAGCCGGATCTGAAGAAGTTTTTGGCGAAGCTCGATGAGGATGGACGGCTGGTTCGCCTTCCCTGGAAGGGGAGCGCTCAGCAACCTGTGCGATTGCCCGGGGAAATCCCGGCAGTCGAAAGGGCGCTGCTGGAGGCCTTGCGCAGTCCCGACGACGGCCCGGTCGTGGATCGCTATTTGAACCGCACCGTCTCCGCCATCCTGACGCGTGGGTTGCTCAATTCCCGGGTCACCCCCAATCAGGTCACGGGCATGAGCCTCCTGGCCGGGCTGGTCGGGGCGTGGCTTCTCGGTGGCGAAGGCGGGATCCGATCGCTCTTGGGGCTGATTCTGTTTCAGCTCTCCATCATCCTGGACCACGTGGATGGCGAGATCGCGCGGCTCAAATACCGGTTTTCCCGCCTGGGCAAGTGGCTGGATAACTTCAGTGACCACGCGGTGGACCTGGCGGTGATCGCCTACCTCACGTGGCGCGTGGCCAAAGGGCACCCCCCTATGTACTTCATCGTCCTGGGCCTGGCCGCCGGGCTGGGCGTGACCGGCGCGTTCCTGGTGGTGTTCGGCTGGACCATGTCCGGACGGCAGCGGCTGGTGAGGACGACCGCAACGGCGCGGCTCCTGGCGCGGCTTCTGGCGACCCTGGCCAACCGGGACGGCTTCTGCCTGGCACTGTGGCTGACGTTGCTCCTGGGCAACCCGGAATGGTTCCTCTGGGCGCTGGCGCTGGGGGCGAATGCCTATTGGGTGGCATGGCTGATCGTCTATGGGATTCCTTCCCGGTCGCGGGAGGCAACAGTTGGCTCGGTCGTGTGAGGGGGGGGCGTGGCAGGAGGGAGAGGGAAGGGGTGAGGGTGGGGAAAGGGGAAACTATGGGCTCGGCGAATGATGTTTTTTCGGAGCAAGGGGGACGGGTAAAAGCCCTGCCAGCGGCATCAGCGGCATAAGAATTGCTGTCTTAGCGGATGGTTTTCGTGTATCCTCCCGGGGACACTCGCTAACTAGGCTTGTTTGCTGACAAGATTCTCATATACGGCAGGCTCTTGCCCGTTCAATCTGTGCCGAAGTGGGTGTCCGGACAGACTCCCTACTGGATCATTCTGTGTCAATAACTTGCCGATTTGCGTCATGCTCTTGGAGGGGAGAAATCTCGGTGCAGGTGGGGCTCGCAGGTGGGACCGGTCGCGGCAACCCGCGGCCACGCCTTCGGCGTGGCTGCTGGGGCCTGAGCCTCCTCGAGATCGTGGTGGGGGTGACCATCATCGGGGTCATGGCGGTCCTCGGCCTACCCATCTTTAACGAGACGATCCAGAATCGGCGCCTGAGCGCGGCGACCCGGCAGGTCACGGAGGACCTCCGTTACGTCCAATCCCTGGCCATTTCGCAGGGCAGCCTGTACCGCTTCCACTCGGGAACCGATCCCGGCATCAATCTGATCAATCAGTACCGGCTGGAGCAAAGCACCGACGACGGCGCCACGTGGACGGCAATCGGTCCGTGGACCGATCTGTCCGCCGACTTTTCGGGGGTGGGATTCACCATCCGGGACACGGCGAATACCGCGCTGCACGAGGTCCGGTTCAACGCCCGCGGCGCGGCGCTCCACCCTGGCAGTTCGAACTATCCCTTTAGCGTGAACGTCTCCGGCGTGGTCAGCGGTCAGCCGAGGACTGCCACGATCTTGGTCAGGCGGACCGGGAGCGTCAAGGCGCCATGAGGGTGGATCCCGACCGAGGCGGGGCGCGCGGCTTCAGCCTGGTGGAGGTCATCCTGGCCGCCACCCTCCTGGTCATCGTGCTGTCGGCCGTGTACTCCGTCATGTCCTCGGGATGGGGCATGTATGTGAGCGGCGAGGCCAAGGCCGACATGCAGCAGAATGCCCGCCTGGCGATGGAGACAGTCGAGGCGGACCTCCGGATGCTCGGCTACGGGTATCCCACGGATCCCGCCCTGGTCAATCCCTTGCGGAAGATCACGGCCGCCAGCGCCGCCTCCATCACCTTCTGGGCCGATCTGAACAACGTGTCCACCGTTCTGGCGGCGGATGCGGCGGCGGGAGACGCGACGATCTCTGTCGAGAAGGCCGGGGGCTTCTCCACCGGGGATACCCTCTGGCTCATCAATGGGGGGCTCTTCGAGAGCCGCACGGTCTCCAGCAAGAATACCGGCGCCACCCCTCACACGATCACCCTGTCCGCGACCACGGGCCGGGCGTATCCCCGGGGGACCCTGGTCGGCCGGCCAAAGAGCATCAGCTATGCGTACGATGGCGCGGCGGGGACCATCACTCGGGATGAGGGGGAGGGGGCGGGTCCGCAGACGCTGGTGGACAACGTCACGGCGTTCTCGCTGCAATACTTCGACGACAACAATGCGCCCATTGCGAACCCCGCGGCGAACCTCGGGGGGATCCGGCGGGTCTCCGTGATCTTCACCGTGCGATCCCAGAAGGCCATGCCACCTTCGGGATTTCAGACCTATCGTCTCGTCTCCGATGTCCGCCCGAGGAACCTGTAGGCCCCTTTCGGGAGGAATGTCGAATATCCAACAAGGAATATCGAATCACGAAGGCCGTGTGGAACACGCTCCTGGAGTATCGGTCCTTCGAGATTCATGATTCGATGTTGGACATTGGAAATTTTCTGTAGCGGCGTCCATAGGGGCGGCGTCCATGGGCAAGGAGGGCGGAATGCAGCGGAGAGACCGGCGGGACCCGCCAGGCCTCACTGTCGTGGAGGTGCTGGTGGCCACGGTCATCCTTGCGATCGGCCTGCTGGGCGTGCTGTCGGCCTTCCCGACCGGGTATCTGGACGTGGTCGGGAGCGGCGGCCAGTCCAAGGCCATGTCCTATGCTCGGCAAAAGATGGAGGAGTTGAAGAACGGCCCCTTCACGGTGTTGGGGAGCGGTAGCGATGTTCCGACGCTCGGCCCGCCGAGCAACGCGCCGGATCTCGGGTTTACCCGATCTTGGATGATCGCGCAGGTCCCGGGGACGACCGCCCCGCTCCGGCTGGCGCGAATCACGGTGACGGTGACCTTTAGAGGGGCAGGCGGGGCCCGGCCCCAGACCGTCACCTTGGAGACCATGCGGGCCGAATGAATACCCCCCCAACCCTCCCCGTGGAGTTGCCGCCCATACTCCCAGGGAGGGGAAATTGACCGCAAAAATTGCATAGTTAGGCTCTCGGTAAATCCAGGAAGCAGCGGCATAGGATTTGCTTTTTTGGCACAAGTGAGTTTGTGGTTGCCCGGAAAAGCGCCATAAGCTATCCGGTTCTCTCATGGGAACGCGGATCCTCGATGCGTGGGTTCGAGTGGTCAGGTCCGGGCCCCAATAACCACGCCGAGTTGATGGATCAGGCTGGCCGTCCCGGGCCGGCAAGGTGACGGGGAGGCTGTACCCGGCACCGGCATTGCACCGCGCAGAGGAATTACGCGAGGCTGCCGTGAAATCTGCCATGCGCCAATCGAAGCCGGGTCTGACGCTGGTTGAGATCGTGATGGGGATCGTAATCTTGGCGATCCTCGCCGTTATTGGTATCCCCGCTTTTTACACCATGCTCCAGCGATCCCAGTTGGACGCCGGGGTCCGGCAGCTTGTGAGCGATGTCCGGGAGGCCCAGTCCAAGGCGACCCTCACCGGCTGGCAGGTTCAGCTTATTGGATTCAATTACAGTTCGACCGATGCCAGGAAGAACCAGTACCGGCTGCTAGGTAGAAGCTCCTCGGCCGTGGCCTGGCCTGCAGCCACGATGGATCCCTTTGGGAGTATTGGAACCGGGACCCAGATGGCGGGAAGTTGGACCGACGTCAACAAGCAGTACCCAGGCGTGCGGCTCAACCCCACGAGCGCCAGCCCGAACTTCTATGTGTCCTTTGACTCCCGGGGCGTGGCGTTCGAGTGGAACGCGGGCATTGGGGTATGTGCGCTTCCCCCGTGTTGGATGGACATCGTCCACGATTCGGGAGCCAAGAAACAACTCAGCGTCACGACGGCAGGGAGTGTGCGAGTCCAATGAGCTGGGTCAGGGGGCAAGGGATGTTGAGAGAGAGATCCCGCGGTTTCACGCTGATCGAGATCCTCATCGGGATTAGCATCCTGGCGGTGGGCCTGCTGGGGATCGCAGGCATGTTCTCCACAGCCTATACGGACGTCAGTTACGGGGGCAAGACGACGATGGCGGTTACGGCGGCCCGGCAGATCCTCGAAGACATGCGCCTGCTGCCGTTCGATAACCTGGCCAACCTGAACGGATTCGACACGAACAATCCCGGGTCGCAGCCCGCGGCCAACCCGGAGCGTGCGATGGCCCGCAAATGGCGCTATATCGTGGCCGGCAGCGGGACGGGATGGAATTTTACGTCAGGGGAGACGGCCCAATGGAGTTCGCTGTACACCGGGGGCGCGAATTTCGGAGGGCAGGCACAGGTCACCGTGACCAGCCCGAGCCCGACCCTGCGGCAGGTGACGGTCACGGTTCCCTTGCCGGGTCGGACACAGGGCGCGGTCCTGAACATCTCCCTCTCCACCCTGATCAGCAGGTTGTAGCCATGATCAAGAGCAAGGGAATGTCCCCTCGGCGGCAAGGGTTCAGCCTCGTTGAACTGGTCATCGCTCTCACCGTCTTCCTCCTGGTCCTGCTGGCGGTGTATCAACTGTTCGACACGAGCTCGGCCACCTACCGAAGCGGGCAGCGCAAGGTGGACGTCCAGCAGAACGCCCGAGTGGCCCTGGACGAGGTCGTGCGGCAGATTCGGATGGCGGGCTACTGGCCGGAGAACTTCGACGCCAACCCGGCCAACGACCTGCCGGCCACCACCATCGGCCTTCACGTCGGCATGAGCAATGGCCTGGCCGTGTTTGGGGACCTGGATGGTACCTGCAACCTGGCCCAGGCCCAGGCCCCGGGCCAGTCGTGCCCCGCCCCTTCGAGCAATGTCTTCCTCTTCTGCGTGGACACAGACAAGCCTAACCGGAAGGTGTACATCCGTCGCGGGAGGGGTGCGGCCGGAGCCGCGGCAAGCTACACGTGCACGTCGGGCGACATCCTGGCCGAGCTGGCGGACCTGACCTACCGAAACGACTCGGACACTATCATTGACAACACCGCGTGGCTGACCTTCACCTACTACGATACGAATAACAACCTCATTCCTGTGCCGGCGGCTGCGCCCAAAGGGCTGGACGGCGAGGTGCTCGGCGCCGTTCCCGCCTTCGGCAGCACGACGAACCGTCGCAACGTCCGCACGGTGGTCGTCACCCTGGTCGCCAGGGAGGATGCGCTGCGCCAGGATCCGCAGATCTACAGCCTGACCTCGAGCGTGAGGCTTCGGAACGTCAACTGAAGGATGGTGTGGCTATGCGTGGCAAAATGAACACACGACTGCGAGGGGAGAGAGGATCGGTCCTGGTGGTCGCCATTCTCGTGATGATGGTGCTCTCCTTCATCGGGATGGCCATCATGACCCTGTCCGTCACGGAGCACAGCATGGCCTACAACGCCGTGTGGGGGGAGGGGGCCTTCGCCGCGGCCGAGGCGGGGATCAACGCCGGCATCAACCAGCTCTCCGCCAACGCCACGACCGCGACCACGCAGATCCCCGCCAGCGGCACGAGCGTGACTATCGGAACCAGCTACACATACCGGAGCGGCGGCAAGAGCGACGCGGGCCCGCAGCCGCTGAGATTCGTCAAGTCGAGGACAGAACCGGGGTACTCCATTGCCCTCGGGACGGGGTACAACCCCGCGGGATACGCCTTCAACGCCTATCAGATCAACGCAACCGGGACCGGGCCGCGAAACGCCGTGCGCGAGATCGAGGTCCAGGCGGAATACGGTCCCGTCGCCCAGTGAGGTATGCCATGAAGACCATGAAGAAAGCCATCGCCTTGGGATTAGCGGTCTCCCTCGCCTTCCTGAACGTCCCGGTGACTGTCGGGCCGGCCCGGGCCGACGACAGCGACATCTTCGGGGGCAACATCCAGCCCAACGTGCTGATCGCGCTGGACACCTCGGGGAGCATGGGCGACGAGATCTCCACGTGGCCCTTCGACCCCGGTACCACCTATTCGGGGACCTACGTCGCATCCCCCAGCCAGGGGAAGGTGTACAAGAAGACAACCAGCGGCTACGCGGTGTACAAGAAGGACATCGCCAGCGTCTCGAGCCAGTCCGCCCGGAACGCCCTGACGGCCAACGGGTTCTGGTCGGGGAAAATCGGCGGGACCTCCTACGATCTCTTCACCGGCAATTACCTCAACTGGCAGGCCGATCCTCGCTCCGACGATAAGGCGAAGAAGATCGACATCGCCAAGCAGGTCATCGACAGCCTGGTCAACAATACCGAGGGCGTCCGCTTCGGCCTGATGAAGTTCGCCGACAACGGCACGAAGGGCCAGGGCGGCGGCGAGATCGTGGCGCCCATCGGCAGCACCAAGGGCGACATTACCGCTAAGCTGGGCGGCCTCTCCCCCCAAGGTTGGACCCCCCTGGGGGAGATCATGCGCGATGCGGGGAAGTACTACGAGGGGAAAGGCGATTACTACGGCAACGCCGCCATCAGCCCCATCCAGTACGAGTGCCAGCCGAACTTCATCATCCTGATCTCGGACGGCTTGGAGAACGGGACGCTGCAGCTCCAGGCCGAGGCCGCCCAGCGCCAGGCCCAGGACCACCACAGCGGATTCTCTGGCAAGCAGAACGTGATCGTCCACACCGTGGGCTTCGCCATTGACCCGGGCGAGAAGGACGCGGCCAACGACGTCCTCCAGAAGGGGGCCAAGAGCGGCGGCGGCAGCTTCTACTACGCCTCCAACGCCGCCCAGCTCGAGGCTGCCCTTCAGGATGCCATCCGGCAGATCGTGGCGGCCACCTTCTCCTTTGCCACGCCCGTGGTCCCGACCACCAGCGCCACGGGAAGCGACAAGGCCTATCTGGCCGCCTTCCAGTCCAACCCCTCCCGGCCTTTCTGGCGCGGGTACCTTAAAGCATACAAGCGGGGTTCGGATGGGACCGTCAAGGTGGACCCCATTACCGGTGTGCCCCTGGATTCAGAGCTGGTCTGGGAGGCCGGCGACAAGCTCAGCAAGAAGGCGGCCAGCAGCCGGACGATCTACACCCTGATCGGGGGGACGCGGCAGGACTTTGCCAAGAGCAACTCCAATATCACCGATTCTCTTCTGAGCCTGGGAGCCTCCGTGTACCAGTTCAAGGACAAGGACAACACTACCCTGACCCGAGAATTCAGCAAGCCGGTCGCCGCGGGCGCCCTGGCGGCCCTGGATATCAAGCTGGTCGCAGACGTGCCGGGGGCCGTGGCGCCTCCGGGCTGCGGGTCAGACTGTTACGCCTACAATCCCAATGGGGGAGACCCGACCAGCATCCCGCCGGCAAACCTCGGGTACGTGGGTGACCTGAACTCGGCCGTCTATGGCAACGGAACGAAGCTCACGAACCTGCTGGCACAGGGGGGCAGTTCAATCACCCGGGATGCCCTGATCGACTTCATCCGGGGGGTCGACAGCATTGACGAGAACGGGAATTCGAACGTGACCGAGGAGCGGGAGTGGAAGCTGGGGGACATCTTCCACTCCAGCCCGGTCCTGGTGACTCCGCCCATCGCCCCTTCGTCGGATTCCAGCTACATCACCTTCCGCGATAGCAACAAGACCCGGACGACGATCCTTCTCACGGCCGCCAATGACGGGATGCTCCACGCCTTCCGGGAGAGCGACGGGGAGGAGCTGTGGGCTTTCATCCCGCCGGATCAGCTCGGGCGGCTGAATCTTGTCGCCAAGCTCTCCGGGCCCCACCCCTTCTTCGCGGACAGCAGCCCCGTGGTGGCGGACGTGAAGATCGGGGGCAACTGGAAGACCATCGCCGTCTTCGGCGAGCGCCGGGGCGGGCGGAACTACCACGCCCTGGACATCACCGACACCACGAACCCCCAGTACCTCTGGAGCTTCACCGACAGCAAGATGGGCGAGACCTGGTCCGAGGCCGTCATCGGGAAGATGAAGCTCAATGGTGCCGAAAAGTTCGTGGCCATCGTGGGCGGTGGCTACGACACCGACAATAACAACGCGACCGGGATGGCCGTCTTCGCCATTGACGTGGCGAACGGGGCCAAGCTCTGGGAGTACTACAATAACAGCAGCAGCGACGACCGGCAGTACATGAACTACAGCATCCCCGCCAACGCGACGATCGCCGACCTGGACCTGGACGGCTACATCGACCGGTTCTACATCGGAGATCTGGGCGGACAACTGTGGAAGTTTGGCCCGTCGGACCCGGCGCTTCCGGCCGACCTGGCGACCAATTGGAAGGGGAAGCGGCTCTTTGACGCGCCGCCAATCGCGCAGTCCCCCCCGGCCGGCGAGTTCTTCCCGGAACAGGCCATCTATGGGGCCCCCATCCCGGCATTCGACGACCAGAAGAATCTCTGGATCTACTTCGGGACCGGGGACCGGAACCACCCCAACAACACCACGGCGCCGAACCGGTTCTACGGGATCAAGGACAACACCACCATGGCCAACGGGAGCGTCCTGACCGAGGCGAACCTGGTGGATGTGACCAGCAACAATGCGACCGCCACGCAGGGCTGGTACTTCATGCTGGGGGACACCGAAAAGGTCCTGGCGTCGGCCGATGTCTTCAACAAGGTCGTGTTCTTCTCGACCTTCATCCCGACGGGCACCACCACCTGCACGTCGGGCGGAGGGGCGGCGAAGCTCTATGCCATTCAGATGGTGACGGGCTACGCCGCCATGGACTTTAGCACCGGCGTGGCACTGGCTACGACCGATGCCTCGAAGACCCGGTCCAAGAGCATCGGGGCGGGGATCCCGTCCAAGCCGGTCATCGTGCTGACCGAGTCCGGGGCGACCATCAGCACCTCGGTCATCGCGGCCACCACCAGCCAGCAGTTGCCCAGTAACCCCGCGCCTCCGCCCTCCGCCATGCGGAGTGTGCTGTACTGGCGGGATATGTTCTAGTGCAGAGACGAACCCTCCTCCTGGCCGTGATCCACCTCGCCCTGGCGGCGTCACCCGCCGCCTGGGCGAGGTCGGACCACGCCATTCGCCGCAATAACTTCGGCGCGGAACTCCTCCGCCAGGGGAAGCTTCGCGAGGCCATCGCCGAGTTCCGCCAGGCGGTGACAGCCGACCCGGGCTATGCCGCCGCCTGGCGGAACTTGGGCTTTGCCCTAGACAAACAGGGCCAGGTGGACGACGCCGTGGCCGCTTACCAGAAGGCCCTCCAACTGGAGCCGGAGCCGAAGACCCACAACAACCTGGGGGTCCTTTACGACAAGCAGGGCCGCTCCGCGGAGGCCATCCAGGAGTTCGAGAAGGCATTGAAGCTGGACCCCGCTAATGCCTCCGTCCGAAAGAATCTGGAGACCGCCCGGCAGAACCAGGGCATCATGCGGGAACGGAACGACCGCATCGCCCAGGCCCAAAAGGAATTCGAGGCCCGGTCCCGGGACCCCCGGGCCGCCTACAACCTGGCCCGGGTGTATGCCTCCTTCGATGAGAAGGACCACGCTCTCACGTGGTTGAAGAAGGCCCTGGACCTGGGCTTTGACGACCCTGCCTTCGTCCGGTCGGACCCCGTCATGGCGGGTCTGCGGAACGACCCGCGGTTCACCCAAATCCTGGAAAGAAGATAGTTCTGGTCCCGCTCGCCATTGTAGCCATCTGGTCGCCCTGATTTAACCCCAAATTCCCCCAACCCTGCTGACCCACCAAATAGCATCGAAGTCCCTGCCACTTCACCATTTTCCCTGGCCCATCGTGCTCGCGGAGACCCCCCACCCCATCCCTCCCGCGCATGCATGGGGGGAGGGGTCATATAGCCTCGGGTATCGGGCGGGGTGGAATCCCTCCCCTGCATGCATGAGGGGAGGGTAGGAGATAAGTTAGGATTGACGGGCTAGGGGGTTGCCATGGTAGGGTATGGCGCACCGAGGCTCCCCGGGGAGGCCCCTCATATGTACTGACTTTATCCCCCCTTGGAAAAAGGGGGGGACGGGGGGATTTAGAAAGCAGGTGTTCCATGAAAAAGAAGGCGATTGCTCTCGGATTGGCTGTCTCGCTCAGCTTCCTCCCCACGCCGGTAATTGTCCCCCTGGCCCAGGCCGACGACAGCGACATCTTCGGGGCAAACGTCCAGCCGAACGTGCTCCTCATGTTGGATACCTCCGGGAGTATGAACGCCAGCATCTTCACCGAGCCCTTTGACAAGGACAAGACCTACTCGGGCACCTTTTCAACCGGGAAGGTGTACCAGAGGACGACCCCTCCGACGGTCTACAGCGACTCAATTGCCAATGTCCCGAACGGGAGCGCCAGGAATGCCCTCTCCACGGCCGGCGTCTGGCAGGGCAGGATCGGAGGCTCGCCGGTGAGCCTCGCCACGGGCAACTACCTCAACTTCCTGGCCAGCCCCGCCGGACAGCTAGTGAGCAAAATTGATGTCGCGAAGCGGGTCCTGAAGAACCTGATCAACAACACGGACGGGGTCCGCTTCGGCGTAATGAAGTTCGCGGACAGTCAGACCAGAGGCCAGGGTGGGGGGGAGATCGTTGCCCCCATTGGATCTGACAAGGCGACGATGACGACCGCCATCGACGCCATGGTCGCGCAGGGATTTACACCCCTGGGCGAAATCACGCGGGATGGCGGCAAGTACTACAGGGGTGAGGGGGATTACTGGGGGAGGTTTGCGACGAGCCCGATCCAGTTGGAGTGCCAGCCGAACTTTGCCGTCCTGATGTCGGACGGCCTGCAAAACGGCCGTCTGCAGGTCCAGGCCGAGGCGGCGCAACGCAAAAACCAGGACCACTCGAGTTCGCTGCCAGGGAAACAGGCTGTCCTCGTCCACACCATCGGCTTCGCTGTGGACCCAAGCGATGTGTCTCTTGGAGCGAATGATAACCTGCGGCAGGCGGCCAAAAATGGCGGCGGAACCTTCTACTCCACTGAGAACGAGGCCCAGCTTGAGACGGCCCTCCAGGATGCCATCCGCCAGATCATTGCCGCGACCTTCGCCTTCGCCACGCCGGTCATCCCCACCACCAGCGCGACAGGAAGCAACCGCGCGTACCTGGCCTCCTTCCAGTCCGACCCGTCCCGGCCGGCATGGAGGGGTTTCCTGAAGGCCTACAATCGGGGTTCGGATGGGACAGTCAAGGTGGACGCCAATACCGGTATTCCACTGGAGGTGGACCCCGTTACCGGTGCTCCCCTGCTGGTCTGGGAGGCCGGTGACAAGCTCAGCAAGAAAGCCGCCAGCAGCCGGACGATCTACACCAACATTGGTGGGAGCCTGGAGGATTTTCGGACCAGCAACGGGAACATCACCGCGGCCATGCTGGGCGTGCCCACGTCCAGTGACCGAGACAAGGTGATGGACTTTGTCCGCGGCATCGACGCTTACGATGAGGACGCAGACGGCAACGTCACAGAGGAGCGGGCCTGGAAGCTGGGAGACATATTTCACGCGGCCCCGGTGCTGGTGACCCCGCCCTTTCTGCCCGTACCCCCCGTGGATCCAGCGCCGTCGTACAAAGACTTCAAGACCGCCAACGCGTTGCGGACGCCGGTCCTGATCGCCAACGCCAATGACGGGATGGTCCACGCCTTCCGGGAGAGCGACGGTGAAGAGCTGTGGGCCTACATTCCCAACGACGTCCTGGGCAACCTCAAGAAACTGACCGCCGCCACCTCGGATCATCCCTACTTGTTGGATTCGAGCCCGATCGCGGCCGACGTCAAGATCGGAGGTGTCTGGAAGACCATCGTGGTCTTTGGCGAGCGGCGGGGCGGCCGGTTCTACCACGCCCTGGACATCACCGACACCGGCTCACCGAAATACCTGTGGAGCTTCACTGACCCCAAGATGGGTGAGACCTGGTCCGAACCTGTCATCGGCAAGGTCGAGATGGACGACGGGACCGAGCGGTACATCGCCGTCGTCGGCGGGGGTTACGACACGGCCCAGAACAACGCCACCGGCAAGGCTATCTTCGTCATTGACGTGGCCACGGGGCAGAAGCTCTGGGAGTACTCCAACCCGGGCACGGCCTTGGATGACCGGCAGTACATGAACTTCAGCTTCGCCACGGGTCCGACGGCGGTGGACCTGGACCAGGACGGGAACATCGACAAGGGGTATATCGCGGACGTGGGCGGGCAAGTGTGGAAGCTCAATCTCAAGGGGCCGGCGAAGATCTCAGGCGGGCTGGTCACCAACTGGACGGCGAAGCGATTGTTCGCCGCCGACCTGAAGCAGAAAAACCCGCCCCCGGCCGGGGAGTACTATCCGCAGCAGGCCATCTACGGCGCGCCGATCCCGGCCCTGGATGACCAGAGCATCCTCTGGATCTACTTCGGGACGGGGGACCGGAACCACCCCAACAACACCACGGCGCCGAACCGGTTCTACGGCATCAAGGATGATCCCGAGAATATGACCAACGGCAGCCCGCTGACGGAGGCGGATCTCGTGGACGTGACCACCAACGATGCGGACGCCACCAAGTCGAGGGGCTGGTTCTTCAAATTGGGGAGCAATGAGAAGGTCCTGGCGTCGGCCGACGTCTTCAACAAGGTCGTGTTCTTCTCCAGTTTCACGCCGACCAGCACCTCGGTGTGCGGGGCGGGCGGGGGTACGGCGAAGCTGTACGCCGTCCAGCAGCTCACGGGGTACGCCGCGGTGGATTTCGGCCTGGGGGTGGCGCTGACCACCACCAGCGCCTCGGCGACCCGGGGCAAGGATATCGGGACGGGGATCCCGTCCAAGCCGATCATCGTCATCAGCGAGTCCGGGGCGACCATCAGCACCTCGGTCATCGCGGCCACCACCAGCCAGCAGTTGCCCAGCAACCCGGCGCCGCCGCCCTCCGCCATGCGGAAGGTGCTGTACTGGCGGGAGGTCTTCTAGCCCGATTATTCGCGAAGGGCTTCGCGAATAATCGGGAGCAATGACCAAATCCCAATGACCAATGACCAATTGCAGATCCAGATCGAAGAGCGCTGCCGGACGGCACGCCGCGACCCAGCCGAGTGGATCAGGCAATCCAGCTCGATTGAGTGCCGCCCACCACCATTGGTCATTGGAAATTGGTCATTTGAGCCGGATAATATCCAGGGCTGTTAGTGAATTATTGTGACAAGATGATGAAGCGACTGGTTCCCCTTGCGGCGATCGTGCTTGTCCTGGCGGCAGCACCCATCGTCCAGGCACGGACGGAGGAGGCGGTGCGCCGCAACAATTTCGGCGCCGAGCTCCTCCGCCAGGGCAAGGTGGCCGAGGCCGTCGCGGAGTTTCGCCAAGCCGTCACCCTGGATCCCGGGTATGCGCCGGCCTGGCGGAACCTGGGCTTTGCCCTGGACAAAGCGGGCCAGGTGGCGGAGGCGGTGGCCGCCTACCAGAAGGCGATCGAGGTGGAGCCGGAGCTGAACGCCCACAACAACCTGGGGGTCCTCTACGACAAGCAAGGGCGCCATGAGCAGGCCATCCAGGAATTCGAGAAGGCCCTGAAGCTCGATCCCGCCAACGCCACGGTCCGGAAAAATCTGGAGACCGCCCGGCAGAACCAGAGCATCACGCAGGAACGGCAGACGCGCATCGCCCAGGCCCAGAAGGAGGCCGAGGCCCGGCCGACGGACCCGCGGGCCGCCTATACCCTGGCCCGGGTCTACGCCTCCTTCGACGAGAAGGACAACGCCCTCACCTGGCTCGCCAAGGCCCTGCGGTTGGGCTTTGACGACCTCGAGTTCGTCAAGACCGACCCCGTCCTGGCCGGCCTGCGGACCGACCCCCGGTTCGCCCAGGTTCTTGAGAATCGCGGGGCCCAGTGATCGCCCTTTCCTAACATCCTCATTCCCCCCGTTCTATCCCATTCCACCTCACCCAGAAGGCACCCAGAGGACCACTTTCGATCTTGGATTGCCGATTGCCGATTGCCGATCCCAATCGAAAATCGTCAATCGCCAATCGCAAATCGGGTGGGGGTTGACGGGGCCCGGGTGCAGTTGTAGGCTGGCCGCCACAGAGGATTTCGATGGCGCGTCTGAGACGTCAGCAGAAAAGGAATTCATTGCCGGCACTCTCCCGGCCGGCCGGCTCGTCAGAAGCGACAGGCCAACAAACCGATCTGATTGCCCTTCTCCGGAAGCGCCGCGATCCGATCCGCCGGGCCTGGGTGGCCGAGCTGACCCGGCGGGGACTCTTCAAGGGCCTCAGCCCTGAGGAGGCCGAGGCGGAATCCGTCACCGTGTACGATGCCCTGGTCGAATGCCTGGAGACGGGGCGGTACCACAGCGCCCAGGCCTATGGGCAGGACATGGCGGAACGGGACGTCTTCCGGGGCATTGGGGCGAAGCAGGTCATCGGTCGGCTGCTGGTGCTCCGCGACGTGTGCGGCCGCGAGCTTCACCAGGCGACCCGGGGACGGACGGCTGACCTCATCCGAGCGCTGGATGTCTACGAACCTGTGATCGACCGGATTCTGACTATCGTGGCCATGGCCTTCCTGCAGGAGCGGGAACGGGCGGTGGGGCGGGGCCGCGAGCAACTGGGGGCCCTGGTGGAAGCCGGCATGGTGCTGACGGCCGAGCGGTCCCTGGAGGCGGTCCTGCAGCGGATCGTCGAGGTGGCGTGCCGGCTGCTGGGGGCAAGGTACGGGGCGGTGGGCGTCCTGGATGCAGAGGGCGGCCTGGGTCAGTTCATCACCACGGGGATCAGCGACGAGGCCAAGGCCCGGATCGGCCACCTGCCGGTCGGCAAGGGGATCCTGGGCGTCCTGGTGCGGGAGGGGAAACCCCTGCGCCTCCGCGACCTCAGCCGGGACCCGCGGGCCCACGGGTTCCCGCCGAACCACCCCCCCATGCACTCCTTCCTCGGGGTGCCCATCATCTCGAAGGGGCGCCTGTTCGGGAACCTCTACCTCACGGAGAAGCAGGACGCCGAAGAGTTCAGCAAGGAGGACGAGAAGCTGGCCGTGACGTTAGCCGCCCAGGCGGCCATCGCCATCGAGAACGCCAGCCTTTACGAGGAGGTGCAGCGGTCCTACGACGAGTTGAAGCGATCGCAGCACCTGCTGGTCCGGCAGGAAAAGCTGGCGTCCCTTGGCCGCCTGGCCGCGGGGCTGGCCCACGAGCTGAACAATCCGCTGTCCTCCGTCGCCGGCTTTGCCGAGGCGCTCGCGCGGCGTCTGCCGGGCGGCGGGCCGACGGACGTGGGAGAGATGCAGGAATACCTGACTCTGATTCAGGAGGAGGTCTCCCGCGCCGCCGCCATTGTCCGGCGCCTGCTGGATTTCGCCCGCCAGCGCGAGCCCGCCTTCGGCCTGGTGGACCTCCAGGGCGTCGTGGGAAGCGCGGTCGGCTTCGTGCAGCGTCAGGCCAGCCTGGCCAACCAGCGGATTGTGGTAAGCCGGTTCCCCGAGGGGAGCCGTGTCCACGCCGACGCGCAGATGCTCCAACAGATGTTCCTCAATCTGCTGACCAACGCCCTGGACGCCATCGAGGGAGGCGGCGAGGTCCGGATCGCCGCCCGCCACGTTGGCGAGCTGGGCCGAGGAGCAGAGGAGCCGAGGCGGAGAGCAGCAAGGGAAGACGATTCAATCTCCGGTGCCCCTTTGCCCCTCGGCTCCTCTGCTCCCATGCGGTTCCTAGAGGTGACCGTCAGCGATACGGGGATCGGCATCCCCGCCGAGAACCTGCCGAGGGTCTTCGACCCCTTCTTTACCACGAAGGAGGTCGGCAAGGGAACAGGACTGGGACTGGCCATCTGCCAGAGCATCGTGGAGCAGCACCGGGGAACCATCGAGGTCCACAGCGAGGGCCTTGGCAAGGGGACGGCGGTCACGGTCAGCCTGCCTCTCGCCCAGGCAACCACGTGAATCGGTGGATCGGCGGGCTGGCGAATCCACCAATCCACTTTGCGCGGCGGACTCAGGGCGGGAAGAGCATAACCCAGACATGTTGCAGAACCGGGGACGTGTGGAGGGCATCCGGGTGCTCGTCGTGGATGACGAGCGCCCCACCCGTCTCCTCCTGGAGAAGGAGCTGCCCCGGGCGGGCTACGTTGTGACCTCTGCGGAGAGCGGGGAAGGGGCCCTGGAGCAGGTCCGGGCGAAGGATTTCGACGTGATCCTTCTGGACCTCAAGATGCCCGGCATTGGCGGGATGGAGGCCTTGCGCCGGATCCGCGAGTCCGGGGCGGCGGCCGAGGTGGTGATCCTGACCGGCCACCCGGACGTGGACAGCGCCATCACCGCCATGAAGCTGGGCGCCTACGACTACCTCACCAAGCCCTTCAAGCTGGTCGAACTCGAGGAGGTCCTGCGGCGCGCAGCGGAGCGGCGGCTCCTCCAGCGGGAGAATACGGCCCTGCGCCACATGGTGGACCAGCGGGAGCCGCCCCCCCTTCTCGTCGGCCAGAGCCCCGCCATGAAGGCCCTGCTGGAAACGGTGCAGCGGATCGCGGGAAGCGACGCCAACGTCCTCATTCAGGGCGAGAGCGGAACCGGAAAGGGGCTGGTGGCCCGGAGGATTCACGAGGCAAGTCCCAGGGGGACCGGACCCTTTCTGGTGATCAACTGCGGCGGCTTTCAGGACCCGCTGCTGGAAAGCGAGCTATTCGGTCACGAGAAGGGGGCCTTCACGGGGGCCACCAGCGTCAAGCAGGGACTCTTCGAGGTGGCCGAGGGCGGGACACTTCTCTTGGACGAGGTGGGGGAGATGAGCCCGGCCATGCAGGCCAAGCTCCTGCAGGTGCTGGATACCCGGGAGCTGCGCCGGGTCGGCGGCACGCGCATGCACCGGGTGGACGTCCGGATCGTCGCAGCCACCAACAAGGACCTGTCCCAGGAGCTTCGAGCCGGGCGGTTTCGCGAGGACCTCTACTATCGGCTGAACGTCGTGAGCCTGAGGCTTCCCGCCCTGCGGGAGCGGAGGGAGGATATCCCCCTCCTGATCGAGCACTTCCTGAATCGGTTCGGGCGCGCGGGCTATGCGGCCAAGAGCGTCTCGCCCGAGGCCTCGCAGCTCCTCGTGGAGTATCCCTGGCCGGGCAACGTGCGGGAGTTGGCCAATGCCATCGAGCGTCTGGTGATCCTGACGCCGCGACCGGTCATCACCCCGGAGGATCTGCCCCCGAATCTCCGCGCTCCGATCGGCCTTCCGCATGGCCCGTCCCAGGGTCCCGCCTCCCTCTCGGAGATGGAGCGCATCCACATCGCCCGGGTCCTGTCGGAGACCGGAGGCAAGAAGATGCAGGCGGCCCGCCTGCTCGGGATCGACATCAAGACCCTCAACCAGAAGATCAAGCGCTACAACATCATCCCCTGATCCCCCCACCTACGAGATTGGGGTCAGGCTTTGATAATTTGCTTATGCGTTTTCGCCTATGCCCGACGCTTCCGCACGGGCGCCCATATTGCGGCGAGAGCGGGGAGTCCCACCTCGTCAGCTCCTCAACATATGATCCGCGGGGTGCATAATAGAGTGCAGGCCTGGGGATAGAAGGGAGGAACCGTCAAGGCAGGCCTAGGGTCAGCGGGTCAGACCGGGAGAACTGCCACGCCAACCTGGCGAGAAAGCAGGTCAAAGTCCGTGCGGTTGGCGGTCACCACCGTCGCCCCGTGGCGACGGGCCGTCAAGGCAATCAACGCGTCGTTCTGGAAATCCCGCCGCTTGTTTGTATCCCAGCCCCGCGCATCACCGATCATTCGGATCAGCCTCCCTGCCTCCCACCAATCGGCGACAGTCGGTTCCCAGCGGATCGTGGCAAGCCGATAGAGGGCCTCCACGCGGCGCTGGGCCTTCCGGGTTCGGGCCCCGCGGCGAAGCTCTGAAAGCACCACCGCCGAGTGGCGGGTAAGGTAGGCCTTCTCAACGGTGACGAAAATATCCCCATAGAGCCCCCGCTCCCAGTAGCCAACATAAACGCTGGTGTCGAAAATGGCCAAGGGCATCTCAGGGGATCTCGATACTCCCGGGCTTGAGGCTGCGTCGGCTCTTCTTCATGAACCGCCAAAACGCTTCCATCTCGCCGATCCGTTCCACGGACACCCGCACAACGTCCGCATCAGTCTTTAACCCAAGGGCCTTCTTCGCCCGCTTCAGGGCACGTTCATCCACAAAGAAGGACTTGCGCTTGAGTTTAGCCTTCGAGGGCATGGCGACCTCCGAGTATCCAGTGTATTCAACAGGCATACACGATTCGAAAAATAGGCATACTTGTCAAGCTCTTCTTTTCTCCGACCCCCTCCCAATACCCCGGGCTGGAGAAACTTCGACTCCCCCGGAGAAATTCCCACTCGGCAGTGGCGATCTCGATTCAGCGGCTTTCCCATCTCATTGGCTCTATCCCAGTGTTATTCTTCGCTTAGCGCATGACGCCCATCGAAGGTTTCCCCACCATCAGGGTGGTACGAGCCTTGCCTGGGGAAATGGCCCGGGACAGTCTGAGATCGGCCAGGTACCCCACAACGGATGGCAAATGGACGCGCACATCATCGTCTGTTCGAAGAATCCAGTGCTCGTGGACGCTGCAGCCCGGGCCTTCGAGCCGTCACGCTTCCGCCTGACAGTGTGCGAGTCCGGCCTGGAGGTCCTGGGGGCGGTCGAGGTGGTGAGCGCCGATCTCTTGATCCTGGATATGCAGACGCCGGGCCTGAACGGCCTGCTGTTGATCGCCGCGGCCCGGGAGTTGGCGCCCAGGCTGTCCATCGTGGCGGTCTCTACGATGCCGCAAGAAGATGCGAAGGCAATCTCCCAACGAGGGGTGGCGTATGCGACGCTGCCGACGGGTCCGGGCATCGGGGTGCAGGCCCTTTCGGCCAGCCTGGCCGCGATCGGCCAGCGCGAGGGCCTTCGTTTCTCCGCGGGCATGGGGTCACAGTGACGGGACACCGGATCGTCATTCTGGGCGCGGGCTTTGGGGGCCTCACCACGGCGCTCACACTCGAGCGTGCGGTCCCCCGGGATGCGGGGGTGGACATCCTGCTGCTGGACGCCCACAACTTCCACCTGTTCTCCCCCATGCTGCACGAGGTGACCTCCGGGAGCGTCGAGCCACGCCACGTGGTCTGGCCCCTCCGCGGCCTCGGGCGCAGGACCCGGTTCACCTTCCAGCGGCGTCAGGTGCGCGCCATTCACCTGGACGCGAAGACGGTCGCCACCGACCGGGACGGGATCGGGTACGACTCCCTGGTGATCGCCCTGGGGAGCACGACGAACTACTATGGCGTCCGGGGCGCGGCGGAATGGACCTTCGCCTTCAAGACCCTCCCGGATGCCGTGCGGCTGCGGAATCACGTCCTGGAGATGTTCGAGCAGGCCGTGGATGAACGGGATCCGGAGCGCCGCCGCAGGCTGCTTACCTTCGTTCTGGTGGGGGCCGGCTGCACGGGAGTGGAGCTGGCGACCGAACTGCACGAGCTGGCCCGGAGGACCCTGCTCCGGCATTACCCGCGGTTCGGCGCCGGGGAGGTTCGCATCGTCCTGGCGGAAGCCACGGGGCGGATCATCCCGTGCGTCAGCGAGCGGCTGGCCGGACTGGGGCTCGAAAAACTCCGGGGGAAGGGGATCGAGGTCCGCTTGCGCTCGCCGGTGGTAGGCGTGGGCGACGGGGTGGTGGAATTCCAGCATGGAGAGACGCTAACCTCGGCGACCGTGATCTGGACGGCCGGGGTAAAGGCCAATCCCGTGGTGGAGGCACTGCCGGTGGAAAAGGACAAGCTGGGCCGGGTCATGGTCAACGAGTACCTGGAGATCCCGCCCTTTCCCGGCGTCTTCGCCATCGGAGATGCCGCCCACTGCCGGGACCCGCGGGGGCAGGATGCGCTGCCCCCCACCGGGCAGGTGGCGGTCCAGCAGGCCCGCTCCGTGGCCCACAACATCGCCCGGGACCTCCGGGGCCTGGCCAGGGACCCCTTTGCCTATCGGCACCGGGGGGACCTGGTCTCCCTGGGGGTCGGCGACGGCGTGGGGGAGATTGCCGGGTTCGCCTTCTCGGGGCTCCCCGCGTGGCTGCTGTGGCGGTCGGTGTTCCTGGGCAAGCTCGTCGGCTGGAAGAACAGGATCCGGGTGGCCCTGGACTGGCTGGTCGCGGCCTTCTTCGAGCGGGACGTGGCGAAGCTGGAATGGTGACCGCGGCCCTGGCGCAGGGAGTCATCAGGGTTTACAGATTCAAGCAGGCGCGGTATCTTAGAAGAGTTTCGAGGCGGCCCTTGCCCCGGCTCCACGGCCGGCGCCGGGGGGCGCCCGAATTACCGCCCCCCAGACGGGGCGGGTGTGGTGAGTGTCTTGAGATAGCGGGGTTGCGCAACCTAATGGATTTACAGCGATCCCCGCTCCGGAAGGAGACCCGATGAGCACTGCGGTCAACACCATTGAGGCCCTGGCGAACCAGGAGTACAAGTACGGCTTCGTCACCGAAGTCGAGACGGACAGCATCCCCCGCGGGTTGAACGAGGATATCATCCGCATGATCTCGGCGAAGAAGCAGGAGCCGCCCTTCATGCTGGAGTGGCGGCTCAAGGCCTATCGCTACTGGGCCAAGCTGGAAAAGGCCGAGGCGGAGCCCAAATGGGCCAATATCAGGTACGGGCCCATCGACTACCAGGACATCGTGTACTACTCGGCCCCCAAGCCCAGGAAGACCCTCAACAGCCTGGACGAGGTGGATCCGGAGGTCCTGCGGACCTTCGAGAAGCTGGGCATCCCCCTGGAGGAGCGGAAGCGCCTCACCGGGGTCGCGGTGGACGCCGTCTTCGACAGCGTGTCGGTGGCGACGACCTTCAAGGAGAAGCTGGCGGAGCTGGGGATCATCTTCTGCGCCTTCTCCGAGGCGGTGCAGAACCATCCCGACCTGGTGCAGAAGTACCTCGGGTCGGTGGTGCCCTACACCGACAACTTCTTTGCCGCCCTGAACTCGGCCGTGTTCAGCGACGGCTCTTTCTGCTACATCCCCAAGGGCGTGCGCTGCCCCATGGAGCTCAGCACCTACTTCCGAATCAATGCCGCGGACACCGGGCAGTTCGAGCGCACCCTGATCGTCGCCGACGAGGGCAGCTACGTGAGCTACCTGGAGGGCTGCACCGCCCCCATCCGGGACAACAACCAGCTCCACGCGGCCGTGGTCGAGCTGGTCGCCCACGACGATGCGACCATCAAGTACTCCACCATCCAGAACTGGTATCCCGGGGACAAGGAGGGGAAGGGCGGCATCTACAACTTCGTCACCAAGCGCGGCAAGTGCCTGGGCCGGAACTCCCATATCTCGTGGACCCAGGTCGAAACCGGCTCGGCCATCACCTGGAAGTACCCGAGCTGCATCCTGCAGGGCGACAACTCCGTGGGGGAGTTCTACTCCGTGGCCCTGACCAACAACTACCAGCAGGCCGACACCGGCACCAAGATGATCCACATCGGGAAGAACACCAAGAGCACCGTCGTGTCCAAGGGGATCTCGGCCGGCCACGGGCAGAACACCTACCGCGGGATGGTGAAGATCCTGAAGAGCGCCACGGGCGCGCGCAACTACACGCAATGCGACTCGCTGCTCATCGGGGACAAGTGCGGGGCCCACACCTTCCCCTACATCGAGGTGAAGAACGCCACCGCCCGGATGGAGCACGAGGCGTCCACCTCCAAGATCGGGGAGGATCAGATCTTCTACTGCACCACGCGGGGGATCTCCAAGGAGGACGCGGTGAACGTGATCGTCAATGGCTTCTGCAAGCAGGTCTTCCGCGAGCTGCCCATGGAGTTCGCCGTGGAGGCGCAGAAGCTCCTGGCGGTGAGCCTGGAGGGCAGCGTCGGCTAACACGAACCCGGCGGAAACGGCGCCAAAGGGGACACTTCTGCAAGAAATATCGAATGTCGAACCCCCAGGGGGTGCCCGAATCATGAATTTCGAACGAGCAGAATTCCTGGGATCGGTTGCCCCCGGCATTTGTCGTTCGACATTTTCGCCTCTGGCGGATTCGATTTTCGACGGTTCGCAATGAGGGTCGAATTCTAACGAAGGGATGAGGTATGCTCGAGATCAAGAACCTGCGCGTAACGGCCGGTAATCACGAAATCCTCAAGGGCGTGGACCTGAAGGTCAATGCGGGCGAGGTCCACTCCATCATGGGCCCCAACGGATCGGGGAAGAGCACGCTGGCCCAGGTCCTGGCCGGCCGGGAGACCTACGAGGTCATCGAGGGGGAGGTGCGCTACCGGGGGAAGGACCTGCTGGCGATGGCGCCGGAGGAGCGGGCCTGTGCGGGCCTCTTCATGGCCTTCCAGTACCCGGTGGAGATCCCCGGCGTCGGCAACACCTACTTTCTCAAGACGGCGCTGAACGCCATCCGCAAGGCCCGGGGCCTGGAGGAACTTGACGCCATGGACTTCCTCGTCCTGGCCAAGGAGAAGATGCGGCTCCTGGAGATGGACGACCGGCTCCTCAGCCGCTCGGTCAACGAGGGCTTCTCGGGGGGCGAGAAGAAGCGCAACGAGATCTTCCAGATGGCGGTGCTGGAGCCGGCCCTCTGCATCCTGGACGAGACGGACTCGGGCCTGGACATCGATGCCCTGAGGATCGTCGCCAAGGGGGTCAACGCGCTACGGAGCCCCGAGCGCGCCATCATCGTCGTCACCCACTACCAGCGGATCCTTAACTACATCATCACCGACTTCGTGCACGTGCTGGTGGACGGCCGGATCGTCAAGTCGGGCGGCAAGGAGCTGGCCCTGGAGCTGGAGAGCAAGGGCTACGGCTGGGTCGAGGCCGAGGCCGCAGCGGCGGCCCGGCCCTAGTAGGGGAGGGACCCCGCCGGGTCCCCCGCATCCTGGGGCGGGGGGCGAGGCGGGGACGGGGCCCCGGAGGATGGATGCCGAGGGACCCCGCCGGGTCCCCCGCATCCTGGGGCGGGGGGCGAGGCGGGGACGGGGCCCCGGAGGATGGATGCCGAGGGACCCCGCCGGGTCCCCCGCATCCTGGGGCGGGGGGCGAGGCGGGGACGGGGCCCCGGAGAATGAAAGCCGAAAGGGACCGACGGGAATGGCTGTGACGCAAGAGACGACCCGCTATTTGGAACGCTTCGAGCGGTTGGATAAGCGCGCCGCGACAAGCGGCCAGGCGTGGCTACAGCCGGTCCGGAGGGCGGCGATCGCCCGCTTTGCCGAGCGGGGGTTCCCGACCACCAAGGACGAGGACTGGCGCTTCACCAGCGTGGCGCCCATTGCCAAGACCGTGTTCGCGCCGCCCGGGGACGACCAGACGGATCCGGCCCCCTCCGCGCTGGGGCCGTTTGTCTTCTCTGGCCTGGAGTGCTGCCGGCTGGTCTTCGTGAACGGGCGGTATTCCGGGGCCCTGTCCTCGGTGGGATCGCTGCCTCCCGGCGTGAAGGTCGGCAGCCTGGCCCACGCCCTCACGCCCGAGCGGCCCCTGCTGGAACGGCACCTGGCCCAGTACGCCGGCTTCCACGAGGATGCCTTCTGCGCTCTCAATACCGCCTTCTTGGAGGACGGGGCGGTCGTGTACCTGCCCCGGGGGACGGTGCTGGAGGTCCCCATCCACCTGCTGTACGTCTCGACGGAGACCGCCGAGCCGATGATCATTCACCCGCGTAACCTGATCGTGGCCGAGGAGGACAGCCAGGCCACGGTGGTGGAGGATTACGTCTCGCTGGGGGACGGCGTCGCCTTCTCCAACGCGGTCACCGAGGTGGTGGTGGGCCAGAACGGCGTGTTGAGCCACACCCTGATCGAGCGGGAGAACGCCCGGTCCTTCAACGTCTCGACGCTCCGGGTCCAGCAGGGCCGCAGCAGCAGCGTGGCGTCCCACTCGGTGCTGCTGGGCGGTGCGCTGGTGCGGAACAACGTGCACCCGGTCATGGCGGGCGAGGGCTGCGACTGCCTGATCAACGGCCTGTACCTGGCCACGGGCCGGCAGCACATGGACAACTACATGAAGGTGGAGCATGTCAGCCCCCACTGCGGCAGCCGGCAGTTCTACCACGGGATCCTGGACGGGCAATCCCGCGGGGTCTTCCACGGCCGGATCATCGTGCACAAGGACGCCCAGAAGACCGATGCCAAGCAGACCAACCGGAACCTGTTGCTTTCCGAGGAAGCCCAGATCGACACCAAGCCGCAACTCGAGATCTACGCCGACGACGTGAAGTGCACCCACGGGGCGACCATCGGCCAGATCAACGAGGATGCGGTGTTCTACCTGCGCTCCCGGGGCATCGGCAAGGACGCGGCCCGCGCGGTGCTGCTCTTCGCCTTTGCCGAGGAGACCCTGGAGCGGATGAAGGTCGCGCCGATCCGCACGCACCTGGCGGGGCTGGTCTCGGCGTGGTTGCCCCAGGGGAAACTGCTGGAGGAGGTCCGATGATTCCCGTCGGTCGCCGGGTCGGTGAAGAGGCCTGCCAGGACTGTCTCGTCGGGTTCGGCGTGGAGAGGATCCGCCAGGACTTCCCCGCGCTGCAGGGAAAGGTCCACGGCAAACCCCTGGTCTATCTCGACAACGCCGCCACCAGCCAGAAGCCGCAGGTGGTCATCGACGGCATCGCCCGCTACTACCAGTCGGAGAACTCGAACGTCCACCGGGGAGTCCATTTCCTGAGCGAGCTGGCGACCCAGGCCTACGAGAGCGCGCGCACCCGCGTGCGGCAGTTCCTCAACGCAGCGCACGATCGCGAGATCATCTTCACCCGGGGGACCACCGAGAGCATCAACCTTGTCGCCGGCAGCTACGGCCGGAGCCGGGTCAAGGCGGGCGACGAGGTCCTCATCTCCGCCATGGAACACCATTCCAACATCGTCCCGTGGCAGATGCTGTGCGAGGAGAAGGGGGCGAGCCTGCGGGTCATTCCCATGAGCGACGCCGGGGAGTTGCTCCTGGACGAATACGAGCGGCTCCTGACCGACCGGACCCGGCTGGTTGCGGTCGTGTACGTCTCCAACGCTCTCGGCACCGTGAATCCCGTCAAGCAGATGATCGCCATGGCGCACCGCCGGGGAGTCCCGGTTCTCCTGGACGGGGCGCAAGCGGTGCCCCATCTGCCCGTGGACGTCCAGGACCTGGACTGCGACTTTTTCGCGTTCTCCGGTCACAAGCTCTTCGGCCCCACCGGCATCGGCATCCTGTACGGCAAGGCCGACCTCCTGGAGGCGATGCCCCCGTACCAGGGGGGCGGGGACATGATCAGCGCCGTGACCTTCGAGAAGACCCTCTACAACGTGCTGCCGTACAAGTTCGAGGCGGGGACACCCCACATCTCCGGGGCCATCGGGTTGGCCGCGGCCATCGATTACCTCGAACGGATCGGGCTCAACCGCATCACGGCCTACGAGACCGAACTCCTGGCCTACGGGACGGAGCTGTTGTCGGCCATCCCGGGCCTGCGCATCATCGGGACGGCCAAAGAGAAGGCGGGCGTCCTCTCCTTCGTGCTGGAGGGGGTCCATGCCCATGACATCGGGACGATCCTGGATCACGAGGGCATCGCAATCCGGGCGGGCCATCATTGCGCCATGCCGGTCATGCGGCGGTTGGCGATCCCGGCCACGGCCCGGGCGTCCCTGGCGTTCTACAATACCCGGGAGGAGCTGGACAGGCTGGCCAAGGGGATCCACAGGGTGATCGAGGTGTTCGCCTGATGTCCGACCTGAACGAGCTGTACCAGCAGGTCATCCTGGACCACTACAAGCGGCCTCGGAACTTCCACAAGCTGGCGGACGCCAATCGGAGGGCCGAGGGCAACAACCCGCTGTGCGGCGACGAGATCACGGTGTACCTCCACCTGGACGGGGACGTCATCCAGGATATCAGCTTCGAGGGGGCGGGTTGCGCTATCTCCAAGGCCTCGGCCTCCATGATGACCGCCGCCCTCAAGGGGAAGACCAAGGCCGAGGCGAAGCTGCTGTTCGACAAGTTCCACAAGATGGTCACGGGGAATCGCGAGGGGGCCTCGGATCCCATCGGACTGGGGAAGCTGGAGGTCTTCTGCGGGGTGAGCGAGTTTCCCGTGCGGGTCAAGTGCGCCAGCTTGGCGTGGCACACGCTGAACGCGGCGCTGGACGGGCGGGGCGAAACGGTCACGACGGAGTGAGCCGTCTCGTTGCGCAATGCAAAATGTCAAACCGACACCCGACAACTTACTGAGGCTCGTCAAATTGAGTGACAACGAAGCGATGATCGGCGAGTCACCCCCACCCATACCCTCCCCCTGGCAGGGGGAGGGGCAGGGAGGGGGTCGGGCCTTGGCCGTTGTTACGCCCTTTCGCGAGAACCAGTAAGACGGGCGACACCCATTGGTCGGTTTTCAATTGAGACGGGACTGGAGTCCGGCGTGAACACCCAAGAGATCCGGGACCAGGTCATCGATGCCATCCGGACGGTGTTTGACCCGGAGATCCCGGTCAACATCCACGAGCTGGGTCTCATCTACGATGTGCGGGTGGACCCGTCGGGCGAGGTGGGAATCCGGATGACCCTCACCTCGCCCCATTGCCCATCCGCGGCCTCCCTGCCCATGGAGGTAGAGACCAAGGCGCGGGCTGTCCCAGGGGTCACCGCTGCCAAGGTGGAGGTCGTGTGGGATCCGCCGTGGGATCCGAGCCGGATGTCGGACGCGGCGAGGCTGCAACTCGGGATGTTGTGAGGGGGTGCCCGGCACACGGGAGAAGGTAAGGAAAATTTCAAACTGACAACTGACAATGCAAAACCGAGGACCCCAGTTGCCCGGTTGTCAGTTGTCGGTTGTCAGTTTTGAGTTAGGATCGTCAACAGGGGGCGAGGGAGCGGGAGGGACGCCATGACCTACATCGTCGCCGAGCCATGCATCGGGGTGAAGGATCACGCCTGCGTGGATGTCTGCCCGGTCGAGTGCTTCTACGAAGGGGAGGACATGCTGTACATCCATCCCGAGGAGTGCATCGACTGCGGGGCGTGCGTGCCGGAATGCCCGGTGGCGGCCATTTTCGAGGAGAGCGACACCCCGGAGAAGTGGAAGGACTACATCGCGAAGAACTACGACGCCTTCAAGGGGAACGCCAACCTCCCCAAGGCACCCACCCGGGAAAAGTGGGAGCACGAGAAGGCCCAGGAGGGGACCCCCGCCAGCCAGTATTACCAGAAGTATTCTCCCAAAGGGTGAGGGGAGGGAGGTTCGAGCATGGCAGCGTTCGTCAAGGTGGCCACCACGGGGGAGCTAGCCCCTGGCCAGGCCAAACGGGTGGAGGCCCAGGGGAAGCGTATCGCGCTCTTTAACGTCGGCGGGACCTACCATGCCATTGACGACACGTGTACGCACCGGGGAGGTCCGCTGTCCGAGGGCCAGGTGCAGGGCAACGTGGTGACCTGCCCATGGCACGGGGCGAAATTCGATGTCACCACCGGGGCCGTGACCGGGCCGCCGGCACGGGCGGGTGTGGCCAGCTTCCGCACCCGCGTGAACGGCCCGGACGTCGAGGTGGAGCTGTGAGCAGCCATGGTCTATAAGGACGTTCCCAATATCCCGAAGAAGACGGTGAAGAAGAAGCGGCCGCGGCTGATGGCCGTGGTCAACGAGTCCTGCACCGGGTGCGAGGCCTGCATTGACTTCTGCCCGGTGGACTGCATCGACCACGTGCCGCCGCCGAATTACACGGGCGCCGTGATCCCCCCGGTGCGGATCCGCTGGCACGAGTGCATCGGGTGCCAGATCTGCGCCAAGGTGTGCGAGCACATGGCCTGGAACGCCATCGACATGGTGGCCATCGACGAGTTCGAGCGCCAGGCCGGGATTCGCATCACCGACGACATCGTCAAGGACGAGGCTCCTGAAGAAGCCGCCACCGTCGCGTGACCCACCTCCTCGCCCACCTCCTCACCTTCGGCCGCCCCCACGGAGTGCCCAGCGAAGCCCAACGGGTCCCAGCAGCGTCGTCACCAGGACCATTAAGACGATGGCGGAGAACACCGCCTGGGGGAGGACCGGCTGGCCCTGGAGCATGAGACTCGTGCCGATGCCGGCAAAGATCAGGCCGACCTCGCCTCGCGGGACCATGCCCATGCCGATGGCCAGGCGATTCACCCCTCGGCCGGACGTCCCCAGTGCGCAGGCCAGCTTGCCGGCCACCGCGCACAGGATCAGGACCGCTCCCAGGATCAGAATCCTGCCGCTGGCCAGACTGCCCAGGTGAACCTGAATCCCCATGAGGACGAAGAACAGGGGGACAAACAGGCTCGAGAGCGGATGCATCAGCTCGGACAGGGTCGCTTCTTCCTCCCGGGCCCGGATGCCCTCCCCGTAGGGATCGAGCATCAGGCCCGCGGCAAAGGCCCCGATGATGCCGGCGAGCCCTATCAGTTCGGCCGCGTAGGCCAGGGCGAAGCATAGGGCGAGGCCGAACACCAGGAGGCTCCCGGGCTGGCCGGTGCGCGCCGCCAGCCGGATGATCGGATCCGAGAGGAGATGGCCCACGCCCACGGTGAGCGCCAGGAACAGGATGGCGCGAAGCAGGATGCCGCCAATTGCCAAGACGGAAAGGCCCGGGCCGACCGTCCCGGCCGCGGTGACGGCACCACTGACGACCGCTAGCACCACCAGCCCCAGGACGTCATCCATCACCGCGGCCCCCAGGACAATCTGGCCTTCGCGGCTCTGGGTCACCCCGAGATCCTTGAGGACCCGCGCGGTGATTCCGACACTGGTGGCCGTAAGCGTCGCCCCCACGAAGATGTGGGTCAAAGAGGCGCTCTGGGGGAGCAGCCACCGGGCCGCCCCCCAGCCGAGGAGGAGGGGTACGACGATCCCGATGAGCGCGACGAGAAGAGAGGACCAGCCGACGCGCGCCAGCGCCCGCAGATCCGCCTCCAGTCCCACGTCGAACAGTAGGACCAGGACGCCCATCTCGGCGAGGACGAGGAGCGTCGGATCCGACCGGACGAAGGCGATGCCGGTGCCCCCAAGCGTCAGCGGCAGGAGATTCCCCAGACCAATCCCAACGAGGAGTTCTCCCAGGACCGGGGGCTGGCCCAGCCGCTGGACCAGCAGCCCTCCGATCTTGGCCGCGACAACCAACAGGGCTAAGCCGAACAGGATCGGGCCGAAGGGGACCTGACCACCTCCAGCGGCTGCCCAGCCAACGGATGGTATCTCGAGGAGCAGCGCCACCAGGACCAGTGAGGAGGCAGCTCCGACCCGTCCCATCTTTGCCTTGCCGGGGGATTTGCTCACCTGCGCTTCCACGAATGTGGGCTCAGCCGAGGCATGCTCACTGCCGTTCCTGGCGGCTCAACTCCCGTCCCCCGGCGATCTGCCGCCTCGGAAGCACGAGGGACAGGATCACGGCAGCGGCGATCACGGCAGTGATGAAGCCGAGGGAATAGGCGATGGGGAATTTCCCGCCGTACCAGGGGTTCAGCCACACCATCTTGAGGCCGACGAAAATCAGCACGACCGATAGTCCGTATTTCAGCATGTAAAATTTCCCCATTGCGCCGGCGAGCATGAAGTACATGGCCCGGAGGCCCAGGATGGCAAACACATTGGACGTGAAGACGATCAGCGGCTCGTCGGTCAGGGCGTAGATCGCGGGGACCGAGTCCACGGCGAAGATGATGTCGGTCACCTCCACGAACAGGAGGGCGATGAACAGCGGCGTGGCATGCCAGACACCGTTCAGCCGGACGAAGAACCGCTGGCCGTGGAAGTCCGGCGTGACGGGGACGAATCTCCGGAACAATCGGATGACCGGATTCTTCTCCGGATCGAGACCCCTTTCCGGGGTGAACATCATCTTGATGCCGGTGAGGATCAGGAAGCCCCCGAACAACCAGACAATCCAGTGGAGGCGCATCAGGACGGATCCGACAGCAATGAAGAGCGCGCGAAAGACGAGCGCCCCGAGGATGCCGTAGAAGAGGACCCGGTGGTGATGCCTGGAGGGGATGGCGAAGTAGCCGAGGACCAGGACGAAGATGAAGATGTTGTCCACCGACAGGGAGTACTCGACGATGTAGCCGGTCAGGAACTCCAGGGCGGTGTCTCGGGCGGCCGCCGCCGGGTCGAAGCCTGGCAACCCGGCCAGCCGGGGGTCCCGCGGGAATTTCCAGAGGGCGTACTGGTACAACCCATACCCGAAGGCGAGCGCCAGGCTTACCCACACGGCGCTCCAGGTGGCCGCCTCCCGGAAGCGGACCTCCCGGGCATCCCGGTGGAGGACCCCAAGATCCAGGGCGAGAAGCAGCAAGACGAAGGCCGTAAAGGCGGCGTAGAACCACCAATAGTGCTGCCACGGAAAGAGGTCAACGCTCATCGTCCTGGAACGCCTCCATGGCGGTGGTCCGACCTATTCGACGTTTTCCTGTTCGCCGCCCGAGTCCGTTTCCGGCGCCATAGGCGAAGCCGGGCCATGAAAGGCCGCACCCAGGGGTGATTGGTTCCCAGGAGCGCCACCCCCGCCAGCAGGAACGGGATGCCGGGGAGAACCGGTAGGACCATGCCGACCAGCCCCAGCCCAAGCAGCGCCATGCCAACCACGGTCCGAATCGTTCGCCACATATACGCGGCCTCAGACCACCTGAAGAAAACTAGACGGGCAATCCGGCGGGGCCGCGACCGGTCGAGATCCCCCTCCGCCCCCCTTTGCCGAAGGGGGGAAGGGGGGATTTGGGGATCAGCCTCGCCCGGCTCGGAAGGTGCGGCGTTCCGCTTGCTCCGCGCAGCGGACACAGAGGAGGGCCTCCGGAAGGATTTGAAGCCGTGCGGGTGGGATCGCCTTGCCGCACGCCTCGCAGCGGCCGTAGGTTCCGTCCCGGATCTTCTCCTCGGCCCTGGCCAGCACCTTGAGTCGCTGGATCAGGGCGTCACGGGCCTTCAAGGCCTCCTCCTTGGCCATGGCCTCCTGAACGGTATCCAAGGTGTCGGAGGTGGGGGTGTTGTCGCCGGCAAGCTGTCCCTGCTCCCGGAGCCCCGTGCCGCGATCCAGCGCGGCTAGCCGAGCCTGGAGGGATTTCCGTTCCGCTAAGATGCGGGCGGCCTGTGTCCTCTGCGCTTGCGCGTTTCTGGATGCCTGACCCATGGCATCCCTCCTATCTCGCTCCAGACCGGAAGTGGGTCGAAGAAAAAACCTCTTGCGCCTCGGTCGCGCAAGAGGTCTCGGTCCGCGGACTCTCGCTCCGCGCTGCCGGACCGGATGGCGCCCCGAGGCGCCATCGTCTTGACGGCCTCGCCAGACCGTGGGGTGACCTACTCCCCTCTGCCCTGGGCAAGATACCGGGATAATGCGGGCACGTCAACGAGAAGCGGGAGGCGCGGGCTTCACACCTCGGAGATGGCCCCCTTGGTTCCGGCGGGAAAAGCGGGTGGGCAAACTGCAGTCCCTGTCAGGCTGGAGGACGGGGCCTCGGATCGGGCGGCGCCTGGGGCGCCGGGGTCTGGGCGGCGTGGAGGGCGTCGAGTTCCCGGGTCAGCACCCGAACGCGGTGGCGGTCGCGGATCCAACCCGGCAGACCCAAGAGCGATGCCACGGCGGCCCCGGCGGCGACGGCCACCAGGATGACGACGACCAGGGAGGTCTCCACCGACCAGAGCCCGAACCGCAGGGTCACGGGCGCGGCATTTTGGATAGCAAACACCGCCACGATGATTGCCAGTGCCAAAGAAAGGATGAGCGCGAGCTGTCCCATGAGCCTACTCCTTCTTGGCAATACGTTGGCTTGATACGCTAACATAGGCTTGGGGGACAGGCAAGCACGACAGGAGGGCGGGCTCGGGGCGAGACACCGGCGGGTGCCTCCGGATTTCCCACAGGACCCTTGGCTTTTTCTTGTGAGAGGCGGCGAAAACAGTCTAAGTACTGCCGAACACAAATACGGTGACACTCATTTCTACGCCCTCTCCCTCGATGGGAGAGGGATGGGGTGAGGGTGCAAAGAGGGCCGCGATTCCGACGCTCCCCCCTCACCCCGACCCTCTCCCGCAGCGGGGAGAGGGGGTTCAAAGGTTGCCTCGGGAAAATACGTCACCGTAATTCCGGCCAGAAGCACTAAGGTAGGCGGGCCGGGGACGCATGGAGGGGCAACATGGCTTTTCGCAAAGGATGGCTGTGGCGCGTGTCCGGCGAGATCGTCCGCCGCCTCAGAGAACACGACCTGATGATGATGGCGGCGGCCATCGCCTTCTACTGGCTACTGGCCTTCATCCCCCTCCTGCTCCTGGGAACGTCCGCGATCGGGTACGTGCTGGGGTCCTCGGACCGGGCGGTGGACGAGGTCCTGGCCACGGCGCGCCGGGTGATCCCCCGGGCCACGGGCCGGGACGTGGAGGAGTTCCTCCGGGCGTTGATCCAGAGCCGGCACGTGACGGGGATGTTGGGTATCGGCTTCCTGCTGTGGGTGTCCATGGGCGTCTTCGAGATCATCACCGCGTCCCTCACCACGTTGACCGGCGGGCGTGAGACCCGGTCGTATCTCCGGCGGAAGCTTGTTGCCTTTGTGCTGATGTGCACTGTCGGCTTTCTGTTTCTCATCGCCCTGATTGGCGGGTGGCTGCTGGCCGCCTGGCCCGGTATCGAGGAGTTCGTGGGGGCGCGCCTCGCCCTGCCCGCCTTCCTCACGGATCCGAGCTTTCCCCGCTACTTCACCTCCGTCCTCATGGGCGTCCTCTTGACCATCGTGTACCGCGTCGCGCCCGTGCGGGACATCCGCTGGCCCGCGGCCGTGGCCAGCGCCGCCGTGGCGGCAATCCTCTGGCACCAGGCCAAGGTGGTCTTCAACTGGTACCTCACCCACTACGCCCGCTACAGCCTCTTCTACGGGATCCTGGGCGGGTTCGTCGGCCTGATTCTGTGGGTCTTCTACACCGCCATCATCCTGCTCTTCGGGGGTCTGTTGGCCGACGTCCTGGACCGGAGCGGCCGCCCTCCGAGGAACCGGGACTGACCCCCCGCCCTCCTCCCCGCCACGCATTGGGGTCAGGCCTTTGAAACTTTATTGTTGTCAAAAAAAAGGAATAAAGGCCTGACCCCATAGCTGACCCATAACGCCACCTTTGGGCGGGCCGATTCGCCAGTGCCGCCGCCTCGCCACGGGACTCGGTTGCCGGGGAGGCTGGCGCGTGGTAGCCTTCGGACTGATGGAAGTCATCAGCACCCACATCAACGCGGATTTCGACGCGGTCGCCTCCATGGTGGCGGCGTCGAAGCTCTACCCCAAGGCCCGCCTGCTCTTCCCGGGGTCGCAGGAACGGAATGTCCGCGAGTTCCTACGGGAGACGCGGTTTCCCTTGCACGCCGAGCGCCTCAAGGGGTTCCCCCTGGACCAGGTGACCCGTCTCGTCCTGGTGGACGTGAAGCGGACCGCCCGGATCGGCCCGATCAAGGATGTCGTGGGCCGCCCGGGGATCGAGGTGCACATCTACGACCACCACCCGGCCCACCCCCAGGACATTGCGGGAAGCCTCGCCGTCCTGCGCGACGTGGGCGCGACCACCACCATCCTGCTGGAGCTGCTGCGGGAGCAGGAGACGGTGGTCACGCCCCAGGAGGCCACGCTCTTCGCCCTGGGGATCTACGAGGAGACGGGGTTCCTGACCTTCACCAGCACGACGGAGGCGGACCTCCGCGCGGTGGCCTACTGTCTCGCCCGGGGCGCCAACCTGGGGCTGGTCTCGGAGTTCATCCGGCGGGAGCTCACGGCCGAGCAGGTGGGCCTGCTCAACGACCTCATCCGGTCGGCCGAGACGTACACGGTCAACGGCGTCCGGGTGGTGATCGGCACCGCGTCTCTGGACCGGTACGTGGGCGACCTGGCAATGCTGACGCACAAGCTCCGGGACATGGAGAACATCAACGTCCTGTTCACCCTGGTCCGGATGGACAACCGGGTCCACATCGTGGCGCGCAGCCGCCTGGAGGCCGTGGACGTGGGCCGGATCGCGGACGCCTTCGGCGGGGGCGGGCACGCCACGGCGGCCTCGGCCACCGTCAAGGACCTGACCCTCATCCAGGTGAAAGAGCGGCTGCTCAAGCTTTTGAAGGAGCGGATCCGACCCCTCACGCAGGCCCGGGACATCATGACCTCCCCGGTGAAGGCCATCCCGGAGCGCTTCACCCTCCGCGGCGCGGCCGAGATCATGAATCGCTTCAACCTGGCCACCCTCCCCGTCATGCGACGCGGCGAGATGATCGGGCTGATCACCCGGGAGGTGGTGGACAAGGGCATCTTTCACGGCCTGGGCGATGCCCCGGTTCGGGAGTACATGTCCGCGGAGTTCCCGCGCGTGGCCCCGGATACGCCGCTCTCCCAGGTGCAGCGGGTCATGGTCGAGCGGAACCTGGGCTTCCTGCCGGTGGTGGAGGGGGAGCGGTTGCGCGGGGCGGTGACCCGGGCCGACGTGCTTCGCCACGCGTACGAGGATGTGCTGAGGCGCCCGACCTTCTTCCCCGGGGAGGAGCGGGAGCCGGGCGAGGCCGCGGTCCGGAACGTGGGGTCCCTCTTGGCCAACCGGCTGCCGCCGCGGATTCAGGATCTCCTGCGGCTGGCGGGGACGGTGGGGGACGAGGTCGGGGCCAAGGTGTACGCCGTGGGCGGCTTTGTCCGGGATCTCCTGCTGCGGCACGAGAACCTGGACGTGGACCTGGTCGTGGAAGGGGACGGGATCGCCTTCGCCGAGGCGCTCGGCCGCCAGGCGACAGGCAGGGTGACCAGCCACCGGAAATTCGGGACGGCTGTCCTGACGCTGCCGGACGGCTTCAAGCTGGATGTGGCCACGGCGCGAACGGAATACTACGAGTACCCGGCGGCGCTCCCCACGGTGGAGCACAGCTCCATCCGGATGGACCTGTACCGCCGGGACTTCACCATCAACACGCTGGCCGTCTGTCTGAACCCCGGGCGGTACGGGGACCTGCTGGACTTTTTCGGGGGACAGCAGGACCTCCGGGACAAGACGCTCCGGATCATCCACAATCTGAGCTTCGTCGAGGACCCCACCCGGATCCTGCGGGCGGCCCGGTTCGAGGTGCGCCTCGGCTTCCGGCTGAGCCGGCACGCGGAGCAGCTCACCGCCAACGCCGTCCAGATGGGCCTCCTGGAGAAGCTGGCGGGGGTCCGGCTGAGCACGGAGCTGCAACTGATCCTGCAGGAGGCCCGGCCGTTTCCGATCCTGCAGCGGCTCCAGCAGCTCGGCGTGCTGGCCGCCATCCATCCGCGGCTCACCGTGGATGCGGCCGCGGAACAGCGCTTTCAGCGCGTGGGGGAGGTCCTCACCTGGTACGGCCTGCTGTACCAGGAGAGGCCGCCCGCGTCATGGATGGTGTATCTCCTGACGCTCTTGGGCGGGCAGAAGGCGGCGGAAGCCCGCGCCATCCTGCGGCGGATCAATCCCCCCGCGCGGATCGCCGCCACGATCAGCGGCGATCTCGCCCGGCTTCGCGCCTTGACGCGGGAGTTCATGCGGGCTCGGGAGGTTCCGCCCAGCCGGGTGTACCGGTGGCTCGCCGAGGCCTCGATCGAGGTGGTCCTGGCCCTCATGGCCCGGGTGGAGCGGCCGGAGCTGCGCAAGGCCATCGGCGACTTTCTCAGCAGGACGCGACGGGTAAGGCCGATCCTGCGGGGCGACGATCTCCGGGCGTTGGGGATCCGGCCGGGGCCCATCTACCGGGACATCCTGAATTCGCTCCTGTACGCGCGGCTGGACGGCCACGTCCAGAGCCGGGACGACGAGCTGCGCTTCGTGCGCCGCCGCTTTGCCCGCGCGTTTTCCCCATAAGAATCTCTCTTGCGCCCCTCAAAGGGGTCATCTATGCTCGAATCCAAGAGAGGCCGTGTCATGCCCGAATATTGGCCGAAACGGCGGTTTACGCGCTATCCCATTGTGCTCCCGCTCCTGCACAGGGGGAAGGGTCCGGCGCTCGCCTCGGCTGGGGCGGGCTGGACCTGCGACCTGAGCGGTGGGGGGGCGCGAGTCCGGCTGGCCGAGCGCTTGCGGCCCCAGGATTCCCTCCACCTGCGCTTCCAGACAGATGTCGGTTCCATCGAGGGAGATGCGCAGGTAGTCTGGATCGGGGCGCCTGATCCGCAAGGAGGAGGGGTCCAGCACGGCGTCGCCTTCACCAACCTTCCCCCCGATCAGCTCCTACCCCTGCGAGGGGTCCTCACCTCCCAGAAGCCGTGGTGGCAACCGCGAAACCGCCTGCCCGTGGATGTCCTCGTGACGTGTCAGTTCCAGCGTCGGCCAGGACCTGCTTTCCAAGGGCGGACGGTCAACATCAGTCGTGGGGGGCTCATGCTGGTGCTTCCCCAGGTCTTGTCTCAGGGCACGGCGCTGGACGTTACCCTGCAGACCCCCGCCGGGCCACTCACGGCGGCCGGGACGATCGTCTGGGCGGATCCGCGCGGGAGGCAAACATCGGAAAAGCTGATTCGGCACGGCCTGAGCTTCACCGCCGCCACCTGGTCCACCTCGCTGGCCCTCGCCCGCTTCCTGGCGAACCGCCGCTAACCCTTCTCGGCCATTTCTTTCCTTTCGTCAACAGTCCCGCACAGTTCCCTTTCGCTTCGTCTGGCCCAACAGATCTCCCCAATTGACAAACCGGAGGGGATCGGGTACGGTGTCCTAATTTCGGAGAGGCAAGAACGCCCTATGGCCGATCTCGCCGGCACGATCCAGGATCTCGCCGTACGGATCCCTGTCTTCCTCCTGGCCCTGACGATTCATGAGTTCGCGCATGGTTGGCTGGCCAACCGGTTGGGAGACCCTACGGCGCGTCTCCAGGGAAGGCTGACCCTCAATCCGTTGGCCCATCTGGATCCCATCGGGACACTGGCCATCGTCCTGATCGGGTTTGGCTGGGCCAGACCGGTCCCGGTGGATTCCCGGAACTTGCGAAACCCCCGGCGGGACATGGTGCTGATCGCAGCCGCCGGACCGGCCAGCAACCTGCTCCTGGCGGCGGCCAGTGCGTTCTGCTATCGGATGGTTCCGTGGGGGGCAACCGGCGTGGAATGGGCATGGCTCGCCGCCCCGGTCCGGGCCATGCTTCGCACGGGCGTCCTGGCCAATGTGGTGCTGGCGATCTTCAACCTTCTGCCCGTGCCGCCCCTGGACGGCGGGCGGGTGGTCTCCGGCCTCCTGCCCCTGCGCCAGGCCATCACCTACAGCCGGCTGGAGCCGTACGGATTTCTGATCATCTTCTTTCTCTTCTTCACCGGGATCATTGACCCGGTGTTCGGGGTCGCGGTGCGCACGCTGACCCGGGCCTTGGTCCAGATGTGGGGATAAGAACGGAGAGCCGAGGGCCGAGAGGGCCCCCGGGCTTTACGGGGGGGGAGCTTCAGTCCATCCGCCGGGAAACTCCCGGGCTTAGCCCGGGGGAGGGCAGAGGTGGAAAGAAATCAGGGAGACCGAATGGCGCGAAGACGCGTGTTGAGCGGGATGCGCCCGACAGGACGACTGCACCTGGGGCATCTGTTCGGGGCGCTGGACAACTGGCGGAATCTTCAGGAAGAATATGACTGCTTCTTCTTCGTCGCTGACTGGCACGCCCTGACGACGGACTACGCCGACCCGTCGCAGATCAAGGCCTGCACCATCGAGGTGGTGCTGGACTGGCTGGCGGCCGGCCTGGATCCCCGCAAGGCCACCTTCTTCGTCCAGTCCCGCCTGCCGGAGCACGCGGAGTTGCACCTGCTGTTCTCCATGTTCACCCCGCTGGCCTGGCTGGAGCGGGTGCCCACCTACAAGGAGCAGCGGGAGCAGATCACCGACAAGGACCTGGGGACCTACGGGTTCCTGGGGTATCCGCTGCTCCAGGCGGCCGACATCCTCATCTATAAAGCGCACTACGTCCCGGTGGGCGTGGACCAGGTGCCCCACATCGAATTGACGCGGGAGGTGGCGCGCCGGTTCAACTTTCTCTACAAGCCGGTCCTGGTCGAGCCTGAAGCGCTCCTCACGGATTTCCCGAAGATCCCGGGGACCGACGGGCGAAAGATGAGCAAGAGTTACGACAACGCCATCTTCCTTTCGGATACCCCCGTCGAGACCACGGCCAAGATCAAGCCCATGATCACCGACCCGGCGCGCAAGCGCCGGACCGATCCTGGCAACCCCGAGGTCTGCCCGGTGTACGACCTGCACAGGGTCTTCACACCCAAGGCGGAGCGGGAGTCCACCATCGTCCCCGGCTGCACCACGGCGCGGATCGGCTGCCTGGACTGCAAGGAGGTCCTGCTGAGGCACATGCTCCCGGTGCTCACGCCCATCTCGGAGCGCCGGGCCGAGCTGGTCCGCGACCCGGCCACGGTCCTGGACATCCTGGAGGATGGGACGGCCCGGGCGAGGAAGGTGGCGAGCGAAACCCTGGGTGAGGCCAAGGCGGCGATGCAGATCTGACGCCGCCTTCGGCGTTTTCAGAGGGGGCGTCCCGCGCGGCGGGATCAGCAATGAGGGAGTGACATGGAGATGCGCAACGAACCGATGGAAGAGGCCCTGACCTTTGACGACGTGTCGCTGCTCCCGTGGCGATCCGAGATCCTTCCCAAGGACGTGGACGTTTCCACGCGCCTGACCCGCAACATCCGGATCAACATCCCGATCGTCAGCGCGGCCATGGATACGGTCACGGAAGCCCGCCTGGCCATCGCCTTGGCGCGGGAGGGAGGGATCGGGATCATCCACCGGAATTTCGAGCCCGAGAAGCAGGTGGCGGAGGTGGACAAGGTCAAGAAGTCGGAATACGGCATGGTGGTGGATCCCATCACCATGGCGCCCGACCAGCGCCTCTACGAAGCGCTGCAGGTGATGGAGCGCTATCGCATCTCCGGCGTGCCGGTGACCAAGAACGGGAAGCTGGTGGGGATCCTGACGAACCGGGACCTGCGCTTCGAGACCAAGCTGGACCTCAAGATTGCCGACGTGATGACCAAGGAGGGCCTGATCACGGCGCCGGTGGGCACCAGCCTGGAGGAGGCCAAGGAGATCCTCCACCGCCACCGGATCGAGAAGCTGCCGGTGGTGGACGAGGAGTTCAACCTGAAGGGACTGATCACCATCAAGGACATCGAGAAGCGAATCAAGTATCCGAATGCCTGCAAGGATGTCCTGGGCCGCCTGCGGGTGGGGGCGGCGGTGGGGGTGGGCCCCGAGGCGCTGGAGCGGGTTCCCCTGCTCCTGAAGGCGGGGGTGGACGTGCTGGTGGTGGACACCGCCCATGGGCACTCGTCGGGCGTGATGGATACGGTGAGGACCGTCAAGCGGAGGTACCCCGAGATCGACGTGGTGGCCGGCAACATCGCCACGGGCGAAGCCGCCGAGGACCTCATCACGGCCGGGGCCGACGCAGTGAAGGTCGGCATCGGTCCGGGCTCCATCTGTACGACCCGAATCGTGGCCGGCGCCGGCGTCCCCCAGATTACTGCGGTCATGCAGTGCGCGGCCGTGGCGAACCGTCACAACGTGTCGGTTATCTCCGACGGCGGCATCAAGTATTCGGGGGACATCACCAAGGCCCTCGCGGCCGGAGCGCACTCGGTGATGCTGGGGGGCCTCTTCGCCGGGACCGAGGAGAGCCCGGGGGAGACGGTGCTGTACCAGGGCCGGACCTACAAGGTCTACCGGGGGATGGGCTCCCTGGGCGCGATGGAATCGCGCGGGGCGCGCGAGCGGTATCTCCAGGAGACGGAAGTCGATCCGGACAAGCTGGTTCCGGAGGGGATCGAGGGTCGCGTCCCGTATAAGGGGGCGTTGTCCGCGCTGGTGTTCCAGTTGGTGGGCGGGCTCCGCTCCGGGATGGGGTACTGCGGCTGCGCCAACATCGAGGAGCTCCGAACCAAGGCCAGGTTCATCCGGATCACCAACGCCGGGCTGCGGGAGAGCCATGTCCACGACGTCATAATCACCAAAGAAGCCCCGAACTATCAACTTGAACGCTAGAGCCGAGAGCCTGGAGCCGAGAGCCGGGCCCCCTCAACCTGATCTTCTCCCCTTGGGGGAGAAGGGGTGGATGAGGGGTGAACGAATCTGAGCCGTGCCGATGGACAAAGTTCTGATTCTTGACTTTGGTTCCCAATACACCCAGTTGATCGCGCGGCGGGTGCGGGAGCTGCGCGTCTACTCGGAGATCCATCCGTTCTCCATGCCTGTGGCCGAGATCCGGGCTTTCCAGCCGAAGGCCCTGATCCTTTCGGGAAGTCCTGCCAGCATCTATCAGCCCAGCGCGCCGAAGCCCGAGAGGGGGATCCTGGATCTGGGCCTGCCGATCCTGGGCATCTGTTACGGGCTGTGCGTCCTGGCGGATTTCTCGGGCGGCGAGGTGTCGCGGGCGGCCCAGCGGGAGTTTGGGCCGGCCGACCTCCTGGTGGATCGGGCGGAGGATCTGTTCCACGGCCTGGGGGGAGACCTCAAGGTCTGGATGAGCCACGGGGACAAGGTGGACCGGCTGCCCGCCACGTTCCAGGTACTGGCCCACACCCACAGCTCCCCGTATGCCGCCTTCCGGCACAAAGACCGCCCGTTCTACGGCGTCCAGTTTCACCCCGAGGTCATCCACACCCCGCAGGGCAAGGAGATCCTGGCGAACTTCCTGTTCAGGATCGCCGGGTGCGAGCCGACGTGGGACATGAAGTCCTTCGTGGCGGCGAGCGTGGAGCGTCTCCGGGAGCAGGTGGGTGACGGCCGGGTGATCTGCGCCCTGAGCGGCGGCGTGGACTCTTCCGTCGCGGCGCTCCTGGTCCACCGGGCCATCGGGGATCGGCTGACCTGTGTGTTCGTGGACAACGGTCTCCTGCGGATGAACGAGGCGGCCCAGGTGGTGGACACCTTTGGCTCCCACCTGGGTCTGAACCTGGTCTTCGTGAATGCCGGCCAGCGCTTCATCAGGAGGCTGACCGGAGTCACGGACCCGGAGCAGAAGCGGAAGATCATCGGGGCCGAATTTATCGCGGTCTTCGAGGAAGAGGCCAAGCGCCTGGGCAAAATTGATTTCCTGGCCCAGGGGACGCTGTACCCCGACGTGATCGAGAGCGTGTCGGTCAAGGGACCCTCGGTCACGATCAAGACGCACCACAACGTGGGCGGTCTGCCCGAGCAGATGGGATTCCGGCTGGTGGAGCCTCTCCGGGAGCTCTTCAAGGACGAGGTGCGGGAGGTCGGGCGGGAGCTGGGGTTGCCCGACACGATCCTCTGGCGGCAGCCGTTCCCGGGGCCGGGCCTGGCCGTCCGTATTCTCGGCGAGGTCACACGGGAGCGGCTGGATCTTCTCAGGAAGGCCGACGTGATCGTGGAGGAGGAGATCCGGAAAGCCGGGCTGTACCAGGAGATCTGGCAGGCCTTCGCCGTGCTGCTGCCCATCCGGACCGTGGGTGTCATGGGGGACGAGCGGACCTACGAGCACGTGATCGCGTTGCGGGCGGTCCACAGCCAGGATGGCATGACGGCCGACTGGGTCCGCCTGCCCTACGAGGTCCTGGCCCGGCTGAGCAGCCGGATCGCCAATGAGGTCAAGGGCGTCAACCGCGTCGTGTACGACGTGAGCAGCAAGCCCCCCAGCACGATCGAGTGGGAATAAGCGGACCACGGGTCCGCAATGGGAAACGGACAACGGACAACGGACAACCGGGCAATGAAAGCCGAGGCGCTGGATCTGGCGGATTTCATCAGGGAGCACGATCTGCAGGCGGAGATCGTGTCGCCGGGGGCGCACATGGCCACGGTGGACACCGCGGCGGCGGCCATGCAGGTGGCGCCGGAGCAGATCTTCAAGTCCATTCTGTTTCAGGCCAAGAACGGCGAGTGCGTCCTGGTGATCGCTTGCGGGAATGGGCGGGTGGACCTCAAGCGCGTCGAGGCGATTACGGGATTACGGGGCTTGCGGTTAGCGAGGCCTGACGTGGTGTTCGCCAAGACCGGCTACCCCGCAGGCGGGACTCCGCCGGTGGGGCACCGGGAGAAATTTCCGGTCATCATGGACACCCGCGCAGCGGCGCAGGCATGGGGCTATGCCGGAGGCGGCCGGCCGGAGTGCCTGGTCAAGATCAAGTCGGCCGACATCATCCGATTGAACAATGCGGCTGTGGATGACGTGATTTCAGATTCCCTCTGAAAATCCCCCCGTCCCCCTTTTTCCAAAGGGGAGTAGAAAAATCCCCCCGTCCCCCCTTTACAAAGGGGGGATGAGAAAAATCCCCCCGTCCCCCCTTTACCAAAGGGGGGGATGAGAGAGGGGGGATTTTGGTGAGGTGGAAGGCGTGAGGGGTAGGGGGGTAAGGGCTGTTCGTTGATGGCTGAGGGCTAAAGATGCCGCGCGCGGATTTCGTGCACCTGCACCTGCACACGCAGTACTCCCTCCTGGACGGGGCGTGCCAGCTCGACAAGCTGATGACCAAGGCCAAGGAGTTCCGGATGCCGGCCCTGGCCATGACCGATCACGGCAACCTGTTCGGGGCGGTGGACTTCTACACCCTGGCCAGCAGGGAGGGGATCAAGCCCATCATCGGCTGCGAGGTGTACGTCGCACCGGGCAGCCGCTTCGAGCGGACACCCCAGGACGGCCAGTACGAAGGCGCGAACCACCTGACGCTGCTGGTCCGAGACATGACCGGCTACAAGAACCTGATCAAGCTGGCCACGGCCGGCTACATCGAGGGGTTCTACTACAAGCCGCGCATCGACCGGGAACTGTTCGCCCAGCACGCCAAGGGCCTCCTGGCCCTCTCCGGATGCCTCAACAGCGAGTTCTGCCATGCCCTCCTGGACAAGGACGAGGCGAAGGCTGCAGAGACCGCCCGCTGGTACATGGAGGTGCTGGGACGCGAAAACTTCTACCTGGAGATTCAGGACCACGACCTGGAGGACCAGCGAACGGTCAACCGGGGGATCGTACGCATCGGCAAGCAGCTCGGCCTGCCCGTGGTGGCCACCAACGACGTGCATTACCTGAACGCCGGCGACGCGAAGCCGCACGAGGTCCTCCTCTGCATCCAGACCGGCAAGACGATGAAGGATCCGGACCGCTGGCGCTTCAGCTCGAACCAGTTCTACTTCAAGTCCCCGGCCGAGATGCAGACCCTGTTCGTCGAGCTGCCGGAGGCCCTCAGGAACACCATCGCGGTGGCGGAGCGGTGCAACCTGGAGCTCAAGTTCGGTCAGATCCTGCTGCCCAAGTACACGGCGCCCGAGGGGCACACCCTGGACTCCTACCTGCGGAAGCTGGCGGAGGAAGGGTTGCGCCAGCGGTTTGAGAATCCCGGGCGCGAGGTGATCGAGCGCTTGAACCGGGAGCTGACCGTCATCGAGAAGATGGGCTTCGCCGGCTACTTCCTGGTGGTCTGGGACTTCATCAGCTTCGCCAAGTCCCAGGGCATCCCCGTGGGGCCCGGCCGCGGTTCGGCCGCGGGGTCTCTCGTGGCCTATTCCCTCGGCATCACCAACATCGACCCCCTGCGCTACGGGCTCCTCTTCGAGCGGTTCCTCAACCCCGAGCGGATCAGCATGCCGGACATGGACATCGACTTCTGCTACGAGCGCCGGGGCGAGGTGATCGAGTACGTGACCAAGAAGTACGGTGAGGAGAACGTCTCCCAGATCATCACCTTCGGGACGCTGGGGGCCAAGGCGGTCATCCGGGATGTGGCCCGGGCCATGGGTATGACGTACGCCGACGGGGACAAGATCGCCAAGATGGTTCCCAACACGTTGAATATCACCCTGGAGGAGGCCCTGCGCGACTCGGCGCCGCTGCGGGAGGCGGCGGAGAAGCGGCCCGAGGTGGCAGAGCTGGTTCAGACGGCCCGGGTCCTGGAGGGGCTGCCCCGCCACGCCTCGACCCATGCCGCGGGGGTGGTCATCAGCAACGAGCCGCTGATCGAGCACCTGCCGCTCTACAAGGGGGCCAAGGGAGAAATCACTACCCAGTACGCCATGGGAACCATCGAGAAGATCGGCCTCCTCAAGATGGACTTCCTGGGCCTGCGGACCCTGACGGTCATCGCCAACACGGTGAAACTCATCCAGGCGAGCCGGGGCATCCGCCTGGACATGGATCGGATCTCCCTGGATGATGCCAATACCTACCACCTCCTGAGCGAGGCCAAGACGTTCGGCGTGTTCCAGCTCGAGTCCACGGGGATGCGGGACCTGCTCCGCCAGCTCCGCCCCAACCGCCTCGAGGACATCATTGCCCTGGTGGCCCTGTACCGGCCCGGCCCGATGCAACTGATCCCGGACTTCATCGAGCGGAAGCACGGCCGGACCAAGGTGGTCTACGACCACCCCCTCATGGAGGAGATCCTCAAGGACACTTACGGGATCATGGTCTACCAGGAGCAGGTGATGCGGATCGCGTCGGACCTGGCCGGCTTCAGCATGGGCGAGGCGGACATCCTGCGCCGGGCCATGGGGAAAAAGGATCCCGAGCTCATGGCCGAGCAGCGGAAGAAGTTCCTCGACGGCGCCGCGGCCCGCGGGGTCCCCGAGAGGAAGGCGGAGCGCATCTTCGGCTTCATGGAGCAGTTCGCGGGCTACGGCTTCAACAAGTCCCACTCGGCGGCCTACGCCCTCATCGCTTACCAGACGGCCTATCTCAAGGCCAACTACCCGGTGGAGTTCATGGCCGCCCTCCTCACGTCCGAGATGGCGGACTCGGACAAGATCGTCAAGTACATCGAGGAGTGCCGGGCCATGGGGATCGAGGTCCTGCCTCCGGACGTGAACGAGTCGAGCAACGACTTCGCCGTCGTGGGGGACAAGATCCGCTTTGGGCTGGTGGCGGTCAAGAACGTGGGCGAGGCCGCCATCCATTCCATCCTGACGGCCCGCCGGCAGCAGGGGCGATTCCGCGACCTCTTCGAGTTCTGCGAGCGGGTGGATCTGCGCCTGGTGAACAAGCGGGTCATCGAGAGCCTCATCAAGTGCGGCGCCTTTGACTCGCTGGGGGCGAGGCGGGCCCAGCTCATGGCCATCGTGGACAAGGCCATGGACGCCGCTTCCGCGGCCCAGCGGGACCGGGCCCACGGCCAGGTTTCGCTGCTGGACGTACTGTCTGCGAGCGGAGCCACCCCGCCCCAGGGGGGGACGCTGCCCGATTTGCCGGAGTGGGAGCGGTCGAAGCTTTTGGCGGGCGAGAAGGAGACGCTGGGCTTTTATGTCACCGGGCACCCCCTGGCGGATCACCGGGGGCTCATTGCCAGGTACACGACGGCGACGACGGAGGATCTCCCCTCGCTGCCGGACAAGTCTACGGTGAAGCTGGGGGTCATGGTCACCGCCGTCAAGGAGATCAGCACGAAGAACGGTGACCGGATGGCCTTCGTCACCCTGGAGGACCTGGCCGGGACGGTGGAGGCGGTGGTGTTCCCGGACCTGTACCGGTCCAGCATGCTGCACCTGGCGAAGGATTCCGCGGTCCTGGTGAAGGGCCAGGTAGATATCGGCGAGGAGACCGTCAAGCTCCTGCTGAGCGAGGTCCAGCCCCTGGCCCTGCCGGTGGGCGACGGCCTCCCGCTGGTGGAGGTCACGCTGGCGGGCGAGGCCGCCAGCTCCGAGGGACTGCGGCGGCTGAGGGCGCTGCTGGAGGCGCACCCGGGCGGCTCGCCGCTGCGCCTGCACCTCGGGCTGCCAGAGGGCGGCCAGGTCACCATCGCCCCGGCGCCATCGCTCTCCGTGGCGGCGGGCGACGAGCTTCGAAGGGCGCTGGAGGCGGAGTTCGGCGCTGGCTGTCTGCGGATGCAATGAAAAGCCGACAGCGACAGCCCCTCGACAGGCTCGGGCCCCGAGCCCCGCGGGACGCGGGGCCGAGGGGGGATAGGGACAGCGAATCGGAAATCGCTGTCGCCACCCAGAGGGCACCCAGCCGATTGGATCCGGTGATGCCGGGCGGTTGGGTCCCCGGATATCGCAGTCGGTCGTTCGGGGGTCGAGATGCCAACCTACACACTGGAGTTTGAAAAGCCGATCCTGGAGCTGGAGACCAAGATCCAGGAGTTGAAGCAGTTCGCCCAGGTGGAGAAGGTGGACTTCTCCGCCGAGATCGCGCGGCTGGAACGGAAGGTCGCCCGGCTGCAGGAAGAGATTTTCGCCAACCTCACGCCATGGCAGCGGACCCAGATTGCCCGGCACCCCAACCGCCCCTACGGCATGGACTACATCCGGTTGATGCTGACCGACTTCATGGAGCTGCACGGCGACCGCGCCTTTTCCGACGACAAGGCGATCGTCGGAGGGTTTGCGCGGCTGGACGGGATGGGGTTGGTCGTGATCGGACATCAGAAGGGGCGCGATACCAAGGAGAAGCTGGCGCGCAACTTTGCCATGGCCAACCCCGAGGGTTATCGCAAGGCCCTGCGCCTGATGAAGCTGGCGGAGAAGTTTGGCAAACCGGTTCTCACCCTGGTGGACACGCCCGGGGCGTATCCCGGGATCGGCGCCGAGGAGCGCGGTCAGGCCGAGGCCATTGCGCGGAACCTCCGGGAGATGTCGGACCTTCGGGTCCCCGTCGTGGTGGTCATCACGGGAGAGGGGGGTTCGGGAGGCGCCCTGGGCATTGCCGTGGGAGACGTGGTCTACATGCTGGAATACGCCATTTACTCCGTGATCTCGCCCGAGGGCTGCGCGTCTATTCTCTGGCGGGACCCGGCCAAGGCGCCGGAGGCCGCGGCGGCCATGGGGGTCACGGCCCAAAACCTGAAGCGCCTGAACCTGATCGACGAGATCGTGCCGGAGCCCGTGGGCGGGGCGCACCGGAACCATCAGGAGATGGCGACGACCCTCAAAGGCTTCCTGGTGAAGGCCTTCGAGCGCCTGAACCGGACGCCGGTGGAAGAGCTGGTGGAGCAGCGGTATCAGAAATTCCGGCGGATGGGTGTTTTCGAGGAAGGCTGACCCCGCTTCCAGCTCGGCGGCCAAGTTCGGCCTGAGACAGGTTGGTGGGATGGCGAACGCGAACGGATCCTTGACGCTGGAAGGACTCGCACAGATCCTGCGGGACCCCATGCCTGGCACCGCTGCCGGCTTCGCCGGGCTCCAGGGCGGCATCGCCGAGCTCCGGGGCGAAATCGGGATTGCGGCTACCATTGTCCGCGACCTGGCCCCAGTCGCCTCCAGGCAGAGCGACGATATCGCACGGCACGAGCGAGAGCTGGAAGAGCATGGGCGTTACATCGCCCGGATTTTTTCGCGGATGGAGCAACACGATGCCCGGTTCGAGGCAATCACTCGCGAGATCCGTCGGATCTTGGACGGCCTGGAGCGGCGGGGGGGAGGCGGCGGTCGCCGGGACTCCTACACGCGCTTGGCCTATCCGGATACGGTTGCCCCGTCGGAGCGGACCCTCACTGAGCAACTGCAATAACCGCGCACCCCTCCTCGATCACTTGGCGTCAAGCCACTCGAGCCGACACGTCCCCCACTCCGCGTGGTCCTTGCATGCGGCGCCCGTCTGGTGTAGCGTAATTACCGAATAGCGCACCCTTGTGAATCGAGCTGTCGGGGGCCGGTGTCGCTCCAGAAACGGAGGGTCCATGCTCTTCATGGTCATCGAGCGGTTCAAGAACCGGGACGCCGGGGCCGTCTATCGCCGCTTTCGGGAACAGGGGCGCATGACGCCCGAGGGCCTGACCTACGTGGGGAGCTGGATCGAGGCGAACTTCGATCGCTGCTTCCAGCTCATGGAGTGTGACGACCCGCGCCTCCTTCAGCAGTGGGTGACCCGCTGGCAGGATCTGATCGAGTTCGAATTCATCCCTGTGGTCTCGTCCAAGGAGACGGTGGAGACGATCACCCCTCTACTGTAAGAGCCGCGAGCCGGGTACCCGGCCGACCATGGGCCAGTGGTCCGTCGGCTGGGTGGCCGAGATGCAGAGGGTCGGAGGAGCCGAGGAGAGGGGGAGACAAGGAGACAAGGGGACGAAGCGGCAGGAGGCAGCGGACAGGTGAAGCCGAGAGTGGTGAGCCGAGCGCCTGGGCAGTGTCAACTGGTCGAATGGTCGAGAAGTCAATTGGTCGAAGCGCGAAGCGCAAAGGGCATAGCGCCAAGAGCGGGGGGCAGCGGGCAGACAGAGCCAGGACAAAACCCTGAGAGTCATCGCCGCTAAGATAATTCGGTCTCGACTCCGCCCCCGGGAGCCGGCCTGAAGGCAGCCGGCCGCACCCGGTGGGTACCCGTGGGCCGCTGCGCCGATCGCCGTGTCATGCCGGTGGCATGACGGCGGCGTGGAGGAGCCCCGCCACAGGCGGGGCGACGACCAGGAGCAAGACGGCCCTACTCCGCCGGGGCCCCCCTGGGGGCGGCGGCGTTCCGTCGCGGCCCGGCGCCCGAGGGGCGCTCCCGGGGGCGGGAAGCACACTGTGGGCAGAGCTGCCAATCAATTCAGCTAGTTACAAATTAACTTAGCGGCGATGACCCTGAGAGTCAAATCAGAGGCGAAGAGAGTAGATGCCAACCCTGCGACACGAACCCCTTGAAAGGATGACGCGGGACATTTTCCAGGCGATCGGTGTGCCCCCGGCCGGGGCGGCGTGGATGGCCCAGCTCCTGGTTCGGGCGAACCTGCGCGGCCACGATTCCCACGGGGTCATTCGGATTCCCCAGTACATCGCCTCGTGGCGCGAGGGCGGGGCCAACCCGACGGCCGACCCCCGGATCGTCCAGGAGGGACCCGCCACTGCCCTGGTGGATGGCCGACTGGGCTTCGGGCAGATCGTCGCCCGGCGCGGGATGGAGGTGGCGATGGAGAAGGCGGCCGGGGTCGGGGTCTCGGCCGTGGGGATCTTCAACTGCAACCACATCGGCCGCCTGGCGGATTACACCGAGATGGCCCTGGAGCGGGACATGCTCGCCATCCTCACCGTGAATGCGGGAGGGGCGGGACAGCGCATGGCCCCCTGGGGCGGACGCGCCCCGCGCCTCAGCACGAACCCCGTCGCCTTTGCCTGCCCGACGGGAAACGCCGCGCCCATCAGCTTCGACATTGCCACGACCGTGGCCGCGGAGGGGAAGGTCCGGGTGAAGCGGAACCGGAAAGAGCCGATGCCCCTGGGCTGGGTCCTGGATGCGGACGGGAAGCCCACGACGGACCCGAATGCCCTGTACAGGGATCCGCCGGGAACGATCCTGCCGGCCGGTGGGCACAAGGGCTATTGCCTCGCCCTCATGGTCGAGGTCCTGTCGGGGATCGTGGCCCGTGGCGGGTACTCCACAGAGCACCCGGGACCCATCCACAATGGCGTTTTCATGATCGCCGTGGACATCGCCCGATTCGTCCCTCCGACCACGTTCCGTGCCCAGGTGGACGACCTGGTTCGATACTTGAAGACCTGTCCGACCGTGCCGGGAGCTGATCGGATCCTGACCCCGGGCGAGCCCGAACTGCTCACCGAGGCGGAGCGCCGCCGGTCCGGGATCTTCGTCGAGGACGAGACCTGGGGGCAGATCGAGGCAGTGGCGCGGGAGTTGGGGGTGCCACTCCCGGCAGTCTGATGAGCAGCCAAGGCGGGCAGCCATGCTCAAGCATCTGCGGAGCCTGTGGTGCGAGCGTCACGGCCACCAGTACCGAGAGGTGGGTCGTGTCTACGCCGGTCCCGAGGGCCACGCGCAGGAGGTCCTCCTGGAGGCCTGTCGCATCTGCGGGGCCCGGCGTGACCAAGCGTCTATAAAAGCCGGAATGGAGAAGCCGTCGCCGCTCGACGAACAGGCCCGGCTGGATTTCCTGGCGCGGGCGCGGCGTCGCGCCGTTCGGCGCGCGGCAAGGAAGGGCAGGTAAGCCCTGAACCGCCAAGGACGCCAAGGGATCCTTTCCTCTCCGGAACCGGCTCACCAGATTTCCTTGACGGAGGAGTTGTCGTGAGGGAAGCAGGAATTGTGCGAAGGCGCGATCGGTGTCTATGGCTCGTCGTGATGCTTGCCCTGGTCGGCGCGAGTTGTGAGTACCGAGCGCCGGATTTGCCGAAGCTCCCCGCTGGAATCCAGGTGGATGGCCCACCGCACCTGCGGGTGGCGGTGGTCAACCCGTCCAAGCGACCCCTCGCCCCGAACGAGTTGCCGCCACTCACCCGTGCAGGCTCGCGCTGGGACTATTCGGTCCAGTTCACCGACACCGGCGGCGTGGGGGTCCAGTTTCGAGAGGTCCAGGCCACGGTCCGCAGCCTCACGGGGATCACGGGAGCCCGCACCATCCCTTTGCCCAGTCGGGTGGAACCGCAGGGCACGACGCCCATCGGGATTGACGCCACCCTGTCCACGTCCAATCCGGAGACCCCGGGAAATCTCACCGGGGTCCAGGAGCTGGTGTTCCTGGGGCAGGATGATTCCGGCCGCCCCGTCCGCGTCTTCGTCCGGGTCCCCCTCGAATAACCCCACATCTACATCCGCGTGTGGCTTATGGCATATGGCGTATGGTCAGATCCGACCATAGGCGATATGCCATCTGCTATACGCCTCCGGCGAAAGAATGCCGTGCGCTCGGGAGGAGAAAATCCTTGTCCAAGAGGGTGAAGGGGCTCAGGGGGAGGCGTAGGGGCGGAGGATGTCGGGGAGCTGTGCGGTGAAGGCCGAGCGCGGCATGATCCGGTCGCACCCGGCCTCCGCGGCGGCCGCCTTGAGATCGTGCTGGACGTGGGAGAAGAACCCGAGAGCGGGCGTGTCCTTCAGCGCCGGGTTCGCCTTCGCCCGCCGGATGGCCTGCAGGGGCCGGCAGGCCTCGGCATTCAGATCGAAGATCAGCAGGGCCGGGCGGCAGGCCCGCGCCTGGGCCTCCAGCTCTTCGGGAGATCGGACGAGGCGGAGCGGCACGTTCAACCGCTTTGCAGTCTCCAGGATCTTGGCGCCGAAGAACAGATCGTCCACGGCCGCAAGGACGCTGGCCATGTCCCTCCTTGCCCCCGCCCTGGTTATGCTTCTCTCTTCAAGATCTTGACCACCCGCGGGGCCCGGAGCCGATGCGGCGACTGCAGGCCAGAGCCGAGCAAGGGCCGGACGTACGACAGGAACGCGTCGGTGACGTCGTTGCCCTCGTCATTGATGAACTCCTCCGGCATTGTCCGGGTCTTGGCGGCGATCTCTTCCAAGGATGCCAGCCGGTAGTCCACGGCATAGGCGCCGGTTCTCTGGATGGTGACCGATCCGTCCTGGTCATGCCAGAGGGCGAACTGGACCGCCTTCTCGCCGACCTCTCTAGCCTCATGCTGGTCCACATCCGAGACACAGCCAAAGAACGATCGCTGCAGGTACCCGAAGGTATCCGATCGAACCCGCTTGATGTTCAGGTTCTGCTTCACCGATTCGCCGAGGAGATCCCCCAGCGCCCCCGTTCCGGAGAGTTGGATGTTACCATGCGCGTCCCGCTCGATGCGGGCCACCAGCTTCGTGACGATGGGGCTTCCATCGGCATCCCGGATCCCCTCGGACGCGGCCACCACACAGCGACCGAACCGGTCATAGACTGCCCGCACATCCTTGAGGAACGTGTCCACGCTAAAGGGCCGCTCCGGAAGGTAGATCAGGTGAGGTCCGTCATCGGGGTATTTCCTCGCGGCAGCGGAGGCGGCCGTGAGGAACCCCGCGTTTCGCCCCATGATCACCGCGATGTAGACCCCGGGCAAAGACGCGTTGTCGAGATTGGCCCCAATAAAGGCCTGAGCCACGAAGCGGGCAGCCGAGCCGTAGCCAGGGGTATGATCGTTCAGCACGAGATCGTTATCAATGGTCTTGGGGATGTGGATGGCGCGGATCTCGTATCCCGATTGCTGCGCCTTTTCCTTCACGATACGCACCGTGTCCGCCGAGTCATTGCCCCCGATGTAGAAGAAGTACCGGACATCATGCGCCTTCATCACCCGGATCATCTCCTGGCAGAACTTCTCATCGGGTTTGTCCCGGGTGGAGAGCAGTGCCGAGGAGGGGGTGAGCCCCACCTGTTCCAGGTTGTGGGTCGTCTCCCGGCTCAGGTCCAGGAAGTCTTCGTTGATGATCCCCCGGACGCCGTGCACGGCCCCATAGAGGCCCGCGATCTGGGGAAACTTCCGTGACTCCAGCACTACCCCCGCGAGGGATTGATTGATGACGGCGGTTGGCCCGCCACCCTGAGCCACCAGGGCCTTACCTTGGAGTTTCATCCGATCCTCCCGGAGAAAGCTGCATGCCGTGCCGACGGATGACATCGGCCCACGTGAGAAATATTAGCACGAGGCAGAGGAAGGCGCAAACCGCAATCCGGGCCAGCGGCAGGTCCTGGAGCTGCGCTGCGGGAGGCGTGCCACGTTTCCATTGACCCTTCGAGCGGTGGGGCAGTATACTCCGTCGCGCCGTCGGGGCCATGGGTGGCCCTTGCCGTCTTTGAATCCCCATTGGTGTCCTTGGCGAGGAGGGGGATCCGTGGAAAGGAACTTGGCGCTGGAGGTGGTCCGGGTTACCGAGGCCGCCGCCCTGTCCTCGGCCCGGTGGATGGGTCTGGGCAACGAAAAGGCGGCGGATCAGGGGGCCGTGGATGCCATGCGGCGGGCCTTCGACGCGGTGCCCTTCCGTGGAACGGTGGTGATCGGCGAGGGGGAGCGGGACGAATCGCCGATGCTCTTCATCGGGGAACGGGTGGGGAGCGGCGAGGGGCCGGAACTCGATGTCGCCCTGGATCCCCTGGAGGGGACGAGCATCGTCGCCCAGGGGCGTGCCAACGCCCTGGCGGTGGTGGCCATCGCCGAGAAGGGGGGCTTTCTCCGGGTCCCCGACACCTACATGGAGAAGATCGCCGTCGGCCCCAAGGCCAAGGGGGCCGTGGACCTCAGCCTGAGCCCGGAGCAGAACCTTCACGCCATCGCCGACGCCATGAAGTGCTACGTCGAGGACCTTACCGTGGTCATCCTGGACCGGCCCCGGCATGCCGAGCTGATCCGCGCGGTACGCGAGGTCGGAGCGCGGATCAAGCTGATCCAAGACGGTGATGTCTCGGCCGCCGTCGCCACCGGATTTCCGGATACGGGGGTGGACGTTCTCATGGGCATCGGCGGGGCGCCCGAGGGGGTGCTGGCCGCGGCGGCGGTTCAGTGCCTGGGCGGCGACATGCAGGCACGCCTCCGGCCCCGGAACGAACAGGAGGTGGAGCGGGCCCGCAAGCTGGGCATTCGGGACCTGGAACGGATCTATCGGATCAGCGATCTGGCCAAGAGCGGGGATGTGATGTTTGCCGCCACGGGCGTGACCGACGGGGACTTGCTCCGCGGGGTCCGGTTCTTCGGCGGGGGCGCCCGCACACACTCGGTGGTCATGCGGTATCGGTCCGGGACGATCCGGTTCATCGAGGCCACCCACCGCTTCGACCGGAAACCGGTCTACTAACCCCTCACCCTCCCCTCTCCCCAATTGTGGGGAGAGGGCTGGGGAGAGGGGCAATTTCCGATTTTTGGATTTGAACTTCAATATTCGAAGTTCGATATTCGAAATTTCCGAGGTTTGATGCAGTGATCAAAGGTGTCAAAGGGGCCCCCGATATCCTTCCCGAGGACTCGGGGAAGTGGCAGGCGCTGGAGGGGGTCGCGCGCGACGTCCTGGAGCGCTACGGGTACCAGGAGGTCCGGACCCCCGTCTTCGAGCGGACCGAACTCTTCGTCCGGGGGATCGGGGAAGGGACGGACATCGTCGAGAAGGAAATGTACACCTTTGAGGACCGCGGGGGCGAGAGTCTCACCCTCCGGCCCGAGGCCACCGCATCCATCATACGGGCGTACCTTGAACACCACCTGGCCCGCCGTGGCGGGCTGGTGAAGGTGTACCTGATCGGGCCGATGTTTCGCCACGAGCGGCCCCAGTCCGGGCGCTTCCGCCAGTTTCACCAGATCAACGTGGAGGCGGTGGGGTCCCCGGGACCGGCCGTGGACGCAGAGGTGGTGGCTCTGCTGCACCATCTGCTGGACGCCTGGGGACTCCGGGGCATCCAGTTGCACCTGAACAGCATTGGCGATCCGAATTGCCGCCCGGCATACCGGCAGGCGTTCGTGACGTACGCCAAGGCGCGCCGGGGCAGCCTGTGCCCGGACTGTCACGTGCGTCTGGAAAAGAACCCCCTACGAATCCTTGACTGCAAGCTCCCGACCTGCCAGCAGGTCGCCCGGGGGGCGCCGACAATCTCGGCCTATCTATGCGGACCATGTTGCGAGCATTTCGCCGCCGTGCGGGGCCTGCTGGATGGCCTGAAGATCGAGCACGCAGTGAACGAGCGTCTGGTGCGGGGTCTCGACTACTATACCCGGACGACCTTCGAGTTCTTGAACCCCGGGTTGGGCGCCCAGAACGCCGTGGCGGGCGGCGGGCGCTACGACGGCCTGGTCGAGGAGCTCGGCGGGCCGCCGACCCCGGCCATCGGCTTTGCCATCGGCGAGGAGCGGATCCTCGCCTCGCTGGCGGCGCAGCCTGGGCCGCCGGAGTCGCCGACCTACACCGGGGTGTACGTGGCCACCGCCGGGTCCGAGGCCTTTCCAACTGCCCTGGATCTCGTTCAGACGCTCCGGCGACGCGGCCTCCGTGCCGCCGTGGATCTGGAGGGTCGCAGCCTGAAAGCCCAGATGCGGCAGGCGAACAAGGACCAGTACCGTTACGCGGTGATTCTGGGGAGCGACGAGCTGGCCCGCGGCGAGGCAACGCTCAAGGACATGCTGTCGGGAGAACAACACGCCGTCCCGTTGGGCGAGGTGCCGGATCGCCTGACCAATCTGCCGGCGCGGGAGTACGCCTAGATGAAGGGCTGGGAACGAAGCCTGTACTGCGGGGCGCTGCGGGCAAGCCACGTGGGCCGGGTAGTCACCCTGAACGGCTGGGTGGACCGCCGGCGCGACCTGGGCGGTCTCATCTTCCTCCACCTGCGCGACAGGGAGGGGGTCGCCCAGATCGTCTTTAACCCTGAGCGGTTCCCGGCCGCCCACGAGACGGCCAAGGCCATGCGCTCGGAGTTCGTCGTGGCGGTCCGGGGCGAGGTCTGTCGCCGCCCGCCGGGAACCGAGAACCCGAACCTGCCGACCGGCGAGGTCGAGGTCGTGGCGCAGGACGCGGTCGTGCTGAACGACGCCAAGACGCCGGTCTTTGCCATCGAGGACGAAACCGATGTCGCCGAAGACCTCCGCCTGGCCTATCGGTACCTGGACCTGCGGCGGGGGACGCTGCAGCGAAACCTGTTCCTCCGGCACCGGTTCTACCAGGTCACCCGGCGCTATCTCGACTCCCAGGGGTTCATCGAGGTGGAGACGCCCGTCCTCACCAAGAGCACGCCGGAGGGGGCCCGCGACTATCTCGTGCCCAGCCGGGTGAACCCGGGGGAGTTCTTTGCCCTGCCCCAATCCCCGCAACTCTTCAAGCAGTTGCTCATGATCGCGGGCTTCGACCGGTACTTCCAGATCGTGAAATGCTTCCGGGACGAGGACCTGCGCGCCGACCGGCAGCCGGAGTTCACCCAGATCGACCTGGAGATGTCCTTCGTGGACCGGGAGGCGGTCCTGACCGCCATGGAGGGGCTGGTCGTCGAGATCTTCCGGGAAATCAAGGGGGTCGAGCTTCCCCGGCCATTCCCGCGCCTGGCATACGACGAGGCGATCCGGCGCTTTGGCCTGGACGCGCCGGACACGCGGTTCGGCCTGGAACTTCAGGACGTGGGGGATCTCTTTGCCGGGACAGCATTTCGAGCCGTCGCCCAGCCGCTAGAGAGCGGGGGCCGGGCCATGGCCCTGAATGCCAAGGGCTGCGGAGGCTACTCGCGAAGCCAGCTCGATCAGCTCGAAGACTTTGCCAAAGGCTTCGGGGCCAAGGGTCTGGCATGGTTCAAGATCGGGCCGGATGGCATCCAGTCCCCCATCGCCAAGTTCCTGCCGGCGGAGACCCTGCAACGATTCCGGGAGCGGATGGGAGGCGAGGAGGGGGATCTGCTGCTGCTCTGTGTGGATCGCACCAAGCCCGCGGCCGATGCCATGGGCCGCCTGCGGCTCCGGTTCGGCCAGGAGCTGAAGCTGATCGATCCGGATGCGCTGGCCATCACGTGGGTCACCGACTTCCCCCTGCTGGAGTGGGACGAAAAAGAGGGGCGCTGGTCGGCCATGCACCATCCCTTCACCTCTCCCGTGGACGAAGACATCCCCCTGTTCGACACGGACCCGGGAAAGATCCGGGCCAAGGCCTATGACCTGGTGCTGAACGGGGCCGAGATCGGCGGGGGCAGCATCCGGATCCACCGGCGCGAGGTGCAGAACAAGATGTTCCAGGTGCTGGGCATCGGCCCGGAGGAGGCGCGGGAGCGATTCGGCTTTCTCCTGGACGCGTTGGAGTACGGGACGCCCCCGCATGGCGGGATCGCCTTCGGCCTGGACCGGATGGTGATGATCCTGACCGGCGCCCCATCCATCCGTGACGTCATCGCCTTCCCCAAGACGCAGCGGGCCCAGGACCTGATGACCAAGGCCCCCTCGCCCGTGAACCCCGCCCAGCTCAAGGAACTCCACATCCAGCTCGACTTGGCCTGACCCCACCGTCCGTCCGCTTTCCTGCGCCGCCGGTTCATTTCGCACGGAGATGCGGATACAATCGCCTTGCGGTTCCTGGTGTTTCTGACTGGCATTCGCCTATAAGCGTGCTGGTTTCGCCCTTGGGGGAGGTGGTGAGGATGGCTCGCAGTTGTGAGGGGGAGGGCATCCTTGATGGAGATCGGGTCATCCGGTTGAATGAGCCGCTCCCCTGCAAGGACGGACCGGTGAAGGTCATCGTGACCGCGCAGGCTGTGGACAGGGGCCGGGACGAACGGGGTCGCGCAGCCCTCGGGGCCTTTGACGACCTCCAGAGAGAGCCAGAGGAGCTGGCTCCCGAACGGTGGAGGGAGATCGAGGATCTCATCGAGGCCCACCCGCTGAGAATCCGCAAGGGCTCTCCGGCCTAGCAATGCCATACCTTCAGATAGGAAGGTGATCGCGCCGCTCCTGAAGCGGACGCCCAACGTGGCCCAGCAGTATCGAATTGGCCTGGAGCGTGGTGAGCCTGTCTATCTGAGCGCGGTTGCATAGTAGGAGGTCCAAGCGGACTTCTCCACGTGGGAGCGACAAGGCAGCTTCGTCAACTGGACGATAGCTTCAAGGGGGGCTCCACTGACCACCCGTTTCGGATGAGATTGGGATCACGTCGCACACCTTTGGGCCGAATGTCGTCGGCGGGGGAAACCGCATGAGGATGACGGCGACCCCTTGATCGCAGCGCAGGCGATTGCCCTGGGGGCGATGGTCGTGACCAGGAATGCCAGGGACGCCGCCGATCTTCCGGTCACTGTGGAGAATTGGGAGCTGTGACGGCCGAAGCACCTTATACAGGCTTTCGTGTCTCTCGACCGAGACTGAACGACCGCGCGGGGAGAGCTGAGAGGTGCCGAGGAGCCGCGGAGGTGTGAGAGAGATGCCAAGAGTATGCGTGGGTATCAAACCCTGATCGGGGCGGACGGATCTGGATTTGGCGCGTCACCGAATGCTCCTGCGCTACACAGAGGGCGGTCGGCGAGAGCAACGACAGTGCCGAACGGGCTCCAGTCGGTCCTTTGGCGGTATGTCCAGGGTCTGCCGGGGCCCGAACCTGATGCAAAAGAGTATCTCTTTTGGGGACGGAATGGCCAGCCGATCTCACCGCGGGCCGTGCCATACCCCTTTGCGCCCTGGATGGGCCGCCCCGAATCCGAACGCCCCTCTTCATCCATTCGCCTCGGCACGCGTTCGGGACCCTGCCTTACCAGGCCACCAGGGACCTCGTCATGGTCAGCCGCCCCCTCGGGCACCGGGACATCAAGCGCACCCAACACTACGCCCATCTGGACGATCGCGAACTGGCAAGGGCAATCCATCAGGTGGGCGAGTTGGGGGGCCAGGCGGAGGTCCGATCTGTGCCATGGGGTTCACACGCCTCGGCGTAGGGCCGCGGCGTAGGTGAAGGCGTGGAAGTACTTCTGCCACGATTCGTCGGTGGAGCCGTAGCGGTTGTCGAACCAGAAATAGTCGGCCAGGGCTTCCCGCAGCCGGGTCAACTCCTTCAAGCGCAGCCGATTCTTCTCGTCGGCGATGGTGAGATCCAAGAGTTCCAGCGCCCGCTCGAAGGCACGTCGCCCGTACTCGGGGTTCCCCTTCCCCCTCCACCGGATGGCGCGCTCGACCTCGCTTCCGACGTGGGCGAGCTGCTCCACGAGCGACAGCCCGAACCATCTTCCCGCTGCCAACTCTGCATGCCTCACGGTCATCGTGTGACCAGCCGCGAGACGATGTCCAGGATTCTCTGGCGAACCAGCGGATCCTCGACGCCCCGGCTCCTGTTCCCTTGCGAGGGGCGGAGGTTGATCATGGAATCGAACTCGATCCAATCCTCGATGTCGGCGTCGGGATAGATATTGATCCCCCACAGGCCGGCCTGTGCGGAGCCATGCTCCAGGAGCAGTTGCTCTTCATCCGCGTGAAGCTCTCCGTCTACGGCCATGATTGCTTTCTCGACGTCGACGACAGCCTTCACCATATCACCGAACCTGGCTTCGGCCATCTTCCGCAGCCGCGCCAGGGTAATCGCCTGGGTGATGATTTCCATAACGCTTCCTCTGGCGCATGCGCGCACGCCCGAGAGGGTGGGAAAAAGACTCGGCTCGGCGGAGACCTCCAATACAGCCGCACCTGAGCTCCGGCCAGAGAACGGCTCGACGGGGACGCTAGCATCGCGCCGGAAGCGCGTCAAGCTGAACGTGACCGATTGACGTTGAGGCTGGCGGATCCCATCAGGCTCGGGGGTGGTGCTTATCGTAGATGGCTTTCAGGTGGGCGCGGGTGAGGTGGGTATAGATCTGGGTGGTGCCGATGTCGGCATGGCCCAGCATCATCTGGACGGAACGCAGGTCCGCCCCCCGCTCCAGCAGGTGGGTGGCGAAGGAGTGCCGCAGGGTGTGGGGCGTCACCGGTTTCGTGATCCCAGCGGCCCGGACGTATCGCTTCAGGAGCTGCCAGAACATCTGGCGCGTGAGCCCTCGCCCGTGCCGTCCGAGGAACAGGTGGAGGCTGGCCCGGCGCCGCTCCAGCCTGGGCCGGCCGTCCGCCAGGTAGGCCCGCAGGCTGTCCACCGCCGCATCCCCCAGGGGGACCAGCCGCTCCTTGTTCCCCTTTCCCAGGACCCGAAGGATCCCCCCGGCGAGATTCAGATCGGCCAGCCGCAGACCCACCAGCTCCGACACGCGCAGTCCGGAAGCGTATAGCACCTCCAGCATGGCCCGGTCCCGGAGGCCCTGCGGCGTCGCCGGCCGGGCGGGGGCGAGGAGGCGGTCCACCTCCTCGCTGCTCAGCACCACGGGCAGGCGGCGCCAAGGGCGGGGCGATTCGAGATGCGACGTGGGATCCTCGCCCGCACGGCCCTCGCGCACCAGGAAGCGGTGAAACTGCCGGATCGCCGAGAGATGGCGGGCCACGGACCGAGGGCTCAGGCCCGCCTCGCGCAAAGCCAGGAGATACCGGGGCACCTCGGCCCGGTCCAGGCTGGTGACCCGCCTGCCGCGAGCCGTCAGATAGGCCGTATAGCGGGCGAGATCCCGCCGGTAGGCCTCCAGGCTGTTCTGGGCCAGGCCGCGTTCGACCACCAGGTGTTCCAGAAACAGGTCGATGAGAGGATCCATCACCGAGTGCGCTTCACGCCAATTGTCCGTCTTGCATTTTCAATTGCATCCGCTGCTCACGCCTCGTGGGGGGCGAGCAACTCGCGCGCGGACGGGGGCGGTCCCGTAGGCGCGCACCACCTCCTGGTACAGATCGAGCAGTCTCGCAGCGCACGCATCCGGCGCATACCCGGCCGCGATTCGCCGGCCCGCCGCGGCCATAGCCCGCCGTCGCTCCGGCAGTTCCCACAGCTCCGCCGCGCATTCCGCGAATCGCGTCGCATCCTCGGGTAGCATGATGCCGGCCTCGCCATCTCCGAGGAGATCCGCGGCCGCATCCGAGGTCAGGGCCACCACGGGCAGACCGGCTGCCATCGCCTCCAGGACCACCAGCCCCTGGGTCTCGGAGGTGGACGGGAACAGGAACAGATCCGCGGCGAGGTAGAACTCGCCGACGCGTTCGTGGGGGACGGACCCGACGAACTGGACGGACTCTCCGAGGTCCAGGTCGCACGTCAGCTTCTCGAGGCGCGGCCGATCATCCCCTTCCCCGACCAGGACCAGCCGAGCGGCTGGGAGACGCTTGCGGATCAGTGCAAATGCCATGAGGAGGAAGGCCTGGTTCTTCTCCCGCGCCAAGCGGCCGACACTCAGGCAGAGCGGGGCGCCGGCCTTCAGGCCGAGGGCCAGCCGGTGGCACGTTCGCTGCGCTTCCTCAGGCGCTCCCGGAAGCGACACTCCCGTCGGGACGATGGCGATGGGGGCGGTCACGCCTTGGGCGCGGAGCGCCTTGGCCACGGAGGGACCGGGTGCAATCACCAGGTCGGCCCGGTTCGCAAAGGCCGTGGCCTGCCGGACCGCCATCCGGGCCACCAGGCGCGAGGGACCGGGGACGTAGTGGGCGTAGCGATCGTAGTAGGTGTGATAGGTGAAGACCAGTGGCCTCTGCGATCGGCGGGCCCAGCGGGCCGCGGCCGCTCCCAGCAGCGTGGGGTGCTGCGCGTGGTACACGTCGAGCCGGAGGGCGGCTACCGCGCGGCCCACTCCGGGTGACCATGCCATGGGCAGCACATAGGCGTGATGCGTGGGCGCCGGCACGCCGGGAACGCGCAGGACGTCCGGGTCCTGTCCGGGGCTGCCGGGATAGCGGGGGGCCACGACGGTCACGGCTTGGCCGGCGCGGCGGAGGGCTTGGGCGAAGCACTCTACCGACGTCGCCAGCCCGTTGATCAGCGGTCGGTAGTTGTTGGTGAACAGTCCAATCCGCACGTTGGAGCGCTCAGCGGTCAGCGGTCAGCGATCAGCCACGATCCGGAAAGCCTTTCGGAGAAGCAGGCCCCTGGACCTCCCTCTGGGAACGCCTCTGAGTGGGCCGCCTTTTGGGCTTCCAGCCAATATCCGCTGATGGCTGACCGCTTTCCCGGTCATTTCCGCGTGACCGGCGTGTGGGTGATGGGCAGCCCCAGCGCCAACTTCCCCTGGGTGTACAGTTGGGCCGAGGCCATGAGGAAGTAGTTGTGGAGGTTGATGGGGGTGAAGACCAGGCGGAACCACTCCAGGAATTTCCGGGTCCGCTGCCAGCGTCGCGGGGGGCGCTGGTAGATGACCGGCTTCAGCGTGTGGGGGACCAGGAGCATGCCCAGCAGCATGGACGAGGTGAGGACGATGGACTGAAAGACGAGGTTGAAGGCCGCCATGGGGCTCACGCACAGGCTCCTCCCGCCCAGCTTGAGGGCCAGGACGTCGGGTGACAGGAACACGTGCACCGGCCACAGGTCCCGCACGCACGGGCTGATCCAGGAGATGAGGATGAGCTGCGCCGGGAGCAGGACGGTGAGGGGCGGCATGGCATTGGCGAGGAGCGCCCGAAGCGCCTGGTAGGTCTTGCTCTTCAACAGGGGCAGCGCGGGGCCGCGAATCTCGCGGCGGTAGCGCACGACGAATTTCACATCCACGGCGCCTCGCGCCCAGCGGGCGATCTGTCCCCAGGACTCCCGGGAGGTGAGGGGCGCCTGGCCCCAGGTCGGGATCTTGAGCGGCGCCACCCGGTAGCCTTCCATCACGACCTTGTACCGGAACTGCATGTCCTCGTTGTGGCGGTTGGGCTCGAAGTAGTCCACCGCCCGGAACGCCCGGAAGTCCAGGCTGGTCCCCGGCCCCAGGACCAGGTAGTCCCCCCGAGTCTGCATCTTCCCCATCTGGTAGAGGACGAAGCCGGTGTTGTGCAGCCGGGGCAACATGGGAACCTTCCAGTAGTTCGCCGTGTACGTCGTCAACGACTGCAACACGACTCCGCGCTCGCCGCGGGAAGCAGCCCGGGCAGTCTCCTCGCGATGGGTCCACTCGCGGAAGGCCAGGTCCTGCGGGTGCAGGAGGGTGTCGGCGTCAATGATGAGGACCTTGACGCCACCTCCCGGGACTGGGAGCCTGCCGGCGTCGATTTGCTCTGCCAGCCAGCGTCCGGCCGTGGTGATGGAGGTCGCCTTGCACTTCACCGGCAGGCCGACGGTCGGATACACGAAGGGCTCGACCCGCATCCGCGGCTCGAAGACGGCCACGACCTCTCCCAGTTTCTCGAGAGTGACGTGGTCCTCGGCCTCCACGATAGGGACCAGGGTGACCAGGGACTTGGGATAGCGTAGCCGTCCCACCGAGAGGAAGGTCTGGAACAGGACGTGCCGGTTGCTCTCGTTCTTGAGGGGCATGAAGATGACGTAATGGCTCAGGCTCGCCCCGAGAGAGCGCAGCCGGTCCAGCCAGTCCACCTCCATGTTCTGAAGAATGGCCTGCCGGGTCTTCTGAGCCCGGACCATGTTCACGATCAGGAAACCGATCCAGAAGGAGATGAAGGCGAAGCGAAACACCTCGGCTGGAAAAGGATCCCGCAGGAGGTACCGGAGGAGCGGGTAGACCGAGAGGAGGAGGACGGTGGTCAGAAAGGGTAAGATCTCGAGGAGGCGATCCGTCCCCGGCTGGATGACCGACTCATATGCCTTTCGACGCAAGCTTCGGACAAAAGAACAGGCCCGCCCATAGTCCTCCGGCTGCGTTGGGCGAGCCATGGGGACGGCGTCCGGGGTCTCCTTGGCCCCGGTGAGGATCGCTGCCATGGCCTGGTGGCTCCATTCAACCCCGGGCTACCCCCGGGGCGAATCCAGCATGATGGTGACCGGCCCGTCGTTCACCAATTCGACCTGCATCACTGCCTGGAACCGGCCAGCGGCCGTTTGTATTCCACGGGAGGTCAGATTGTCAACGAATTTCTCGAAGAGCGGCCGCGCCTTGTCCGCAGGAGCGGACGCATCGAAGCTGGGGCGCCGTCCCTTGCGGGCATCGCCGTACAGGGTGAACTGTGAAACGGCTAGGGCTTGCCCGCCCACCTCCAGGAGCGAGCGGTTCATCTTGCCGGCCTCGTCTTCAAAGATCCGGAGGTGAGCAACCTTCTCTGCCATCCAGGCGAGATCGGCGTCCCCGTCTCCGTCCTTGAAAGCCACGAAGAGAAGGAGGCCGGGTCCGATGGCCGCCACTGTCTCTCCGTCCACGTAAACCGCCGCCCGCGCGACCCGCTGAACCAGCACCCGCATGCCACTTTCCCCTTCACCCGGATACTTCACGCATCTCTTCGTGAGGTATCCGGGTGAAATGACCAATGACCAATGAGCCAATGACCAATGCGTTCTCAGAACCAGAACCCATTGGGATTTGGTCATTGTGCATTAGTCATTTCAGAGTATCTTCTCCATAATGATGGTATCCCTCCACTGCCCATCCAGGAGCCCCATCTCTTTAGAGATGCCGACCGTGCGGAAGCCGTGCTTCTCGTAGAGGGCCATGCCGAGAGCGTTCCAGGGAAAGGCCGAGCGGACCATCTTGTGGTAGCCGAGTTGTGTGGCGGGGGCGATCAGTGCCCGAAGCAGGGCGCTCCCCGCGCCCGTCCCCCGCCAGGCCCGCTCCATATACACGGAGAAGTCTACGACGTGATCCTAGGTCTTCCGGGGGGTAAACTCAATCCTTTTCGAGGGCTCGCGGGAAAGGGAAGGCATCCGTGGGAGTGGAGGGATCGGAGTAGGGGGAGATGCGCTCTGCGGAAATCAGAGAGCGCAGGAGGGTTTTCCGGTTCCTGCGCGTCATGTCAAATGGCGGGAGGAGTCTTCGCCTTGGGGCGGCTCAGCCCCTCCGAATCGTGCCAGGGTCTCCTGGATTGCGCGGTCCACCTCAATGGCTTCCAGGCCGCCCTGAAAGCTCGTCAGCTTGATCTGGGTCAGGTCTCGCATCGTCTGGAGGACCGCCGTGATCTTCTTCACCGAAGCTTGGATTCCATCCAACGCGTACCGAACCTGCCAGTCCGCTTGATCGCCCAGGGTCATGGACAACACGTCACGACAACCGGCGATTCCCGCCGTGGCATTGTTGATGTGGTGGGACAGGGTGACTGTCGCGGCTCTCACGGCCTCCAGGGAAGCAATCTGCCGTTCCCGTTCGACAATGGCTGCTTGTGATTCGCGGAGGTCGTGGGTTCGCTCCGCCACACGAATCTCCAGCTCCTCGCCCCAGCGTCGGACCTGATCCAGGTGCTCCAGAATTTTGCGCCGCATGCGGTCAAGGGTTCGCGCAAGCTCCCCAACCTCATCCGGCATGTCCAGGGCCAGTGGGGTATCGTGCTTTCCCGTCTCAATGGCTCGTGCCGCCACTTCCAGCTTCCCCAGCGGCGTGATGACCAGGTGTCGGAGCACCGCATAGGTTGTGACACTCAGCAAGAGAAACGCGAGCCCTGCGGATCCCAGCATGTAACCCAGGCTCGTCCGGAGTTGCCGCTCCATCTGGTCCAGTGAGCGATCGATAACGAGGGCCCCCAGGATCGGCTGCCGAGGATCGTGGCAGCCTTGGCAGCGCGGGGCGTTGGGAATCAGGCTGGTGCTGCGAAGAGTTTGGACAGGCTGCCTGGGGAGGACAAGGGCGCCGTTTTGATCTTGCCTCCCGCGCTCCGACGTGTCGGTCGGCATTCCCGGTGCCCCGTCGCGGAGGTTTTGCCCAAGCTGGCCGGGATCGGAGCTGACCTTCACGGTCCCGGCATGATCCAGGACGAAAACTCCCTCGATCCCGGGCTGCTCTCCGACGGTCTGGACGACGCGCTGGATCTCGGCCGGATCGTTGGCCATCATCGCGTGCTCCAGGGTCGCCCGGATGGTATTGGCGAGGTGGGCACTCGCCTGAGAGGTGTTGCGGAGAAGTTGGGCGCGCTGGTAGTGGATCAGGACCAGGAAGGATCCACCGACCGTGATGGCGAGGACGAGGGCCATGGCCCCCAGGATCTTCGTCCGAAGTCCCACGGGGAGCCTCGAGAACATCCGAGTCAACGAGGCGACGTCCTGGTTCCCTCAGAAACCAAGTCAGGCAGCCGCCCCGGGTTTCGAGAACAGACCGGCCAGCACTTGATCCAGGCGAGGGATCACGAAGGGTTTTTCGATCATGCCGACCACGCCGAGGCGTTCCAGATCAGCCGGCAGAGGTCGGGACTCGGCGGCGGTGAGGAGGATGATCCGCGGACGCGGGCGGAGGCTCTGGCATTGGTCCACGAATTCCCATTCCCCCCTGCCGAAGCGCACATCCGCGATGAGAAGATCCACGGGCCATTCTCGGAGGAGCGCCAGCGCCAGATCCCCTGAGGCGACCGAACGGGCCTCCTGGCAGTGCGTGTCCAGAAAGCGGACCAGAGACCAGCGGACCCAAGGGTCCTTATCCAGCACGAGACATCTGGCGCAATGCCCAGGAGACACGACGATGCTCCAGGCTGAAACTCAAACGGGGGCAAGCCACTCGGCCACGCCCCCGTTCGCCAGACGCAACAGTTCCGTGGTTCCGTCAAGCCTTGACCAAGCGGACTCGCGTGTCATAGAAGGACACGCTGCCCCCGACCAGATCCACCATGCACATGTTCTTGAAGTAGTCGTCCACCCGCATGGCGGCGTTGGCATGAACGCCGGCGCTCCGGCGCGGATCCCCCTTGATCAGCCGCCCGTCAAGGGTGAAGTCCTGGGCGCCAGTGGCCCAGTGGCCGTGGCCGAGGGAGAAGGCGACCACACCGGGGCGCATCCCCTGGATCACTCTTGCCTTGCCGACCATGGGCTTCTTGCCCAGGGCTTTCAGGTCCCATGCCCCCTCGGGATTTGAGGCGGACGTGACCTTGACCCGATCTCCATCTTTCAGGCCTAGGCGCTGGGCGTCCTTCGCGTTCATCAGGATGGAGTTCTCCGGGGTCACCTGGAGCAACCAGTAGTTGGTGATGGTCCGGCTCTTGGTGTGGGCGATCTCGCGGAAGGTGATCAGGTTCAGGTCGTAGCCCCTGGCCTCGTCCAGCTTGCTGATCTCGCGACCCTGGGCGTCCAGAATCGGCAGGTAGGTGGCAAGCCCAGGGAATGGCTTCCCGGTGATGGGATTCTTCCCCTTGGCCACCTTCTCGACGTACAGGTTGATCATCTTCCCGTACTTGTTGGCCACCTGATCGCCGGCGAAGGCCTTTTCGTACTCTTGGAAGCGGCCGCCGCGGTTCAGGACGTAGATGACTTTCTTCCACCACTTCTCGCCGACGACCTTCTCCCATCGTGTGGGGTCATAGACCGTCTTGGGCAGGTGCCGCCGCGACTGGAGGAAGAGCTTCACCTCACCCTCGTCGGCATCCGGGACGGGCTCCCGCCCGCCCGCCACGTTGGCCGCCATCCGGAGGTACATATCCTCGTCCCGCTTGAAGTCCAGCCCTGGGCCGAACCCATTGGGGCCGAAGCCCGGGAGGCCCAGCTTCTCCGCGATGGCCAGGAGCATGCTCTCCAGGCTGATCGGTTGATCCTCGCCGAAGACCTTCACCGTCTCTGTCAGGGGTGCCATCACCGGCTGCCGGATGGGTTGGACCTGGGGCGCGATGTTGGGGTGCGAGCCCTGGAACTCCCATCGCTCCAGATAGGAGAGATCCGGGAAGATGTAGTCAGCGTACAGCGAGGTCGTCCCGATCAGGATGTCGCTGGCGACCACCAGGGGGATCTTGGTCGGATCTGCCAAGACCTCGATGTTGGTGTGCCCGGCCGGCAAGGCGTACGCCGGGCTTCCCATGTACAGGAACATGGCCTTCACCTGGTACGGGTACATGTCCCCGGCCGAGGGGATGATCTCCTCGTAGATGTCGCTGCTGTAGGGATACCAGGCGCGCTTCGCCGGGTAGCCCTGGAAGATCGTGGACTCTTCGTAGGTTGTCTCGTGGCGGATGATGCTGATGCCGAAGGGCCTTGTCCTGCCCGGCATCATCTTGCCGAAGTCGAAGGCGCCGCTGGTGATGGAGTAGGTCGTGGCCTTGATCATCCCGCCCGTGTAATCGTGATTCCCATTCAGCAGGTTGAGGGTCATCCAGGCCAGGACGTTGTAGAACCCGTTCGTGTGCTGGGCGACACCGCGGTGGATGTCCGCCACCGCTTTTCGCCCGTGGCTCACGAACTCCCGCGCCAGGTCCACGATGTCCTGGGCGTCAATGCCGCAGATCTGGGCGCATTCCTGGATGGAATGGGCGGTGGCCGAGTCGTACAGGACCATGAACGCCGTCTTGGCCTTGATCCCCTGGACCGTCGGCTCCGCGATCAGGTCACCTTCGACCACATTCTTGTCGTCGTTAGGATCGAAGGGGACGGCCTTGGCGTCCTTCCAGACGAGGAAGGCATCGAACTCCCACGTCTTGCCGTCCCTGGTCTTCCGTTCTTCTTTTTTGAGGCCGATGTCCGACCCGCGGAGAAACGTCCCTGGCTTGCCGTCGGGGCCGATCTTCACCAGCCAGGCGGCGTTGGTCCAAGTCGGCTCCTTGTCGGCCTTGGCCGCGGCCTGATTCGCGTTGCGGAGGTAGCCGCCGTTATAGTGACCGTTCTCCATGATCCAGCGGATCATACCCAGGGCCAGGGCGCCTTCCGTGCCTGGTTTCGCCGGGATCCATTTCCAGGCCTTGCTGGCGGTCTTGGAGTGGCGGGGATCCACCACCGCGAACTTCAGGCGCCCGTCCGTGATCCCCTCCGTGAGGGCCTTGGAGCGATTCGTCGGGCCGTAGTTCCCCTCGAGGGGCGAGGCGCCCACGAAGATGATGAACTGCGAGTTCTGGGCATCCGCCTGCCAGTAGAACTTCGGCCCGCCGGTGAACTTCCCCTCGACGAACTGATCCGCCATGGCCTTGCAGGTGAAGTAGAGGGAGCCCTGGCAGACCGTGGTGTGGCCGTGGGCGTTGAATGACCCGAAGGCATCCCGGGTGAAGCGGGAAATCAGGTCGCCACGGCCAGCCTTTAGTCGCCCCCACACGAACGCAAACTGGTTGTTCTTGGGACCGAAGTCAGGATGGTCCGGGTCAATGAGCGTGTCCAAATGCTGCGCGTGCTTCGCCTTGAATTCGGCCACCGTCATCTTCTTGGCCCGGATGGCACTCACGTCGGCCGCCATGGCCGCCGCGACCTTGGGATCACGCAGCGCCCACAGCTCGCGAAGGCCTGTGACCTTGCGATTCTCCTCACCCGGCACGTTCTTGAACAGGAAACCCCCTTCCACGATCTCGCTCACCGCCTGATCGAAGGGGATGCTCACCCACTTGTTCTCGCCGCGTTTTCCGGCCCGCTTCAGGACGCGGACAATCCGGTACGGGTCGTAGGCGGACTGGATCCCCGCCTGCCCCTTGATACAAAGCGGCGCATCTACCTTGGCCACCTCGAATGGAGACGTCTTGTACGGCAGGTGCGGCTGGAGGGTCCACGGGGTCAGGGGGCTGCCGTCAATCTTCACCACCACGCCGTCCAGGAGCTTCGCCTTGATCCCGCAGCCGGTATTGCACTGCAGGCAGACGGTATAGAGGATATTCTCCGGCTTGGACAGGAGGTACTCTTCGCCGGCGGCCAGGGCGCCGGTCTCGGCCCGCCGGACCAGGTCCTGAATCCACTGCATGCGCTCGGCCAGGACCATGGAACCACCCAGGAGGGCCGATCCCTTCAGGAACCCGCGTCGCGTGAGGGCGCAGCCGTTTGCCGGTACGGCCTCGTGCTCTTTGACTCGCTCTGCCATTGTCCTCACCTCCTCTTCGGCTCCCTATGCGCCGTGACAGGCCAGGCAGGCCTTCAGATTGTCCGCCGTCACCCCCTCGGCGGTCAGATAGTAGACGCGCGGTTCCGTCCCCTGGCTCACCTTCAGCCGAATCCCGCGGTTGAAAGCCAGGAGCTGCATGGCCAGGCCCTTCGGGTTGTTCTTGTCGCCGAAGTACATGGCGCCGCAGGGACAGGTAGTTACACAGGCGGGGAGCATCCCGGCATTCAGCCGGTGCAGGCAGAAATGGCACTTGCGGCCGCTGCCCGCGGGGGGGTTCCCCTCGGTGCGCTTGAACCGCTGTTCGTATTCGAAATTCGCTTGCTGTTCGTAGGGCTGGAAGCTCGCCAATTCCTTGGTGAAGAAGGTTCCATTGTCATAGTAGAGGGCCCGGTACGGGCAGGCTTTTTGTGCGGCATCGAAGACGTTCTTGTCCCGAAACCTCTCGTAGTTCAACGCCACGATGCCGTCGGGCCGCTTGCTGATGGCCCCGGGGCTCACGGCGTTGGCGGCCTTGGCGCAGGGCGGGTTATCACACTGCATGCAGTTAGTGGGCATGAAGATCCGGGAGACCTGGGGATACTCCCCAACCTCCACCTCGGGGACGGCGCGGTATGTGACGCCCGGTGGGGACATGTTCTCCGCCATGCAGGCCACGGCGCAGGAATTACATCCCGAACACTTCTTGGTATTGATCACCATGATCCAGCTACGCTGGTTCACCGGCTTCTTCAAGGCCTGCTGGATGTCCTCCTGCATGGCCTGGAGTTCCGCCGTCCGCGTCGGAGCTGAACTCAGCATCGGCCCTTCCCTCCTTTGGGACACCTCGGTGTCCCGGTTGCGCGGCATCGCCACTTCAGCGACGCGTCACCTCAGAAGAAAAAAGAAGGAGACCGGCCCCCGCGAGAGGCGGGGACGGGTCTCCTTTGCCAATTCCGGTTCCCGCCCCCTCCGCGGGAACCGGAACCCTGAGCTCGTCGAAAGGTTCCGCGCAGCGGGAGTGGGTACGTTCGGGCTGGCCCCGGAATCACTCCCGGGACCGTCGAGTCCGTCCTATCCCCGAGGGACAGGGCGGATCGGAGGACCCACTATCGGCCCTCAATCTACGCTAGGGCTTGATGGCTGTCTGTCAGGGAAGGTCCGAAAAAGGAGAGAAAGTGTGTCAGGAAAAACCCGACAAGGCCCCCTCCCTGCCCCTCCCCCTGCACCAGGGGGAGGGTAGGGGTGGGGGTGGGAATCAGTCGGTGTCCTTGAGCAGGCCGTGTTGGAGGGCGTGGCGGACGAGTTCGGCCCGGCCCTTGAGGCCCAGCTTTTCCATGAGGCGGGCTTTGTAAGTCTCGACGGACTTGACGCTGATGCAGAGGCGGTCGGCGACCTGCTGGTTGGTGTGGCCGTGGGCGAGGAGCCGCAGGACTTCTCGCTCCCGGTCGCTCAACGCCGGGGGCTCGCCACCCGCCGCCCTGGGCTCCATTACCTCATCCACCAGCGCCTTCGCCAGGGACGGATCGAGGAATACCTCACCGCGCGCCGCGGCGCGAATGGCCGCCAGGAGTTCCGTGTCGGCCGCCTTCTTCAGGACATACCCCGATGCCCCCACCCGCAGGACCTGCCGCAGGTACCCGCGATCGTCGTGCATAGAGAGAATGAGCACCTTCGTGCCCGGTAGATCCCGCTTGATGCGCGCCGTAGCATCAATGCCACCCACCCCGGGCATGCCGATGTCCATGACCACCACGTCGGGGCGCAGGGCCTGACACAGCCGGATTGCCTCTCCACCTTCCGAGGCTTCACCCACCACCTCCAGGTCAGCCTGGGCCGCCAAGAGGGCACGAAGGCCGGCCCGGAGGACGGCGTGGTCATCCGCCAGCAGGACGCGGATCCGCTTGGATGTGTTCATCGGTTCGTCCGTTTGTCCCCTCACCCGTTCCTCTTTCCCCACCCAGGGGGTACCCGGGGAGAGGGGAGGTGAGGGGCGTGGTCAGTGGCACTTCCACGAAGACGGTGGTTCCACTCCCAGGCGTGGACTCGATCGTCAATGTGCCGCCCAGGAGCGTCGCTCGCTCTCGCATGCCGAACACCCCCAGGCGTCGCTCGTCCCGCCCTTCACTCGTGTAGTGGGCAACGTCGAAACCGCGACCGTCGTCCTCCACGATCAGCGAGACGGAGCCATCCCGAGCCTCGACAAGCAGGCTGACCGTGTGCGCACCGGCGTGGCGGGCCACGTTGGTCAGGGCCTCCTGGGTGATTCGGTACAGGGCGGTTTCAAGCGCCGCGGGGAGCCTCGGCCCCGTCCGAAGGTTGGTCTCAAAGACCAGTTGGATCCCATGGGTCCGCTGAAAATCCGCAATCAGGCGGTCCATCGCCGGGACCAAGCCGAGATCATCGAGCACGCTGGGGCGTAGTTGTAAGGCCAGGTCGTGGACTGCATCCAGGGTCTTGCCCGTCAGCGCCCGAAGGTCCGTCAGGGTCTCCCGCATTCCCGCCAGCTCCGGTCGCCCTTCCAGGACCTTCAACCCGACCATCAAAGAAGTGAGGGCCTGGCTGGTTTCATCGTGAAGCTCCCGGGCGATGCGCTTTCGCTCGTCCTCCTGGGCGGTGATGACCTGCTCCAGGAGGCGGGCACGCATCTCTTCCTTCCGTTCCAGCTCAGCCCGTGAGCGGGCAAGGTCATCGCTCATGGCGTTGAAGGCCGAACTCAGCTCCCCAATTTCGTCGTTTCGGTCCACAGCGACGCGCTGACTCAGATCCCCCGCCTGGACGGCCTTGGCGCTGTCCCGCAACCGTTGGATTGGCCGGACCATCCGCCGGGAGAACCGCCAGATGCTGCCCACGCCCACCAGCATCAGCAGAAACAGGACGCCCAGCACCTTGAGGGCAAGATCCCGTAACATCCGGTCCACGCCCGCCCGTGAAATCCCCAGGCGGACGGCCCCGACGGGAAGTCCCCGCATCCGGATCGGAACGGCCACATCGTACAACCGCTGACCGGCAGGCCCGGTTATCCACATGACTGATGGCTCGGGTCGAGTCAGAACCTCCCGCGTCCGGGGATCCGTCAGGACGGCATGGACCAAAGCTGGATCCGTGTGGGCCAGGGCCTGTCCCCGGGTGTCCAAGACCATGGCGTAGGCGATTCTCTCCTCTCCGATGGCGTCCCGACCGTGGCTGCCGCGGAGAACCTGCACCAGCTTGAATAAGGCGTAGTCATCCTCGCGCAGGATCGGGTCAACACTCTGTTGGGCCAGGTGGGTCGCCGTCAGAAGCCCCCGGGCCTGCAGTTCCTTCTCCAGGACCTGCTGCTCATGCCAGAGCAGGTATCCGACTACCCCCAGGATCACCAGGGACACGAACCCAAAGATGCGGGTTGTGACCGTGACCGCCAGGGAGTGGCGCAAGGTCGTCCAGGTGTTCACCGGAACTTCGCCTCTTCCACGACGCGGAGCATCTTTCGGATGCTATCATACAGGCTGTCGTCTCCGGGAATGAACCGGTCTACTCCCAGCTTCTTCAGAATACCGCGACCTGTGAGGTCCAGGTCCAAGCCCAGGAACAGTTCACGCAATGCCTGCTTCGTCACTGGGTCGAGACTTCGAGGGACCGCGACGGGCTGAGCGCCCATGAGCGGCGACCGGTGAATGATCCGAGTCCTGGCCACCAGTGCAGGCCTCGTGATCTGGAGGTAATCGTAGATCAGGCTGTCCACAGCCGCCCCGTCCACCACCCCCTCGGCCACGGCTTCGATGGAGTTATCATGGCTGTAGGTGAATAGGGTCTTGGCAAAAAAGGTGGCGGGCTGCCGTCCGCGCGACACCAGGTAGTACACGGGGTAGAGATACCCGGACGTGGAGAGGGGGTCTGTAAAGGCGAACCGTTTCCGGTGGAGCTCCTCCAGGGAGGCGGCGGTGCTGGAAGACGGCACGATGATGTAGGAACGATAGGTCGGGCTGCCATGGATGACCGGGACCGCCAGCAGTTCCACCCCGTACTGGCGCTTGGCGTGGACGTAGGTTCCTGAGCAGAGAATGGCGGCATCTAGCTTACCCGTCCCCAGCATGTCGTTGACTTCCTGGTAGGTGCGCCGCTGTTTGATCTCTACCGGACGGCCGAGATTTGCCGCGATGTGATCCATCAGCTCCTGATAGACGCTGAGCGTCTCCTCCGGCGAAATCATGGCCGCGACCGCAATCCGAAGGGGAGCCTTCCGCTCCGGGACCGTGGCGGATGCTCCCCAGGAGACGCCCACCCCGGCCGCCAGAGCACCCCAGCCCATCACGAGGATCCGCAAGTTCCTGCCGAGATCTCTGCGCCGCATGCACTCCCCTCCACCGCCCCGATGGGCACGACCACCCAGCCGCAGACCTCGATACCAGACTCTAAACCGCGCCTCGCCCGGCGCCAAGGGGAAAGGATTCGGGCGCCCGGAAGGAGCCTGAAAGCAGACAAACTTGGTGGGGAAGGAGTGATGGTTCCCGGCTGGGAGTCACTCCCGCGGAAATCCAGGCGCGGCCAGGATGCCCCTGATCTGGGAGACGTGGTGGGCCTCGTGCCACGCCTGGAGCTTTACCCACCCGCCGAGGGTGTACCAGACGCCGGTGGCGGGGTCCGGCGACCGGAGCGCCTCGGGGTCCTCGCCCAGAAACCGCTCAAGCTCCGTGCGAAAACGAGCGTGCGCGACGCCCAGGTCCCGCTCCAGTTCCGCCTGGTCCCGGGCCGGCCCCGGATTCAACTCCTGGGGTGCCGTGAGCTGCCCATAGGGGTAGCGGTTGAGTCCCGCGGTGTGGAGCGTCGCGCCGGCAGGCAGCGGCCAAGTCCGGTAATCGCCCCGGATGAGCTTTCTCGCCATCTTGCTCGTTCCGATCTCGGCACGGAGCAGGTGTTCCACGACCTCGGCGATGCACCATGACCCTGGGGCGGGCCGGAACCTCCACTGGGCGGGTGACACGGGCCGGATGGTTGCCAGCAGGTCTTCCCGCACCTGGTCGGCGACTGCCCAGCAGGGACGGAGTACCGGGTGCAATTCAGTGAGTTCCACGGGACATCCTCTCGTGGTGCAATGTACCGACTCGGGATCATCCTGGGATATTCCGGGTGGTGAGTCTAGCCGGTTTGCCCGGCGATTGGCAAGGCGCAGGGTGCGTTGACACTGTGCCGGAAAGTCTGTAGATTGATGAGCAATCAATCATGAAGGAGAAACCATGGGCGACGAACTCCTGGACCTGAAGGCGAACGTCCTCAAGGCGTTGGGGCAGCCGACGCGGTTGAAGATCCTTGAGCTCCTCCGGAACGGGGAGCGATGTGTCTGCGAGATTTTTCCCGCCATCAAAGAAGAACAGTCCAACGTCTCCCGTCACCTGGCCCTCATGAAGGCGGCCGGGATCCTGGCCTCGCGCAAGCAAGGCCAGATGGTCCACTACCGCGTCCGCGACCCGCAGGTCTTCAAGCTCTTGGACGGCGCCACAGCCCTCCTGAAGGCTCACATGGAGGAGCGCAAGACCCTGTCCCGCCGCCTGGGCTGAAGGTTTTGCGGAAAACCGCTGGGAGGTTGATGTGGGCCGCCGAATCCAGGTGATGTTCGTTTGCACGGGGAATTCGGCGCGGAGCCAGATGGCCGAGGGCTTTGCCCGGCACTTCGGTCAGGGCGGGATCGAGGCCTACAGCGCGGGGATGGAGCCGAGCCGGCTGAACCCCTTCGCGGTCGCCGTTATGCAGGAGAAGGGGATTGACATCTCGCATCAGCGGTCCAAGGCCCTTGACGAGGATCTGGCCCGCCGGATGGATGTGGTCGTGACGGTCTGCGGCAACGCCGACGAGCGGTGTCCGATCCTTCCGCCTGACGTCAAGAAGCTGCACTGGCCCCTAGAGGACCCGGCTGCTGCCAAGGGAACGGACGTGGAGATCCTTGCGAAGTTCCGCGAGATCCGGGACCAAATTGAAGCGCGGATTCTGGAACTACTCCGAGAGTTTCGCTGACCTTTCGGATTGGCTGGCAGCGGCTAGAGGAACAGCTCCGCAAGAGGGATCGTGAGTCCTGGAAGGACATCCTCCCCTTGAAGACTCTCGTGCTCTCGCAGCAGGCGGGCCCAGCCATCTGCTCGATAGACCGTTACCGCTTTGGCCTGTGGGGCAATGATCCAGACCAGGCGTGCCCCACCCTCCAGGTAATCGCGGACTTTCTGCTGGATGTCAACAGGGTTATCCGTCGGGGAGAGAACCTCTACGGCCGAGTCGGGGGCGCCCACGAGGAAGCCTTCGGGCAAGCGCCCTCCCGGCAGCCTCTGCACGGAAACGAAGGCCACATCCGGGGCACGCACCCGCTCGGGATCGGCGGGAAGGTTCAGGACAAAGCCCACGTCACCCACCAGCACCTCTCCGCCCCCATGTTGCTTTAGATAGCCTCCCAGCCGGTCAAACATTCGTCCCGTGATCAGCCCATGGACACCCTCCACAGGCGCCATCTCTTTGACCTCGCCATTGACCAGCTCGCGCCGGACGTCGCCTTCTCCGAGTCGCCATAGATCCTGTGCCGTGATACGGGACTTGGTAACCATCAGGGAGTGCCCCCCACCATGAAACTTCGGCGGCACTGTAACACCACCGGAGCAGCAAAGCCAGGGCCATTACGCTCTGCACCGGTGGAGGAACCGGCCGAAGTCGGCCCCCACCCACAGGCCCTCTGTGAAGGGGACACACACGGGTCGGCGCGACGTCGTTAGCAGCCGCGCGGGGGTGCCCAGGGGCTTCATCGTGCTCTCCTTAGTACTGCGGAAGACAAATACGGTAGCAGTCATTTTTGCTCCCTCTCCCTCGATGGGAGAGGGCCGGGGTGAGGGTGCAAGAAGGGGTCAAGGGAGAGGGGTGGAAATGATGCTCCTATTACCCGGCGCCACCGTTGAGCAGGGCGATCCCTCCGGAACATCCCAGCCCTGCTCTCTCCGTCGCGTAACCACCGTAGCGAACCAGGATCGGCACGTATATTGCTTCATGAGCAAGAAGGAATATTCAGAGAGCCCTCCATGGGGGCGAGGCACGAGGCGCAGGCGGAGTTCCTCCAGGCGGTGGGACAGGCGACACGGCTGCGCATCCTGGAGGTCCTGGCGGAGGGTGAGCGGTGCGTCTGCGACATCCAGGTGGCGGTCGGACAACGGCAGTCAAATGTTTCCAAGCACTTGGCCATTCTCCGACGGTCGGGGATCCTCATCGCCCGCCGGGAGGGCGGAAGAATACTCTTTCGGCTCCGGAATGGGCGGATTCAGGAGTTCCTCAGGAGGCTTTCCGACGTGGCGCCGCGGGATTTTTTGTTGGTGAGACATGAATGAATAGTCATATGAGTATTATTCGCTTCGCCCCGATGATCCGGCGGCGGGGAGACGTTTCGTGCTGAGAAGTTACTCGGCCGGCCCCGTGCATGCTGAGGGTGGGACAAAAAAGCTGATACCGTGGCATTTAGGACCGGGGCCGGCCCTCGCCTCCGAATGCCAGAATCCGATTGGAGGAGAATGCCAATGATCTTTGAGCTGATTGTTGCGGGGTTGCGCGCAGTGCGGGAGTACGTTGCGTTGCACGTCCTCACCTGCCTGATCCCGGCGTTCCTTCTGGCCGGGGCGATGCTGGCGTTCATCAACAAGGAAGCCATCATGGCGCGCCTGGGGGCAGCCGCCTCCAAGCCCGCTAGCTTTGCCACGGCAACCGGGGCCAGCTTCCTCGTTGCCGCCTGCTCCTGCACGGTGATTCCGG